>Ga0209795_10001434_pt1 | contig 14900 bp, 12 predicted proteins | sample AgamicOrMarz_FD_187166 | JGI IMG/M metagenome (GOLD analysis project Ga0209795, IMG submission 187166) | Agave microbial communities from Guanajuato, Mexico - Or.Ma.rz (SPAdes) (version 2) | ecosystem: Host-associated > Plants > Phyllosphere > Phylloplane/Leaf | place: Guanajuato, Mexico...
AAAGGCGGTTTTAGAAGCCATAAAGGCCAGCACCAACAGCACCTAAATCACTAATTGCTTTACCAAAGGTAACCAATGCCGTATAAATTGGCGGCCATACAAAGAATAATACCGCGGAAACAACCAGCATTGAAATAGCTGTCATAATTGGGACCAACCGTTTACCGCTGAAAAATGCGAATGCATCCGGTAATTTCACATGACTATAACGATTGTACATCTTGGAGGCCACAATACCGGAGATGATTCCAACAAAAGCATTTTTGACTTTTTCAAATGATGGATCGACTTTAGTTGGGTCAACCCCTTCTAAGAGTGCTACTGTGCCTGTTGAAAGCAATGTAGTCACAACCAAGAAGGCAACCAGACCACTCAGTGCGGCAGAGCCATCTTTCTCTTTTGACATCCCTAAGGCAACACCGACTGCAAAAAGAATCGGAATATTATCGATAATCGAACTGCCAGCTTTAATTAAGAAAGCGGCCAGAGGACTGTCTGCACCCCAGCCGGTCGGGTCAATCCAATATCCGATACCCATTAATATCGCTGCTGCCGGCAGGACCGCAACCGGTAACATCAACGAACTTCCTAATCTTTGCAGGTATTTCCTCATTTGCTGAACCCCCTATTTATGTTTTTTCTGTAACGCTGCAGCTATCTTGAAAAAACAGACAATGAAATAAATAATGACTATCAAACTAGTAAGATATGCTGCTGATTTTTCTAATCACCACCTCCTTAAAGACCTTATCCATTAATAGTTTACTGCCTGGTCCTAACTCCTATTACTGATATTGGGACGAATGACAAAATAAAAAGGCATAGAGGTAAAATAAAAGATCCTAAGCCGACCTTTCATTTCACCTCCACACCTGAACTAACTTCCTAGCTTGGAAAGAATTTTTTCACAGATTTCATGAGTTTCCAGTGCATCTGAAGCGGATATGCTTGACTTTGAGTTCGTCGTAACAGCATTTACAAAATCTGAGACCATCTGCTCAAAGCCACGTTTTTTCAGGGTAGATTCCCAGTCACTGCCCCGTACTTCAGTTGTTACCATCCCCTTTGAAACCACTAATTTAGATACATTATAAACGCTGCGTTTCTCTACAGGCCCCATGACCTCTGCGATTTCTTCATTCGTGCCATTGTCCCGGTTCATGATTCCAAGCGCCGTTGCGCCACTTGAAATAAACTGAACAACAACATGGTAAAGTAAATCCTCAACGATTTTTCCATTGACAATCACTTCTTCAATTGGGGCCGGGAATAGATATCTCATGGTATCTACCACATGGATGAAATCATCATAAATGAATGTCCTTGGTTCGCCTGGCATTGCGTTCCGATGTTTCTGGACTATGACCATATTCGGGGCAGCGACTTCCTTTAGCCGTTGGTATGCAGGGGCGTATCTTCGATTGAAGCCCGTCATTAAGATTAGCCCCTTCTGCTCGGCAAGTTCGACGAGTTTTTTTGCCCCATCATAATGGTCCGTAATCGGCTTATCGACAAACACATGGATATCGTGCTCGAGCAACTGTTCGACAATCCCTTCATGGGAAGCGGTCGACGAATGGACAAACGCCCCTTTAATCCCACTGCTAAGCAAGGATTCTAATGTAGAGTGAAGATGCTCGAACCGATATTGGCTGCCAACGGACTTTAGCTTTTCTTGATTACGTGTAAAAAAGTGAAATTCCAGATTCCTCATACTGCTGTAGACCGGCAGATATGCCTTTTGCGCGATATCCCCGAGCCCGATTACACCGAATTTAACCACTATATCTCTCTCCTAAAAAGTTTATTGTAACTTTAAGTATATCAATTACCCAGTTAAGGAAAATCAATTTTTCCTGGCTTTAAGAAATAATTAAGTTTAAACCGTTAAAGTAAAGGCAGATACCACGGAATTGTTTCTCATCATATCTTTGAAAGGAGAATTGAAACGGTGAAAAATATAAAATATTCAATTATTGTGCCTGTTTTTAATGAAGAAGAGGTAATCCAGCAAACCTATCAGCGGTTGATTACTGTGATGGACTCCTCGGATGCCCCCTATGAATTGCTATTTATCAACGATGGCAGCAAAGACAGAACGGAAGAAATACTGATTGAAATTGGGATAACCGATGCAAGAGTCAAACTCATTAACTTTTCGCGGAATTTTGGACATCAAGTAGCGATTTCAGCTGGGATTGATTATGCACAAGGAGAGGCCGTCGTCATTATTGATGCCGATTTGCAGGACCCACCGGAACTGATACTAGACATGATTGAAAAATGGATGGAAGGCTATGAAGTCGTCTATGCCAAGCGGCTGTCACGGAAAGGCGAAAGCTTTTTCAAAAAGCAATCTGCCTCCCTTTTCTATCGGACACTCCGCTCGATGACGGATATTGATATTCCGCTTGATACCGGGGACTTCCGCTTAATGGACCGGAAAGTCGTCCAGCAAATGAAGGGGCTCCGTGAAAAAAATCGATTTGTTCGGGGAATGGCGAGCTGGGTCGGCTTCCGTCAGACCGCAATCGAATATGAACGTGATGAGCGGGCCGCAGGCGAAACCAAGTATCCTTTAAAAAGAATGTTGAAGCTGTCAATGGACGGGATTACATCGTTTTCCTATAAACCTCTGAAATTGGCAAGTTATGCGGGCGGATTGCTCGCGATTACCGGTTTGATTTATATGTTTTACGTGTTCTATTTAAAAATTTTCACAGCAGCAACGGTCCCTGGATGGTCTTCTCTCATCATCATTCAGTTGTTCTTCAGTTCGTTCGTTCTAATTTTGTTAGGAGTTATGGGGGAATATATCGGGCGGATATATGATGAAACTAAGAATCGGCCATTATATATTGTCCGTGACCAATACGGGATGGATGAAATAAAAAGCATAAGACAAGAACCGATTACTTTAAAAAAATAACAGTTGGAAGGTAACCATATGAAAACAATTAAAAAAAGAGTTGATTATCTCCTAGTCGGGATTCTCGTATTATCGGCAGGTTTAAATTTTTATAATCTGAATAATGCCGGGTCAAACACCTACTATACGGCGACAGTCAAAAGTATGATGCAGAATTTCCATGCTTTTTTCTATGCTTCGTTTGATCCCGAGGGATTCATCACCGTTGATAAGCCGCCTGTGGCACTGTGGGTTCAAACCTTAAGTGCCAAGATCTTTGGACTTAGTGATTTTAGCGTATTACTGCCGGAAGCACTGGCCGGGGTATTCTCGGTTTACCTTATGTATATCCTTGTAAAACCAAAATTCGGGCGCGCAGCGGCCTTACTATCCAGTTTAGTTCTTGCGTGTTCACCCATCTTTGTTGCTGTTGTAAGAACTAACAATGTGGACAGTATTTTAATTGTGACCCTTTTAATTGCCACTTGGGCATTAATGAAAGCTGTAGACAGGAAAAAGCTAGGCTGGTTAATTCTAAGTGTTTTCTTAATCGGCGTCGGCTTTAATATTAAAATGCTGCAAGCCTATATGGTCGTCCCAGCTATTTACTTGTTTTATTGGATAGCCGTTAAGTTAAACTGGAAGAAGAGATTGCTGCATTTAGCAGCGGCAACGGTAGTGTTGGCGGGCGTTTCTTTATCTTGGGCTTTAGTGGTTGATTCTGTTCCAGCCAGTGAGCGTCCATATATCGGAAGCAGTCAGACCAATTCCGTCTTGGAACTAGCTTTTGGCTATAATGGGATCCAACGTTTGTTGGGACAGGATAGTGGAACTTCTACTGGGGTTCAAAAACAGGATAATAGCAATACTAGTAATGAGCAGACTGGGCAAAATCATTCAGGAACAGCTGCTAGCCAAGCCCAGGGAACAACAGGAACTGACAGTTCGTCTACCAGCCAAGTGACAACGGGGGCTGGCACTCCGCCAAACTTCCAAGATGGAGGCATGGACGGAAAAGGCGGCGGAACAAGTGGAATGTTTGGCACGGGCAGTACCGGTCCATTACGTCTATTCTCAACTGAGCTTTCCGGGCAAATAAGCTGGCTGTTACCATTTATCCTGTTTGCCGTAATTGGTTTAGTTGCGGAATACCTGAAATCAAAGCAATTTGATATGCACCTTAAATTTGCAGTCTTTTGGCTGGCATGGTTGATTCCAATGATGGTCTTCTTCAGCATCGCCGAGTTCTTCCATCAATATTATTTAAGTATGATGGGACCTGCCATTGCTGCATTAGTTGGAATTGGCTGGACGATACTCTGGAACTTTTTTACAAACAAAGAGGGATGGAAGTCTCGGCTTCTGCCTTCAGGGATCCTGGTTACTTTCCTATTTGAATCATTAATTCTTAACCAAAACTCTCAATCAAAAATCTTGGTAATCGGAACTGTTCTTGTTGGGGCTTTCCTCTTTATCCTGATGGTTCTACAGATGAAAAAAGAAGCCATTTCCCCTGCTCTGCCAATGGCGGCCCTGCTGGCTCTATTGATTTTGCCGCTATACTGGACGGGGATTACTATTAATAAAACAAATAATGCAAGCACTCCGATTGCAGGACCAGGTTCAGGTATGGGAGGCATGGGCGGCGGCCGAATGGCAGGCAACATGAGCTTCCCTGGAGGCATGCAAGGTATAAGTGGTAACATTGCACCTGGAGCATCACAAAATCAAGATGCTGAGAATATGACACCACCTACTAATCAGGAGGGTGCTAGTATCCCTGCAAGTGCACCAGCGAGTATGGGTGGTAAAGGAATGGACACTAAGAATCAATTAAACACAGGCTTACTTTCTTATTTAGAAAAAAATTATAACGGTGAAAAATATTTCTTAGCTACCGACAGCACGCAGTCAGCAGCACCATATATTCTTAATACCGATTATGCTGTGATGGCGATGGGCGGTTTTTCAGGCAGCGATCCTGCTTTAACTCCTGCAAAGTTAGAAGAAATGGCCAAAGCCGGTTATGTTAGGTATTTCTTAATCTCTGGACGCGGCGGAAGGGGACTTGAACAAAGTCAATCGGTGACACAGTGGATTAAAGACAATTGTGTAGAGGTTCCGAGCAGCGAATGGCAATCGGACCCTAGCTCACAAAGTCAAACATCATTTAGACCTGGCGGCGGAGATACGTTGTATGTTTATAAAGGATAAAACTTGAAATAAAAAGACTAAGGTACTTAAAGCGCCTTAGTCTTTCTACTATTTTAAACCTTTTAGAATATTAATCTGATTGCAGATAAAGCAGTAACTATTAAAATAATAATACGAAATGGCTTTTCATTAATCCTCTTTATTAAAAACGCACCTATAATGGCACCCACAGCAATCGCCGGAATCATCATCAGGCTAAACAACAGCGTTTTTAAATGTATATTATGCCAGACCAAAGCTTGCATAGGTACCTTCGAAATGTTGACAATGAAGAAAAACCAAGCGGTTGTGCCTAAAAATTTATCTTTCTTGAAGCCTTTTGCTAATAAAAAAACACTGAAGATGGGTCCTGCAGCATTGCCAATCATCGAGGCAAAACCACTAAGTATTCCCGTTAAAGCATAAAACCATTTACCCTTAGGAACCTTAGCACCCTCGCCTTTTTTCTCCATATAGACTAAAATAATTAAACATAAAATAACACAAATAGAGATAATAATTTTAAATTGTTCATCGTTGGTATACTCACCCACGACCAGTCCTAATAATAGTCCTAAAGCAACCCAAGGCAATAATGCTTTAATGTCTTTCCAGTCGGCATGGCGATTATAATAATAAATCGCAAAAAGATCCCCAATAATTAATAACGGCAAAATCATTCCAGTGGACTCTTTTCCACCGAAGATTAAAGCAATGATTGGAATTACCGGCATGGAAAAAGCGCTGATTCCCGTTTTCGAAAAACCGATTAAAACAGCGGCGACTATTAACCATATCCACTCTGAAAGGTTTAAATGAAATAAACTTAACATTTTAATATCCCCTATTTATCTAGCAAGTCCTGAAATACCTGTGCATTAAAAAAGCAGAAGAACCTATACTTTATTCTTCTGCTCATATTTCCATATTGAGTTTTACTTCCTATAATGTCAATACCAACAAGTTCTTTTAATGTGAATATTTTTCAGCCCTGTTCTTGCGTATACCATGCACGATAAATGTTATAACAAAGGCTACCACCAAAACAACGATAAAAATCTCATTAGGGATTTCTATATCAACAAGGGTAAGTCCCATTTTAATGGCAATAAACAAAATTAAGAAATATGCAGTCGTCTCAAGCTCTGGGACCCTGTTCATTAGACTGATAAAAAAGGTCGCCACACCCCGCATCAAGAGAATCCCAATCATTCCGCCAAGTAAGACAACCCAAACTTCATCGGAAACCGCTAATGCAGTAAGGATACTATCAACTGAAAAGGCCAAATCCATTAGTTCGACACTAATAACCGTTGCCCAGAATACACCAAACGTTTGAGTCAACCAGCCCTTCGGTTTACGTTCCTCTTCCTCATCTCCATCTTCTTTAGGTTTTAGCTTGTCCATAAAGAACTTGACAGCCAGCCAGAGTAAATAGAGCGCACCAATTAGTTTAATAAACCATAGTTTAATTAAAAATGTTCCTAGTCCGATAAAAATAAACCGGAATATATAAGCTCCCCAAAGTCCATAAACCAAAGCCTTCTTTTGCTGCTGCTTTGGCAATGGTTTAACAAAGGCTGATAAAACCAAGGCATTATCAGCAGACAAGATACATTCCAGTACCGCTAAAGATAAAATTAATCCCCACGCCTTTGGTGAAGACAACACATCTGCCCACATCTGCCAATCCAGCATAGAGGCAAAGTTTGAAACCACTTCTTCCCACATCGTTCATTTCTCCTTTATTAAAAAAAGACAATTTGTCTATTGTTTAATTTTAACGTAAAAACGGCAGTAGCTACTAGTTTTCCGCTTGATACCTGCGTGCAACCATTTAAATAAAGTCTTCCCAAATTGAGGAACAATTACCCAATTAAAGCAGCGAAAAAAAGGCCACCCCCCTAACGGAAGGCTGACCTATCGGTTATTTTTGATATTTAGTTAATTTGGATGTAACGTTACCTTCTTTTCTCTCCTGCGGCCGCACTTTTAAGTTAGAGGCCCAGGAACTTTGCGACTCATAATGTTGGGAATGCTCCTTATTAACCAGGTGCTGGAGGCGGTCTTTATTTTTCTCAAGGAGATCTTCTAATGTCTTTAAACGCCGCGCCGGAAAGGAAAGTCCTGCTAGTACAGTTGTAATTGTTGGGTCTGATTCTGAAATATACGTTCCTTCGAATAATTCAAGAGGTTCTCCAACCCTTTCAAAAATGGATGGAACATTAATTAGTTTTGCCATACTTTCAGGTCCTTCATAGATTAATCCCGCTCTTATAACCCCAGTTGACTCAACAGGGCAGAATATGGAGTTTATCCACGATTGCTGAATTTTACTTGAGACATCAGCGGTTGTTCTTGCATCTGTGAGGGTAGTTGATGAGATAATCGTAACTCCTCTTGTACTTAGTATATTCATTAAATCGGTTTCATCGAAATTTCCAAATAAGGAACTCTTCTTCGTTACTTGCAGCACATTATTAATGGCATCCATGACTTGATTATTGGAAGAAAGGTAGATCTGATGTTTACTTGATTGAGGACTAGCCTTCCGCAATTGATCATTATCAACAAGGAATACGGAAGACAGAGCCTCGATTCTCGAAATCTCCTCGATACAGGTTGTGGCATTGATTCGATTTCCCGCCAGCACGTTACGGTCTGGGACCACCGCGATAGCACCAATGTTAATGCCCGGCAGCTGGTCCAGTAATATATCTATTAGGAGCGGACTCATTCCTGACCCTGTTCCGCCATCTGTAGAGAAGGCCACTAATAACAGTTTAATATTCTTAAATGACCGTTTGACAAAGTCAATTAACTCTCGATAATTTTCCTTCACTGCCTTTAACCCAATCGACCTATTCTGACCGGCTCCGCTGTAGCCTGGGACAAAGTACTTCTTTTCAACCCTTGTATTAACTGTACCATCACGTTGATTTGTATTTATTAGTGCGGCCTGAAAGCCCATCGATACTGCAATTTCTGCAATATTTCCGCCTGCCTGGCCGACACCCAAGATCCCAATAGATTTCGCCATTTTCTATATCCCCTCCCTTTCTTTTTAAATAATACTCATATTTTAGAAATTTAGACTTTACCAATATAAAATAAAAACAGGGAAAATAGTTGGAGGACGAAAAAGAACCTTTCTTTGTCCGAAAGGTTCTTTTTAAAACGAATCAGTTCAAAGCCTGTACTGGCTTCCCCGTTACAGAAGAAAGCTTGAGCGTTAATGGGAAGGCCAGCAGTAGCAAACAGATGATAAAACCAATTACCCCTTTCCAGCCAAAGTTGGAAAAGAAAAAGCCGCCCGCTGTACCGGCAATACTCGAACCGGAGTAATAAAAAAACAAATAAAGCGACGAGGCTTGTGCTTTCGCAGTTCGCGCCCGCCTTCCCACCCAGCTCGAGGCGATTGAATGCGCTCCGAAAAAGCCAAACGTAAAAACAGCAATTCCGATTATTTTTAACACTAATGGTGAAGCTAAGGTTACTATGGCCCCCGCTGCCATAATAACGAGGCCAATCCATAAAACCTTTTTCCGGCCTAGAGAATCCGAAAGACGCCCCATCCAAGTCGAACTAAATGTTCCAGTCAGATAGACGATAAAAATCCAGCCCACAATGGTTTGACTTAAGTGATACGGTGGTGCCACCAGTTCAAAGCCAATATAGTTATATAAGGTAACAAAGCTTCCCATTAGAATAAAAGCGATACAAAACAAACACAAAAGAGCTGGATCCTTTAAATGTCCAACCAGCGATTTGCTTAGTGCCTTTAGCCTTAATGGCTTAGGTGCAAAGTAACGAGAGTTTGGCAGGTGAAACCAAAACCAGATGCTTAGGATTAAGCTGATGACACCAATAGTCCCCATGGCAATGCGCCAAGAAAACAGGTCTGTAATCGACCCGGTAATAATTCTGCCAGCCATTCCGCCAATCGAATTTCCGCTGATGTATATGCCCATCGCAATTCCAAGACTCCTAGAATCCACCTCTTCACCAAGATAGGCCATTGCAATCGCAGGAAGGCCTGCGAGCACTATTCCCTGCAGTATACGAAACCCAAGTAAAGAGCTGAATGTCGGACTAAAGGCTGTGATAATCACGATTAGTGAAGAGAGGAGTAACGAGACCGACATAATCGGCTTTCTCCCCCATGCTTCGGATAAAGAACTAATAAATAACATGGAAATAGCAAGCGCAAACGTGGTTACCGATAAGGCCAAACTCCCCGTCGCCGCCGTGACATCAAACTCCTTTGTAAAGATTGGCAGTAAAGGCTGGACATCATATAGAATCGAAAAGGTAATAAACCCTCCGGCAAAGAGCGCAAAATTAGCCCTTCGAAAGGCCGTCGTTCCTTGTTGCAGCTTCTCCAACGATAAAACCTTCTTCCTTACTTTTTTACCTTATAAACTTTACTCCTTTTTGGTGTCAGGCACCACCGAAATACATTTGTCCACATCCCATGACACCCTGATTTTTATATAGCATAATCGGTCAATTTTGAACTTTCTTTTAATCTTTGAAGATATAAATTAAAAATTAATTTTCTTTTCATTAAATCTTAATGCAAAGAGTTTCAATCCGAATTATGATAATTACGTAAAAATATAGGATTATAGTTACAATTGACTATCTTTATAGTGGGGTATCATTATGCTCGATAAAATAAAGAGTTTCATTTACCAGGAGAAAGTTAGATGGGCCAGTAGATTTTTGTATTACTTGCTTATTCTTCTTTTACTGTTTTTTATGTACGGCTTCAATGACGCAAGTGCAGGTTCGTATATTTACAATGATTTTTAATTACGGGGGGATCCCAAAATGAAATTGTTACAAGCCATTCAAAACAATGCTAGGTTACAACCAGAAAGATTGGTTTTTATCTCTCCTACTAAACAGATTACCTACGGTGAGCTTTGTCGAAAATCTGATCAATTAGCGGGCTTCATTATGGCACATAGCCTCAAAGAGCACTCACCTATTTTGGTTTATGGACATATGGAACCGGAAATGGTGATTTCCTTCCTTGGAAGTGTAAAAGCTGGTCATCCCTATATTCCTGTTGATACCTCTATTCCATTAGAAAGAGTAGAAAAAATAATCCGGAATTCTAACGCGGAATTATTAATTAATGCGTCAGGACTCGAGTTTCCGATGGAAGAATCATTGATAAGAGTTGTAACCCCTGAGGACATAGATAAACAATACTCAATAAGTTCATCCAATTGGGTTAAGGACCATGATGTTTTTTATATTATCTATACATCAGGAAGTACGGGAAATCCAAAAGGTGTTCAGATAACTGCCAACAATTTGCAAAGCTTCGTGGACTGGATGCTGGGAGACTTCCCAATTAAGGGCGGACTTCGCTTTTTAAACCAAGCTCCCTTCTCCTTTGATCTTTCAATAATGGACCTCTACCCGGCTTTGGCAAGTGGTGGCACATTATTTGCTATTACAAAAGAAATGATCGCTAGGCCAAAGATCTTATTTGAAGAGTTAAAAAGATCCGAAACAGAAGTATGGACCTCTACACCATCGTTTGTCCAAATGTGTTTGATGGACCCATCGTTTAATGATCACCTGCTTCCACAACTTTCAGTATTTCTTTTCTGCGGCGAAATTTTGCCGGTTTTGGTTTGCAAGCAGCTGCGGGAACGGTTCCCAAAAGCAAGGATCTTTAATACCTATGGTCCAACCGAGACAACGGTTGCTGTTACCTATTTAGAAATAAAGGATAAAGTGATAGAGGAATATCAAACTCTTCCTGTAGGAGCAGCAAAATCAGATACGCAAATTATCCTATTAAATGAAGATAATAAGCCTGTTCCAGACGGAGAAAAAGGAGAAATTATCATTGTTGGACCAAGTGTAAGTAAAGGCTATTTAGGACAGCCAGAACTCACCGATAAAGCCTTTTTCAAGTATAATGGACAGCAGGCTTACCGAACCGGTGATGCCGGCTTCACCAAACAAGGTTTACTTTTTTATAAAGGGAGATTAGATTATCAGATCAAATTACATGGGTATCGGATGGAGCTTGAGGAAATCGAATACCATATCGCAAAATCGAAATATGTGAAATCAGCAGTTGTCGTCCCTATTTATCAAGACGATAAAATAGAATACCTTTCCGTCTTGATTATTCCAGCGGAACATAATTTTGAAAAAGAATCTCAGCTTACTGGTGCGATAAAAAAGGAACTAGGATTAGTCCTGCCAGCCTATATGATCCCGCGGAAATTTTCGTATCACAAGGATTTGCCAATCACTCCGAATGGAAAAGTGGACCGAAAACAAATTCGAGATAAGGTATTGCTATGATTCCTTACAGTTCTTTTACCTTCTTTTTCATCCTAGTGATTCTTTTAGCACCAACCATAATCCTTGGTTTACAAGGGAAGAAATTTCAATCATATAACATGGTTGTAACGGTTATCGTTTTAGCCATTATTTTTTCATCTAGGCCAGCTAGTGCGCTTGCCTTGGTCCTTTTTACATCTTGGCAGGTTCTCTTAATTGAAGGGTATATAACTTATCGAAAAAAAGCAAACAGCGGCTGGATTTTTTCCTTTGCCGTAATTGCTTCCATTCTTCCATTAACGATTTATAAATTGCTTCCTTACTTTTCAGATACTAACTGGATGTCCTTTTTGGGGATTTCCTACTTAACTTTTAAAGGAACACAATTGATTATGGAAACAAGGGACGGGTTAATAAAACAAAGACTCCCCATTGCTAGTTTGCTATATTTCATTTTATTCTTCCCGACTATTTCATCCGGCCCAATTGACCGGTACCGTCGGTTTGACAAAGATTTAAAAGCAGAGGTAACATCTGAGCAGTATAAACAGCTTTTATATGATGGAATTAACAAAATATTCTTGGGCTTTTTATATAAATATATCATTGGCTATTCTATTAATCATTTTTTCATTCCAAACTTAAGATTTATTGCGACAAGTCATTTTCAAAGCCAGCTCTTTTATATGTATGGGTATAGTTTTTATTTATTTTTCGACTTTGCAGGTTACAGTGCATTTGCCATTGGCGTCAGCTATATTATGGGGATTAAATCGCCGGAAAACTTCAATCTGCCATTTATCAGCAGGAATATAAAGGATTTTTGGAATCGCTGGCATATGAGCCTTTCCTTCTGGTTTAGAGATTATGTTTACATGCGGTTTGTTTTTTGGATGACGAAAAAGAAGTGGATTAAAAACCGTAACATTACCTCTAACCTCGGATATATTTTGTTATTTCTGTTAATGGGTTTCTGGCATGGGCTTGAGATTCAATATATTCTCTATGGAATCTATCATGCCTTATTGATGGTCGGCTACAATACGTTCGAGCAGTTTAATAAAAAGCATAAATGGTGGCCGCAAACTAGATTCACTCGGGTCGTTAGTATTGTGATTACCTTCCACTTTATTTGCTTTGGATTTTATATATTTTCGGGACATTTTATTCAAAGAGGAGCATGATTTCGATGGAATTTAAAGAACAAGTAATTGAGTTAATAGCAGAAATTTGTCAAGACGAGGTAGTAAAGGAAAATCCGGATATTAATTTATTTGATTCCTCATTATTAGACTCATTCGGGACAGTGGAGCTACTAGTTTTAGTAGAAGAGCGCTTTGGCATTACTGTCCCAATTACTGAATTTGATCGGGATACTTGGAACACTCCGAATAATATCGCCATTCAGTTGGCTGATTTTAAATGAGAAAACCTGTATTTATACCGCTTTTTCTAGCTTTCTTTGTTTTATCTATCCTTGTGATCATTCCAGATCGGTGGATTGAGAGCCTGATTCCGAAAAACCGAATCAGCCAAGCAGCAACTGAATTAAATCCTTTCATGTTTCAGGGGAAGTATATACAGCAAAAAATGCTTACGGATAGCCGATATTTGCCTATCTATGGTTCATCAGAACTGGCTAGGCTGGATCGTTTTCATCCTTCTAACTATTTTAAAGAGGTCCATGAAGATTTCACACCTTTCCTGATTGGCCGCGGCGGAACCGAATCACTGATTCATTTTTTAAATTTTTCCGAACATATTAATCAGCTAAAGGATAAGAAAATCGTGTTTGTGTTGTCTCCGCAATGGTTTAATCCACTAGGAGCAGATGAATCGCATTTTGTACCTAATTATTCTTCCCTGCAAGGATATGATTTTGCTTTTAATAACCAAATTGATTCAGAGGTGAAGAAAAAGGCCATTAAGCGCCTCTTAACCTATTCATCTGTTAAAAACGATCCCATTCTCTCTACTCTCTACAAAGCTGAGATCACGAATGATCCATGGACAAAGCGGGAAGCCAGTGTTCTTCGCCCTGTTGCTGCTGTCTATCGGCATTTGCTAGAGAAAAAAGATTTATATTACTCATTGGCCGGCGGTTTTTCTCGTCATCGGGACCTTACCCCGAAAGTCAGAAATAAATCGTGGAATGAGTTAGCGCAGGAAGCGGATCAATTTGGTGCCAAGAGGGCAACGAACAATCATTTTTATATCGTAAACTCGCAATATAATAAAATTAAAGGTTTCTTGCCGTCTTTTAAAAATAAAGACATTAATCGTTCCTATGGAAAGTCGAAAGAATACGGAGACTTCCAGCTTGTTCTAGATGTATTAAAACAATCCGGGGCAAAACCTCTGTTTATCTCTGTCCCAGTCAATGGGCATTATTATGATTATACTGGGTTTCCTAAACAAGGACGGACTGCTTATTATGAACGGATTAAACAGCAAATAGAGGCTGAAGGGTTCCAAGTTGCCGATTTCTCAGGCCACGAATATGATCCATATTTCATGAAGGATACTATTCACATTGGCTGGAAGGGCTGGGTTTACACGGACCAGGCCATTAAGCAATTTTATGAGGGGAACGAAAAAAAGGTTGTTATGGTGAATCTTTAAGGTATAACTGATAATTTAAAAGAAAGAAGGCAACTAGTGATAATTGCCTTCTTTCTTTTTTACGGATGCTTGTAATTTCATTCATTTTAGTATTTTCATATTTCCGATTATTTATGGATAATTTCAATTGATTACTTAATAAACAGATTGATGATTAACACCCCTGCCAGTCCGACAAGAGAAGCAATCGTAACCATAACTGACCATGTTTTAATGGTTTTACCAATGGAAAGGTTAAAGAATTCCTTGTAAATCCAAAAGCCTGCATCATTTACGTGGGAGAATGTCATACTTCCAGCACCAGTAGCTAAAACCATAAGCTCTGGACTTACATGTGTTGCTGCAACCAGTGGTGCTGCAATCCCAGCAGCAGTCATACCTGCGACAGTAGCAGAGCCTAAAACGACACGTAATATTGCGGCAATTAACCATGCTAGGATTAATGGAGAAATCGATGATCCTTCCATTAGGTGGGCTACGTATTTATCGACATGGCTATCAATCAATACTTGTTTGAATGCACCGCCGCCGCCGATAATCAATAAAATTACTGCAATACTACTAATCGATGCTGTAAGTGAATTCATCAGTTCCGGCATTTTTCTACCACGGTTAAGACCAAATGTGAAAATGGCAACGATTACAGAAATTAATAGCGCAACACCAGGATTACCTAAAAATTGAGCAGCAGGTAAAAGACCTGATTTTGGTGCTACTATTTCTACAATAGCCTGGAAGGCAATAAGAATAACTGGAATAAGAGCAGTAAACATACTAATACCAAATCCCGGCATTTCTTCTTCTTTAAAGTGTTTTGGTGTAAAAAGACCTTTTGGAATCTCTACTTCTAAATCTTCCTTTT
>Ga0209795_10001436_pt1 | contig 14894 bp, 14 predicted proteins | sample AgamicOrMarz_FD_187166 | JGI IMG/M metagenome (GOLD analysis project Ga0209795, IMG submission 187166) | Agave microbial communities from Guanajuato, Mexico - Or.Ma.rz (SPAdes) (version 2) | ecosystem: Host-associated > Plants > Phyllosphere > Phylloplane/Leaf | place: Guanajuato, Mexico...
TTAATAGCAGCCCATATCGGCTGCTATTTTTGTACTGAATTTAATGTGAAAAGAAATAATCGAAAAGTTCGCAAAGTTTTCGTTTTCCGAAGCTGTCTCGCCTTTAGTATCATGAAACTATGAGGGATTTTTGGAATTTTAAGGGGGATTATCCAATGGCGAAGGCAATCGATGAATATTCATTAACGGACTTAATGCAACGAATAGAAGAGATTTTTAATGAAAATCCTGGTCCTATTAAAGGGTTTGAAGCTATTGTTCAGTATGACATTCACGGTGATGCAGAAGGAACGTATCAGCATTTCTTTCATGATGGAAAATTAACCATTAAAGAGGGAACAGAAGCGACTCCGGTTTGTACGATGCAAATGTCATATCATAATTTCAAAAAATCCTTATTAGGTAATCTGAGCGGAACCATGGCCTTATTGACGGGTAAGGTAAAGGTAAAAGGTGATATAAGCACCGGTTTGAAAATAGAAAGCATTGTGAAGAAATACAAAATAAAAAATACATTATAGTAGCTTCGTAAATTAATATAATGAACAGATTTGTTCAGAAAGAGACAAAACGAGACACTCGTCTCATTTTGTCTCTTTTTTTTGTATATCCAATTCACAAAAAGGTGGAATCATGCAATCCCCTTTTTTGGCACAATACTTGCAAAATAAAAGTATGAAAGCAATTTTTGATAGGAGGCTGAAATGATGAAAACGTTGGAAAGCAAAAAGGTAGTGTTAACGATTGAGAAAGCCCATTGGATGTACCAAAAAATGCTTGAAATCCGTAAATTCGAGGATAGGGTGCATGAGTTATTTGCCACAGGAATCTTACCAGGTTTTGTTCATTTATATGCAGGGGAGGAAGCCGTTGCGGTCGGCGTATGCGCACATTTAACTGATAAAGACAGCATTACTAGTACCCACCGCGGTCATGGTCACTGTATTGCCAAAGGCTGTGATTTAAATGGAATGATGGCTGAAATATATGGAAAAGTAACCGGATTATGCAAGGGAAAAGGTGGGTCAATGCATATTGCTGACCTAGACAAAGGAATGCTTGGTGCAAATGGAATTGTTGGTGGAGGTTTTCCGTTAGCAGCAGGGGCAGCCTTAACAGCTAAGTATAAAAAGACTGATAATGTAAGCGTTTGCTTCTTTGGGGATGGCGCTCAAAACCATGGCACGTTCCATGAAGGAGTGAATTTAGCTGCTATTTGGAAGCTTCCTGTTGTATTCATTGCTGAAAATAATGGTTATGCAGAGGCTACACCATTCACATACGCTTCTAGCTGTAAATCCATTGTCGATCGCGCAGTTGGTTATAATATCCCTGCAATTAAGGTGGATGGTAAAGACGTCTTAGCAGTCTATCAAGCCGCCGAAGAAGCAGTTCAAAGAGCACGCAGGGGAGAAGGTCCTACCCTTATTGAATGCGTGACTTATCGAAACTACGGTCACTTTGAAGGTGATGCACAAAAGTACAAAACGGAAAAAGAAAAGGTTGAACATAAACAAGAGAAAGATGCGGTTATTTTATTTAGGCAATATTTGTTGAATGAACAACTTTTATCAGAAGAAACTTTAGTATCTCTTGAAGAATCGGTTGATCAAGCCGTTGATCAAGCTGTTAAGTTTAGTGAAGAAAGTCCTTATCCAGATGCATCGGAACTATTGACTGATGTTTATGTTTCTTATAAATAAATGAAGAATTCTCCAGCCTAGGGTGTCATTTAAATAATTTCAGAGTTTACGGGGATAAATTTTCAAGAAGCGAATTTTAAGGAGGAACTAATCATGACAAGAAAATTAAGTATGTCAGCCGCTATTAATGAGGCTATGAAACTAGCAATGAGAAAAGATGATAATGTCATTTTAATGGGTGAGGATGTAGCCGGTGGGGCTGAAGTGGATCACTTGCAGGATGAAGATGCCTGGGGAGGAGTTCTTGGTGTTACGAAAGGATTGGTACAGGAGTTTGGCCGTGACCGTATTTTAGATACACCTATTACAGAAGCGGGATACATGGGAGCGGCGATGGCTGCTGCATCGACCGGCTTAAGGCCAATAGCTGAGCTAATGTTTAATGACTTTATTGGCAGCTGTTTAGACGAAGTACTAAATCAAGGGGCTAAGTTCCGTTATATGTTCGGGGGCAAAGCAGAGGTACCTGTTACCATCCGGACTATGCATGGAGCAGGATTTAGAGCAGCGGCCCAACACTCACAGAGCCTTTATGCTCTATTTACTGCAATTCCAGGATTGAAAGTGGTCGTACCGTCTACCCCATATGAGGCGAAGGGATTATTACTTGCAGCGATAGAAGATAATGATCCAGTTGTCTTCTTTGAAGATAAGACACTTTACAATATGGTCGGTGATGTCCCAGAAGAATATTATACCATCCCATTAGGAAAAGCGGATATTAAGCGTGTAGGAACGGACTTGACCATCGTTGCGATTGGAAAACAGGTTCATACAGCACTACAAGCTGCTGAAAAGCTTTCAGCAAAAGGGATAGAAGTAGAAATAGTTGACCCACGAAGCCTATCACCATTAGACGAAGATACCATTCTTGGTTCCGTCGCGAAAACTAATCGACTTATTGTCATTGATGAAGCGAATCCAAGATGCAGTATCGCTACAGATATTGCAGCACTTGTAGCCGACAAAGGCTTTGACACGCTTGATGCACCAATTAAACGAATCACTGCACCACATACACCTGTACCATTTTCGCCTGCTTTGGAGGATCTCTATCTTCCAACCCCAGAAAAGGTTATTGAAGTAACATTAGAACTATTAGGTGAAGCAGCAGCCCTTGAAGTATAGGGAAGAAGACGGAAGGAGAGATACGTATGGCAGTAGAAGTAGTCATGCCAAAATTAGGAATGGCAATGAAGGAAGGTACTGTTTCCATTTGGAATAAGGAAGTCGGTGATACGGTTGGCAAGGGAGAACCGATTGCCAGTGTTAATTCAGAAAAAATTGAAATAGATGTAGAGTCCCCATCAGAAGGAACAGTCCTAAAAATTACTGTACCGGAAGGGGAAGGTGTCCCTCCTGGTACAGTCATCTGTTATATAGGGACCCCAGGGGAAAAAATTGACGCCACTGCTGTTAAAGACGAAATCAAAGTGCCTGTTAAAGAAAAGGAAGAAGTTTCTAAACAACTAACAGAGCCTAGCGTTTCCCCTAAAACCTTACCAGAAAGAGTGAAAATCTCACCGGTTGCCAAGAAAATGGCAGAAGCAGCAAAACTGGATATTGAAAAGATTACTGGTACAGGGCCTGGGGGGAGAATAACAAAAGAAGATGTCCAAGAGGCAATAAAGATATCTCGTGGACTCATTAATCCTCCTAAATCAGAGCCAGAGAATACTACAACTCAAGTACAGCCAATCATAGAGTCTAAACAGGTTCCTGTTAGTGGAATCCGTAAAGTGATTGCGGAACGGATGTATAATAGTCTTCAAAATAGTGCGCAGCTGACAATGAATATGAAGGTGGATGTAACTGACCTGATTACCTTACAAAAGCAAACAGCTGAAACCGTACAAAGTCGTTATCAGAATAAATTAACCATGACTGATTTTATTGCTCGTGCAGTTGTGCTCTCACTGCAGGATCATGAACAAATGAATAGTGCATATTTAGACGGTAAAATTCATCAGTTTACATCCGTACACCTTGGTATGGCGGTCGCCCTTGAGAAAGGATTAGTCGTTCCAGTAATCAGAACTGCGGATAAGTTTACGTTAGTTGAACTCTCTAGAACTATCAAAGATCTAGCAGGGCGCGCTAGGCAAGGACAAATTTCGAACGAAGAAATGCAAGGTTCCACTTTTACTATAAGTAATCTTGGTACTTACGGTATTGATCATTTTACGCCAATATTAAATTCGCCTGAAACAGGGATCCTTGGAGTGGGTGCTGTTAATGATATGCCAGTATATAGAGGTGAAAAGTTAGAAAGAAGAAGTATCCTGCCGCTTAGTCTGACTTTTGACCACCGTGTCCTTGACGGAGCTCCAGCTGCCGCATTTTTACAAACAGTGAAACAGTACTTGGAAGAGCCTATTACCATGCTTATATAGAAAGAAGTGAGATTTTTGGGATCAATAGCCATTATAGGTGGAGGACCAGCTGGGTATGTAGCGGCAATTACTGCCGCCCAGCATGGTCAGCAAGTAACGCTGATTGACAAAGGGCCATTGGGAGGGACTTGTTTAAATGAAGGCTGTATGCCTACTAAATCACTGCTAGAAAGTGCAGGCGTTTATGGTCTTGTTAAACAAGCAAATAAGTTTGGAATTCGGTTACCATCTAATCAAATCGAAATCGATTGGGGCACCGTGCAGCTGCGTAAAAATGAGGTTGTCTCGAGCCTTGTTCAAGGAATCCAATATTTAATGAAGAAAAATAGAATTAAGGTAATAAATGGAACAGCTTCATTTTTATCAAGTCGGGTTTTACGTATCGATACGGAAGACAAACAAGAAGAACTTATTGCAGACAAATATATCATTGCCGCTGGCTCAGAGCCTGTATCATTGCCATTTGCTCCGTTTAATAAGGAGTGGATCATCGATAGCAGTCAGGCGATGTCGCTTACGAGGATTCCACCCTCGCTGTTGATAATTGGTGGCGGTGTAATAGGCTGTGAGTTTGCTAGTATTTTTAGCAGACTAGGAACAAAAGTGACTATGGTTGAGATGGCTGAGCAGCTGCTCCCAGGGGAAGATGAAGATATTGCATCTGTTCTACATAAGCAGTTGAAAAAGGACGGTGTGAAAATTCATACGTCTGCTTCGGTAATCGATTTGAATGCAGATCAAAGGAAAGCCATTTTAGAGAAAGATGGGGTTATTCATGAAGCTGAAGCTGAATACGTTCTAGTTTCCATTGGCAGGAAGCCAAGAATCCAAGTGCTAGGGTTAGATAATATCGGAGTTGAGTACTCCCGGCTGGGGATTCATGTCAATGAGCAAATGCAAACAAGCATACCAAATATTTATGCCTGTGGTGATATTATTGGCGGGATTCAGTTAGCGCATGTTGCTTTTCATGAAGGAAAAGTTGCTGCTCTTAATGCCTGCGGGTTGGAAACCGAGGTGAATTATCGTGCCGTTCCGCGCTGCATTTATACATCTCCTGAGATTGCAAGTGTTGGATTATCGGAAAAACAAGCGCGGGAGCAATATGAAGAAATAAGAGTAGGGGAATATCCATTTTCTGCTAGCGGAAAGGCGTTAATTGCAAATGAACGAATCGGCAAAGTGAAGGTATTAATAGAACCGCAATTTGGTGAAATCCTTGGTATGTCGATTGTCGGTCCACACGCCACAGAATTAATTGGCCAAGGCACAGTCATGCTCCATGCCGAATTAACAACAGATTTAATGGTTGATTTAATTGCAGCTCATCCTACACTATCGGAGGCACTTCACGAAGCAGTGCTGAGTGCAGTTGGTCATGCGGTTCATGTGTAAGGATTGTATGTCTGGGACTTGATTAAATCTACAATCCAAAAATGTTTTTGAAGCTACGCGTAACCATTCACGTAGCTTTTTTGAATTTTCTAATAAGTTAGTTGATATTTATTGAAAGCGTAAACATAATCTAATATAATTATAGTTGGGAAATACCCTCAGGAAAAAATCCCTTCATTATCCACATACATAACAATCTCCGATAGAAACAACGAGAAGTCTATCTCAAATCAATTTGGAAATTCATGAACAAATGGTTAGAGGAGGATTCGATGACTACCACTACATTCTATTTAGATACTTGGAAACGATTTATCAAAGAAGGAGTACTAGACCCAGCGCGTTTGAACAAACGAATTATGGAATCATGGTACCGTTGCAGGAAAGATAGAGTAAATCCCTACCTAAATAAAGGACTCCATATATTAACTGCTGATCTTCTCTCTCTTCAAAAGCAAAAGCATTCACTTCTATTGGATACGGCATTGCCCTATTTAACTAGGATGAACCAGGCAATTAAAGATTCTGGCATGATGGCACTTTTAGTAGACCCAGATGGATATGTCCTGTCTTTAACCGGTAATGAACAAACACTCAAGAATGCACGCAATATCAATTTTATTGAGGGTGTTTGCTGGACAGAAAATGAGGTTGGAACGAATGCAATTGGGACCGCATTAAAAACAGCAGAATCAGTCATTATTAATGGTGCTGAACATTATTCAGTTGCTTCCCACCAATGGAGCTGCACAGCCACACCCATTCTTAATGAGCAAGGAAAGTTAATGGGAGTTATTGATGTTTCATGCCCAATTGAACGTTCTCATCCTTTTATGATTGGCATGGTCACATCGATTGCCTATGCAATTGAACGCGATATTACCAGGATAAATCAGAGAAAAGAAATAGACCTTGTTCAACATGCAGTTGAATTAGTAGATACATATCGAAATCGCCCATTCGTTGTATGTAACCAGGACCAAAGAATTATTTCCGTTAGTAAAGCAGTTAGGGAAAAACATCCCTGCGCAAGCGGCATGGAACTTTATTATTTTTTAAAAAAGGGTTATCAAATTGATATAGAAACACCCATTCTTTCAAAAGAAGATAATAGTATATTGGGGATATCTGTATTTTTGTCAGAAGTGGTAGTCGATAAACAACATTCACTGTTCGCTGCGGCAACACCATCGCAATCATTATTGTTTAAGGGAGTACGAGGAACAAGCGAAATATTTCAAAACACGATAAAACAAGTAGAATTAGTTGCTTCAACCGATTCGACTGTTTTTATTACGGGTGAAACAGGAACTGGAAAAGAACTGATTGCACAGGCTATCCATGACAACAGCCCGCGCAAAAATGGCCCTTTTATCTCTCTAAACTGTGGGGCCATTCCTAAAGATTTAATGGGCAGTGAGCTTTTTGGCTATGTGGAAGGAGCCTTTACTGGAGCGAAGCGTCAAGGAAATAAAGGGAAATTTGAACAGGCCCATAAAGGAACCATTTTTCTTGATGAGATTGGAGAAATACCGGAGACGATGCAGGTAGCTTTATTACGTTTACTACAGGAAAGGAAGGTTGTTCCAATTGGTGGGACAAAGGAAATTCCATTAGACATTCGTATCATTACCGCAACTCACCGTGATATGTATGAGCTGATTCGTGATGGAGCGTTTCGACAGGACTTATATTATCGTCTCAATGTCTACCCTATTGAAGTACCTGCATTGCGTAAAAGAAAAGAGGATATTCCTTATCTTGTCCAATATTTTTGCCAAAAGAATAACTGGACCCTTCCCAATACTAACCGATTCTTAACTAAATTAAGTGATTATGAATGGCCAGGCAATATCAGAGAATTACTCAATGTCTTAGAAAGGTTACATATCATGCTTTCAAGTGGCTTGTCTGACCAAGATTTATTAATAGATACGATTGAGGGGATACAGGAACAATCCGTATCTACTGATCACTCATTCCTAAAAAATACAGAAAAAAAACTGAAAGTCCGTGAAAAAATTCAACGAGACTTAATACTTGATGCATTACAGAAGACCAAAGGAAATGTTACCGCTGCTGCCAAATTGCTTGATATCCCAAGAAGTACTTTTTACAAAAGGCTTCAGAAGTTTGGACTTTAATACTTTATCAAACACATAGCCCACTTTTCATCATATAAATATAAAAAACTAAAATGGGTGAGTTATGATGGTTGGTAATAACAGAGAATTAATTAGTTGGATATTGCCATATCTCCCAATGGGAGCAGAGTTGGAATACCGGGATCAACAAGCACTCCTACAATATATGGATATTGATGGTGATGGAATCCAGGAAATCTTTGGGGTGTACCATCTTAACCGACAGCCCTATTTATTTGTTCTTAAACAGTACTTTGGTCAATTTAGATATTATTATCCGCTTCCCTCCGAGGTGGAGCAAGAAGCAATCCAAGCGCTATCCACTTCACGAGAGTTAAGGTCCGTTTACCTTTTTCCTGTTGTGAGGAAGGAAATTGGCGGAAACAAGTGGGGCTATATGGATGCAAAAGGGAATTGGGTTCTTCCGGCAAACTACGATCATGCCGAGGATTTTCAAGAGAATGGTTTGGCCATTGTTGGTTTAATGGACAAATCAGGTGTCATTAACCCTAGAGGTTATTTTATCGTCCAGCCTAAATACGACACGATTAACCCATTTTCTGAAGGCCGGGCCGTTGTCAATGATGCCCAGGGATTCAAGGTAATTAATGAGAATGGCAAAGAAATCACAGAAAAGGCGTATTCTATCATTGTTGGAGAGTATAAAGAGGGACGACTTCGTGCAGTGGAAATAGATGCGAACGGGGAGTATTTATATGGGTATCTCAATAAAAGAGGGAAAGAAGTGATTCCATTAATCTATAAAACGGCCAGTGATTTTGAAAAAGGGAAAGCAATTGTTGAAACAAAAGAAGGCAGATTTCAACTTATCGACCTTACCGGAAAGGTATTACAATCCTATCCATATGCTTACGTCGCTAATTACGGTCAAGGTTTGCTTGCATTTAAGAATAGTACTGATGGAAAGCTGGGTTATATTGATGAGCAGGGGAAAATAGTCGTTGAGCCCAAATTTTCATATGCAGATTCATTTATAGAAGGTCTGGCAATCGTCAGTTTGTCAGAGAATAATCGGGAAAATTTTGGTGTCATTGATCGGCAAGGTCATTTTGTGATTAAGCCTAACTATAATCAAATCTTATATTTAAATGAAGGGCGCTTTGCCATTGGAAAGGAGTTTGACCCGAAGCAGCCTTGTATGAGATCCTTTTATGCCTTAGCTGATTCGGATGGTCATATCCTCACAGGATTTCATTTTACTGTGATGACCAAATTTGAGGAGGGCCTTGCGTCTGTTACTGATGATCAGCATACTTATTTTATCGACAAACATGGAAAACGAAAGGAACATCTGCCCATGGTTAGTGGCTCAGGCTGGCTTAGCTTTGAGAAAACACTAATTAAGGGTCATATTGACGACCATCTTTTCTATTTTAATCAAATGGGAGAGTTACTCTGGAAGCAAGCTGCCATTCTTCCGCTAAATAACCAATATTCGGTGGTTGAGTATAAATACAAACCCAATAAGGATTATTTAGTCTACTTTCCACAAATCGAAGGAATGGAAAATCCAGAAAGTGTAAATCGCACTCTAAAGGAGATGGCGGGCGTAAAACCCGTACCCGCACACACTCAACTGGAATCGAACTATACTGGTAATTATGAAATTACTTATTATAAGAAAAACTTACTGGTCATCAAAATTGCAGGCTACGACTACCCATTTTGTGCAGCCCACGGAATGCCTGTAGAAAAATATGCCCATATTAACCTAAAAACGGGGTCGATGTACCAATTAAAAAACCTTTTTAAGCCTGGCAGCCCTTTTGTAAAAGCAATTAGTGATCTGATTCTTGATCAAATAAAGAGTAATAACCAATATTCGTCCTACCTTTTTCCTGATGAGTACCATGGAATAAAGGCGGATCAACCATTTTTTATTAGTGAGGCTGGGCTGAATATCTACTTTCAACCGTATGAAATTGCAGCATTTGCAGCCGGTTTTCCTACCTTTACCATTCCGTTTGATGACCTAGAAGAGATCATTAATAGGAACAGCGAATTTTGGAAATCGTTTCATTGAGGAAGGCAGGAATCCATCCTGTCTTTTTTTGATGTAAACTAATGAAAAACCTTGCGGAAATATGAAATAATGGTGACAAGCGAAAGATTATTATCGAAGGAGTGCATGGGTATGAAGATATATGATATTTCTAGAAAATTAATAAATGGGATGCCTGTTTGGCCAGGAGATACGGCTTTTCAATACGAGGTCGCGTGGCCAATGGAGGAAAGCGGCTCCGTTAATGTGGGCAAGCTTGAATTGAGTACCCATACAGGAACACATGTGGACGCTCCCTTCCATTTTGATAACGATGGAAAACGAATCATCGAGTTGAACCTTGACCTATACATCGGTCCTGCGAGAGTTATTGATATGCATGGTAAGGAAAGCATTGGTGCCGCTGATTTAGAAAAGATTAATCTAGATGGGTGCAAACGGGTGTTATTTCGAACCCTTGCCTGGGAAAACCCTGATGTTTTCCCTGAAAAGATTCCACATATTGAGCCGAACTTAGCTCCTTTTTTAGGAAGTAAGGGAGTTCAACTGATCGGCTTGGATATTCCATCCGTCGATCCAATTGACAGTAAAGAGCTGCCTGCCCATCACAGCTTGAATGAGCATGGTATCCACATCCTAGAGTCACTAATGCTTGATGAAATCGAACCCGGCGATTACGAGCTGATTGCCCTTCCATTACCACTGGCTGAAGGAGACGGGAGTCCGGTTCGAGCAGTACTGAGAAAGTAGAAGAATTGGTGTCAGGCACCAAAAAAGCGTGAATCCATTGGACTCACGCTTTTTTCTATCCCACTAGGGGGATAGTCACTGTTCCTTTGTCTGACAGGTATATTTTTTGCGGAAAATTAGCCAATAACTTCCAAAGCCAATGATAATAAATAAACCCGCCAAACCGGGAACAACATAATCTTTTAATGTTGGCTGGGCATTCTCCACTTGATTTGGAGGCAATGAGGCATGTTCATTTTCTATTGCGGTGCTTTTATTGGCTGATACGCTTTTATTATTATCTGATGTTAAAGTAGCTATTTGAGCTGTTTGGCTAACTACTGGACTATTTTGAGGAGAAGTAACTTCTAATCGAGAATCGGCAAAGACAATCGTTCCTAATAGAAAAAACAACAGTGATGTGATAAGAGCAATCTTATTAAACATCATATTCAACTCCACTATATTGTAATCTTTCTGTTGTTTATTCTATCATCGTTTGCATCAGGAAATATCACTTTAGCGGCAAAGTTCACAAAGCTTTCGAAAATTAAATCCTCTTAAAACCAACCAAATTTCTTCGAAAACATAGGAACCTCAGCGCATTGGGGTCTATTATTCACCTTCTATCTTCCAGATCCAAACTTGATATAAATCAATTTCAATTGAAGAGAAGGGTGATAAACTGAAGCATAAACTTAAACTCTTAACAAAGGGGAGCGAGAATATGTTTGAAATAGTTGATAAAAAAGCAGTAATGGATATTCGGGAACGAATTGCAAAGGGTGAACATCCACGCCGCGAAATATTGAATTTTGTTAGAGAAGCACCAGTAGGCACCATTTTTGAAATTCATTTGCCACATCGAGGGGAACCGCTAATTGCCAGTTTACAATCGTTAGGCATGAATGTAATTGTTAATGAATTAGAACCCATGCATTTTAGACTAATGGCCATCAAGCTTGACGAAATTAACTAATACCCGATACTTGTTTTAGTTGATCCAACTCTAGAATCTGTATTTGCCTGAGTCCGTCCATGCTAATAAGTTTTTGCGACATGAACGAGCCTAACTTCCGGCTTACCGATTCTGGGGTTGTTCCAATATAGCTGGCTAAATCCTTTTTAGTAATTGGTAGGGTAAAAGTACCATTTTTTGCATTCATTTTATCATGGAATAGAATGAGTGCTCTTGCCAGTCGTTGTTCTACTTCCATAAAACTAAGAAAACCAACAGATTCATCAGATTCATATAGACGGTCGTTGACAGTTAGTAAGAACCGGTGGGACAACTCTGCGTTTTTTTCCATCGTGTTAAGGAAATCCTTTTTCTCGATATAACAAATAATCGTTGAGGCTCCCACGGTTTCTGCATTCAAATAATGATTTTCATTTCTTAATAATGAAAATAAGCCGAAGAAATCCCCAGGAAACAGCAATCTGACAATTTGTTCTTTCCCATCAGGGGACATTTTTGTCAGTTTGATCAGCCCTTCATTCACCACAAATAAGGTCTCCGAACGTTCGCCATCCCGAAAAATATATTCTCCCTTACCAAAACGTTTGCTTCCGGTTACCTTTTGCAGCTGTTGAAGATCCGCTTCGTTCATCCCTTTAAAAACCGGTACGGATGTAATGCATGATGATTCATGAGAGCAGCAATGGTCACAACACATCTTTAATCACTCCTACACCTTCTTTTTAACCTAATCATATCTGCTTTGATTCATCTTTGTAGTGATTTACATCAATTCTGCTTTTCTTGATATAGATCAATGTTAATGAGAATCATTCCCATTATAATAAAAGAAAATAAGAGGTGAACTGATAGGAGGTTCTTTTTAAATGACTATAATGGAACTAGCATTAAATGAAGTCGCCTGCTCAGGATGTATCGGAAAAATTAAAAGAGAAATGCAGAGAATCCATGGGATTGAAAAAGTTAAAATTCTAACAGGTAGTGGGAAAATTCAAATAAACTTTAATGAAAGCCTTATACACTCCGAGGAAATAAATCGGAACCTTTATAAAATGGCACTGCGAACATTTGATTAAACGGCTGCTCACAAAGAGGGCAGTTTTTTTTTGAATATAATATCTTTATTAAGAACAAATAGTTCGTTATAATATTATATGTGTTGCAACTGAACTAGAATAAGCGATAGTAATAATTTTCCCTTCCTGTTAAATAATAAGCAAAAAGGGAGGGATTTTTTTGGAGCGTAACCAGGATAGTAAATTTGAAGAAACTTTTCTTCCGATGACCTCAATTGGCAATGGTGTGGGGATGGCTGTTTTACCAGATATATATTGTTATACCGACAAAATCGTGAACCTCGTACTTGTTGGCGAACCGAATAAATCGGGGGAATTTGTACTAGTAGACACAGGAATGCCAAAGTCTGCAGAAAAAATAATTGAAATGATTGAAGAACATTTTGGTGAGGGTGCCATTCCGAAAGCGATCGTTTTAACGCATGGACATTTTGACCATGTCGGTTCAGTTGCTGAATTGTTGGAGGAGTGGAAGATCCCGGTTTATGCACATGAACTTGAGCTCCCCTTTCTAACAGGACAATGTGACTATCCACCCGGTGACCCAAATGTCGATAGCGGACTTGTTGCAAAATTGTCGCCGATGTTCCCAAACCATGGAATTAATATAAGTGCCCATGTTCAAGTGCTTCCTAGTGATGGAACTGTTCCCCATATGCCTAATTGGAAATGGGTACATACACCAGGGCATACACCAGGGCATATTAGTTTATTCCGTGAACAAGACCAGGCACTGATTGCCGGAGATGCGTTTGTGACCGTAAAACAAGAATCACTCTATAAAGTAATGACGCAAACACAAGAGATTAGCGGTCCCCCTAAATATTACACGACTGATTGGGATGCGGCATTTGAATCGGTGAAAAACTAGAGGCACTTAAGCCGCAAGGTAGTTGTGACCGGTCACGGGCTTCCAATGAGCGGTGAAGAACTGGCAGAGAGTCTTCAGTATTTGGTAGAGCATTTTGAAGAGATTGGCCGTCCCGAGAGTGGAAAATATGTGAATTAAATATCCTAAAAACAAGAGCTGCCGATGCATACAGCTCTTTCATATTATTTGGTCGTTCGTTTTTGAGAACTTATGAAAGAATTCATACGTATCAGCATAGGTTTAACTAGAAATAATGGTACTGAATCAACTAATTCTTTTGAGGTGGTAGTGATGAGACTTTGTTTATTCCTGCTAATTGCTGGACTGTTGGATGCGGTTCTGACGCATGTTGGGATTGCTACAGGTATCGTTTCTGAAGGGAATCCGATGATGAAACTTGTCATTGAGAAAAGCTGGTCTTATTTTTACATTATCAAAATCTTTTTGCCCCTAACCTTGCTAGGGTTGTTTTGCTTACATCCATTAAAAGGCTGGATTCGGACACTCTTGGTTTCCACTTGCGTTCTTTACTTCTCCGTCCTAATTTATCATATGGTTTGGATTGCCCTCTATTTTAATTCTGCAGCATGACCTTTTACACTATTCTCAACTAGACACTCCGGGGTTATTACGTTAGTATCAATACGATATAGAAAGACAAATAATAAGAAAAATGATTTTTAAATAAAGGAGTACACTATGTTAAATATCTTAAAACCATACTTGCAGGCAGCCTGGGAAAAGTCTGGGTTTCAACAGCCGACTTCCATTCAAGCAGCGGCCATTCCGATGATTCTTGAAGGCAAGGATTTAATTGCCGAGTCACCGACAGGTACTGGTAAAACGCTAGCTTATCTACTTCCATTATTAGATAAAATGGACCCTAGTTTACAATCCCTCCAAGCTATTGTGTTAGCTTCTTCGCAAGAGCTGGTGATGCAGGTCTATCAAGAATTTCAAAAGTGGTCTGAGGGGAGCGGAATCAGAGGCACTTCCATTATTGGCGGAGCCAATATGAAACGGCAGCTTGAGAAGTTAAAGAAACGCCCGCATGTAATATTTGCTACACCTGGCCGTTTACTTGAACTGATTAAACAGAAAAAGGTGAAAATGCATGAAGTAAAACTGGTAGTTCTCGATGAGGGAGATCAATTACTTATTCACGAACATATTAATACCGTCCAAAATATTGTGAAATCAACCATGAGCGACCGCCAAGTGGTATTGTTTTCTGCAACAATGAAACCGGCAACAGAGAAATTAGCCAAGGAAATGACCAAAGACCCCGAGGTTCTTCGGATCGAAAAGGATGAACTTGCTTCTTCTGGAGAAGTGGAACATATTTATTTTTCTTGTGAGCCGAGAGATAAAATCAAGCTGATTGAAAAAATCACTCGGTTAGAAAATAGTAAATCGCTAGCGTTTATTAATGATATCGGCGAAATTGAAGTATTTAAGGAAAAATTACATTTTAAAGAGCTGTCAATTGGAATCCTGCATAGCGACATGAAAAAGCTCGAAAGACAGGCTGCATTAAAGTCTTTCCGTGATGGAAAAATGAGCATGCTGATTGCTACGGAT
>Ga0209795_10001437_pt1 | contig 14872 bp, 13 predicted proteins | sample AgamicOrMarz_FD_187166 | JGI IMG/M metagenome (GOLD analysis project Ga0209795, IMG submission 187166) | Agave microbial communities from Guanajuato, Mexico - Or.Ma.rz (SPAdes) (version 2) | ecosystem: Host-associated > Plants > Phyllosphere > Phylloplane/Leaf | place: Guanajuato, Mexico...
AAAGTGATTGGATTTACCAAATCAGTTGAAACAGAAGAACTTATTGATTTAACGAAACGATTGGATCATGTTATTTTTTATGAAGATCTCGGAAGCGGTGCATTATACGATTTCAGAAAGCATGGAATTGGTGAAGAACCGGTCGTAAAAGAGGTCATTGAATTAGGGGCAGATGTTGTATCTTTTAGTGGTGACAAGCTCCTTGGCGGGCCACAGGCAGGAATTATTGCTGGAAAAAAAGAAATCATTGATCGCTTGAAAAAACATCAGTTAGCACGTGTGTTACGGGTGGATAAAATGACGTTAGCTGCATTAGAAGGAACGTTAATTGACTATGCACGTGGTGAAAATGGTCTGGTAAATATTCCAACAATGCGGGATTTATTAGTTTCCCTCGAAGAATTAGACGTTCGAGCACAGTCTTTTGTTACAAACATATTACAAAATACCGGAAAATATGTTACAAAAATTACAAAGACAACCAGTCAAGTGGGTGGGGGAACGATGCCAGCTGTAGAGCTTCCAAGCATGGTCGTGGCCTTAAAACATGAAACACTAACTGCTGAACAACTGGGTAGGAAGCTTCGAACTGAAGTGAAACCAGCAATAGTCGGACGAATTCAAAAGGATGAATTTATCATTGATTTACGAACAGTGACTCCTGAAGAAGAAGCCCACTTACTACAAGCATTAATTCATATTTAAAATGAAGGAGGGAAACCCCGGCACTTAAAGAAAGTGCTGGGGCTTTATATTAACCAAATTCAGCTCCCAATACGTCAAAGGGTGCTTCGTTTTATCTACATATCATGATGAGTATTATGTTTGGCTCTTGTATGGTTGCGATTCTTTACTTTTTTAGAACCACTTAGCGGTTCAGGCTGACCGGATTGTTTTGGTGCATTTTTTCGCATGTCTTTGCTGTCATTTTTGTTCATTTTTCATCCCTCCTATATGTTAGGATGCAGTCATTAAGTCCTTTTATACCGTATATTTTTTGTTGTTCTGTGCAATTTAACGGTAAACAAAATGAAGGAGTGAATGAAGCAAATGCAAAAATTTCCATTCAATAAAGATAAACAACAGGCTTTTCAAGCAGCACAGCAAGGGTATGAAAATGCCCAAGGACTATTTGAGACGATTGTGAATGATAGTGCAAGTTATGGTCATCAATTGAAGCATCTTAAAGACGAAGTAAATGAAGCCTACCAGCAAATCGCAAATGCAATGGAAGTGGCATCCGAACATCAACGGGCGCAATTAGAGCGATTTCAACAAGATTTGCAAAGCATGGTATCAGAAGTAAATCAGGCGGAATAGAAAAAGCAGGCGGGAAGCCTGCTTTTTACTGTTATTGATTTTTCTTCCGCTTTTTGTTATTCATTCTTTCCTTGGCAGTTAATTCTGGTTCACTGGCCATTTCTTCATTAAAACCAGCGCCTTTTCCTTGCCCTTTGGCTGCATTCATTCCTGGAATTACATGATTAGACTTTCGTTTCACCATTATCTATACACCTCCTACACCATTACTATCTCCTTCGTGGCAAAAATAATGACATTTAAAAGGTTTTTTGAGATAATATTAGTGAAAATTTTGTTTTTTCCCGAGCTGCTTTCTTATCAGCACAGATGGTGTTTTTTGAATTTTCAGAACAGAATACATAAAATAACATAAGTGAAACTTATCAATAACAATAACTTTCTTGTTATTTACTTATGAAAAAGGTTGTATTAAGATTAGAATTGCGAGAAAAGTTAAGCAGGATGGGAAAATTCAGACTTTTCGACTTTTCGTTAATTATGGTATATTATGACGAATTAGGGGGTTTTTAACACATGGTTAAAAATGATGTATTTAACGCACGTGCTTCTTTTGAAGCCAATGGTAAACGTTATCACTATTACCGTTTAAGTGCACTTGAAGAGGCAGGAATCGGAAACGTTTCTAAATTGCCATACTCAGTAAAAGTATTACTTGAATCTGTACTTCGCCAATATGATGGCCGCGTAATTGCAAAGGAGCACGTTGAAAACTTAGCTAAATGGGGAACAGCTGAACTTAAAGAGGTAGATGTTCCATTTAAACCTTCACGTGTTATTCTACAAGACTTCACAGGAGTTCCAGCGGTGGTGGACCTTGCTTCTCTAAGAAAAGCAATGGCTGACCTTGGCGGTGACCCAGATAAAATTAATCCTGAGAAGACAGTAGACCTTGTTATCGATCACTCAGTACAGGTTGATGCTTATGGATCTACTGATTCTTTACGAGTAAACATGGATCTAGAATTTGAACGTAACGCAGAACGCTACCAGTTCTTAAGCTGGGCGCAAAAATCATTCAACAACTATCGCGCAGTTCCGCCTGCAACAGGGATCGTTCACCAAGTTAACCTTGAATACTTGGCTGATGTTGTTCATGTGGCAGAAGTTGATGGTGAATTAGAAGCATACCCAGATACATTAGTTGGGACAGACTCACATACTACCATGATCAATGGTCTTGGTGTCCTTGGCTGGGGCGTTGGCGGTATTGAAGCTGAAGCTGGAATGTTAGGACAGCCTTCTTACTTCCCAGTACCTGAAGTTGTTGGTGTTAAGTTAACTGGTGAACTTCCAAATGGAGCAACTGCCACTGACTTAGCCTTAAAAGTAACTCAAGTACTACGCAGTAAAGGTGTAGTTGGAAAGTTCGTTGAGTTCTTCGGCCCTGGTGTATCCGTACTTCCACTTGCTGACCGTGCAACAATTGCCAACATGGCTCCTGAATACGGTGCTACATGCGGATTCTTCCCAATTGATGATGAATCTCTAGCGTATTTGCGCTTAACAGGCCGTGAAGAGGATCAAATCAATGTGGTTGAACAATACTGCAAAGCAAATGGCTTATTCTTTGATCCAGCTTTAGAGCCAGTTTACACAAATATAGTAGAAATCGACCTTTCTGAGATTGAGGCAAATCTTTCTGGTCCTAAACGTCCTCAAGATTTACTTCCTCTTTCAAAAATGAAAGAAGAATTTGTAAAAGCTGTTTCAGCACCACAAGGAAATCAAGGCTTTGGCTTACAAGCTGATGAGCTTGATAAGTCTGCTACGGTAAAATTCAACAATGGTGACGAAACAACTATTAAAACTGGGGCAGTTGCGATTGCATCCATCACAAGCTGTACAAACACATCTAACCCATACGTTTTAGTAGGTGCTGGTCTGGTTGCGAAGAAAGCTGTCGAATTAGGAATGGAAGTTCCAAAATTCGTAAAAACTTCTTTAGCACCAGGATCTAAGGTTGTAACTGGATATCTTCGTGATTCTGGATTACTTCCATATTTAGAGCAAATCGGCTTCAACCTTGTTGGTTACGGCTGCACAACATGTATCGGTAACTCCGGTCCATTAAAAGAAGAAATTGAAAAAACAATCGCTGAAAACGATCTTTTAGTTACATCAGTTCTTTCTGGTAACCGTAACTTCGAAGGACGTATTCATCCGCTTGTTAAAGCAAACTACCTTGCTTCACCACCATTAGTTGTTGCTTACGCACTTGCTGGTACTGTAAACATCGACTTCGCTTCTGAAGCTATCGGTAAAGATAAAGATGGAAACGATGTATTCTTCAAGGATATCTGGCCATCAACTGCTGAAGTTAATGATGTAGTTAAACGCACGGTTACTCCTGAATTATTCCGCAGCGAATATGCGAACGTATTCGGGGACAATGAGCGTTGGAACGAAATCAAAACAAGCAATGAGCCATTATATACTTGGGATGAAGATTCAACCTATATTGCCAACCCACCGTTCTTTGAAGGCTTATCACCTGAGCCAGGGACTGTTGAACCATTAACAGGACTTCGTGTTGTTGGTAAATTCGGTGATTCTGTAACAACTGACCATATTTCACCAGCAGGAGCTATTGGTAAAAATACTCCAGCAGGAAAATATTTGCTTGAAAAAGGCGTTGCCATTCGTGACTTTAACTCTTACGGATCTCGTCGTGGTAACCACGAGGTAATGATGCGTGGAACATTTGCAAACATTCGTATTCGTAACCAAATCGCACCAGGTACAGAGGGTGGAGTTACGACTTACTGGCCAACAGGCGAAGTGACTTCTATTTACGATGCTTGCATGAAGTATAAAGAAAACGGAACTGGTCTAATTGTTCTTGCTGGTAAAGATTACGGAATGGGCTCTTCACGTGACTGGGCTGCCAAAGGTACAAACCTGTTAGGCATTAAAACAGTTCTAGCTGAAAGCTTTGAACGTATTCACCGTTCAAATCTTGTATTAATGGGCGTGCTTCCACTTCAATTTAAAGAAGGCGAAAGCGCTGAAACACTTGGTTTAACTGGTAAAGAAACAATCGATGTTCAAGTAGACGAAAATGTAAAACCACGTGACCTTCTAAAAGTAACTGCAACTGACGAAGCCGGTAACAAGAAAGAATTTGAAGTTCTTGTTCGTTTTGACTCTGAAGTTGAAATTGATTACTACCGTCACGGTGGAATTCTTCCAATGGTTCTACGTGAAAAATTACAAGCTTAATATTGAAAACACCATGTCATTCGGCATGGTGTTTTTTTATTTTATTGAAATGATTGACATTCTTTATCTGTTTTTAATAAAATTAACCTAACAAACGAAAAGGAATGATTAAGGGCCCATGAAATTATAATCTTATTTTTCAGACATGATTCGAATAACGAAAAATGTTGAACCTGAAGAATAGGATTGATCTGTCCTTTTTTATGTCCAAATCGTATAGATGCTTATACAACAAAACCTTTTTACAGGTCTATTTGTTGTGTCATTAAAACGATATAGCTATGACATAAATCTCTCTTCAGGTTCAAGTGAAGGGAGTTTTTTTATGCATACAAATCAAATGACCGTTTTAAAAGCAATCGGTTTAGAAAAAAGTTTTCAATTAAGGAAGGTATTGGATAATATCCATTTCGATATAAAGAACGGGGAACGAATTGGACTTGTCGGTTATAACGGAACAGGGAAAACCACATTGGCCAATATCCTATTCGGAAAAATAACACCTGATAAAGGGATCATTGAAAAATCAGGTGAGTTAACAATCGGCTATCTCTCCCAATCCATTGATTACCAAGTAAGTGACTTCCAGCAGTCTTTATCAGTAACTGGAGATAATCATTTGCTCGAGCATGCCAGCTCATTAGGCCTTACAAAGGTTTATAACTGGGAAGAAGATCGTTTAGGCCATTTAAGCGGCGGGGAAAAGTTAAAACTGGCATTAGCCATGGTTTGGGCTTCAAAACCTGACTTCTTAATTCTTGATGAACCGACAAACCATTTAGATTACAAAGGGATTGAGTGGCTGGTTTCGGAATTAAAGAAGTTCCAGGGCCCAGTTTTAATCATTTCGCATGATCGTCATTTCTTAGATCAAACGGTTACTCGAGTTTTTGAATTAGAAAATAGCATGATTCATTTTTACAATGGAAACTACAGTGACTATCGTAAAGAGAAACAACAGAGAGTTGAAAATATGAGGCACCAATACAGTGTTCAACAGCAAAAAATAAAAGAAGTGGAATCGCAAATTACCCAATTAAAATCATGGTCTGAAAAAGCCCATCGCGAATCCACCAAAAAGGGGAAAGGTCCAAGTAAAAGACAAAATGGGTTTAAGGAATATCACCGCGTAAAGGCTAAAAAGACAGACAATCAAGTGAAGTCAAAAATGAAACGACTACAAAATGAATTGGAGAAAAATAAGCTGGAAAAACCTTTAGATGAAGTTCACATAAGGTTTGAGTTTGACTCAAGCGGGAAGAGAGGCAAACGAATTATCGAAGCTAGGAATTTAACAAAAACCTACTCAGATAGAACGCTTTTTCAAAATTCCAGCTTTTACATTAATCACGGAGAACGAATCGGTCTTTTTGGTGAAAATGGCTGCGGAAAAACGACACTAATAAAAATGATATTAGATCAAGAGAGCCACTCTCATGGGGATTTGTGGAGAAGCGACTCGATCAAAATCGCCTATTTAAGTCAAGATGTGGACGATTTACCTGCTGAAAAAACGGCTATTGAGGCACTTGGATTCACTGATCGAGAAAATGATTTAAAAGCAAGAACCCTTTTTGCTAATTTAGGCCTAAAGGAAGCGTTTCTTACAAAACCGATTCGGACGTTGAGTTTAGGAGAACGAACGCGAGTAAAGCTCGTCGAGATGTTAATGAAGGAATATGATGTTCTCATACTGGATGAACCAACCAATCATCTTGATTTGCCTAGTAGAGAGCAACTAGAAAATACGTTAGCAGAGTTTACTGGCACGATTATTACCGTTTCCCATGACTATTACTTTCTAAATAAACTTTGCGACCGGCTGCTTGTATTTGAAAACCAGCAAATAAAACGGCTTGAGATGAAACCTGATGAGTATTTATATCAAGATGTAAGTAAGAACAGGGAGGATACGGTAAAAGAAGCATTATTACTAATCGAAAACAAGATTGCGTCGATTTTAGGTGAGTTATCCTTTATGGATCAAAAGGACCCAAGATATTCCGAGTTAGACCAAGAATTTAATGACCTTCTTAAGGAAAAACGAACACTTAAGGGCTAATCCATTTAGTCCGGAAATTGGTTAAAAATAAACTGTCCTCAATAGTCGCTATTGAGGACAATTTTGCAAGTCACTTTTCAATTTTTAATAAATCTAAAAGCTCTTGCTCTTTGTCCGCACGCATTCCCGCTTTCCATTCATCCTCAGTCAACTGGCGAGTCTTCTCCCATTCATAAATATCAGTAATGCTTTCTTTAAGTGGCCGAAAAGACAGTCCACTTTGGATAGCTTTATCCACATTGATGGAAAACGCACCTTTCCATGGCTCACTAGACTCAGGTGATAACGGAGAATTCTCAGGAACCCATAGCGGCATTTCCGTCCATGGGGCAACTTTTTGATCTAGAAGAAATTTTTCCTCCGCCCAGACCACTTCGGCATTTGAATTAGTCACTTTTACACATGTATCGACAAACTCTTTTATCGTTAAGGAATAATCAGGACCCGTCGCATTAAAGGTTCCAGAGGAATTTTTCTCTTCCATATCAAGTATCCAATTAGCAAGGTCTTTATTGTCAATAACCTGAACTCGGCGATTTGGATTTCCGGGCACCAAAACTTTTCCGCCTTTTGCGATTCGATTGACCCAATAGGGAACACGGTCTGTATAATCATTGGGCCCCATTAATTGACCGGCCCGTACATTTAACACGCGTCCAGGCATATTTTCCTCAGCAATTTGCTCACATAATCCCTTAAAATGTCCGTAATAATTATAGATTGGTCCGTCAGCATCAATAGAGAGTTTATTGGCTTCCTCAAGTGACATTTTCAATACGGGATAGTTTTCATCCAAATTCTCCTCAACCCAGTCTTGATACACAGAAATACTAGAGATGAATGTATAATGGTTAACTCGGTCCTTTAATAAATTAGTTGTGTTCTGGACTGTATAAGGGATGAACCCGCTAGTATCCAAAACAGCGTCCCAGTTACGGTTTTGAAGCGCTTTCAAATTTCCAAATCGATTTCCATATAGAATTTCAATATCCTTCATTCCTGGACTTTGGATTCCTCGATTAAAAATGGTTACTTCATGATTTCTTTTTAATGCCTCTTCGACAAACGTTCTTCCTAAAAATCGACTTCCGCCTAAAACAAGAATCTTCAAACGTATCCCCCTCCATTCATGCTTCTATTTTAACAAATTTTCACACAATTTAGTTGATTTCTAGAATGAGAATTAAAAAAAATGAAAGTATTGCATCTGCCTTGGATATTGTTAAAATTACATTGGATGAAGTTGAGGGAATGATACTAAAACTTAAATAAGGTTTACATAAAGTTGAAGGGATGTTTTTACTTGGAAAACACATACTTACAGTCTGTTTCATATGAAAACGGTGTTCTAAAAATACTAGATCAAACCAAAATCCCGAACATAACAGACTTTCTCGAAACCACAAAAATTGAAGATGCTTGGGACGCCATAAAACAGTTAAAAGTTCGCGGAGCACCCGCGATTGGAATTGCAGCAGCATACGGCTTGGTGCTTGGAATTAAGGATGCCCCAGAAAATTCTTTTGAGGATTTTTATGCATATGTAATAAAACAATCCGATTATTTAGCAACATCACGTCCTACCGCAGTCAACTTGTTTTGGGCATTGAAACGAATGAAGGAACGCGCCCTTAAGGAGAAAGATTTACCAGTGTATCTCATCAAAGTAGCACTTGAAAATGAGGCGCATAATATTCGCCATGAGGATGAAGAAGTATGCCGGACCATCGGAGAACAAGCATTGAACCTATTGAAGGATGGGATGGGAATTCTAACTCATTGCAATGCGGGTGGGATTGCTACGGCAAGATATGGAACAGCCCTAGCTCCACTTTTTTTGGCCAAAGAAAAGGGCTGGGATATCAAAGTCTTTGCTGATGAAACAAGACCGCTCTTGCAAGGAGCCCGATTAACCGCTTGGGAACTGATGCAAGCTGGAATAGATGTCACCCTCATTACGGATAATATGGCAGCCATGGTCATGCAAAAAGGCTGGGTTCAAGCTGTGATTGTCGGATGCGATCGTGTCGCAGCAAATGGCGACATTGCCAACAAAATAGGGACCTATGGAGTAGCATTATTAGCAAAAGCCCATAATATTCCTTTTTACGTGGCAGCCCCGATCTCCACGATTGATTTAGATACAAAGACTGGGACTGATATTCCCATTGAGGAAAGAGACGCGGCCGAAATTACAGAGGGCTTTGGAAAAAGAACAGCTCCAGAGGGTGTGAAAGTGTTTAACCCTGCGTTTGATGTCACACCAAATGAGCTTGTTACAGCAATCATCACTGAAAAGGGTATAATAAAAGGGAATTACCAGGAAGAACTGGTAAAACTCTTTCAAGCTTAGGAATGAAAAGGAGACTACGTTTTAGAATTAAAAAATCATCTTTAACCCTTGTGTTTAAGTAAATTGTCACAGTTTCGGCATAACCGGATTTGGTTTTACCTAAGATTATAGTGTAAAATCGATGTAGCAGATTAAGAAGTAAAGGAGGATTCGGGAATGATAAAAAAAGTAATTGCTGCCGTACTACTAGTTTCCTTACTTACAGTTGCGATTGTTCAAGCTATGGATAAGAAACCAGAAACTCCCGAAACGACAAGTCAAAACACAGCCAGTAAAGAAGGTCTCGCTGTTGGAGCAAAGGCACCTGATTTTGAATTAAAGACCCTAACCGGTGAAAAGATAAAACTGTCTAATTTAAAAGGAAAAAAAGTAATGCTTAATTTTTGGGCAACCTGGTGTCCCCCATGTAAGGCAGAAATGCCGGCAATGGAGCAATTTTCAAAACAGATGCCAAAGGATATTGTTATTTTAGCGGTAAACATTGATCCACAATTAGATGTCCAAGGTTTTGTAGATAAGAATAAAATTACTTTTCCCATCCTACTTGATGCCGAAGATACAGTAAACGAAACTTATCAAGTACTTTCTATTCCTACTACTTATTTTATTGATAGCAAAGGGATCATTCAGAATAAATTTATCGGGGAAATGAAGCTTGATGATATGAAAGATTTTACAAACAAACTAAAATAGACAAAGACATTGGAACTTTCCAATGTCTTTTTTTCGAACGCTTTTGCTTTTCTTTAAAATTTTCAAAAAGTTGTAATAATTGCAACCGTTTCCGGGCATAATAACTGTTAGAATAGGAAATAAGGACGGTGATACCGATGAGAAAACCTAGAAAACGCTCTTTTGCAGAGCTAGTTTCCGAAAATAAAACGCAACTATTAAAAGATCGTGCTGCGATAGAAAAAATTGAACAGCGCCTAGAAGAAAAACGTCTCGGTAAAGCAGAGTAAACGAAAAGTTTTCCATAAATGATTTCCTCCTTGATGGACAAAATGTTAATAAGGAGGGATCATCACATGGGTAAAAAATATCAAACGAAACGTTTTCAACCAGACCACGTCGGGACCCAGCCACGAGGATTTAGTGGGAATAAGGGTAAAAAAATGAATGATACATCAGGCGAGCATGCACAAGTAATACAAACAAAAGGTGAATAGAAATGGATAATAAAGACTCAATAGGCGAAAAGCCTGTGAGTCTTTTTTTTCTTCATAAAATTTTTCTAGTTTAATTTTTGAAGTCCGTAACAAACTATATCTGTACCAATTACACCATAGGAGGAAATACAATGGCCTATAATACCAAACCGAACCCAGATGATCGCAGTGATAACGTTGAAAAGCTTCAAGCAATGATTCAAAATACGGAAAATAATATTGAAGCAGCTGAGGAATCAATAGCATTAACAGACAGCGAACAACAACGTCAGCAAATTGAGGCGAAGAACGAACGCCGTAAAGAGAGTATTGACTCTTTCCGTTCAGAAATTAAGGATGAAGCAAATAACCAACAAAGCTAAAATCACGTGTAGACCTGTTCATTTTGGACAGGTCTTTTGTTTAGGTATGGAGACACGGTTATGGTAAGATAGAAAGGAAATTTTGAAGAAGAAGTGATAATCCTTGAGACAACTTGTCAACCAGCACATAAATAATGAAGAGAAACTAAAGCTATGGGAACAGGAATTACACCAAAATGGAACTATTTCCAATGAGAGTGCGTTAATTTCTGCTTTGACTGATGAATCCAATCCTGTCATCTTATCAAAACTGCTAACAGTGGCTGCTCTTTCTCGATTAGGACGAAATAAACAAGATAAAATGGCAGCGGTATGGCTGGAAAGGGCTCTTCATTTATACCCAAATAATCAAGCAGCGAAAGAATATATGATGGAATCTGATTGGAAAAAGATGAAGGGGTTACTCTTACCACTTACGTTTCCTTCCATGAGAGAAACAGATAATCGAACAGCAAAAAAGAAAACAGCGGAACAATACATAGAAGTGTGTCAGAACTTTTTAAATAATGCAGATGAAATTCAAACTGATTTAGCAGCGAAAAGAGACCTGTCTGCCACGATGAGTAAGCAGGATATTTTTCAAAAGTATAATCACCTCTATGAGTTGTTCTCTTCTGCAATTGACGAAACCGGGAGACTGTTAAAGGCAGTAGAGGAGTATGACCAATCGATTACAGGTGTTTTTCATACATCCACCTATTATGATGATTTAAAAGTGCATTTAACTCATTTAGAGGAAATCAAAGTGACGTGGCAAAAGCTATTTTATGAAGAGGAAGGTCAAGCTGTCCCCGAGCGAATCAATGCTTTAGATCAACTTAACGAAATGATTGGGATGGAGTTTGTCAAAAAACGGGTCAATGACTTTTACCGGTTTCTCAAGTACCAAAAACAGCGGAAGGATTTAGGCTTTCAAATTAAGGACGATCTGAGCCTGAATATGATTTTAACTGGAAATCCTGGGACTGGAAAAACAACCCTTGCCCGATTACTAGCGAAAATTTATCATGAATTAGGTGTTCTGCCCCGAGAAGAAGTTATCGAGACGGATCGCTCCCAACTTGTCGGCTCGTTTGTGGGTCAGACAGAAGAAAACGTCCGCAAAATTGTTGAACGCTCGATCGGGGGTGTGCTATTTATTGATGAAGCTTATAGTTTGAAGCGCGAAGGACAAACCGGAAATGATTATGGTCAGGCAGCAATTGATACGTTAGTTTCACTGATGACCGGTAATGAGTATGGGGGGAAATTTGCAGTGATTATGGCAGGCTATCCCGAAGAAATGCGTACCTTTTTGGATGCTAATCCCGGTTTACGCAGTCGCTTTCCTCAGTCCAATCTCATTCATTTGCCTAATTATTCAAATGAAGAGTTAATAAGTATTGCTGATCAAATAGCAGCAGATAATGATTATTTCCTAAGTGACGATGCTAAAATCGAAATTAATCATCGTCTCGACCGTGAACGGGTAGATGATACATTTGGAAATGCAAGAACTGTCCGTAATATCGTGATCGACGCCATTTTCAAGAAGGGCTCCAATAAGGAAGTCACGGAAGAAAACATCCTTGAATATATGTTACTGAATAAAGAAGATTTCCTTATCGACAAAGAGGAAAGTGAAGAATCCCCTTATGAAAAATTAGACCGGCTAATTGGTTTGGAAGCATTAAAGGTGGAGATGCGGTCACTTGTCTCATTTGTTAAAATGCAGCAATACCGGATGAAAAAAGGTCTGTCGCCAGTGCCGATTCAATTACATGCTGTATTCACTGGTAACCCTGGAACGGGAAAAACAACCGTAGCTAAGATTTATGCGGAGCTTTTGAAGGAATGTGGCATTTTAAAAAGAGGTCACCTCATTGTTGCAAGCAGAGCCGATTTTGTGGCCGGATATGTAGGTCAAACAGCAGGAAAAACGAAAAAAAAGATTAGAGAAGCACTTGGAGGCGTCTTATTTATTGATGAAGCCTATTCACTTTTCAGTTCAACCTCAGGGGATTTTGGGAAAGAAGTAATCGATACGCTTGTCGATGAAATGACGAAGCATAATGAGAATTTGGTGGTAGTTCTGGCTGGGTACCCAGATGAAATGGACTTGTTATTAGAAAGCAATCCAGGTCTTCGCTCAAGATTTAAGAAATTCTTCTTATTTCCTGACTATTCATCCGAAGAACTGCTTGAAATCATGGGAGTCTATGCTGAAAGTTTTCAATACCAATTATCAGATGATGCTAAACTGATATTATTAAGTAAAATGAATGACGAATCCTTTAAAGGGAATGGTCGTTTTGCAACAAACATGGTCGATGAAATGATACAAGCACAGGCCTCAAGGTTAATGGAAGCGGAAGAAGATGAAGACCTTTTTGAAAAGTCTCTGCTCCTAGAAGTAGAGGATGTACTAAAAGCCATTAATAAAATGTAAATTTATTACCTGAGAGGGTGGAGGCCAGTGGAAAACTTTTTTATTTCGACGAGAGAAATTCAGCTTTATTATGCTGATACAGATATGATGGGTGTCATTTACCATGCTAATTATCTTAAGTTTTTTGAACTTGGCAGAACTGGTTTTATTGAGGATCTTGGCTATAGTTATCTTGCCATGGAAGAGTCAGGTTATTTTGCGCCCGTTTATGACGTTCAAGTGACTTACAAAAAACCATTGCGCTATGGTGATAGAGGGTTTGTAAGAACATGGGTGGAATTAAATGATGGAATCAAAACGGTTTATGGCTATAAGGTTGTAAATGGCGATGATGAGGTATGTGCTGAAGGGAAGACAACCCACATTATCGTTAAAAAGGAGAATTTTAGACCGACATCATTCAAAAAAGCCTTCCCTGAATGGTTTTTAAAATATGAAGGAATTAAGAAAAAATAATTTATTTTCCAAACACAAGTGTGGGGATTAATTCTGTCGGAATGAGGTGATTAAATGTGGCTTTTGGAATCAAAAGACAGGAAGTCATCGAGTGGAAGAGAAAAATTGACCATGGAGAGTTAGCTTTCTTAACCCATTACTGGTTAGATGACCGCTTTCCAGGATGCAATACGGTAACAAAGGTTGGCTGTAATAACCTTGAAAAATTAGCTGCCTGGGGGCAAAAGTACGGATTAAAAAAAGAATGGATTCATGTTCGTAAGGATGGCTATTCACATTTTGATTTACTTGGAGAGCGTCAAAGAGATATTTTACATAAAGAAGGATTGTTAGAACATATTTGGAAAAATAAGAGAAGCACACTTGGAGAGTAACCATCTTTAAGTGTGCTTCTTTTATATAGCTTTTGGATTTATCCGTTCCATCCCACATTCTCCTGTCATCTTACCTTAATTGTTAGTAAAAAGGCCCCGTATTAACGGAGCCATTGCAGCATATGATTTTGAATTTCTTTATATTTTCCTTTTGAATTACGAAGACCAAATGATCCAGCCTTTTCTAATGGAACCACACGGAAGGTATGATTGTGTTTACTAGAGATATAAGTTGGATAAAAATTCGGGTTTGATAATGAAATCGTGTTTCCTTTATCAGAAACATGTTTTGTTATATCAATGGTAGCTAAACCGCCAATGTCTTTATAATCATTATGTTGTGAAGATATAAAATTTCCTAAAGAATAGATCACAAACGTTTTTCTACCATCAGCTGTTTTAATCCATTCCATGGGTTGAAGTACATGAGGGTGGGAACCAAAGATAAGGTCGACACCTTCATTTGCGAGAAATTGGGCCAGATCCTTTTGTTCTTTGGTAGGAATTCGTTTGTACTCATTCCCCCAATGAATACTCATGACAATGACATCGGCTTCTTTTTTGGCACGATGAATCTCTTCACGCATGGTTTCACGATTAATTAGGTTAACCAGAAAATCTTTACCGTTTGGAACCGGGATTCCATTTGTTCCGTAGGTATAGGAGAGAAAAGCAATCTTTATCCCATTTTTATTTAAAATTCGCAAATTTTGGCGATCCTTTTCGTTAAGGAAACTTCCGACGTGTGGTAAACCAATACTCTCTAAATAATGGGCTTCCGACTTAATCCCTTTTTCGCCTTTATCTAACGTATGATTATTGGCTGTGGAGACTATATCAACACCTGTATGGACAAGAGCATCCGCCACCTCGTATGGACTATTGAACCGCGGATAACTAGAAATACCGAGTTTTGTTCCGCCAATCGTACTTTCTTGATTAGCCGTTAAAATGTCTGGTTTCTCTAATAATGGTTTCACGTTCTTAAACATTGGGTCAAATTCATAGGTAGCACCATTAAAGGCATCTTGATACACATTGTCATGAATAAGGATATCCCCGATCGCTCCAATGGTTATTTTTTCTGTCATCTCCCGATTGATCATCAATGATGAACGAGGTTGAT
>Ga0209795_10001438_pt1 | contig 14868 bp, 18 predicted proteins | sample AgamicOrMarz_FD_187166 | JGI IMG/M metagenome (GOLD analysis project Ga0209795, IMG submission 187166) | Agave microbial communities from Guanajuato, Mexico - Or.Ma.rz (SPAdes) (version 2) | ecosystem: Host-associated > Plants > Phyllosphere > Phylloplane/Leaf | place: Guanajuato, Mexico...
TACACTTAAATAATCCAACCTCTACTAACATGCACGAGTTAGAACGTTTAAACGAAATAACTAATACGAAAAACATATTAAGTAATATACAAGAAAATATAACAACTCATTAAAATGAGCATAAACAGGCAATATAATAAAAGAAGAGAGCAGGCCAATAGCAGCCTGTTTTCTAATTTGTTATTATCTAGTTTACATAACTTATATTATCGGAACCGATTTTTTTAAGAAAAAGGGCACCTATGATACAATAAAATAGGAGTGCATTAAGTTTGTAGGTAGAATAAAATCGTTTGGGCGGCTTAGGTCGCTCTTTTTTGTCTCATTAATTTGAGGATACCAATATTTATAAAAAGAGAGCTCTCTAATAGATAAGCATTAGAGAGCTCTTTTACAATCACAATAAGTTGCTATTTACCTATTTAATTTTATAAGATTTGTTTTTGTACACTCTATCTATATGACGGTAAATAAAGGATGGAATAAAAGGTATTTTGATCTCTGTTTCAAAGAAAGGAATTATTCCCCTTTCTTTGTTTTTTGCTTTTTTTATTTAAGCTTATCTTCTAAACCCATCGGCATACTGTTTAGGAACAGTCGTTTCTTTTTTCAACGTGGCTGCAGCTTCTAATGCCCAATGAGGATTTCGTAACATACCTCTTCCAACAGCTACAAGATCTGCATCTTCATTACCAATAACAGCATTTGCAAGAATAGAATCGTCTAATCTTCCAACTGCAATAACCGGAACATCGAGAGCTTTCTTAATATCTCTAGCTAATGGTACTTGATAGCCAGCGTGTGTACCTGGTCTTCCGCCAGCACCGATAGGACCTTCCCCTCCTGAAGAGACGTCAAACATATCTACACCTGCTGCTTGATAGTCTTTTGCAAACTTGATACTTTCGTTAATGCCATATCCTCCTTCTACATATTCTTTCGCGGATATACGCATGATTAATGGCATATCTTCTGGTATTTCAGCTTTCGTTGCTTCAACAATTTCTCGACCAAACTTACTAAGGTCTTTTCCATACTCATCTTCTCGCTTGTTTGTTAATGGAGAGTGGAATTGATGAATTAAATATCCATGAGCACCATGAATCTCAATAGCATCTACGCCTGCTTTCACAGCACGCTGCACGGCTTTGCGAAACTTCTTAACCATTTCTTTTACTTCATCTGTTGAAAGAGCTCTAGGTGTTTTTGAATTTTCATCAAATGGAATAGCAGAAGGAGCAACTGGAATTTCAGCATCTTCAGCTTTACGACCAGCGTGAGCGATTTGAATCCCTACTTTAGCTCCATAATGATGACAAGCTTCTACAATTCGGGCTAAAGGAGCAATTTGCTCGTCTGACCATAAACCTAAGTCGTAATCTGTAATACGGCCATCCGGTTCTACATCCGTCATTTCAATCATGATAAAACTAGCTCCACCGATTGCACGATTTACATAGTGTAAGTAATGCCAATCAGTAGTAATACCGTCTTTTTTTTCGACGGAGTATTGGCACATTGGTGGCATCATAATACGATTTTTTAATTCTAACCCTTTTATCTTGTAGGGAGTAAATAAATGATTCATAATAAAATCTCCTTCACACAAATTATATGCATGCGCACGCATATAATTTAATACTATTCTTTATTCCTTGTCAACTCATACGTTTATGACTTATATTCGCACTACAAAAATACAAACAAAGTGAGTCTTAAATAAAAATAGCCCAGTAAGTTTCACTGAGCTAAAGAGATCAAATTTTATTTACCAGCTAAGGTAACTTGCTTTTAAAAAATGTATAAAAGTAAGTTACAATTTGTGTAATAAAGACTTTAATTCAAGACGCATATTTTCTTTTGAAAACGTAGATTGAAGAATATTATAAACAGTATCTAAGCATCTATCGAGTTTTTCTGAACCTTTTGCAGTTAAACTAGTATAGATACCTCGACGGTCATCTTCACATATATGTCTTTGTAAAACTCCACAACTCTTCTCTTCAAGTCTGCCTACTAATCTTGATATAGCACTTTGGCTTAATCCCACCATCTCTTGTAATTGCTGTAGCCTTAATTTTTTATCATTGCTTTGTGATAAAAAATAAAGAACATAAAATTCTTTTAATGATAGATCATAATTTTTTTGTAAAGCACTTTCAAGCTCATTGGCAATACTCAGTTGAATATTAGTAATGGATATCCAATTATTCAAAAGTTCAGTTTGGGGATTATTTGTCATATGAATTCCACCTATTCTATCCTATATATAGCACTTTAATGAATTATCATAATGTATTCAGATATGATGTTCAAGTACTATTATATAACAATCCATCTACTTTTAATTAGGGAATAGATAGATGAAATAAGAAGCCAAAGGGTTTTTTTCTGACATCTATCATTTTTATACAAGTGAATAACAAAAAAGATGCCTATAGGCATCTTGATAAGCTAAGTAAAGAATTTAACACAATGTTGATTAAGTTCTTTACTTAGCTAGTTCCAATTGATTATTTAACCTCTTTTTCAATCGTTTTCTTAAGCACTCCATCCTCTTCAATTAAATTTCTTTCAATACTGGATGAACAACAATCGATGAGTGCAATTAGATCTTCGCCGTATATATTACGCATAAGAGTAACTAATTCAGTAAAGTTAGGTAATTTCCCATACAGTTTTTTTGTTGAAAGAGCTCCTAAGAAAATTTCATTTTCATGCGGTTTGAAACTCTTCAAGATTTCAACTAATAGCTCTTCTCCCTTTTTAGTTAATTCAATACATGTATTTTTCTTTTTGGCTTTGTTTTTGATGAGTCGTAAATACCCTTTTTGCTTCAGCCTTTTTGAAAAATTAAAAGCTGTTGTAATGTGCATAGACCCTAATTCAGCAAGTTCCATTATAGATATGTATGGTGAACTGTACGCCACGAATAAGATATGGTGTTCATTAATATTAATTCCATACGCTTTCAATAGGTTCTCCCAGTCATTTTCAATCGTTCTCCAAAGTATTTTACTTAGCTGCATCAATTGTAAACTAAATAATGTAGCCTCTTTCAATGTATAATCTTTTGAAAAGCTTTTCATATTGTCTCAATCCTCAGTTAGCCATTTCAATAATAGTTATATAAATTTATTTATTCTAAAGTTAATAAAAAATCTGTTTTAATAAGTGCAGATAAGGTATATGAGAGGTCTAAAGATAAACCTTAGACTCCTCATATATTTAATAAAGTGACTAAAAACCTTAATCGTTTTGAATTTTCAGATATTTACAAGATTATCTTAAACTAATTGGGTAATTAATAAATTATTTATTTAATCTAGCTTTACTGGGATTAGGATGCTCTTTTTTACGCAATAGGCTAAGCACATAACCGACCAATCCTCCTAAAATAGATGGCAGCAACCAACCTAGTCCTACATTATGCATTGGCAGGAATTGATTGAAAAAAGTATTAATCACATCTATATCTATTCCAGCAGCATTTAATCCATCAAATAGACTGATAATGAATGTTAATAGTAAGCTGCCTTGATACACTTCCGTCTTCCCTTTAAATACAGAGTGTAAAAACGTTAAGAAGATTAATGAAATAGCAACAGGATACATGGTCATCAATACAGGAGTTGAAACCTTTATGAGCTGTGTTAAACCGATATTTGCTACAAGTGTACTAAAGGCAGACAAAAAGATAGCAATTTTTTTATACGACATTTTTGGAAACAACTGATGGAAAAATGATGAACAAGCCGTGATTAACCCTACACTTGTAGTCAAACATGCTACGGTAATCATTAATCCTAATAAAATTGAACCATACGAACCGAAATAATATGATGAAACTCCTGCTAAAACCTCAGCCCCATTTTCTAAGTGCCCCAACTTTTCAACACTAGAAGCTCCCATATACGAAAGCGCAGTGTAAATTAGAACCAATAGCATGGCAGCAATAGCTGTTGCTTTCCCACCTACAATCATGAGCTGTTTTTTCGTAGTAGCGCCTTTTTCCTTAATGGCATTTACAATAATAATTCCAAAAACGAATGCTACCAGAGCGTCTAATGTTAAATAACCTTCTTGAAAGCCTTTAAAAAAAACGTGTGATGAATACCCCTCAGCAGGTGCTTGAAACTTTCCAATTGGATGAACAATAGCTACAATGACAAGCAACGCAATGAATGTTAATTTAATAGGTGTCAGAAATTTCCCAACCACATCGATAATCTTCGTAGGGTTTAGTGATAACAAACATGCAATCGAAAAAAATATAATCGTAAAGATAAGTAACGGGATAGGCCCTGTATGGTCTGATAAAAATGGCTTAATCCCAATTTCGAACGATACATTACCTGATCTAGGGATAGCGAAAAAAGGACCAATCGCCAGATAAAGAACCGTTGTAAACACAAGACCAAACAAAGGATGTACCCTACTAGCTAAAGATTGTAAATCACCTTTACCAGAAAAAACAAAAGCTGTAATGGCTAGTAATGGTAAGCCGACTCCAGTAACTAGGAATCCAACATTGGCTATCCATACATTCTCTCCAGCCATTTGACCAAGCATGGGCGGAAAGATTAAATTTCCTGCTCCAAAAAACAGTGCAAACAGCATAAAACCTATAACAATAATAAAAGAAACAGGAATCTTTTTTGGCATAATGAATCCTCCAATTTAGTTTACTTAATAAATAAAGGCCTCGTTAAAGGCCCTGTTCATTGAACAAAAAAATTTCATTTGATGAAATATAGGGTGAGTCTTATATTTTAGACTCGTTCATCAAGTTCAATAAAATAATGATCTTTACGATAGGATACAGCGTCCATAGTCGCAATCAGACTTTGCTCATGTAAAATATCAATTCTATAAAATCCCGTACGATAGTTTCTTTTTAGCTCTGTAGCACGAGCCACTAGCTTATCTCCAGGCTTAGCTGACTCGATAAATTGAATAGTTGTAGAAAGGCCTAAGGACGTTTTCCCATAGGCATTACAAGCTAAAGAAAAGACGTGGTCTGCTAAGGCATAAATAATAGCTCCATGAACGGTTCCGTAGGCATTTACCATATGACTCTGTACCTCTAGCATTGCCTCTGCAAAGCCAGCCTCAAATTTTGTCAATTGAATTCCTAAGGACTGGGCATAGGGATCATTTTTAACTTCTTGTAAAATTTGTTCATAGTACTTTTCGTGAATTTTAAATTCGTCTACTTTTTTCTTCACTCTGAACGCTCCCTTTAAATTTATTAAGTATGTTATTTTATAACCATTTATAAAAGAAAGGTTAGTACGTGAAAAACATATAACTAACTATCTGAAAACTAATTGAACCAACATCATGTAGATAACCGTTCCTCCTGCTATGGAGAGGAACATCTTTCTCTTCCAGAGATGAAGTAGTGCAACTACTGCTACACCAATAAATTCTGGAACACCACGACTACCAGATAGTAAACTTACATCTTTGAAGCAATAAACGATTAATAGCCCCAGCACTGCTGATGGCAGTACCTTTCCAAGGTACTGAACATACTTCGGTGTCGGTTTATTTGATGGAAAAACGATAAATGGAAGAAATCTTGTCAGCATTGTGCCTAGTACAACCATCGCAATCGTAATAACCTGCTGAGCTATACTCATAGTCATGCTGCCACCTCCACTTTTTCCAATGGTTTTCTTAAAAAGGTTAGTACCGTTAGAATCATGAGCATAGCTGGAATGATAAAGTGGCTTCCTCCAAAAATAATAAGACTTACAGTTGAAAGCCCAAGTCCAACAAGAGCACTATAATGTTTTTTCTCTTTCATCCATTGTTCCATAAAGATAACAACAAAAAGAGATGTCATGACAAACTCCAATCCCTCAGTGTTAAATTGGACAAGCGAGCCAAAAATCCCACCGATTGCTGCGCCTATGCCCCAGTACATATGATTGAGGAGTGTTACAAAGAACATAAACCATCCTTTGTCTACGTTCTTCGGAATATCAACGGTACAATTGATGGAAAAAGATTCATCACATAGCCCATAAATTAAATAAAACTTTTTCTTTCCTACTCCTTTGTACATATCTAACATGGAAATGCCATAAAACAAGTGTCGGGCATTTACCATCAACGTTAAGACAAGTGCATTAATTGGATGGAATGGGGCAAGTAAAAAGTTCGCTGCCACAAACTCCATCGAACCTGCAAATATGGTGAAACTCATTAGGATTGGATAAATAGCACTAAATCCTAATGAGTGCATGTAAATTCCATAAGCAATTCCTAGAAATACAAACCCTGTTAAAATAGGGACTGTATATGGAAAGGCAGCACGACATGCATTCCATTTCTCACTTTTCGTTTTCATGTAACTCACATCCTAAATAGCTAAATTTATTTCAATTTATCATACACAACCCATACAAAAAACAAGAGAATTGTATGTATTACAATTCTCTTTAGGCAACCATTTAGTTTCTGTATTATGATAAAGTGGCAAGCCTTTATGAATCATAGCAGTTCTTATAGCAGTCATAATCTGCTCAGAACATCTTTTTAGAAGGTAAAATATTTTGAGGTGAATTCCATACATTAAATGATAGGATTGTTTGGAATCTAGATAATAGAGGTGAACTATGCCAGTAAACTCATTCGATAATTATCCGATGTCTTGGAAACCTGAAAAGAAAGCACTAAAGCGCCCCTTTTACGAATCTATTGCTTCATTGCTTGAACAAGATATTATAAAGGGCTTTTTAGCGCCTGGAACAAAGCTGCCTCCACAAAGGGAATTAGCAGACTTTCTTGACCTAAATTTCACTACTATCACTCGTGCTTATAAAGTATGCGAGGTAAAGGGATTGATATATGCGATTACGGGAAAAGGAACGTTTGTCTCTCCTAATGCAGCTCGCTCTATAACTATTTCCACAGATAAAATTAAAAACTGTATTGATCTTGGCTTTGTCGCTTCATTTGAGCAGTCTAATGGCTTTGTATCAGAGGCGATGCAAAAGGTTATGAATAAGAATTATTTTGAACAGTTGCTCAATTACAATGACCCTACTGGTATTCCACATCAAAAGGTTGCCGGACTGAATTGGATGAAATCTTTTGGGATTCAGGCAAATCAAGAGAATATATCCATTGTTTCTGGTGCACAAAATGCATTAGCCATTACACTGACTGCGCTGTTTGAGCCCGGTAATCGTATCGCCACGGACTTATATACATATTCAAACTTTATTGAATTAGCAAAAATGCTTCACATTCAATTAGTACCGATTCCAGGAGACAAATGTGGTATGCTGCCGGATGAACTTGATAAGCAGTGTATGCAGCTAAATATTCAGGGGATTTTTCTGATGCCGTCTTGCAATAACCCTACAACAATTATGATGTCAGATGTTCGAAAGCAAGAAGTAGCAGCAGTCATCCGTAAGCATCGTTTAATCTTAATTGAAGATGATATACATGCGTTTCTAACAGCAGGTATAATCCCTGATTATCAGCAACCAATGTTCAACTTACTACCAGAACAAAGTATATATATTTGTGGTACTTCTAAACCCATATGCTCAGGCTTACGAGTTGCCTATTTAGTTTATGGAGATGCATTCAGAGAAAAGATCTTACAGGCTATTTTTAATATCAATGTAAAAACTTCTTCTTTAGACGCTGAGATTATTACAGAACTTATTTTATCAGGAAAAGCTCACGAAATTGCTTCACACAAGCAACAGCTTGCACAAGATGCAAACGATATGTATGCGCAATATTTTCCTCAACAAAGGTTGATAGGTCACCCCCTTAGTTTTTATCGTTGGCTGTCCATTAAGGATTATAATGATGGGGTATTACTGGAAAAAGATTTAAAGCAACATGGAGTTAGAGTTTTTCATTCTGATCGTTTTCTCAGTGGATCGACCACACCAAATAAGTACTTACGTATTGCACTTTCCTCTACTAGTTCATTAGATGAGTTGAAAATAGGGTTGAAACGATTAAAAAATTACCTTTGCTAATTCAACAATAACAAAAAGAGACTGCCCCATAAAGGTAGGAGCAGTCTCTTTTTGTAAACTTGGTTCATTTTGCCATCATATAATTTTGACAACCCATATCTTTAAGGCAAATAAGATTCCCTAAGTTTATAAACACCAAGTCTAATTCATATCTATTTAATAATTCCGTAATTTCATCTTTAAATAGTCCTAGCTATAAACAAATGATATTAAAGCATAAGTGGTTCTTTCACATCATTTATTACTTAGAATCACTTGGCCACTTCGTAACGTTGGGCTTCTTTCTTTTTAGGATCAGTTTTTAAACTAAAATAAAGTGCTATAAACATTAGAACTACTCCTGATAAACGTTTTAAGTCAAAATGAATAACCGAATTCTCAAACCATCCAAAGTTATCAACAACCATACCAGTTGTTAATTGACCCACAATAACTAAAATAACGGCAGTGCTTACCCCAATTTTTGGAACAGAAAGAATTGTTAAAACAACATATCCTACTCCAAAAAATGCACATAGAAGCTGCCATGTAGGCACTTTAGATATAGCAATCATGTCAACCTTTCCGAATAATACAACTACAATTCCCATTATTACAGCCCCAAAGAAGTAGTTAACCATTGCACTTTCTAATGAACCGGCTTTTTTTGCAAAAGCTGGATTAATGGCAGACTGAGCTCCTAAAACGGCACCTGATATAAGTGTAAGAATAACAATAATAATACCCATTATATACCTCTCCTTTTAATACACAAGGTATAGCGATAATGCTAATAATACAATCGCGATACCTTTGTTTTTACTAAATTTAATAGCAGAAGATCCAAACCAACCCTTATGTTCTATTAATGCACTCATAGCGATTTGACCAAAAAGAGCAGCGATAACTGCAAGGCCTACTCCAATAACTGGTACACTAATGACCAGCATTAAATTATAGAAACTACCTAAAGTACCTCCAAGCAGTTTCCATTTTGGCACTTTAAATGTTTGACTTAGGTCTCCTTTACCAAAGAACAAGGTTATGAGTGTTACAGTCATAAACCCTATGGTGAACATATAAAATGTAGTTTCTATTTCTCCTATATTTTCTCCTAATGTTCCGCCGATTGCCCCCTCTATACTTAAAGAAGCCCCTGCTATAAAAGCTAACACATAATATAATACTTTCATGAATAATCTCCTTTCCAATAATATGCATGCGCATGCATGTATAAAGTGATACCTTTTTAATACATTTCTTAAGAAATTGCTTATTGTTTTCCACTAATGCTCATTTTTGTGTTCAGTTACACTTACCCAGAAATGTTGGAGGTTACTGATTAACCCCTCTCTTCCAAACTTCCCAGAACCTTCATTTTCTCCAAATACGTGCTTAAGAAAGTCAAGAATATATTGTCTTCTAGATTCAATGTTATAGACTTTCTTATTATAAAACCACTGTTCAATAGTGTTATAAACACCTCGATTTATACCGTATTGACCTTGACAATATCTAAGGAAATGCAAATCAGTTTTATTAGTAATTTTCTCTTTTACTTCGTCCATAACTATCCCCCCTAACATTAGCACTTGTAGATTAGAACTTGAATTGTTTCTGTCTAAATATTTTTGCCCTCAGTAATCCAGCCTGGAATATAATGAAGCCATTTGAATTTCCATACACCTTCCTCACGACGTAGTCGACTTTCATAACGAGCACCAAAGATTTGAGCATCTAAGTTTTCTCTATTAGGATCGAATGGTACAACACGATAAATGTCCATTGTGGCAGTGTCTCCTGCAACCTTAACTTTGAAATTTGTAGCTGCATGTTGCATGTATGGTTGTCCGGAACGTAAAATTTTCAACAAACTAACAATTTCTTTCCTTCCACTCATAGGACCAAACGGAGACATATCAGCTTTTGCCTCCTCTGTAAATACGGTTGTTAATAAGCTAAAATCAGCCTGGTCCAGTGCCCATGAATAGCGAAGATATGTTTCAATCACCTGCTCTTCATCATTACCTCTATCATCTGGATTGGGGAGAACTCTCCACGGTGCATCTAACTCACTTAGAATTGTCGGAGCAACAGCTTTTGGATGCCAACCCACTATACCGTCAGTCAACTTCCAATTCGTTACATAATTAAAATTGCCGTGTTGCCAATCGAGTTCGAAACGAAGGTAAGAAATTTTCCATCCCTCGGTAGTATGCACATAGGAGTTAACAAAGTGTCCACCAAATAAAAAGGTATCCAACTCCCCTTTTCCTCCCATATCGTTTGCAAAAACCCCCATCAAATAAGCACTTTGTTGAGCTTGTTTTTTGGATACAGCAACGTACGAATTCGTTATTTTAAATCGTGCTACCTCAATTTTAGTTCCTTCACGAACTAAGCCATCTACAATTGTATCCACACCGTTAAATTCTCCTAAATTACTGAAATTTGCCTTTGCATCAGGCGTAAAATAGCTTTTCACCGAAGAAAGGTTATTTTCTTCAAGTGCTTTAGCAAATATGAGAAAGATATCCTGAATCTCAGCACGGCTAGATTTATGTTGGCCTGACGAGTTATTAGAGTGATCATTTACCGTCATTGTATTTCTGCCTCCTACTTATTTTCTTAAAAGGGTTTTAACAGCTATTGTTCTTTATTAGAATTCATGCGTTGGAAAATGAGGTAAAATTTCCTCACCAATTTCCTGAATCATTTCTTCCATTGGTCGTTTGGCAAAGTAAGGCACAAATACTAAGTGATTAACCCCTATTGCCTGGAATTTGTATAATAAGTCCAATAAATGGTTTCGTCCTAAACGGAAACCCAGTGGTATTTGAGTCGGCTTTTCATCTGGATTTTCCGATAAATCGATATATAAAGTCTGCGTAAAAGGCTTAAATATTCCTGGGCTTTTTCTTTCTGATAACTCACGATAAGTTTGAATTAAGGATGCTTGCTCTTGAATACCACGTGGATATTGAATCCAACCGTCTCCCTGGCTGGCAATCCATTCTATAGATTGCTGGCTAAACCCCGTTACCATTGTCGGAATAGTAGTGACAGGCTTAGGGATTAATCTCATACTACTTCCATCCATTATTCCTGACTTAGACTCAATGGTTGGCTGTTCTTCCTTCAATAATCGGCTAAGAAAATCAAAGTTCTGTTTAAACTGTTCTCCTCTTTTTTCTCTTTCTGCACCTAAAGCAGTAAAATCTTTTTTTCGGTCTCCTGATGCAACGCCCATAATAAGTCGGTCAGGGAACAACTGGTCAATAGAGGTCGCTTCTTTTGCCACTCGAACCGGATGACGCAATGGTAGAACAACACTTGATGTTCCTAATGCGATATGATTTGTACGTGCAGCCAGATACGTTAAATAAATCCATAAATCATAAAGCTGCCCATGATCATTAGAATGTAAATCTTGTATTGTAACATCCCGAAGCCAAATTGCTGAAAATCCAAAATTTTCGATTTTACGGGCAAGCTCTATCGTATTTTCCATCTTTGGAAGCTGGTTAGTCATTGGTTCAAATGGTGTTAGAAAACCAAGTGTCATTTTGTCTTGTTGATACATTCGATTAAATCCTTTATGTCCTTTGAGACTCATATAATTAATTCCTCCTCTTGTATTACAAACTTTCACCAATAAAGCTTTCTAATTGCTTAATCGTTTCTTCATTTCTTCGATAATAGGTCCACTGGCCAATTCGCTGTGCTTCTAAAAGACCACTTTGTTGTAGTATCGATAAATATTGAGAAGTTGTTGACTGACCTAGTCCGACTTTATCACGTATATCTCCGACACAAATTCCTCCTTGAAAATTATCTCCCTTATTGATATGGACTTGAGGTGGGAAATTTTTTTCCGGCTCTTTTAGCATCTGTAAAATTTTCAACCTAGTTGTATTAGATAAAGCTTTAAAAATATCTATAAATCTTTCATCATTGACTACTTTTTGTTCTTTCATGATTTTTCCAATCTCCTTTTCTTTAGACAAGAAACCCTCTTTTTAGAAACCATGATCTATTTTACCATAATGCTTCAAAAGCCTATAAATAACCGAGAAGAATTAATTACTCACTAACTGCTTCTTTTAAAAGGGTAAAGGAACGTTTTCGGCTTTCAAAATCGTAAATAGGAGTAATTGCCATAAGTTCGTCAATTGGAAACTTATTCGTTAGATCCTTTACTTTTTGAGCCACTGTTTCTTTCGAGCCAATAATATATGTTTCTTTTACCGATTCTATTTCTCGTTTATCAGCTGGGTTTAACACATGTGCTAGTGCTTTTTCAGGATCAACGAGGCGTGTCAAATGTCCACGATGTAAATAAAAATTAAATCGTAATGCACTTTCCGCAATTTTGTCAGCTTCCTCATCAGTATCTGCCACAATCACTTTCATTGTCACGAGTACTTGTGGCTTATCTAAATATTGAGATGGCTTAAAGTTATCAATATATAACTTCAATGCCTGTCCCATTCCACCCGGCTGATAGTTAATAAATTGTGCGAATGCATATGGTAATCCTTTTTCTGCTGCTAAAAGGGCTGAAGAATTACTTGTTCCCAATACCCATACATCCGGTTTTTTCACTACAATAGGTGTTGACTGTAAACCTCTTAAACGATGGTTATCTGGTAGTCTATCCTCTAGATATTCTAAGACTTCATCAATTTGTTCAGGAAAAATATCCACATTTCTTCTAGCTCTTTCTCCTTGCAAAGCTATGGATGATAAGTGATGACCACCGGGTGCACGACCTAACCCCATATCTACCCGTCCTGGCGCCAGAGCACTCATAACTTTAAAGTTCTCTGCAACTTTGTATGCACTATAGTGTGGTAACATAACCCCACCGGTGCCTACTTTTATAAAGTTTGTTTTGGCTAACAAATGACTTGCAAGGATTTCTGGAGAAGATCCGGCCAACGCATCTGTACTATGATGTTCTGATAACCAATAACGATGGTAGCCCAACTCATCAACATGTTTTGCCAACTCTACAGATTGAGCAAAACCCTCTTCTGCTGAAAGATCTTCTAATAGCTGTGTTTGATCTAATACACTGACTTTCATAATCATCCTCCTATATTTGTAAATCACTTTTATATCTGTTAATCGGAATATACCGATATACAGATGTTATACTCTCTTTTTTACATTGTCAATAAATATTTACTCCCTTCGGCTTTTTTTAGTTAAGACCATCAACTTTCATTTTTTATAAAGTGACCTCCAAGGTTATGTATGATACTTGTTATCCATATTAAAAAAGCAGTCCTTAAATGTTCAAAGGACTGCTTTTTTCTTGAAGCCTGTATAACAGAAGAGGATTTATAGAAAAACTGTTAGAATTTATTTAACTTAAATATGCTCTTTCTTTTTTCCTGTTTAATCCGTTTTAAGCGTAGTTCTATTTTTTTATCTAACATTCTATATACTATTTCGCTAGTTGTGCATATACAAAATAAGATTACAGTAATAATTGCAGCTTGTGGTACGTGAAAATAGAAAAAGAGTATAACTACAAGTAGGGACATAGCGTAAATAGAGCTGATTACCCATCTTCTCCTTCTGTGAGATTCAAGGTTTCTTTCAAGTAACTCTTTTTGTCCTTCTTCTTTTTTTATATCTTTTAAATGGTTGTGTGTAGGATTCATCGTTGTTTCTCCCCAAAAAGACTAATTTTAGATTATCTACGCATTAAACTTCCAATATAATATAATACAGGAAAAATAATGCGCAACCATTCCTTTTTTATTATAAATTAATGATTAGTAGAAGTTTATAACTAATTTTGCAAAAAAGATCCAATACGTAAACCTTCCGTTTGTTGAAAAAGAACGCTTATTAATGTTCTTTCTTACCTCTTATGATCGTTTATATCTACTGTCTTCGTCACACGAATTGAACATCAATAAGTTCGTTTAGCCTCATTTTATTCTTTAACTCAAATATGTCATCAATAAAGACAAATAGTTCTCGCAGGGAATCAACAAACTGAATAAATCCTGTCTCTGTTATACATTGGCCTTGCTTATAATATGTAAGGTACACTTGTTTATTTGTATGTAAGGCTTCAATTAAGGTGAAATTAATCTGTTCCATTTGCTCTTCTGTTAAAACAGGTTGAGCTACTTCTAGTTGTTTATTTATGACTTCCTGTAATCCTATGTATTGCTCTGGCATTGTAGCAAAAGGGCGCCATTTTTTCATTCCTCTATATTCCATCTCTTTTTCCTCCTTAGGATTTATGGCCACCTATAAGGCCGTTTCGATAACGAGCTGTTGAATAAGGAAGGTGACTAGACGCACGTAGTACACTATTCTTTCCATAACGCATTCGAATTTCATCAATCGTTTTCGCAAGAGCATAGGCTCTTTCACGCTGATCGATATCCTCAAATAAGCTCATTTGCTCCTCTTCTTCAATGCTAGTATTGGATAAAGAAATCCCAATGGAGCGAATCGGCATTCCATTATCAAAATTATGTAAAATGGTTAAACAATAAGGAAAAATATCTTGGCTTAAGTTCGAAGCTCGCCCCATTTTCTTTTGTCTAGAGAAGCCTCCACCTGTTTGTTTGCTGTAGCCAATCGATAAATGGATCGTTTGAGCCACTACTTGATGCATACGTAAACGAAAACAAACATCGTCCAATAGCTCCAATAGTAATAATTCCACTTCTTTTCGGCTTGTATAATCTCGAAAGAGAATCTGACTTTTCCAAAAGGAACGGGAACTAGGGATGTACACATCTGAAATTCGACTAAAATCAATCCCATTCGCATGTTGGTGAAGTTCCTCTCCCATGATGCCAAATTCCTTTTGTAACATCTCTTTAGAAGAAAGAGCGAGTTC
>Ga0209795_10001440_pt1 | contig 14857 bp, 18 predicted proteins | sample AgamicOrMarz_FD_187166 | JGI IMG/M metagenome (GOLD analysis project Ga0209795, IMG submission 187166) | Agave microbial communities from Guanajuato, Mexico - Or.Ma.rz (SPAdes) (version 2) | ecosystem: Host-associated > Plants > Phyllosphere > Phylloplane/Leaf | place: Guanajuato, Mexico...
CTGCACTTTGTATTGGCCAGAAAATTGACCAGAATAACGCAATTCAATGGCACTATTTTACCGTAACTGAGCTTTTAAGTCTGCCTTTTACTCAGCGTTATGATTTGGGTTTTGTATTGTTTGATACAGATGAAATGCAGAACATAACTGAAGTACAAAAATCACAATTATTAGTGAAGCTAAGAGATTTATTAGCAAAACGAATTGTTGTGGTAAGTAAACGCAGTGATGAACAGTTATTGCGTTCGCTAGGTTTCACTCAACTTATTGATAAAACGTCACATGATAGTGATTTCGCTTTATGGCAATTTAACATCTTGACCTATAAGCATGTTCCAGATTGGTTTAATTCAAAGTTTTGGGCGAACCCGGAAAACTGGAATAAATTTCGCTGGTAAGAGACCACGAAATCTCTTTCAAAATTTAACAATTTGGCTTTTGCTGTCTTAACAAGAATCCGCGTATGCTCATGTGTAAACCATACATAAGAGTTTTACATGACAAATTTAAGCAACATTGTAGAAATTTTGGCTCAGCAGGCTTTAGGTGGGAACCAGCAAGCATCAGGTCAAGGTGGTTTAGGTGGAATTTTAGGTTCAGTACTCGGGCAAATGGGGGGCAATACTTCTTCTGGCGCACAAGGTGGTCTTGGAGGCGTACTAGGTTCTGTATTAGGTCAAGTGACTGGAAATAATAATAACGCACCTCAAGCAAGTGGTGGCGTACAAAGTTTATTAATTGCAGTTGTACCTTTAATCTTAGGTTGGGTTCAACAACAAGGTGGTTTGCAGGCTGCTTTAGAAAAGTTAAAAGGTGCGGGTTTAGGTAACCAAGTTCAAAGCTGGGTTGATCCAAATCAAAGTAATAGCGAAGTTCCGACTCAGCAATTGCAGAGTTTATTTAATCCAGCTGACATTGAGCAAGTTGCTGCGCAAGCTCAAGCGCCAAAAGAGCAAGTTTACGGTGCAATTGCTTCAGTCTTACCTCAGGTCATTGATTCATTAACACCTCAGGGTGACAGTACAGATCATCAAGAAGCAAATCAAGATATCCAAAACGTTATGAACCTTGTAAGTGGTTTCTTAAAATAAGATATAAACTTCAAAAAAAGCCGATAACTTTTATATCGGCTTTTTTATATTTAGTACTATAAAATAAAAGGGCATGAGCCCTTTTATTTTAGATGCGAATCAAACATAACTGATTAGAAGTTATATTCGATACCAGTACCTACAACAGTTTGCTTGTCGTCATCATTCAGCCAGTCGCGTTTTTGTTGAGCAACAATGCCGTAGAAGCGAGCTTGCTTGTTGATTTGGTAATCAAGACCTAAACCGTACAAGTCGATTTTACGATCTGCTTGACCACTTACTTGTGTTTCAGCTGAAGCATATTCTGCTTTCACTTTAAGTTTAGTGTTAGGAATTTTATAAGCAGCTGTTACTGCATATGCTTCTTCCTCTAAACCACGGTAAGCTTTACCAGCTTTATCGATTGAACCATCTGATTTATATGATTGACCATATGCAGTCAATTCATCAGTAGGTTCAGCATGTTGCCATAAAGCACCTACAACAAAACCTGATTTTGCGATGTCATAAGAACCAGTTACACGGTAAGCATCTGTATAAACATCTTTCAGACCGTAAGCAGCATATTTACCTTTAATACCAAAGTCACCAGCAGCAGCTACTGCTAAACCAATGTCTTTGTTTTCATAACCAAGCGCAGTTGATACTGAGTCAAAGCTGTCATTCTTGCTGTCTTTACCAGTTTCACCTTGTTTGCTATCAGAGGTGCTTTCACCAGTTTGAGCCATGATGTTGAAAGTTAAACCAGCTAATAATTTAGGGTCTAATTCAAAACCAACTACGTTGTCTAAACGGTTTTCGCCGTACATGATGTTGGTAATATCTAAACGTGTATCGTCATTAAAGATGTCTTGGTTACCACCAGCAGCAGTTTTGAAGTAAGAATCATACTTACCTACTTTTAATGTACCAACACCTTCAGTTTTTAAACCGATAAAACGGTTACGCGCACTAAGGTCAGTATCAGAACCTGAACCATCAGTAGAAATTGCCCATTCAGCCAAATAAACCGCAGATAACTTGTCAGTTAATTTCTCTTCGCCTTTTACCCCAATGCGAGAAGAGTTTGAGTTAATTTCGGTAACGTCACTTTTTCCATCGAAATTTTTATTGTCAACTTGGTTAATAGAAACATTTAGTTTGCCATACAAAGTTGGCGCTGCTTGCACCGCGTTTATGCTCAAAGTTGCAACTGCGGCAGCGAGTAGCAATTTCTTCATTGAGATTTCTCCAAAAGTTTTAAAAATGGCGTATGCCTAGTTAACTATTTATTTTGTAGTTGACTTATGTACAAAAAGTTACAAAAGCTCACCAACTTGCTAAGCAGTATCGGCAAACTTTATGACAGGGGCGTGAAAACTAAATGACAGTTTTATGACGATTAAAATTTAGAAATAAATTAATTATTTTAGTTTTTATATAGTTTTTAGACGAAAAAAAACGGAGTCAAAACTCCGCTTTAATAAATTAAAAATCAAAGAGCTGCTTTAATTTTCTCAGCTAATGCTTTAATTTTTTCTTGGTCTCCTAACTCTACAGCATGACGTCCAAGTTGATGCACATTTGTAGGAATAAGGTGAAAATGAACATGCGGAACAGTTTGTCCTGCCGCTGCTCCAGAAAGTTGCATTAAGACAATACCTTCTAAATTGAGGGCTTTTTCCATTGCCTTCGCAATCTTCTGAACGATTTGTATGGTATATGCAGCTGCTTCTGGAGGTAAATCAAGGAGTGTAACAGCAGGTGTTTTTGGAATAACTAATGTATGACCATCGGCTTGAGGCATAATATCCATAAAAGCTAGAACTTGATCATCTTCATAGATTTTTATCGCTGGAAGTTCATCACGTAAAATTTTTGCGAAGATATTTTGATCATCGTATGCCATGTATTATTCCTTTAAAAATTACTTACATTTCAATTCTTTCTGACGCTCTTTAATAGCATCAAGACGTTGTTGCTCTTTGTCAGAAAACTTTGGTTTTGTCGTATGACAGTTTTCATTACCATATTTTTCTTTAGCATCAGGATCTTTAAAACAAAAGCCTTTTGATGCATAAATCAAATTATAGTCATCTTGCAATTTCTGACATTCTTGCTCAGGCGTTGCAGCTTGAACGCTTAAACCAGCAATGCTCACCATGCCAGTAAAGACTGCAACTATAAATTTATTCATGAGCGTTTCCTCAGTTAAAGGTATGAACCTGTACTCAATATAAGGTTTATTACCAATATTTCAATGATTATTAATTACTCAAATGTCATTTTGGGTGATAATTTGTTCATAAAACAAATAAAAACTTTAGATATCAATAATTTATAAAAGTTAAATAAAAACATAAACTTAAGAGAAATTATATATATTTTTTTAGAATTTGATTCTTTTTAATTCACTTTTAACTTTTATTGGCGATATAAAAATAAGCCTATGACTGAGGTGATCAGATATAAAAAATTTTAGTAAAAGATGAGATCTTATAGCCTTTTCATTTGCTAAATAGACAAATGAAGTTTGAAATTAGGTCAATGAAAAACGGGAAGAGCAGTGACATTATCAAAAATACAAAACGTGATAATTATCACAGTTTGTGTTTTTAGGATTAAGTGGAATTCACTGGGCCCATTTTAATTTAGACGGAAATGGGCTTTTTCTTTTAAGCTGTAAAATATAAATAAGCCAAAAGTAATCTTATTTTACACTTCAAATGAAAGATGTATTGATTTTGCATGTTTTAACTTCTATTATATAGTCCTTAAATTGCTGCGTTTGATAGTTTTTTGTTTTTGTAGCCCATTTCTAAAATTGAGATGGGTTTTTTTTATTTAAGTTATTTCGAAATATATTAATTTACCCCCCATTCTTATGAGTGTTAATTAGCTATATGCTTAATTAGTGTGATGCATTTCGCACACAACTTTCACTTTTACTGTGGTGGTTACTTTTTAGTCTAACCTACTTACATATAGCAATGTTATATTCATCATACTTCCTTAAAGGATCTGATTATTCATCGGAGACAAGATTAAAAGGAAATAGAGAATGTCACAGTTTTTACTTGTTGCTGAAAGCATTTATAAGAAATCTGAAGAAGAAAAGCTTTTCTCAGAGGATATTATTGAGCACTTGAATCGCTTAGTTAGTATGATCCGACAAGAGATAAAAGATACTTCATATAAATTAAAATATAACTTTATTGATTTTGAAGAATGTTTAAATAAGCCAGCAAATGAATGTTCAGCTAAACTCGATATCAGTTTAATGCCAACATATAAAAATAAAGGAGAATATATTATGTGGTTGGCTAGTTTTATTGAAAAGATTACTTTGGGAGGAAGAGAAAAGTTTCCACCACTTACTAATACTTTGCTTCCTAGCTGTATGCTTGCCAATCCTTATTCAGCAAAAATGGAACAGGCTAAGGTTGTATCCGAAAAAAGTGCGCAAATGATTGTAAATTATTTTAAATCCTCAGATTATAAAAAGGTTAATAAAGTACCTACGTAGTATAAAAATAATAATCTTTCAGTTGTTTAGTGATTCCATATATACAAAAAATTTCGTAATGAATGAAATGAGTTTGCATGTTTAAGGTTTCATACTATTTCTTAGGGAGCCTATTAAAATTAAGTTTAATAGGCAGTCCTCTAAAAGATTAAATTTACTCTAATGTAATCTTTGTCCACGCTTCATACATTTTAACTGCCGCAGAGAAGTCACTGTTGTCTTCAGCAGTTAAATGAGCAGCTTGGATTAAACTTTGTGTTAATGACAAAAGCGGGGCAGGAAGCTTTGCTTGCTTGACTAAATCCAAAGCAATTCCTGTGTCTTTGGCAAGAAGAGGTAAGCCAAAGGTTACTGGAAATTCGCGACTCAATACACGCTGTGGGAAGATAGTTTCTGTTACTAGACTTTTACCACTTGAAGCGTTAATACAGCCTAAAGCTTCGTTCAAGCTTACCCCATGCGCTTTTAAAGCACTGAAACCTTCTGCAACAGACCAAAGGTTGACTGCAAGTAGCATATTATTAACTGCTTTTACTGCAAATCCAGCGCCAGACTCACCGACATGTTTGATTAATTTTCCTACCGCTTGTAGAGCTGGTAATGCGCGTTCGAAAGCTGCTGCATCACCACCCACCATTACAGTCAGAGTTGCATTTTCAGCTCCTACGGTTTGACCGCTTACTGGAGCATCCAGAAAATCAACATTTAATTGCTTTAATGAGCTGGCTAAGGCGCGGGCAGAGTCAGGAACCCCGCTGGTACAGTCTATCCAGATTGCTCCAGATTTAATTTCTACACTACTAATAAGCGCTTCTACATCAATACTTGTCGGTAAGCATGAAAAGATAATATCTGCTTGTACGGCTTGCTCTAATGAGACAGCCTGAGTGCCATAGTCTGCTGCATGTTGTTTGGCTTTTTCAAAATTTCGATTCCATACATAGACAGTATCGAAGCGTTTTGGTAAATGCGCTGCCATACGGTAGCCCATTGCACCCAAACCAATAAATGCAACAGATTGACTCATGACCTTATCCTTAAATTTGTGTTGAACGTTCGGCGAGCCATGTAGCCAATTTCGGCCAAAACTCCAGAGCACTTGCTTGACTCGACATTAGGCCCAAATGACCACCGGGGATGAGAGTAAACGTGACATCCTGACTGCTTGTCAATTGACTTAATGGCGAAGCAGCGTCAGCACTGACCAACTGATCACTACGACCCGCGCCAACTAAGAGGGAACAATCTATATTTTTTAATTCGATTTTCTTATCTTTTAACTGAATAAAGCCACGTTTTAACGGGTTTTGTAGCCAAACATTAAACAACATGTCTTGATTAATACCACCCGGATAGTCAATCATATTATTTAAAAAGTTACTTAGGGTTGCATGCTCTTGTACAAATTGTAGGTCATCAAGATTCTTTAGCAATTGCAGATGTCCATCAAACCAACCTTTAGGATCGAGAATTTTGAAACCTAATGAATTTAAAATTCCGGGACTGTGGATCAGACGTTTTGGTAATCCAGAGTAAATACGTTCCTTAATTTTCTTATTACGACTAATCAAATGATTTATGGTTTGATAGAGCTTGCCAATATGGCCAGATGCATAACTATCTATTGGACTACCAAGAACAATTAAATTTTTAATGTAGTTGGGTTGATTAAGAGCAGCATATAAAGTAACGAATATGCCTGCCATACTCCAGCCATGGAGCGAAATTTGCTCACTTCCTGAATGTGCGCGAACGTGTTCTATTGCTTTAGGAATGAAATCTTCAATAAATGATAAAAAGTTAAGGTGTCTATCTTTAAACTTTAAATTACCCCAATCGACCAAATAGACATCAAAACCTGCATTTTGAAAGTATTTAATAAGTGAACGATAAGGATATAAATCGTAAATCGCCATATTAATTGCGAGTGGGGCAACAAACACTAATGGTTCTTTAAATTTTTTTTGTGTTGTTGCGTAATAACGAATACGCGTTTGATTGAATTCGCCAATCACCTCAAAGGGAGTGCTTTGAGATAGTACTAATGTTTTTGAATGAAATAGTCGGGCAGAAAGGTGCTTGATTTGGCTTTGTTCTGAGACAAGGGACTTTAAGCGTTTCATCTTGCTTTACCAACTATTTACTAAAATTAAATAAAGTCTAAGCGATAATTTTAAGGTTTACCTTGACCTTAAATACCTTAGACACTCAAAATGATGATAGTTTTTTAGTACATGACCAGTAAAGGCGAACATTTAATGAACCAGTCTGATGATTTAGAATACCAACTTGATACTTTAGCCATTCGTACCGGACATACTCGTAGTTTTGAAGGTGAGCATGGCGAACCGATTTTTTTGACATCATCTTTTGTATATGAAAATGCAGAAGAAGCTGCAGCAAAATTTTCTGGTCAAGTTCAAGGAAATATCTATTCTCGTTTTACCAATCCGACTGTATCGATGTTCGAAAAACGCTTAGCAGCTTTAGATGGCGCTGAACGTGCTGTTGCGACAAGCTCTGGAATGGGCGCGATTTTGTCAGTTACTATGGCATATCTCAAAGCGGGTGATCATGTTATTTGCTCAAGAGCAGTATTTGGTTCAGTTGTTGCCTTGTTTGAAAAATATATTGCCAAATTTGGTGTAGATATTACTTTTGTCGATTTATGTGATTTGGACGATTGGAAAAACGCGGTACGTCCAGAAACTAAACTTTTATTTGTTGAGTCGCCGTCCAATCCTCTAGCCGAGATCGCAGATATTCAAGCGCTTGCAGATATTGCTCATGCGAATGGCGCATTACTTGCGGTTGATAACAGCTTCTGTACGCCTGTTTTACAGCAACCATTAAAGTTTGGGGCAGACCTTGTCATTTACTCGGCGACTAAATATTTAGATGGGCAAGGGCGCGCATTAGGCGGTGCTGTTGTCGGTAATCATCAGTTATTAGAAGAAGTTTTTGGTGTTGTCCGTACGCTTGGCCCATCAATGAGTCCATTTAATGCATGGGTTTTCTTAAAAGGTTTAGAGACTTTGCGTTTGCGTATGAAGGCACACTGTGAGAGTGCTCAAATTCTTGCAGAATGGCTATCTACGCATGAAAAAGTAGAAAAAGTTTACTACGCTGGTTTACCAGCTCATGAAGGCCATGAACTTGCCACTAAACAGCAAACTGGTTTTGGTGGGATTGTTTCTTTCGTTGTTAAAGGTGAACGTGAAGGTGCTTGGAAGGTTATTGATAATACTAAGTTTATTTCGATTACTGGTAACCTAGGTGATGTGAAGTCAACAATTACACATCCTGCAACGACTACACATGGCAAACTTTCTGCTGATGCAAAAGCTGCGGCTGGTATTCAGGAAGGACTAATCCGTGTATCTGTAGGCTTAGAAGATATTAATGACATTATTCGTGATATCTCACGTGGTCTTGATCTGATCTAATTATCATTATCGAAATAATTCTTTTGGGTTATTTTTTTCATGAAACCATCTCTTTAATCGAGATGGTTTTTTTATATTTAAATGTTACTCAAATTTCAGAATTACAATAAAAAAACTACATTTTGTTTAAATTAGAGCTAAGAGTACAAGGTATAAAGACTGTAAATTTAATTAAAAGAAATGTGAGTTTTAAAATGCTTAAGCCTATTGCTATTGTCGTTGTAGTGGGGGTAATCGGGGTGGTTGGATACAAATTGCTGACCAAGCCGAGTCAGAACCCCGTAAATGAGACAACTTTATTGATTAACAATGCAGAGAAGTCTGTTGAAGAAGCAGATAAATCTATTCAAGAAGCAAATACCTCCTTTAAGAAAGTTCCCTTAAGTGAATATAAAACAATTGATAAAGGTCTACAGGCATCTCAATAGGGCTATGAGTTTTTATAAGATTTTAATGTATGCCATCTAAGTATTTAGGAAGTGTACCTAAGTATGAGCATGTTACACATGTCGCTACGTAAAATAGAGCGAGAGATACTGATAGAAAACATTAGCCTATTGTGTCAGAATTACGGATTAATTTGAGTTCAATGCACTAATCTGTATGTATTTTAATCGCATAGGTTGGTTCAATGAGATTAAGTTTTTATAAAGTATTACCAGATGACGCATAATACTTTAAAGATTTGATAGAGATACGGAGTAAAGTTATGAATATCAATATGCTCATGCAGCAAGCGCAGCGCATGCAAAAAGATATGGAAACAAATATAAAAAAGGCGAAAGAAGAGCTTGCTCAAACTGAAGTTCATGCAGAAGCTGGTGGCGGTTTGGTTAAAGTAACCATGAATGGTCGCTATCTTGTAAAACGTATCGAAATTAACCCTGAATTACTTCAAGATGAACCAGATATGATTGAAGATTTGATTGCTGCAGCGGTAAATGATGCTGTACGTCAAGCTGAAGTTATTTCTGAAGAAAAAATGCAAAAAGCGAATTCTGGTATGGGCTTGCCACCTGGTTTAGCGGGCATGTTCTAAGGAAATTCTGTGTTTAGCGATAGATTTGAACAACTCGTTCAAGCTTTACGTATATTGCCTAGCGTTGGACCGAAGTCGGCTCAACGTATGGCATTACATCTTTTGATGAAAAATCGAGAAGGTGCGTTTGCATTAGCGCATGCTTTACATGAAGCTTCAAGTTATATTCATGAGTGCAGCGTTTGCCATTCTTTAACTGAACATGAAATTTGTGATATTTGCGCCTCAACTGAGCGAGAAGATCAACTATTGTGTGTGGTTGAATCACCAGCAGATGTAATGGCGATTGAGCAAAGCGGAAGTTTCCGTGGTAAATATCATGTTTTAGGTGGGCATCTTTCACCTTTAGATGGTATTGGTCCAGAAGAAATTGGTATTCCTTATCTAATTCAGCGTTTAAGCCAAGGTAAAATTGAAGAAGTGATTTTGGCAACAAATGCGACTGTAGAGGGACAGGCGACTGCTCATTATTTGGTAGAGGCGACTAAGCACTTACCTATACAAATGACACGTATTGCTCAAGGTGTACCGCAAGGTGGTGAACTTGAGTATGTAGATAGCCATACCTTAAGTCAGGCAGTTCATAATCGTATGAGAATGAAATAAGCATTTCGATGCTTGTTTCATTGATGTCATATAAAATTGAATTAGATTTATTAATTTAGTTATAAAAGACGAATGTTATTCTGTCTTTAATTAAAAAAAGATTAAATAAAATATGAAAGCCCATAAGAAGGAAAAAAATCTTATAGATTTTAAACAATGAATATTTGGAGTTAACTTTAAAAATATAAATAAAAGATCAAAAAATTATCTATTTTAGAAAAATTGTTCAAAAATAGAGTATTCATAAAGGTTTAAGTGGTAATTTCCTACTTCTATGTTATATATACCAGAGTTCTAAGCACTCTTTGCATTTACTTGAGAAAGCATGTTTCAGTTTATCCAACAGCAAACCGATTTGGTTGATGTTCTTCAAAAAATGGATCAATGTTCGATATATGGACTTGATACAGAATTTATTAAGGTTGACACACTCTGGCCTAAACTTGGAGTATGTCAAGTTAATGTAAATGGCAATGTCTATCTGTTGGATGGTGTTTCATTAGATCTAAGTCAGTTTTGGAAAAAAATATTTCTCGCTCAACAGAACATTTTTCATGCATGTGGGGAAGACATCGATTTAATCTACCATTACGCTGATGAAGAAGATCTGCTTAATGTGTTTGATACTCAAGTAGGCCTTTCTTTCTTAGGCCATGGGCTGCAAGTAAGTTACCAAGGTGCTTTAAAGCTTTGCCTCGACATTGACATTGAAAAAGATCAAACAAGATCTGATTGGTTGGCTCGGCCTTTATCGCCTCAGCAACTCTGTTATGCAGCCAATGATGTTCTATATATAATGAAGTTAGCGCATCATATTCAAGAACAGCTTAAGCAGAAAGGGCTTTATGACTTTGTTCTTGAAGATTGTCGTAGTTTAACTAAAGAAATTATCAGTGAAACGCCGACAGAGTTACTCTATTCCGATGTTGGTAATTATCGTCATTCGCGCCGTCAATTGATGCAACTGCAAAATTTAAGTGAATGGCGCGAATACATTGTTAAAGCAACGAACCAGCCACGCAGTTTTATTCTTAGAAACTCAACCATGATTGATATGGTTGAAAAGAATCCACGTAATAGTTTTCAACTCTCGCAAGTTAGAGATATTCGCCCAAATGTAGTTCGTGAATATGGAAAAACTATTTTAGAATTACTTAAAGATTTACCGATTGAAAGTGAATGGCCAACAAGAATAGCCAAACCTTTTAAAGTAACATCTAAAGAAACATTGCATAAAATGGATATGGTACTTGCCCATGCAATAAGTGAAACTTCTATTCCTAAAGAAGTATTGCTTAGAAAGAAATGGCTAAATGCAATTCATCAACATGTTCTTTCTCAAGGGGATGAGCAAGATTTACCTGATTATCTTTTGGGTTGGCGTTACGAGCTATTAACTCAACCATTAATTCAGTTATTTCAAGAAGAAAAACAAAGTCTATCCATTTAAAATGATGTGATAGTTAAAATTTAAAAGCTCATCTTTGTGATGGGCTTTTTTAATGAAGAGTAATGAATAATTTAAATTGAGTAGTTTTTATTTATAAATAATAGATATTCAATATTAATAGTTAATAAAGTAAAAGTTTATATTAGTTATATTAAATAATTAATTTTATTAAAAAGCTAGTAAAGTGATGGGTTGAAGTCATTTTAATTTGTAAAATTGATAATGAATTAAATTAACTTCTTCAGTGAGAAAAATTCAATTGATTAAACATACAGGTCTGTATATTCTTGGTTGTAAGAAAAACAATTTCAATATAAATAATATATAACTATAAGTTTGTTTCGGTGCAGAAATAAAAAGCCAACCCAATTGGGTTGGCTTTTTATTTTTAATCATACAATTCAGTTGAAATGTCAGTAGATTATTAAATTTTAAAAATTAAGGATTCATATTTTATGAACTTTCTGTATATGACGCGGAAAGTTCAGCTACGAGTTTCTCAACTTTTTGAAAAGCATTTTCTAATGATTTTAGATGTCTTGCATCTTCAAACTCTTGATATTCAGAAGCAATTTCATAAATTTTCTCTACGCCTAAATATTTGCTGAGCGTGCGAAGGTGAGGTACAAGATGATTCATGTGATGGCGGATGCCTTCTTTCTCAAAACCAAACTCTCCACTAGAGGTGATAATGATTAAAATTTTTCCAGATAAAAGCGGTTGTAAAGGAAAGTCTCCTCGAGCAAGGTTAAAATCAAATGTTTTATTAATCCGAATAATTTGGTCAAACCATGCTTTAAGTTGAGCAGGCATACCATAATTGTACATGGGTGAAGAAATTAAAATGATATCTGAACTCGAAACTTCTGCTATTAACTGATCTGATATAGATAAAACATCACATTGAGCTTGAGTTCTTTTATTTTCAGGTGTGAATACAGCATCAATCCAGTCTTGATTAATAAATGGTGGGGGATTCATTCCTACATCACGATAGATATATTCATCTATAGCCAGTTGCTTTTTCCATGAGCTGACCAATCGGCTGGCAATATTTTTAGAAATCGAATTATGGTTTGGATTAGGGTTAATCGCAGCTCTTACACTAGCATCTATATGTAATATTTTACTCATCATAAATTCCAAAAAGTTAAGGTTTAATTTATTTTGAGTTTTAAAAGATATGTAGACAAACGAGAAAATTACATTTATAGATGAGTTTAGATCATCTATAAATATAACTTTGGAGAAAGCATGAAAGTCTCTTTGCAAGCACTTAAGGCATTTGAATCAGCCGCTCGATTGGGAAGTTTTAAATTGGCTGCTGAAGAACTTTCGCTAACACCAACTGCGATTTCACATCATATTACTAATCTAGAAAGCAGATTAAATGTTGATTTATTTCATCGACAAGTAAGAAAAATAACGCTTACAACCACCGGAGAGAGACTTGCTGGGGCAATTTCTGAAGGGTTTCGTAAAATTGAAGATGCATTAGATGAAATAACAGTAAATGGAAATATAGTGAGAGTGGCTAGTACGTCTTCACTCGCTGCAATGTTGTTAATTCCTTCTATAAATGAATTTTATCAATTGCACCCCGATATCTCAGTTGAATTCTCTACAGGCGAAGCTTTAGAAAGTCACTTATATACATTGCCTATTCGATATGGTGATGTATCTTTAGTACCTTCTAAAGATGTCCTTAAATATGAGTCTTTTAATGTATTTGGTGTATCTAACCTTACTCTGTCCAAAGATAGGAGTGAGCCAATAACGTTATTCACCACAGAATGGAAAAATAAAGTATTACCAAGTCCACCATTAGAGACATGGCTTGAGGTGAATGGATGGGACCAAAAGAGGGTGATAATTAAGAAATTTGATCAGGAAATTTTTGGCATACATGAGGCTTTATCTGCCAATGGATTAGTATTTTGTTCTGATACACTTACCCATAGGTTCGTTAAGGCGAACCTTTTACAGGAGTTTAAAACTAAACCCATTCAATCAGAGCTGTGCTACTACATTCCAAATAAGGAAGATTTTAAAAATAGAAATGCGAGAAAATTTATTGAATGGGTAGAAAGTTTATTCAACCAATAAACTTATATCTTTGATTGGTTTTAACTACACAACACTAAAACTCATATAGCCTTTTTATGCTATAAACTTAGATAAATTAATAATTAGAGAGATAAATATGCTTAACAACTTTAATGCTGAACAAGCTCGTCAAAATGCTAAAAACTTTAAAATAAACCAAGACGTCATATTGGAAAAAATTTTAACTGGTACTGAGTCTGAATCTAAGGAAGGGAAGAGAAAAGCAACTTTCTGCTTTCCTGTTGATGCTATAAGCCCTGATCATCTTACTCTGGTTGAAGAGGAGCTTAAAAACAGAGGATTTAATGTCTCAACTGATATTGAGCATTCCGGTACCACGATCACAATTGAAATAAGCTTCTAACTATTACTGCATTTTAACTAAACCACCCTTAAAACAAGGGTGGTTTTTTCTTGCATGATTTTTCGTAATCCAGGGAAAGTAAATATAAATTTATTTACAATTAAACTTATATTAATCAGGATATTATTTGACAGAGTTGATCTTCTTCTGTAGCTTTACTTTTTGAGTGGAATATGGATATGAACTTCCAAACAATACTTTTATCTTTCCAAAATCAATCTACTGGTACAGACGCATTTAAAGATTTAAAGAATGCTTGTGAACAGTCTCTTAAAGAATCTCAAAATACAAAAGAAAAAGCAGCCGTCTATTTAATCTATGGCTTTGCACGTACTTACGTAATCCTCTATGAAGATGAAGCTGTTACCTCTGAATTTGCCAATACCTCTAAGTCTAAGCTTATAGACTACATGGAATGTTTAAATGAAGCTCTATTAAATCAAAATGATAGTGCTATTTTGGATGCCTTAAATCAAGTAAGCGATGACTATATAAAGAGCTCGCGAGTTTTCTAAACACCATTAATTTATTTTTGATGAAAATACTTCTTTAGCCCAAGCTAAAGAAGTATTTAAAGTTTGTTTTAGTGAGACTTTTTCTTACCGCCACCATCTTGTTTATTGACAGTAGACCATGCAATTCGTTCAGCTTCTTCTTGAGAATGACCTCTATCTACTTCACTCTCAACAATATGTTTAGCCTGACGTTTTTGCTTTGCTGTGTAGGCTGTTTTATCACCTCGAGGCATAGGTTCATCCTCCCTATTTATATTAAGATACTTAATATTTAAACATGCTGAGAATTTAAACCAGTTAAGTAATGTCTCCCAATGTGTATTAAGTGGTTAGAAGTTTTACTTAAATGTGAATTTGAAAATGTAATAACCCCCTTTAATATCATAAATTTCATAGTATTAATGGGGGAATGTATTAAGGATAGATCACAAAAAGTACTCAGTAACGAACATTTTTTCTTTTTTCCTAAAAATTGTTTTTATTTTATTAAAGTGAAAAATTATGTTTAATGTTTAAAATCAAATATTTATTAATTTATTGTAAAAGCCAGCTTTTATCTGGAACAAAGTTATTATCGACCTTAATCAATGTTGTAGGTTAATATTTCTCAAGAATTAAAAAAACGACTGATGCGTAAACAAACCTGCGTGTGTGAGTCGTTTTTTTTCATGTATGCTGTCCTTAGTTCAAGAGTTGATTTGAAATGCACTGTGATATTTATAGATCGAGCAAAAA
>Ga0209795_10001442_pt1 | contig 14843 bp, 17 predicted proteins | sample AgamicOrMarz_FD_187166 | JGI IMG/M metagenome (GOLD analysis project Ga0209795, IMG submission 187166) | Agave microbial communities from Guanajuato, Mexico - Or.Ma.rz (SPAdes) (version 2) | ecosystem: Host-associated > Plants > Phyllosphere > Phylloplane/Leaf | place: Guanajuato, Mexico...
TATGAAATTGCTAATGAATTTGGTGTAAATCTTGGAGCTGACACTACTTCACGCGCTAACGGATCTGTTGGTGGTGAAATCACAAAACGTTTAGTAGCAATGGCTGAACAACAATTAGGCGGCGGATTCTCTCGTTAATAAAAAATAATATACTATGGCTACAGAGAGCGTGGGGGTTTCCCCCGCTCTCTTTTTTCATGGTCATGATAGTAATAAATACTTTTAAAAGAATAATAATTTAAAATTATCCAACAATTTTGTATAATTAATATTGTGGGATAAAATTTTGTTTTGGTTAAGGGGGAGAAGCATGAAGCGGGAAGATTTAATTGCACCAGAAAAGTATAATCTAGTTTCTGAAATGGAGCGTTTTGCAAAGGAACCGAACAGAGTGGCATTGAAGTGGGAGAATGAGGCAGGAGGAACCCAGCAAGTTACATACGAACAATTAATAAAGAAAGTGAATCAAGCTGCAAATGTGTTCGCTAAGAATGGCCTAAATAAGGGAGATGTAGTCCTTGTCATCGTACCGCGTCTCATTGAGGCATATGTCGTTTATTTGGCCGCTTTAAAAGCGGGGATGGTCGTTATTCCAAGTTCGGAAATGTTAAAGGAAAAAGATCTGCAATACCGGATCACACACGGTGATGTAAAAGGTGTGATTAGTTATTATCCATACGTGGATCAATTTGAAAATATCAGCAAATCCCAGCCAGTGGTAAGATTGACGATCGGTGGAACTGAACCGGGCTGGATTGACTTGGATACAGAGATGGCAGCTGCTTCCGAAAGCTTCGAACAAGCGGACACCCTTCGAGAAGATATGGCCTTTTTATCCTATACGTCTGGAACAACAGGGAATCCTAAAGGGGTTGTCCATACACATGGCTGGGCATATGCCCATTTAAAAACAGCTGCTCCGCAGTGGCTTTGTATTGAAGATGGTGACACGGTTTGGGCAACTGCAGGCCCTGGCTGGCAAAAATGGATTTGGAGCCCATTCTTATCTATTCTTGGCTCCGGTGGAACAGGATTAGTTTACAACGGAAAATTTGAACCAAAAAAATATTTGAGCCTCCTCCAAAAATATAATGTAAATGTCCTTTGCTGTACACCGACGGAATATCGACTCATGGCGAAGGTAGATAATTTAGCTGATTACCAATTACCGAATCTTCATAGTGCTGTCTCTGCAGGTGAACCTTTAAATCGAGAAGTAATTGATACGTTTAGAAAACATTTTAATATTGATGTCCGTGATGGTTATGGACAAACAGAGAATACCTTACTTGTAGGGGTTACCAAAGGAATGGAATTGAAATCTGGGTCTATGGGCAAGCCGACCCCTGGGAACAGGGTTGAAATCATTAACGAAGAGGGCCAGGTGTGTTCAGTCGGTGAAGTGGGCGATATCGCCGTCCATGTTGAAACCCCAGCTTTATTTAAAAACTATTATAAAGATCCGGAAAGAACTGCGATGCAGTTCCGCGGTGATTATTATGTAACCGGTGATAAGGCAAAAATGGACGAAGAAGGCTATTTCTGGTTTGAAGGCCGTGGAGATGATATTATTATCAGCTCTGGGTATACGATTGGACCATTTGAAGTGGAGGATGCGCTTGTTAAACATCCTTTAGTTAAGGAATGTGCAGTCGTGGCAAGTCCCGATGAGATTCGCGGCTTTATTGTCAAAGCTTTTGTTGTCTTAAAAGACGATGTGGATTCCACTGACCCTGAATTAACAAAAACGTTACAGGAACACGTGAAAGCCCTTACAGCACCATATAAGTATCCACGGAAAATAGAATATATTACTGAGCTTCCTAAAACAACTTCTGGGAAAATTCGTCGGATTGAACTTCGAAAAAAGGAACTTGAGGGAGCGAAACAAGCATAAGGCAAGTTAGAGAGTAAGCAGGCGGTCAAGCGTCTGCTTATTTTTATTGGAAGTAAAAAATTCCCCCTTTTGTATAATTTCGCGTTATAATAGAAATTATTTCGAAACTAGAAAGAATAGGGGCTCGTACAAATATGAAAAAGACAGAAACGCAAAAAGGAGTCATTCATGCCGGCTTTTCCTATTTACTTTGGGGATTATTGCCAATCTATTGGAAGTTATTAGACCATGTTAATGCTAAAGAAATTTTAGCCAGTCGTGTTGTTTGGTCGTTTTTTTTTATGGTCGTCATTCTTCTCCTAACCAAAAAATGGGGACTTTTTCTCCGCACAATTAAAGGGTTTGCGAAAAATAAAAAACAAATGGCCGCATTGACGATTGCCTCCCTGTTAATCAGTGTGAACTGGTTCATTTATATCTGGGCGGTTAACAGCGGTCATATGATTGAAGCGAGCCTTGGTTATTATATCAATCCATTAATCAGTATTTTATTAGGGATGATTGTACTTAAAGAAAAATTAACGGTATACCAATACGCATCCTTCGTCTTAGCTGCAATTGGGGTATTAATTATTTCCATTTCTCATGGGCAGTTTCCGTGGATTGCGATTGTGTTAGCCCTTTCCTTTGGATTATATGGATTAGCGAAAAAGTTGATCAATGTAGATTCTACTGTTGGGTTAACCTTAGAAACTCTAGTGATAACACCGATTGCTGTTATATATATTGGATTTTTATTTATTAGCGGCACCAATGACTTTTTAAACGCTGGAATTCAAACTGACATGTTATTAATAGGTGCTGGGGTTGCAACGGCAGTACCACTCCTTTATTTTGCAAAAGGCGCACAAAAAATCCCTTTATCATTATTAGGTTTTTTGCAATATATTGCTCCGACATTAACTTTACTTTTAGGCGTATTTGTCTATCATGAACATTTTTCAAAAATACAATTACTATCCTTTATGTTCATTTGGTCAGCATTAACGATTTATTCTTTATCAAAAACAAAGCTGTTACCTTCACAATCGTTCCATTTACGAAAAGAGAAGAGCACTAGCATCTAATGAAAAACCTTATCCGCTTCTTTGGATAAGGTTTTTTGGAGTAAATGTCTCTTTTTAGAGGAAAGACCTCTTTACTTTTTCCCAGAAAGAATTATCTTTTAGTTTAAGTGTTTTTAACTTTTTATCGCTTATTTTTATGCTGATTTTCTCCACGTGACGAATGCTTAATGCTTCATTATCCATTCCCATTGTTGGATGGTCATTTCCTTCAGATATTACTTTAAGCGTAAGGGTTCTTTCACTGCCAACAATAAAGGACGAACCAAGTGTTCGATAATTATTGGTATTAACAGAGGCCACTTCACTCACCTGCATGCATGGAAGAAGTGGATCAACTATCGAACCATTCACCGCTTTATTATAGCCAGTACTACCAGTTGGTGTTGCGACAATAAGTCCATCGCCGCGGAAGGTTTCTAAGTGAAGCTGGTCAATGTAGACATCTACTACTAGTGTCTTAATGATTGAAGAGCGAATACTGAATTCGTTTAAGCAAGGAAACGTCCCTTGTCCATCAACTTCTACTTCAATTAACGGATAACGGCGCACTTTTATATTTTCATTGGTGACAATCGCATCAATCATTTTAGATCTATCATTAATTCGGAAATCACAATACATACTCAAGTTATCTTCGGTTGAAATCCCCGTATAAAGGCAATCATCCCGGAAGCCGGTTTTTCTAACTGCCTGTAGAAATGTTCCATCATCACCAACACTGGCAATGATATTTGCTTTTCGGTAATCAGTGACAATTGTAAGTCCATATCGATTTGCTATGTCTACGAGCGGAGCAACTTTTGACAGCATGTCCGAATCTCGTTTGTGATAAAAGTAAATATTGCGTCTATTCTCCATATTATGTACCTCCCTGGTAAATGAGATTTTTGTAACATTATCCCCATCACGAAAATATTCTCTAAGAAATAATGCTAGTCTGAAATTAGTTTAGCATTTTATTGAGACAATATGAAATAGGACTTAATTTTAAGATAACAAAAAAGGGGGACATACGTATTTATGAATGGAAAACGTTGGGCCGCACTAGGGATTGCAGCAGCGTTATTTTTCTTCTCGGTGGTCATTAATTTTTTATCCTCTTTTGCCTTTAAAGGATGGGAAACAAATTTCACTGATTTTATGGCTTCTGCGGAACAGCCCTTTACAGAAGAGGTTGTCAATGAAGGGAATGAATTAAAGAAAATAGTGATTCTTGATGTAAATGGGGTCATTCAGGATACAGGGGAAACTGGCTCAATCCTGCAAAGTTCTGGCTTCAATCATCAGGACTTCATGAAAAAGTTAAACTATATTAAAGATGATGATTCGGTAAAAGGAATAATTATTAAAGTCAATTCTCCCGGAGGCGGAGTGGTTGAAAGTGCAGAAATTCATGATAAACTAACTGAAATTCAAAAAGAAACTAAAAAGCCTGTCTATATCTCAATGGGGTCCATGGCCGCTTCAGGAGGATATTATATTTCAACAGCAGCAAAAAAGATTTATGCGAGTCCCGAGACAATGACTGGCAGTCTCGGGGTGATTATGGAAGGGATCAATTATAAAGGGCTGGCCGATAAATATGGTGTTGACTTTGTTACAATTAAAAGTGGTAAACATAAGGACATTATGAGCCCAACAAGAAAAATGACCGAGGAGGAACGACAAATCTTACAGTCGATGATAAATAATTCATATCAAGGATTTGTTAAAGTTATTTCAGAGGGAAGGAATCTTCCAATCACACAGGTGAAAAAAATAGCAGATGGACGTGTCTATGATGGCCGCCAAGCCAAGGAATTGCAGCTAATTGATGGTTTTGGCTACTTAGACGATGTGGTGAAATATATGAAAAAACAAGAGAAACTTAAAGGTGCACAAGTTGTTCGTTATTCAGACTCACTTGGGCTGGGATCCTTATTTACAATGCAGGCAAAGAAATTAATGGGTAAAGATATGGAAATGGCTGGCTTGTTTAAGGTCCTATCAAGACCAAATTCTCCACGACTTATGTACCTGTATGCGGAATAGGGGGAGTATCCATGGAAACGAATGAGTATCAAGAATACTCGAACGACAGAAAAGAGGAACCTTCCTTTCGATATGCGGGCTTCTGGATGCGCTTTTGGGCTTATCTTCTTGATTTAGTGGTAGTGGGAAGTATTGTTAGGATGTTGATTAAACCAGTTTTTCGAATGCTGGATTTTTCTTTATCGGAATCGTCCATGTTTGCTCCAGCTTCAGTCGTATCCGCGTTAATCTTCTACCTTTATTTCGTGCTAATGACCAAGTATCTAAATCAAACTTTAGGAAAAATGGTGTTTGGATTGAAAGTAGTTGATTTAACAAGTAATCAAATGACATGGGGAACGATTCTCTTTCGTGAATGGATTGGTCGATTTATTTCTTCAACAATCATCGTTGGATATATAATTATTGCTTTTTTACCCAAAAAACAAGGCTTGCATGATCTATTCACTGACACCTCGGTCATACATGTGGAACGGTGAGGATAAACCTATCAACATTTGTTGGTAGGTTTATTTTTTTATGGAAAAGCAAATACTACCCGCTGAAAGGTTGTGATTGAAATTGTTCTGGGTGCTTGTAGTTTTGTCGATTCTATTGCTCTTTTTCATTCTCATTCTTTTTACTAAATTAACAATACTAATTAATTATTATCATCATAATGACAATGATGATTTAAAGATAAAATTTAAGATTTGGTTTGGATTAATAAAATATACAATTAACGTTCCGTTAATAAAAGTGGATGATAATTCTCCTAGCATTGTAGTTAAAAGTAAAACTAAAATGGGTGATTCCTCAGCTGAATCAACTAGCGCAGACTCCAAGCAAATCACAGCTGAAGATGTTGAAGGTAATTTTTCGAATGCCAAAAAATTACTGCATCATGTGTTTGGGTTACACCGGATTGTAAGGGATTTTTTTCGAAAAGTTACTATTAAAGGCTTTGAGTGGAACACTTTGATTGGTTTAGGAGATGCAGCACACACAGGCACGATAACGGGTGCCATTTGGGCATTTAAAGGGAGCATCATTGGTCTTATTAGTCATTATTTAAAACTGAAAGAAATGCCAAAAATAACGGTGACTCCACACTTTCAGGCGGCCGTTATTCAGACAAGAATAACATGTATTATTCAGTTTCGTATCGGGTATGCTATTCTAGCAGGATTAAAACTATTTAAATTCTGGAGGGGCGGACTTCCGCACTTAAAAAAGAAAGCAAATTTTGCAAATGATAAAACAAAATCGATTTGAAAAAGGAGGAAAAAGCCATGTCTGACCATCCAATTCAAGGTTTGATGACAACTGCAATGGAAAGCCTTAAAGAAATGATTGATGTGAATACTATTATTGGTGATCCTGTCGAAACCCCTGATGGCAGTGTTATTTTGACTGTATCGAAAGTAGGTTTTGGATTTGCCGCAGGTGGTAGTGAATTTAAACTTGAGGGGTCTCAAAGTCAAGGGCAAGGCCAAGGCCAAGGACAGAGTCAAAGTTCATCCCATCCATTTGGGGGCGGGAGCGGGGGCGGTGTCTCAATTACCCCAATTGCCTTTTTAATTGTTAACTCTCATGGCGTGAAAATGCTGCACTTGGATGAAAGCACACATTTGTATGAAAAAATATTAGAGCTGGCTCCACAGGCGATAGATAAAATTCAGCAAATGTTTTCAAAAAAGGACCAAGGTCAACATCAAAATAGTTCGCAAGGATCGAAAAACGAGCATAAATCAAAAGAAGAACTTGAATTATAGCGGAAAAGGTTAATCTTCCAGAAGATTAGGAAGGTTAACTTTTTTCGTGTAATATGTGAAAATTCAAAAGCTTATTAATTGCAAATTAGATTTTGAAAAGATATATTTACACTGTACATATTTGAAGGGAAAGCGTTTTCTACAATCGCTAGAACTTGAACACGACAAAGGAGGATGTAAAATGGCAAATGTAACATTTAAAGGGAATCCAATTACACTTTTAGGCAATGAAGTTAAAGTAGGGGACAAAGCACCTAACTTTACAGTACTGGCAAATGATTTGTCACAAGTTACCTTAGAAAGTACCAAAGGTCAAGTACGTTTAATTACCTCTGTACCTTCTTTGGATACTGGTGTTTGTGATGCCGAAACACGTCGTTTTAATGAAGAAGCAAACAGCTTAGGTAATGTGAAAATATTAACGGTAAGTGTTGACTTGCCATTCGCACAAAAACGCTGGTGTGCTGCTAGCGGAATTGAAAATGTGCAAACATTATCTGATCATCGTGATCTTTCTTTTGGTGAAGCATTTGGAGTTGCTATCCAAGAATTAAGACTACTAGCACGTGCCGTATTTGTTGTTGATTCTAACGATACAGTTACATATGTTGAATATGTAAGTGAAGCAACAAACCACCCTAATTACGAAGCAGCACTTGAAGCAGCAAAAGCAGCGAAGTAATATAATGATTTAGAAGGCCTCTGCATGGCAGGGCCTTTTTCTATGCTTAAAACTTGTATAATATGTCGATACTCATTAAAATGAATAAGGAAATTAATGAGGGCGGGGATCAATGTGAAAGTTTCTCCAGTGGAACAACTGTTTACGTTATTTAATGAAACTGCACTTCTTTTGCAGGAAGAATTAAACTGTACATATTTAGAGGCACTCGCTGAGACAGGAGAGAATTTATTCCAAGGCTCTATCCTGCAAGATGAGGTCAGCGAACTAACAGAAAAAAGAATGAAGAAACAATATGGACAGATTCATTTAGAAAAGTTTACAAACGATGAAATTCGGAAAGCTTATCAGCTGGCTATTTTAAAAGGGATGAACGATAGTGTTCAACCGAACCATCAAATGACACCTGATTCTGTTGGGATCCTTATTGGCTATTTAGTTGAAAGATTTATGAAACAGTCAGATTTCCGCTTGCTTGACCCAGCAGTGGGGACGGGAAATTTGTTAACAACTGTTTTAAATCATCTTCAAAGAAAAATTGATTCTGTCGGCGTTGAGATTGATGACCTTCTTATTAAACTTGCCTATGTTAATGCCAATTTACAAGCTCATCCTATTCAACTCTTCAATCAAGACAGTCTGGAGCCGATGTTTATTGACCCGGTTGATGCAGTAATCGCAGATTTGCCTGTAGGCTTTTATCCAAATGATGTCAGAGCTGCAGATTATCAAGTCAGTGTAAGTGAAGGGCATACCTACTCTCATCATCTATTCATGGAACAAAGTGTCCGTCATACAGTGCCAGGCGGGTATTTATTCTTTCTTATTCCTAATGGATTATTTGAAAGTGAGCAAGCACCACAATTACATGAATTTTTTAAAGAGCATGTTATTGTTCAAGGATTGCTCCAATTGCCAATAAGTATGTTTAAAAGTAAAAATTCAGCGAAAAGTATCATCATCTTGCAAAAAAAAGGAGAAGGAGTAAAGCCGCCTAAGCAGGCATTGCTTGTCGAATTGCCTACCCTTTCTAGTGCAGTAGAGATGGACAAAATACTATTCCAAATGGATAAATGGTTTCAAGAGAACAAAGGATGAACCGAGATTATTCTCTAGGTTCATCCTTTTTTTTAATATTGTAAAATAAGAAATATCAGAATACATTTTCATTTGTAATGTAATCGCTGCCATGCGAAATATGCCTTGAAATATAATATACACAATGATTCAATTAAGGATGGAAATAATCAAGAGTGGTTTGAGCAAAATAATGTTGTACTACTCAAAAAATGCCAAACCAGTGTTGTTATATAAAAGGAGCGGTAACGATATGTCAAAAATTATTGCAATTAATGCGGGGAGTTCTTCCTTAAAGTTTCAATTATTTGAAATGCCAAGTGAAGATGTCATTACAAAAGGATTAATCGAAAGAATCGGTTTAAATGATTCAATTTTTAATATAACGGTTAATGGTGAAAAAGTTCAAGAAATAATTGATATTCCTGATCATGAAGTCGCTGTAAAAATGCTTTTAGATAAATTAACGACTCTAGGAATTATTAAATCACTTAATGAGATTGTTGGAATTGGACACCGTGTTGTTCATGGTGGAGAAACATTTACCGATTCTGTACTGATCACTGACCAAGTGTTAAATAAAATTGAAGAATTATCTGAACTTGCCCCATTGCATAACCCAGCTAATTTAACAGGAATCAAGGCTTTCATGAGCGTACTTCCTAATGTTCCAGCAGTAGCTGTATTTGATACGGCATTCCACCAAACGATGCCAGAAAGCTCTTACCTATACAGCCTACCAATGGAGTATTACGAAAAGTATGGTATTCGTAAGTATGGTTTCCATGGAACTTCTCATAAATATGTATCACAACGTGCAGCAGAACTTCTAGGACGACCTGTTGAACAATTACGTCTAATTTCTTGTCATTTAGGAAACGGTGCAAGTATTGCAGCAATTGAAGGCGGTATGTCAATTGACACATCCATGGGCTTTACACCACTTGCCGGGGTGACCATGGGTACTCGTTCAGGTAATATTGACCCAGCATTGATCCCATATATTATGGAAAAAACCAATAAAACGGCTGAGGAAGTACTTGATGTACTTAATAAAAAGAGTGGTATGCTGGCCATGTCCGGCTTCTCAAGTGATTTACGTGATATTGAAATTGAAGCGAAAAAAGGCAATGAGCGTGCGAAGCTTGCCTTGGATGTTTTTGCAAACCGAATCCATAAATACATCGGTTCTTATGCTTCACGAATGAACGGTGTCGATGCTATTATTTTCACAGCAGGAATTGGAGAAAATAGTGACACTATAAGGGAAAATGTTTTAAGAGGTCTAGAATTTATGGGTGTTTATTGGGATCCAGCTCTTAACAAAGTTAGAGGCGAAGAAGCATTTATTAACTACCCACACTCACCAGTAAAAGTATTAATCATCCCAACAAACGAAGAAGTAATGATTGCCCGCGACGTTGTACGTCTTGGTGACATTCATTAATCGATAATATTTAGGCTGTGTTAAAGGTTACTGTGCTGTTGTTTTTTTGCACTCTGTTGATTGAAGTGCCTGGAACGGAAATTAACAGACAAGTTTGACACAGCCAATATTTAAAAGGCAAAAGCTAGGAAAGAGCTTTTGCCTTTTGTCTTTTTATCCAGGTAATTCTTTGTGATATACTGGAAAAAGAAAGCCTTGCCGTGAGGGGGAATCAAACATGCCATTAACAGAGCGTGAAGTAATGGTCTTGAATGAAATACAGGATTGGGAAAGAAATTTATTTGAATTCGAGCCGAATGATTTCCAATTAACCTATGAAAAATTTCTGCAACAATCATTCTCATTATTGCCTGATAAGGTTCAAAGCCAATTCTTTTCAGTGATCGATAGCTGGCTGTTTCATTTACATAGCATGATCCAAGGCTCTCAGCTGCAAATGGATGCAAAGGATAGAATTCTTTCATCGGGGCGAATCTTTCATAAGGACCTAGAAAAAATTGAAGATCTAAAAAAATTAAGCATTGAACAATTACAATATATTGCTGAGCAGCAAATTGCCCGTCACCGTCTTTATTCCTTTGCGCAAGGGGGATTAGCTGGGACTGGTGGTCCACTGCTATTAAGCACGGATATACCAGCGATAGCAGTGATTAATTTAAGGGTCGTCCAATTAATAGCGATGACTTACGGGGTGGAAGTTAATACTCCATTTGAAATGATGACCTCTCTGAAGGTCTTTCACACGGCTACATTACCCCCAAGAATGCAAAGAGCAGGCTGGACCTCCCTGATGGAAGAATTAGAGGCGCAAGAAGACTATTATTTTTATCAAGGAAATGAAGAAATAACTGATATCACCTGGCTTGAACAACCGGTTCAACAACTTATGAAAGCGCTGGTCATTGCGTTGTTTAGAAAAAAAACGATTCAAGGAATACCGCTAGTCAGCATGGCCATTGGTGCTGGTGCTAATTATCAGTTAACTAGAAAAGTAACGGACGTAGCTCATAAATATTATCAACTTCGTTACCTACGAGAAAAAGAGGAGTTATTGGGATGAGTACTCAAGAACATAAAAAGGCCGCACCTAGAATAGTTAATTGCAAAGTTATTACAGTTAGTGATACGAGAACAAAGGAAACAGATAAAAGTGGTAAGTTAATGATCGACTTACTCGAACATGCAGGTCACAAGATTGTTGATTATGTCATTGTAAAAGATGAAGCAGAGCCCATCCAAGATGAAATCGTTAAAGGATGTGCAAGGGAAGAAATTGATGTCATTTTAACAAATGGCGGAACGGGGATTGCCAAGCGGGACGTAACAATTGAAACGGTAGAAAAATTACTTGATAAAGAGATTGTCGGTTTTGGTGAAATATTCCGGATGTTGAGTTTTCAAGAAGATATTGGATCTGCAGCCATTCTTTCAAGGGCTATAGCTGGTGTAGTAAAAAATAAAGCAGTATTCTCTACCCCGGGCTCTACAGGCGCCGTAAAGCTCGCAATGAATAAATTAATTCTGCCTGAACTAGGGCATGTAGTAAGAGAAATACAAAAAGACCTCTAAATAGAGAAAACTCCCTTTTTCGATGGAAAGGGAGTTTTCTATTGATGGACTTTTGTTGAAAGAACTTCGTTTGCTCGGTACCATAGCCATAAGTCATTAATAATGGAAGCGAGTTCCGCAATTTCCGTGTTCAGTTGACATGAACGAGGAAAATTACTTTCATTGGAGAGAAGTGTTTGTTTCAAATTAATTTCGGTTTCAATTTCACTAATTCGGTCAGGAATTGAACCGCGGACTTGTTCCCAGTAAAAGAGAATCTTTTGTTGTGTTTCCTCGTTGTATTGGTCCCATTCCAAAGTTAATTCGGGCACTGGAATGCCAAGACGGTGATCAAAAGAAAAATATTCTTCCATGCGATTGCCTCCAATCAGACTTATTACATTTTATTTTACTATACATTTATCACCCATTCACTACAAACCTATGTTTTTAAAATTTGTAAAGAAAGCACGTAGCTTAAAATCAGCTGCGTGCTTTTCGACTCTATCTTAGGCTATATCTTTTTCTGTGCGAACAACGAGAACGTCACAATGTGCATAACGAGTAATATGTTCAGAAACGCTGCCGATAAAAAACCTCTCGACAACATTTAATCCAGTTGCACCGCAGATAATCAAATCTACTTCGTGTTTTTTAGCTAAATCTCTTGGAATACGTATTTTTGGAGAACCATAATCAATTTCATATTGCACTTTAGTTATGCCTGCATCCTCGGCTTGCTTTCGGTAATTTTCAAGCATATCTTTTGCCAACTTTTCTGCTCGATCTCCAATAACCGTGTCATAAGCCTCAATTAATGCAAATGTTCTAGTGTCAATAACGTGGACTAATAATAGGGTAGCATCATTTCTCTTGGCCATTTCAATCCCTTTTTTAAAAGCCCAATCGGCTTCTTTTGAACCATCAATAGCGACTAAAATATTTCTATATTTAAGTCCCATGATTAATCATCTCCTTACTTAAATTATACATTATTTAACAGGGGATAACTGTTGCAACTTTTCGAACAATATAGAGGTAACCTTCAATGGAAAGGAGATTTGAATGATGGGAAAAAATGAACAAAACAAAAAGTTTGTATTTGAATTTAATGAGCATGGGACCAATGAAGTAAGCCAGCAAATTATGGATTCATATAATAGTGGATTTATTGGCGAAGGCACAGCAATTGCTGATAGTTCCGATTTTGCGGGAACCGAGAGCTAATGTTGTTGATGGTATGGAGGGGCTGTCCTTATGATGGATAGTCTTTTTTTGTGGACAAATGTCATGGATTTTTTGTAAATAAAGGGCCAATACCCAAGAATGTGCATTCACTTATGCATATTCTTTAGTGTGTCTATTAATAAAAATGAGGAGGAGAAACATGAGTACAGAAATGTATGGAATGCCCAATAACGTAGATGTGAACTATAATGTGGTTGATCCTACAGATGAAAGGATACATGGAGGATTCCACGGAGGATTTGGCCACTTTGGCGGTTTTGGCCGTCCGGGCTTTGGATTTGGCGGTTTTGGCCGTCCGGGATTTGGATTTGGCGGTTTTGGCCGCCCAGGCTTTGGATTTGGCGGTTTTGGCCGACCATTTGGTTTTGGATTTGGTCGACCATTTGGCTTTGGATTTGGCCGACCATTTGGCTTTGGTTTTGGGTTCCCATTCTTAACAGGGTTAGCAGCAGGTGCCTTATTAACTCCAGGTTTCGGATACGGTTACGGATATCCTTACTATCCACCATACCCTTACCCTTACCCTTACCCTTATTATCCTTGGTATTAATGGAAAAAAAGCTTTGCCGTTTGGCAAGGCTTTACTTTATTTTTTGTCGAAATCAAATGTATTTAGTTAAACACAACAAGGGTACATCTTAATTGGGAAAAAGGTTATAATAAAACTGTCTTGGTTAATTTTACTAATTTGAATTTATTTGGAGGTAAGCACATGCGGATCGGAGTACCTAAAGAAATCAAAAATAATGAAAACCGTGTAGCCATGACACCAGCTGGAGTAGTCAACCTGGTTAACTTTGGTCATGAGGTTTTTATTGAAAATGGAGCTGGGCTTGGATCTGGTTTTTTAAATGAGGATTATGAATCAGCAGGTGCGAAATTAGTAGATTCAGCAGAAGAAGCGTGGTCCATGGAAATGGTGATGAAGGTGAAAGAACCACTTCCAAGCGAATATAAATACTTTCGTGAAGGATTAATTTTATTTACATATTTACATCTTGCACCTGAACCAGAATTAACTAAAGCATTAATTGATCATAAAGTAATAGGCATCGCTTATGAGACAGTTCAGTTACCAAATAGAAGCTTACCGTTGTTAACGCCGATGAGTGAGGTAGCTGGCAGAATGGCACCGCAAATTGGAGCCCAATTTCTTGAGAAAGTTTATGGGGGAAAGGGAATTCTACTGTCTGGTGTCCCAGGGGTGCAAAGGGGAAAGGTTACTATTATCGGCGGAGGTGTGGCTGGTACGAATGCAGCTAAAATGGCGATTGGTTTGGGAGCCAAAGTGACTATTATTGATTTAAATCCAGATCGTCTTCGTCAATTAGATGATATTTTTGGATCAGATGTGACGACCCTTATGTCCAATCCTTATAATATCGCTGAAGCAGTGAAGGATTCAGATTTGGTAATCGGCGCAGTTCTAATTCCAGGGGCTAAAGCACCAAAGCTGGTAACGGAAGAAATGATTCAATCGATGAAACCAGGCAGTGTCGTTGTGGATATTGCAATTGATCAAGGGGGGATTTTTGAAACCACTGACCAGATAACCACGCACGATAATCCAACCTATGTGAAGCATGATGTTGTCCACTATGCAGTTGCAAACATGCCGGGTGCGGTCCCAAGGACTTCTACCATCGCCTTAACAAATGTAACGGTCCCATATGCCGTACAAATTGCCAATAAAGGCTACAAACAAGCTTGCCTCAGCAATGAAGCATTGTTAAAAGGAATCAACACCCTTGGCGGCTATGTAACCTATCAAGCAGTCGCTGAAGCACATGGGCTAGAATTCTTAGATACAAAAACCTTACTTGAAAAATAATAGTTTTACGGGGGAGGAGGGACATGGTGTTCCTCTTCTTTTTTTACTTTGTTGAACTGGACGGTTGACTGATTACCGTCTGGAAACATAAAAAGGGTCTAGGTGCCCGAAACCGATTGAAATAGGAGTAATCGGTAACATAGAAAGGGTCTACGTGCCCGAAACCGATTGAAATGAGAGTAATCGGTAACGTAGAAAGGGTCTACGTGCCCGAAACCGATTGAAATAGGAGTAATCGGTAACATAGAAAGGGTCTACGTG
>Ga0209795_10001447_pt1 | contig 14793 bp, 17 predicted proteins | sample AgamicOrMarz_FD_187166 | JGI IMG/M metagenome (GOLD analysis project Ga0209795, IMG submission 187166) | Agave microbial communities from Guanajuato, Mexico - Or.Ma.rz (SPAdes) (version 2) | ecosystem: Host-associated > Plants > Phyllosphere > Phylloplane/Leaf | place: Guanajuato, Mexico...
GATCCGGCGGCCGCCGTTGCCGCACTGCAACAAGCTTTTACGCAATAATCGTCATGATTGGTTAAGGGACAGGGCGCCTCACGGCAACATTTGCATGATGGCCCTATAATTCGGCCTTCCGTGCAAAAGGATTGTCACTCAGTGTCTTCCCCATCCGAGACCTTACTCGAGCTGCGCGACGTCGACTTCGGTTACGGCGACCGGCTCGTCCTGTCGAACCTGAACCTGCGCTTTCCGCGCGGCCAGGTCGTCGCGGTCATGGGCGGTTCGGGTTGCGGCAAAACAACGGTGCTGCGGCTGATCGGCGGTCTGGTTCGCGCGCAGCGCGGCGAGATTCTGTTCCACGGCGAAAACGTCGGCGCGCAAACGCGCGACGGCCTGTACGCGCTGCGCCGCAAGATGGGCATGCTGTTCCAGTTCGGCGCGCTGTTCACGGACATGTCGGTGTTCGAAAACGTGGCGTTTGCGCTGCGCGAGCACACCGATCTCCCGGAGGAACTGATCCGCGACCTCGTGCTGATGAAGCTCAACGCGGTCGGCCTGCGCGGCGCGCGCGACCTGCTGCCGTCGGAGATTTCCGGCGGCATGGCGCGGCGCGTGGCGCTCGCGCGCGCCATCGCCCTCGACCCCGAACTGATGATGTACGACGAGCCGTTCGCCGGCCTCGACCCGATCTCGCTCGGCATTACCGCGAACCTGATTCGCGCGCTCAACCAGGCGCTCGGCGCGACGTCGATTCTGGTCACGCACGACGTGCCGGAGTCGTTTGCGATCGCGGACTACGTGTATTTCCTCGCCAACGGCGGCGTTCATGCCGAGGGCACGCCGGCGCAACTGCGCGCGTCGACTGATCCGACGGTGCGGCAGTTCATCGACGGCGCGCCGGACGGTCCGTTCAAATTCCACTATCCGAGCAGAACGCCGCTCGCGGCGGACTTCGGCGTCGGCGGAGGGCGGTCATGATCGGCACATTGATCTCCTCGGTCGGCCGCGTGGTGCTTGACGGGCTCGGCACGGCCGGCTACGCGACGCGTTTTTTCCTGCGGCTGCTGGTTGAATTTTTCCCGCTGCTGCGCCGTCCGCGGCTTGTCACGAAGCAGATCCACTTCGTAGGTAATTATTCGCTGGTGATCATTGCGGTGTCGGGGCTGTTCGTCGGCTTCGTGCTGGGCTTGCAGGGCTATTACACGCTCAATCGCTATGGTTCCGAGCAGGCGCTCGGGCTGCTGGTCGCGCTCTCGCTCGTGCGCGAACTCGGGCCCGTCGTCACGGCGCTGCTGTTCGCCGGCCGCGCGGGCACCTCGCTCACCGCCGAAATCGGCTTGATGAAAGCGGGCGAGCAGCTCACCGCGATGGAAATGATGGCGGTCGACCCGGTCAAGGTCGTGGTCGCGCCGCGTCTGTGGGCCGGCATTATCGCGATGCCGATTCTCGCAGCGATTTTCAGCGCGGTCGGTATCGCGGGCGGCTATGTGGTCGGCGTGCTGCTGATCGGCGTCGATGCCGGCGCGTTCTGGTCGCAGATGCAAGGCGGCGTGGACGTCTGGCGCGACGTTGGCGCGGGCGTCGTCAAAAGCGTGGTGTTCGGCCTTGCGGTGACGTTCGTGGCGCTCTTCCAGGGCTACGAAGCGCGGCCGACGCCCGAGGGCGTGTCGCGCGCCACGACGAAGACGGTCGTGTATGCGTCGCTCGCGGTGCTCGGCCTCGATTTTCTGCTGACCGCGCTGATGTTCAGTTAAGACTGCGTTGCCTGTTTTGCCGCTGCGGCGCGTCACTGAGCGCGCGCGGCGGCGCGACGGCGGCGCGGCGATTCACTTTGGGATGACGATGAAAAAGACTGCTCTCGACTTCTGGGTCGGCCTGTTCGTGGTGTTGGGTTTCGTGGCGCTGCTGTTTCTCGCGCTGAAGGCCGGCAACATGAGCTCGCTGTCGTTCCAGGCGACCTATCCGGTCAAGCTGAAGTTCGACAATATCGGCGGATTGAAGGCGCGCGCGCCCGTCAAAAGCGCGGGCGTGACGGTGGGCCGGGTCGCGTCGATCGGCTTCGACAGCAACGCCTATCAGGCGCAGGTGACGATCGACATCGACAAGCAGTATCAGTTTCCGAAAGACACGTCGGCGAAAATCCTGACGTCGGGGCTGCTCGGCGAGCAATACATCGGCCTCGAACCGGGCGGCGATACCGAGATGCTCAAAGCCGGCGACACCATTTCGATGACGCAATCGGCAATCGTGCTTGAAAACCTGATCGGACAGTTCCTCTACAGCAAAGCGGCCGATTCGGGCGCATCGAAGCCGGGCGCCGCATCGGTGGCACCGGCGGCAGCACCCGCTCCGGCGCCCGCGGCGGCGGTGCCCGCTTCCGGCTCGGCCGGTCAATAAGGAGAACAACAATGCAGACCTTACAGGCCGGGGGCGCGCGCGTCTTCCGGATGGGTAGACTGGCGGTTGCGGCCGCGATCCTGGCCGGTTGCACGACGGTGCAGACGCCGACCAAGGGCGATCCGCTCGAGGGCCTGAACCGCACCATCTTCACGGTCAACGACAAGCTCGACCAGTACGCGCTGAAGCCGGTCGCGAAGGGCTATGTGTTCATCACGCCGCAGCCGGTGCGCGACAGCGTGACGAACTTCTTCTCGAACATCGGCGACGTCTACATTGCGGCGAACAACCTGCTGCAACTGAAGATCACCGACGGCGTGCAGGACATCATGCGGATCGTGATCAATACGATCTTCGGTGTCGGCGGATTGTTCGACGTGGCCACGCTCGCGAAGCTGCCCAAGCACGACAACGACCTCGGCCTGACGCTCGGCCATTACGGCGTGCCTGCGGGGCCGTATCTGGTGCTGCCGCTGTTCGGTCCGAGCACCGCGCGCGACGCGGTCGGCTCGATCGGCAATTACTATATCAACCCGCTCAGCTACGTCGATCCGGCGGGCTTGAGCTGGGCGCTGTACGGTCTGAACATCGTCAATACGCGTGCGAATCTGCTGAATGCGAGCGACGTGCTGGAAGGCGCCGCGCTCGACAAGTATTCGTTCGTGCGCAACGCGTATCTGCAACGCCGCGAGTATCTGCTGTCGGACGGCAAGCAGTCGCAGGCGCTGCCGAACTATGGCGATGAAGCGCCGCTGCCGAAGTACGAAGACGTCGACGGCACGCCCGCCGGCGCGCCGGCCGGTGCAGTGACCGGAACCGCGGGCGCGGCGGGAACGAGCGGTGCTGCCGCGAAGGCGTCGGCTGCATCCGGTGTGAGCGCCGCGACGCCGCCGCAAGCCGCGTCAGCCGCTGCAACGGCGAACGGCGCCTCGGCGCCCGAAGCGGCTTCGGGCGCGGAAACGCCGCCGCTCGACCTCAACGGCGGTCCGGAAACCACGCAGATTCCGGCGGGTCAACTGGTGCCGCCCACGCGCTTCAACTTGCCGTCGTTCAAGTTGCGATGAGCGTGCCGGCGCGGCCGTAACAGATCGATACGACTCTCGCAGTTTGCGCATGGATTGCCGCTGAACTCGCGTGTTAATGTCGCCTCAAACGGTTGCACTATTTTTTAAGCAAGGCTCGATATGAAAAAATTCTTTCTGATTCCGTTGTTTGCAGCGTTGTTCTCTTTCGTGAGTGTTGGAGCATCGGCGCAAGCCGTCGACAGCAGCGCGCCCGACGTGCTCGTCAAGACCGTCACCCAGCAGGTGATCGACGCGGTGCGCGCCGACAAGTCGATCCAGCAGGGCGACATTTCGCACATCACGCGTCTCGTCAACGAAAAGATCCTGCCGTACACGGACTTCCGCCGCACCACGCAACTGGCGATGGGCCGCAACTGGCGCACGGCGACGCCCGAGCAGCAGAGCCAGGTCGTCGAACAGTTCAAGATGCTGCTGATCCGCACGTATTCGGGCGCGCTCGCGCAGGTGCGCGACCAGCAGATCCAGTACAAGCCGTTCCGCATGAATCCGGACGACACGGACACGGTGGTCCGTTCGGTCGTGATGAACAACGGTTCGCCGATCGAGCTCGACTACCGTCTGTACAAGACGCCGCAAGGCTGGCGCGTGTATGACATCAACGTGCTCGGCGCGTGGCTGATCCAGGCTTATCAGCAGCAGTTCAGCGAGCAGATCCAGCAGAAGGGCGTCGACGGACTGATCCAGTTCCTCACGCAGCGCAATCAGCAACTCGCCGCGGGCAAGCAGTCGTGAGCGAAGTGCTGAGCCCCGTCGCTCAACGGTTCGCGAGCGGCGCGACGCTGACCCACGCGAGCGCGAAGGCCGCGCTCGCGGCGGGTCTCGAGCGAATCGCAGCGGGCGCGGGCGGCGTCGATTGCGCGCCGCTCACGCACTTCGATTCATCGGCGCTGGCCGTGCTTCTCGCATGGCGGCGGGCCGCTCAGGCGCGCGGCGGCGCATTCGAAGTTCTCAATCTGCCGGCCGGGCTCGCGAGTCTCGCGCAAGCCTACGGCGTCGATACGCTGATCGCCGGTTCCATCGAAGGCGCTCGCGCCGCGTGAGCGGTCCGGCGCGCTTCAGCGCCGGCTTCACGCGATTCTGCTCACGTCGTTCGCCAGCTTGCCGTCAGCGCCACACGCGCGCGCACCTGACGCGTTCATCACGCTTCCCGCTATCCCCCGACTGAGATAGGGCCGCCAGGTTTTGCCCTATAATCAAACGTTTTTTGGGCCACGGTTAGGGCAATCCCACCGGCCCCAATTCCGTTTTTTCCAGCACTTTGCGCCCGCCCAGGGCTCCTTTAAGCGCCGCGACGCACGCGGCGCACTGTCATGTCAGCCATAGAAATTCGTAACGTCAAAAAGCGCTACAAGGACTTGCAGGCGCTCAAGGGCGTCAGCCTCACGGTGGAAGAAGGCGAGTTCTTCGGGCTGCTCGGTCCGAACGGCGCGGGCAAGACAACGCTCATCAGCATTCTCGCGGGACTCGCGCGCGCGGACGAAGGCAGCATCGCGGTGCGCGGCCACGACGTCGTGGGCGACTTCCGCGCGGCGCGCCGCGCGTTGGGCGTGGTGCCGCAGGAACTCGTGTTCGATCCGTTCTTCACGGTTCGCGAAACCTTGCGCATTCAGTCCGGCTACTACGGGCTGCGCAACAACGACGCGTGGATCGACGAAATCATGGCCAACCTCGACCTCACCGAGAAAGCCGACGCCAACATGCGCGCGCTGTCGGGCGGCATGAAGCGCCGCGTGCTGGTCGCGCAGGCGCTGGTGCATCGGCCGCCGGTGATCGTGCTCGACGAGCCGACCGCGGGCGTCGACGTCGAGTTGCGCCAGACGCTATGGAAATTCATCTCGCGCCTGAATCGCGAAGGTCACACGATCGTGCTGACCACGCACTACCTCGAGGAAGCCGAATCGCTGTGCGACCGCATCGCGATGCTGCGTCGCGGCGAAGTGGTGGCGCTGGACCGTACCAGCACGCTGCTGCAACGCTTCGCCGGCATGCAACTGTTCGTGCGTTTCGCGCAAGGCGTGCTGCCCGCCGAACTGCGCCCGCTCGAAGCCGAGGGCGGCGCGGGCAACGGCAATGGCCGCCAGCATCTGCTGCGTCTCGCGAGCTATGACGACGTCGAGAAGATTCTCGCGCAATGCCGCGCGGCAGGCTGCACATTCGAAGAAATCGAGGTCCGTAAAGCCGACCTCGAAGATGTTTTCGTTCAGGTGATGAACGGTCCGGAAGTGATCGAGGGGCTCGCATGAGCGGCTATAGCGGTTTCGGCACGCTGTTCTATAAAGAAATCCTGCGCTTCTGGAAAGTGTCATTCCAGACCGTGCTTGCGCCCATCATCACGGCGCTGCTGTATCTGACCATTTTCGGCCACGCGCTGCGCAATCATGTGCAGGTTTATCCGGGCGTCGAATACACGAGTTTCCTCGTGCCGGGCCTCGTGATGATGAGCGTGTTGCAGAATGCGTTTGCGAACAGTTCGTCGTCGCTGATCCAGTCCAAGATCACCGGTAATCTGGTGTTCGTGCTGCTGCCGCCGCTGTCGCACTACGAGATGTTCGCCGCGTATGTTCTCGCGGCGGTCGCGCGCGGTCTCGCGGTCGGTTTCGGAGTGTTCATCGTGACGATCTGGTTTGTGCCCGTCAGCTTCACCGCGCCGCTCTACATCATTCTGTTTGCGATTTTCGGCGCCGCGATTCTCGGCACGCTCGGTTTGATCGCGGGCATCTGGGCCGAAAAGTTCGACCAGCTCGCCGCATTCCAGAATTTTCTGATCATGCCGCTCACGTTTCTCTCAGGCGTGTTCTACTCGACGCATACGCTGCCGCCGGTGTGGCGGGAAATATCGCGGCTCAATCCTTTTTTCTACATGATCGACGGCTTTCGCTATGGCTTCTTCGGGATGTCGGATATCAATCCGCTCGTGAGCCTTGCGATCGTCGCCGGTTTCTTCGTGGTGCTGGCCGTGGTGGCGATGCGCATGCTCGCGTCCGGCTACAAGCTGCGCCACTGACGAGGAGCTTCTCACATGTTGCCGACTCCCGAACAGGTCAAGCAATACATCGCCGCTGGGCTCGCTTGCCAGCATCTCGAAGTCGAAGGCGACGGTCAGCATTTCTTTGCGACCATCGTTTCTCCGAGCTTCGAGGGCAAGCGTCTGATCCAGCGTCATCAACTCGTGTATGCGGCGCTCGGCGACCGCATGCGCGAAGAAATCCACGCGCTCAGCATGAAAACGCTGACGCCCGCCGAATGGCAGAACGCGTAATCTGGAAATTTAGTGCGAATTACTCAGGAAGGACGCGACGCCGGCAGCGGCGCGTCGAACACAATCAAGGCAGTTCCGGCTGAAGTCCGGATCGATCAGGAACACACAGGCATGGACAAACTCGTCATTGAAGGTGGCTACCCGCTGTCGGGTGAGGTCGTTGTCTCGGGTGCGAAGAACGCGGCGTTGCCGATTCTGTGCGCGAGTTTGCTGAGCGCGGAGCCGGTGCAGCTCGACAACGTGCCCGATTTGCAGGACGTGCGCACCATGCTCAAGCTGCTCGGGCAAATGGGCGTGCGTATCGAAAGCGGCGAGGGGCGCGTGTCGCTCGACGCGTCGAAGGTCGACAACCTCGTCGCGCCGTACGAAATGGTCAAGACCATGCGCGCGTCGATTCTCGTGCTCGGGCCGCTCGTCGCACGCTTTGGGCACGCGCGCGTGTCGCTGCCGGGCGGTTGCGCGATCGGCGCGCGTCCGGTCGATCAGCACATCAAGGGCCTGCAGGCGATGGGCGCCGAGATCACGATCGATCACGGCTTCATCGAAGCGCGTGCGGAGCGGCTGAAGGGCGCGCGCATCATCACCGACATGATCACGGTGACCGGCACCGAGAACCTGCTGATGGCAGCCGTGCTCGCCGAAGGTGAAACGGTCATCGAGAACGCGGCGCGCGAACCGGAAGTGGGCGACCTCGCGCACCTGCTCGTGCAGATGGGCGCGAAGATCGAAGGCATCGGCACCGACCGTCTCGTGATCCAGGGCGTGGACAAGCTGCACGGCGCAAAGCACACGGTGATTCCGGACCGCATCGAAGCCGGCACGTTCCTGTGCGCGGTGGCGGCGGCCGGCGGCGACGTCACGCTGAAGAACGTGCGTCCGCAGACTCTGGACGCGGTGACCGCCAAGCTGCGCGAAGCGGGCGTGACGATCGACGAAGGCGACGACTGGATGCGCGTGCGCATGGACAAGCGTCCGAGCGCGGTGTCGTTCCGCACGTCCGAATATCCGGCGTTTCCGACCGACATGCAGGCGCAGTTCATGGCGCTGAACACGGTCGCGGACGGCAAGGCGCAGGTCGTCGAGACGATCTTCGAGAACCGCTTCATGCACGTGCAGGAGCTGAACCGCCTCGGCGCCAACATCACGACCGACGGCAAGACCGCGCTCGTGACGGGCGTCGAAAACCTGTCGGGCGCGAAGGTCATGGCGACGGATCTGCGCGCGTCGGCGAGCCTTGTGATTGCCGCGTTGCGCGCGGAAGGCGAGACGCTGATCGACCGTATCTATCACCTGGATCGCGGCTACGACCGGATGGAAACCAAGCTCAACGCGATCGGCGCGAAGGTGCGGCGCATTGCCGGGAGCCAGGCATGAGTTCGATGCCGCAAACGTCGAGCTCGCCGGCGGTCAGCGCGCCGTTGACGCTGGCTTTGTCGAAGGGGCGTATCTTTGAAGAAACGCTGCCGCTGCTCGCCGCGGCCGGCATCGAAGTCGCCGAAGATCCGGAAAGCTCGCGCAAGCTGATCCTGCCGACCACCGACGCGAACCTGCGCGTGATCATCGTTCGCGCGACCGACGTGCCGACCTACGTCGAATACGGCGCGGCGGACTTCGGCGTGGCGGGCAAAGACGTGCTGCTCGAACACGGCGGCAGCGGGCTGTATCAGCCGGTGGACCTGGACATCGCGCGTTGCCGCATGTCGGTCGCCGTTGCGGCGGGTTTCGATTATGCGAACGCGGTGCGCCAGGGCGCCCGCTTGCGCGTCGCGACCAAGTACGTCGAGACCGCACGCGAGCATTTCGCCGCCAAGGGCGTGCACGTCGACCTGATCAAGCTGTATGGTTCGATGGAGCTCGCGCCGCTCGTCGGTCTCGCGGATGCGATCGTCGATCTGGTGAGTTCGGGCAATACGTTGCGCGCCAACCATCTGGTGGAGGTGGAGGAAGTCATGCAGATTTCATCGCGCCTCGTGGTGAACCAGGCGGCGTTGAAGCTCAAGCGCGCTGCGTTGCGGCCGATTCTCGACGCGTTCGAACGCGCGACCAAAGCCGGCGTTGCGGCGGCCTGACATCCGCATCGAATCAGTCTGACCTTGCTTTAAAGCGCGCCTTACCGAAACGGATACCCGTATGTCTATCAAGATTCGCAAACTCGATTCCACGGCTCGCGACTTCCAGAAGTCGCTGCACGCGGTGCTCGCGTTCGAGGCGAGCGAAGACGAAGCAATCGAGCGCTCGGTCGCGCAGATCCTGAACGACGTGAAGGCGCGCGGCGACGCGGCGGTGCTGGAATACACGAACCGCTTCGACCGGCTCGACGCGAAGAGCGTCGCGGCGCTGGAGCTGCCTATCTCCGAGCTGGAAGCGGCGCTCGAAAGTTTGGAGCCGAAGCGCCGCGCGGCGCTCGAAGCGGCGGCGGCGCGCGTGCGCGGCTATCATGAGAAGCAGAAGATCGAGTGCGGCAGCCATAGCTGGCAGTACACGGAAGCAGACGGCACCGTGCTCGGCCAGAAGGTCACGCCGCTCGATCGCGCGGGTATCTACGTGCCGGGCGGCAAGGCGGCGTATCCGTCGTCGGTGCTGATGAATGCGATTCCGGCGCGCGTGGCCGGCGTGCGCGAGATCGTCATGGTGGTGCCCACGCCGGACGGCGTGAAGAATCCGCTCGTGCTGGCGGCGGCGTTGCTCGGCGGCGTGGATCGCGTGTTCACGATCGGCGGCGCGCAGGCTGTAGGCGCGCTCGCGTACGGCACCGAAACCGTACCGGCCGTCGACAAGATTTGCGGCCCCGGCAACGCGTATGTCGCGTCGGCCAAGCGGCGTGTGTTCGGCACGGTCGGCATCGACATGATCGCCGGGCCGTCGGAAATTCTCGTGTTGTGCGACGGGACGACCGATCCGCGCTGGGTCGCGATGGACCTGTTCTCGCAAGCCGAGCACGACGAACTCGCGCAGTCCATTCTGCTGTGTCCGGACGACGCGTTCATTGGCCGCGTGAAGGACGCCATCGACGAACTGCTGCCCACCATGCCGCGCCGCGACGTGATTCAGGCATCGCTCGAAGGGCGCGGCGCGCTCGTCAAGGTGCGCGACATGGCCGAAGCCTGCGCGATCGCCAACGACATCGCGCCGGAACACCTTGAGATATCGGCGCTGGAGCCGCATCAATGGGGACAACTGATCCGCCATGCGGGCGCGATCTTCCTCGGCCGCTATACGAGCGAGAGCCTCGGCGACTACTGCGCGGGACCGAACCACGTTCTGCCTACGTCGCGTACCGCACGGTTCTCGTCGCCGCTCGGCGTCTATGATTTCTTCAAGCGTTCGAGCGTGATCGAAGTGAGCGCGGAAGGCGCGCAGACGCTCGGCGAAATTGCCGCCGAACTCGCTTACGGCGAAGGCTTGCAGGCCCACGCCCGCAGCGCCGAGTACCGGATGCGGCAAGGCGGTTGAGGGGATCGGGGCTCAGTCGCTCCACCGCTGCGCGCCTTGCCCCGCATAAGCCGTTCGACGAATCGCCGCCTCATAACAAGAACGAACAACAAACGCACAACACAGACCAACCCGGCGCGGCGAGCCTGCCGCGCAACGAGGCGTGTCCGCAGCGTTCCATGCGCCTTGCATGCGACGCGCGCGGCCCGGCCCACTGACTTATGACGACACCTCAAGACATCATCCGCCACGACGTGCTCGCGATGACGAGCTATCCGGTACCCGACGCCACCGGCTACATCAAGCTCGACGCAATGGAGAACCCGTTTTCGCTGCCGCCGACGCTGGCCGCGCACCTCGGCGAGCATCTGGCGGGCGTCGCGCTGAACCGCTATCCGGCGCCGCGTCCGGAAGCGCTCATCGAGAAGATCAAACGCACGATGGGCGTGCCGGCCGGTTGCGACGTGCTGCTCGGCAACGGCTCGGACGAGATCATCAGCATGCTGTCGATTGCCTGCGCGAAGCCGGGCGCCAAGGTGCTCGCGCCCGTGCCGGGCTTCATCATGTATCAGATGTCGGCGAAGCTGGCGAACCTCGAATTCGTCGGCGTGCCGCTGAACAGCGACTTCACGCTCGATACCGAGGCGATGCTCGCGGCCATCGCCGAGCACCAGCCCGCGGTCGTGTATCTCGCGTATCCGAACAATCCGACCGGCACGCTCTTTAACGACGCCGACATGGAGCGCATCATCGCCGCGGCGACGAAGAGCCTGGTCGTAATCGACGAGGCTTATCAGCCGTTTGCGCAGCGAAGCTGGCTGCCGCGCGCCGACGCGTTCGACAACGTGGTGGTGATGCGCACGGTGTCGAAGCTGGGTCTCGCCGGCATCCGCCTTGGCTATCTGGTTGGCAAGCCCGCGTGGCTTAACGAACTCGACAAGGTGCGCCCGCCGTACAACACCAACGTGCTGACCCAGGCGGCCGCGGATTTCCTGCTCGATCACGTCGACGTGCTCGACTCGCAGGCGGCGAAATTGCGCGACGAGCGTACGAAACTCGCAGACGCCGTCGCTCAATTGCCCGGTGCCGAAGTGTTTCCGAGCGCCGGCAATTTTCTGCTGGTGCGCGTGCCGGACGCGTCGATTCTGTTCGAAACCCTGCTCACGTCGCGGGTTCTGGTCAAAAACGTGAGTAAAATGCACCCATTGCTGGCGAATTGCGTGCGTTTGACCGTTGGTTCTCCCGACGAAAACGCCCAGTTGCTTGCCGCGCTGAAGCTCGTATTGCACTGAGCGTGCAATAAGCGTGCATTAAGCGGCGGCTCGCCGCTCCCCTCCCACACTACTAGCGCTTTCTAGCCAGATTCGAGGAATTACCATGCGCCTTGCGGAAGTCGTTCGCAACACCAGCGAAACGCAGATCCGTGTCAAGATCAACCTGGACGGCACCGGTCAGCAGAAGCTGGCCACCGGCGTGCCGTTCCTGGACCACATGCTCGACCAGATCGCGCGGCATGGCCTGTTCGATCTCGACATTGAAGCGCATGGCGACCTGCATATCGACGACCATCATACGGTCGAAGACACCGGCATCACGCTCGGCCAGGCAGTCGCGAAAGCAATCGGCGACCGCAAGGGCATTCGCCGCTACGGTCATTCGTATGTGCCGCTCGACGAAGCGCTGTCGCGCGTCGTGATCGACTTTTCGGGCCGTCCGGGCCTCGAGTTTCATGTGCCGTTCACGCGTGCGCGCATCGGCACGTTCGACGTCGATCTGTCGATCGAATTCTTCCGCGGCTTCGTGAACCATGCGGGCGTGACGTTGCATATCGACAATCTGCGCGGCCTGAACGCTCACCATCAAATGGAAACGGTGTTCAAGGCGTTCGGCCGCGCGCTGCGCATGGCCGTCGAACTGGACGAGCGCGCGGCGGGGCAGATTCCGTCGACCAAAGGCAGTCTTTAAGCGACTTATTTACCGGGACCGGAACCGCGCCGTGCGCGCGCCCGGTGTTCAATGGATATTCTGAAGTCGTTTATCTCGCTGCTCGCGCTGATCAATCCGGTCGGCGCGATTCCGTTCTTCATGAGCCTGACGGCGAATCAGAGCGACGTCGAACGGCGCAGGACCATTCGGATCGCGGCTATTTCGGTGTTCTGCGTGATCGCGGTGACGACGCTGCTCGGGCAGCAGATCATCAGCTTCTTCGGCATTTCGGTCGGTTCGCTCGAAGTGGGCGGCGGCATCATCATGCTGCTGATGGCGATCAACATGCTGAACGCGCAGATCGGCAACAGTCGTTCGACACCGGAAGAGCGCGACGAAGCCGAGCAGAAGGACAACATCGCGGTCGTGCCGCTGGCCATTCCGCTGTTGACCGGGCCCGGCGCGATCAGCACGACGATCATCTATGCGGCCAGTTCGCCGCATTGGTACGACCGCATCGGTCTGATCGCGATCGGCGCGGTGCTGGCGGCGATCTGCTTTTTTTCGCTGCGCCTCGCTGAACCGATTGCACGCTGGGTCGGTCGCACCGGTATCAACATCGGCACGCGGCTCATGGGTTTGATGTTATCGGCGCTGGCGGTGGAATTCATCGTCGATGGATTGAAGGCTTTGCTGCCTACTTTGAAATGAAAACTTCGATAGCGATTGTGGATTACGGAATGGGCAACCTGCGCTCGGTGGCGCAGGCGTTGCGCAAGGCCGCGCCGGAAGCGGACGTGGCGATCGTCGACCAGCCGGAAGCGATCCGCGCGGCCGACCGCGTCGTGCTGCCCGGCCAGGGCGCGATGCCCGACTGCATGCGCAGTCTCGCTGAGTCCGGCCTGCAGGAAGCGGTCGTGGAAGCGTCGCGCACGAAGCCGCTGATGGGCGTGTGCGTGGGCGAGCAGATGCTGTTCGACTGGAGCGCCGAGGGCGGCACGCCCGGCCTCGGACTGCTGCCGGGCAAGGTGCTGCGCTTCGACCTGGAAGGCCAGGTGCAGGACGACGGCTCGCGCTTCAAGGTTCCGCAGATGGGCTGGAACCGCGTGCGCCAGGCGCAGCCGCATCCGCTGTGGGACGGCGTGGCCGACAATGCGTTCTTCTACTTCGTGCATAGCTATTACGTGGTGCCGGACAATGCCGCGCACACGTCGGGCGAGACGGTGTACGGCGTGCCTTTTACGTCGGCGGTCGCGCGGGACAACATCTTCGCGACCCAGTTTCACCCGGAAAAGAGCGCCGAAGCCGGGCTGCGCGTGTATCGCAACTTCGTGCACTGGAACCCGTGAGCGCCTCGCTTCCTGCTGCCGCGGCGCGCTGTTTTGCCGCAAGCGGGGCATTCGCCGCGCGCTGCGGCGGCCGCATCCTGATTTCGCTTTGCGCCGCCGGTGCGCAAGAGCGTCGAAAGAGTTGTACTAAACTAGCGAGACGGCGTTTGGGCGGGCTGGCCGACCAGCCGCCGCCGCCGCCCTTCAACCCATTCCCACTCAACACCCGATTGCTATGCTGCTGATCCCCGCCATCGACCTGAAAGACGGTCAGTGTGTACGCCTCAAACAGGGCGATATGGACCAGGCGACGATATTCTCCGAGGAACCGGCGGCGATGGCCCGACATTGGGTCGAGCGCGGCGCGCGCCGTCTGCACCTCGTCGACCTGAACGGCGCGTTCGCCGGCAAGCCGAGGAACGAAGACGCGATTCGCGCGATCATCGAGGAAGTGGGCGGCGAGATTCCCGTGCAGCTCGGCGGCGGCATCCGCGACCTGAACACCATCGAGCGCTATCTCGACGACGGTCTCGAGTACGTGATCATCGGCACGGCCGCGGTAAAAAATCCGGGCTTCCTGCAGGACGCGTGCACGGCGTTCGGCGGCCATATCATCGTCGGGCTGGATGCGAAAGACGGCAAGGTCGCGACCGACGGCTGGAGCAAGCTGACGGGTCACGAAGTGGCCGATCTGGCGCGCAAGTTCGAGGACTACGGCTGCGAGTCGATCATCTACACGGACATCGGCCGCGACGGCATGCTCCAGGGCATCAACATCGAGGCGACGGTGCGCCTTGCGCGCGCCGTGAAGATTCCGGTGATCGCAAGCGGCGGGCTGTCGAATCTCGCCGACATCGAATCGCTGTGCGAAGTCGAGGGCGAAGGCATTGAAGGTGTGATCTGCGGCCGGGCGATCTACTCGGGCGATCTCGACTTCACGGCTGCGCAGACTTTGGCAGACCGGTTGCGGGAATCGGACGACGCCTGAGCGGCTGCGCGGCTGCGCAGCGGGCGAGTGGGCGAGCGGTTGAACGAGTGAGCGCGGCGGCCTAACCAGCCTCGCGTCTCAGGACAACGCCCGCCGCACGCAAGCACGCGCTGCATGCCTGCTCGCCTGCATGCGGCGCAATCCGAGCCGCAGTTGGCGGTGGCTTTCTGAACAAGCGCCCCAAGCGCCCCAAGCGCCACGCGCCGAACCCGCCGCGAGCAACTCGGCCCGGCACCCCGGCCCATCACCGCTCGCCTGCGGTCCAGGCGAGCGGCCCCATCAGCGGTATTGGCAGAATTGCAAGATCATGGCTCTAGCTAAACGCATCATTCCCTGTCTCGACGTCACCGCCGGCCGCGTGGTCAAGGGCGTCAACTTCGTCGAACTGCGCGA
>Ga0209795_10001450_pt1 | contig 14772 bp, 15 predicted proteins | sample AgamicOrMarz_FD_187166 | JGI IMG/M metagenome (GOLD analysis project Ga0209795, IMG submission 187166) | Agave microbial communities from Guanajuato, Mexico - Or.Ma.rz (SPAdes) (version 2) | ecosystem: Host-associated > Plants > Phyllosphere > Phylloplane/Leaf | place: Guanajuato, Mexico...
GACAGCTGCGCGCCATGCACGTCATAAAACATGTCGGTACGGGTGTCTTCAGCCAGCTTCACCAGCGCCGCAATCACGGTCGGGTCATAGCAGCCCAGCGACAGTACAGCGGTCCAGGAGAACATGGATTTACGCAGGACCGTCAGGGCTTTGGTGTAGTCAGCCGTGGCAATAGCAGACAGATCGCCATCAATGCCGCCGCTGAATTGCATATCGTCGAAGCCTTCGGTGATAGGCTGCATCAGCGTTTCAACGTTGTCCGCCACGATAGCGCGAAGGCGGGTTGAGCCGTTTTCCAGCGCGGTTGGCAGGAATGCAGGCGATCCCATGTCGCTGGTGGCGTTGGTGTTGAAAGAAATCTGGTGAGATTCCAGCACTGACTCACCGCCAGCTGCGTCAACTTCCTTCAGCGTCAGGATGTAGAAGCCCGGTGCCGTTTTGTCGGCTTCCATGCTCAGTGTGCGATTTGCTGAGGCGTCGCCATCCTCGATGTAAATCATCGCAGCAGCGCCAGCCGCCAGAACCGGATCGGAAGACGGAGCAAAGTTGCTGGCCACAACGCTCAGCTCCTGCATGGTGGTATCAGCCATCAGGGACAGGGCAGGGATCTTCATACCCGGCGCTGCCACACGGACCACATAGCCATCACCGCCATTAACGGCAGTCGCTACGTGGCGCAACGGCTCAAACGCTGCACCGCTGCGCGGGTGAATGGCTTCGCCCAGCACGGATTGATAGTTATCAGCGGTTACGCGCAGGACAGCGCCGATTTTGCCGCGACGCGAAATGACCAGACCGGCAAAGACGGACGCGCCGCCAGATGCAACGGAAGTCGTCGCATCAGCGTTGACTTCCTGCACCGCAATGCCGGACGCCTGGCCCACAGAAAAACGAATTTTATTCATGTAAAATGTCCATGAAATGCCCCCTTAACGGGGGCGTTAAGGGGGATTAGCTGGCGGTGCCGGTTGCCGCTGCTGCAGGTGCGGTTTCGCCTTCGATTAACTTACCGGTCAGCATGTTGTAAGCGCCGACTTTGGTGTTGGTCAGGGTCAGCTTGGCGAAGTAGTTTTCACCATTGCGCGGGTGCAACTCGTTCAGGGAAGAACCCCAAAGTGTGGTGCGGTTGACCAGCGACGGGTTGGTTTCGTGGACATATGGAATGGCCGGAACCGCGTCACCCGCGATCAGGCCAGCGTCACCGATAGAATCACCGCGGCCGTAGAAAAGAATGTCCTCTTTACCCAGCGCCACGCCGTTTGCCACGAACTGATCGCAGATAGCAGTAGGGACTTCGAAGATCTGATAGATACCAAACAGGGTGCCGATACGCTGGATGTACGGTGATTGCACAAAGTTAGGATCAGCCTGGAAGACGTTAGCAGGCAGGCTCTTCAGGAAGTTCGCCGCTTCACCACCAGCGAAGCCGCCACGGATACCGGCCTTACGGGTACGGTTAACCATGTCGGTGCTCAACTGGGTGATCGCGTGCTTCATCAGGCCTACCCACGATTCGTAGGTCTGGCCTTCCGGCAGTGCCACGTCAAATTCGCGGTCATAGACGTTATGGAATGCCATCGTGCGCAGACGCATCATGTCCTGCTCATGGCTCAGCCAGTTACGCATAGCGGTAAACTGGGTAGACGATAGGTTGATGCCAAATTCACGGCTCAGATCAGACGCGGCCATAACGGTGTGTTCAGACGCGATCACGAACTGCGACGGCTTAACGGTGAACTCACGCATGGACTGGTTGATAACCGGGATCAGGCCTGGTGCCTTCTCGACGTTGATCTCAACCTGTGCTGCCAGCTCAGTACCTTTAGCCGGTGCATCGGTGAAGGTCACAGCGATGGTGCCTTTGTCGTAATCGACCTTACAGGTAGCCGCAAAAGCATTGCCTTTGACGTCTTTGTCAGAGAAATACAGGTTGCCGTCGCCGTCATCGACTTTGCCCGGACGACGGTTGATCAGCAGCTTGGCGCGGCCAGCGCGGATCGGCATGTCAGCGCCTTCTACGGTCTTCATGGAGAAGGTGAAGGTTTTCTTGGTGCCGTCCGGCTGCATCGCAGCAGGGAACGGATACAGGCGCTTCATCTGCGAGTACACAGCAGCAGACTGCATGTGCATTTCGTCGCCCTGGTCAAAAGTGCCGAACTTCGTACCGGCGACGTTCAGGAGCTCATAAATCTTCGCTTCATCGCGCTCACACGGGACAAAGGTACACGCGTCGCTGGTGGCCGCGCCCAGTACAGCAGGCAGGATCAGAGCGGCAAACTGCGCCTGACGCATTACGCCATCAGAGGTGCGCATATCAGCCGCGACAGATTCAAACATCGCCTTGCCGTTGCCTTCATGCTTCTCAGCCGCTGATTCGGTCATCAGGTTTTCCAGCGCACGGCTGGCGTTCGCCAGTTGGTCAGCTGGTGGATAGTGACCGTGACGCTCTTTGTACTCGATCATGCTCGACGCCCAGGCGGTGCCGACAATACGGCAGAACTCAGGGTTAGCGCCTTCAAACATCGGATCCTGGCCTGCAGCATTGCCAATGTTCTGAGACATTTCGACGCGATCAGAAATCATCGCACCAGAAGCATTGCGCTGTGCATCAACGGTAAAAGCCATGACACGCGAGGCGCGGGTCATAATGTCCTGCTCACGCATACGTGCAGGGGTAATATCTTTGCTCACAATTCAGCCCTTTTTATAGGGCGCGGCTGCGAGGGAATTTTTGACGAGGCAAATTTATGCGGTTTGTACTTTGCGGTGTGAGAGAGGCAAGAAAAGATTTTAAAATCTAAGGAAAATATTTATTTTTTGATGTACCTTTCCGGCATGTAATTGACCACTGGTAAACCTCATGTCTTATAAGCTCTATTTTCAGTACGCCAACGGTACCAAATCACACACCTTATCGACCGGAAGCCAGCGCGATGCCCGTCTCCATCTGGATTATCTGCTCAGTGAGAAAGAGCCGCGTTCACTGGCTAAGCAGATCGTCATCATGTACGGCGCAGAAATCATCATGGAGGCATGCCCGACGTTAGAGGACGACGCTATTCGCGGTATGGCGCGCTGGCGCAGGGCAGGGAATACGCAGCAGATGCACAACCCGGTAACAGCGTCCATTTACATGCCACTCGCGGCGCGTGAATTTCTGGTTAATCAGGGTGAAGGTTCCCTGGCGGCGGGCATGCGTAAAATTATGCTTGAGATAGGCGGGCCGGAAGTGGCTGCGGGTTACATGGTAGAAAATCAGGCCGAAGCAGTAGCAGAGGCATAAAGAAAAGCCGCCCAAATGGGCGGTTTTCAAATTCATCGCTCTACCTTTTCTACATTTCAATTGATACTATCGCCACTTAAAGGAGTAGTGCATGAAACTGATTTAAAACCGATTCCATGCACTATAGAAATATAATTAAAAAGGTAAAAAATATGACTTATAGAAATAATTTAAATATAGATGATGCTTTGTTTGACGCACCTATTTATAGAATAATGCCAATTCATCGTTTACTTCAAATTCTTGATGAAAAAAACATAACGTTAGTAAAGCCAAAAAAATGGGACGACCCTTTCGAAAACGCTTTGCTAAATTGTAATGTTGTTTTTCCCGATGGTACTGAAGCCACCATTGCGGCGAGAGACTCTGTCTATGGTCAATGCTGGACATTCCATAGTGAAACTGACGCAATGTGGAGAATTTATTCACATGATAAAGATGGCGTAAGAGTTACTACCACGCCCAGAAAACTACTTGAGGCACTTCAGCAAAATGTCGGCAACCCTGAAACGACATGTTTTATTGGAAAGGTGTCTTATCTAACAACTGAAGAACTATATAAATCATTTGAAAGAATCCATTTATTCAATACTGACGGCTCAGGCATTGCCGAATCATTACTCTATAAAAGAAACGAGTTTGCACACGAAAATGAAGCTCGATTAATTTATTCAGGGCAAGATGGTAAGTGCGAAAGTGATATTTTCAAATTTAGCATCGACCCAAATGAATTAATAGACGATTTATTATTTGACCCAAGGATGGACAAGAACTTGGCGAGAGCATTTGAACTTGTAATTCGAGAAAAAGACTATAAGGCAACAATCACAAAATCAACTCTATATGACGCTCCTAAAGACTTGGCGTTCATGTATTAACATAATCACAAATTAAAGTAATCAATTCAAATCCTTTAAAAGTCAAAGCGAAAAACTTGCTTCTTTTGACATTATTAAAATTTGAATATTGATATTGAGTAAGCGTTACAAAATACTGCATGTAACGCTTACAACTTTTTATAGCTTCTGATTATGATCTGAAATTAGGCCGTTTCGTCGGTTACATTCATCGACGATTGTCAGGATCCCCGCCACATAAGCGGGCAGCTGATCGATGAATCCGGGTATGTTTTCATCCACCTGGCACGGCTGATAGGCCAGTGCTTTTTGAGGCGGCAACTCCACCAGCTTTGTGACCGTCACGACTTCGGGTGTTAACGGCACGGGCTTTGTCCCGGAGCATGCGAATAACGCTGGCAGGCAAAGCAGTATGATTAATACCGGCAAGCAGTATCGCACGGTTGATTTCATCAATTTCATTCTGACTATCCTCTTTAAGTTTCTCTAATTCCTGCTCCAGCTCCGCCTGCTTCAGCACATATTCCTGCCGGTCCTTTTCCCGCTTAGCCAGCGTCTGCTGCAGCGTAACCAGCTGCGCCTGCTGTTCAGAAAGCGAAGATTTAAGCGTGCTGTTATTGCCGGTGAGCATTCTGTTGTTTGTGGTTAGCGTATCGTTGGCTGATTCCAGCTCCGCGACGTGCGCAAAGTGGCCCGTAATTTTCACGTACCCTTTTTGCCCCAGCAGCAGCAGAGCCGTGCAGAATGCCACGGCGACAGCGCGTTTAAGCCAGCCGGTGAAGGTGATTTCACTGAACATGGTTATTCCTGTGTAAGCGCAGCCATGACGGCTGCGTGTATGAGAGAGAGCAATTAGCCCACCTGGAATCCGGCATCTCCTGTTGCGACTGTCGATCCACATGAAACCTGATCGTCAACGCACACAATGCCTTTGCCATTGATGGTGAACCACGGACGGCCAGAGACCGCCTTGCCGTTGTGGGTGCTTTTGCCGTCCGTGTGGTCCTTAAACAGCTTGCCGTCCACCAGCACGGCCTTGCCGTTAATGGTCAGCCCCGCGTCAGCCTCGGCAGTCTGGCGCGAAGGGAAGGCACCATGTCCGGAACAAACGGAATCCAGCGTACCGGCAGCAGGCATCAGCAGCCCCCGGCGCTACAGTGCATCTGACTGGTCATTGCGATTCCATCAGATCGTAGAAATCATCCGGGATATCGCTGAAGGTCACGAACAGGCCCAACCAAACGGCACGGCTTGCATCGGTGATATAGCGCGACAGCTTGACGGTACTCAGTACCTTCTGAACCCATTTGACCTGCGTCAGCTGGTCAGCCCTGGACATTTCTTTCCAGGCGTCGGTAGACATATCGCGTCCCAGGTTAAGCGCATAGATTGCGGCCCACATGACCGGCATCAGATCGACGGTCTCAGGCTCATCAGATAGTGACTCCTGCATCTCCTGGTAAAACTCAGTTGTCGCCAGGCAGATGTATGTCGGGATCAGCAGGTAGCGGTGTTCCGGACGCATGGCCATCATGCGCACGCGGGTATCTTCCGCCGTGGCGTTTGCCATCGTCTGCTCAATCATGGTGTTGCGCGAGGTGCGCTGGGATGGAGTGAGACGCCAATAGGGCGTTCCCATCAGCGTACGCGTTTCACGCGAATAGTCATATTCGTAGGAAAACTGCGGATCTTCGCGCAGCGCCATATTCAGGTTGTGGAAAAGCTCAAAGTGCGAGGCTTTACGGTTGCTCATAACTCATCCGATCTGGTAAGTGGAGCATAGAGAATAGGGGGTTTGTAATTTCGGAAGGTGAGCGGCCAAACCTGAAAGAGAATTTAAAGTATAAAACTTTATAAAATATGACTTTAAGTTTTCGCCACTTTTCCCGTATAGTCTGGCTCTGCGGCTGGTTGCGCCACCACTTACTGAAAAAAGGAATGCGAAATGAACGATGTTTACGGACGAATGATCCCTGCTGTTGGCCTGCCTATCCAGAAAACCGTGCTGGCATCGTCAGAAAGAACCGGCGTGCAGCTGCTGGACTGCGGCGAAGACTGCCAGGGACGCTATGAAGTGGTCACAGAAAACGTGCTGGTGGCTTGCACAGACGATTATGCGAGAGCGAGAGAATACTATTTCAAAGAGACCAGCCGCCTTAGTGCTGAGTGTCAGACGGCCTACAATGTCAGGGCGAGAGAAGGGAAGGCTGCAGGGCTTGTTGGCTATCTTTTCCGTGAATACGCCTGTGACCGCATTACGATGGACCAGGCACTTTTGCTATTGAATACGCCTCGCGGTATCCCGGCAGAATTTCTGTCAGCATGATACGTTCGCAAAGACAAAGAACCCCGCATCGAGCGGGGTTTTTTCGTTTCAGAGAGCGCCAATTATGTCGTTGACCGTTTTGCGCGTCTCACTTTTGCAGGATACGGATCGGCGTGTGGCCAGCGGGGCGATTCTGAAACCGTTATTGATATACAGATGCAGAATGGCAGGCGCGCTGCTGTTTGTGATTACCACCTTCGCCCCACGGTCCCGCGCTGCCACCAGACACTCCACCAGCCGCACCTGATCCGCGAACGTGAAAGAGGTGCCGCTGTAGGCCGTAAACCCGGCTTCGTCCGGCAAAGGCTCATAAGGTGGATCGCAAAATACTACGTCGCCTTCACCCGCCTGCGCGATTACATCCTCAAATCCGGCGCACATGAACGCCATTTCTTTCTGCATGCCGGTGAAGTGCGCCAGTTCATCCATCGGGAAGTAATTCGCTTCACCCTTTTTATTCCAGCCCACGTTAAACAGGCCTTTTTGATTGTACCGGCACAAACCGTTGTAGCTGGTGCGCATTAGCGCGAGGAAAAGCGCTGCATGGCGTACAGCGTGTGCCTCACGCCCGTTAAACTCATCACGGATAGCGAGATACGCCTCATTAGACAGACAGCCTCGCTCCAGTTGGTGAGCCGACTTAATTACGGCTTCAGGATTGCCCTGCAGCTGGTTGAAAAGGTTAATCAGGTCCGGATTAACATCGCCCAGCAGGTTGCGCTTAAAGCCCGCGTTGATGAACACGGTGCCGCTGCCGACGAATGGCTCAATGAGACGGTCGCCGGTCGGAAGCATCGCCCTGACTTCATCCATTACAGAGTGTTTACCGCCAGCCCACTTCAGGAATGAACGGGGATATTTGTCGTCCAAAACTTTTCGCGCCGGCGCACGCTTTATCTTTTCCGCTGACGGGGCGGGGAGGGCTGCTGGCTGAGGTTCAGTTTCACCTGCCACCACCATGATCTGATTAGCAATGCGATCACCAATCCAGCGCATAACCGGCACGGCCATAGAGTTACCGATCGCTTTATAGCGCGGACCATCAGCCGCCAGCCGGTGCGCTTCCTCTTCTGGCATGTCTGGGTGCATCAGGCGAAGGTATGCCAGTTCATCTGCGGCAAGTGTATTGCGCTTCTTTTCGGGGATCAGGGTCCAGCCATCCGGGAAGCCCTGCAGACGCTCACACTCCTTAGGAGTAAGACGTCGAACTTCACAGCGACTGACTACAGATGGAAAGCCCTGGCCGGGTTTACCGCCACCAGCTGACAGCGCGCCGGTGATCTGGCCGTCACCGTTGAACAAACGGAGCTCGCCACGGGTATTTTCGGCAAAAGCTGCATGCTCAACACATCGGGCAACGCATGGCGCTGCGTCACCTTTGCCGGTTTCCCCGGATTCAGCGCTAAGTGTGTGGCAAACGTCAGCCATGTCGCCGCGGCCGTTACGTGCTATGCGTGTCTGGAACCCGTAAGCAACGCATTGTGGTTGTCCGCCGCCGCTTGGTGATCCCGACGTCAAAGTCAGAGCCAGTTCCTCGCCAAATTTTGGCGTCTGCTCCGTAGTCATACCATAAGCAACTACTGCCGACGTTTTATGCTGCTTAAAAGCTACTACAGGCGTACCACGCCCGGTGCCATCCTCAGAGGCATCGTGACCTTCTGCGGTCAATGTGTGGCTAACCTCGCCAGTAGCGCTTTGTACAGCAAACGTCTCAACGTCAAAATCATTACGCTGACCTTTGGCGGTCAGGCACGCGGCCACGTTGAGCGATCCAGAGCAATTACCGCCTCCGAATGCAGAAATTAAGTGACCGGCTGCGGCATGTGAGAAGTCAGGGCCACCGACTCCAGAGCCGTTAGCAGTAAGGGGGGCAATTGCCTGCCCCGTTTCTCTGCGCGGCGGAGAATCCCGGCGCACGCCGTCGAACTCAAGAAGTATTTCTGCGGGATCAACGTCGTTTCGAGCACTTGAGACAACGAACACACGGCGGCGGCGTTGGGCCACTCCGAAGTATTGGGCATCGAGCAATCGCCAGGCGAGTTTGCGCTGTCGTCCAATAACACAACCAGACTTTGGCCACTTCGCCACATGCTTACCGTCACTTTTTTTCCATCGCCAGCCGGGGCCGTTTTTGCCTGGTTCAGGTCGTGGGCCTGGTTCAAACGCTTCATCTTCTCCAGCCATTCCGGCAAGGAAGTATCCAAAGGCGTTGTCATCGGTGCTGAGGCTTCCCGGCACGTTTTCCCACAGGTGGACGGCTGGTGGTTCGCCGTTTGAAGCTCTTTTTTCGTCAATGGCATTCGCTAAATCTACATAGGCAAGGGTGAGTTGACCGCGTGGGTCGTCGAGGCTTTTACGGAGTCCGGCGATAGAGAACGCCTGGCACGGGGTGCCGCCAACCATCACAGCTGGAGCAGGAATAGAGCCAGTGCGTACGCCAGCGGCTATTTTGGTCATGTCGCCCAGGTTAGGGACTTGGGGGTAATGGTGCGCCAGTACGGCCGCGGGAAACTTTTCAATCTCTGCGAACCATGCCGCTTTCCATCCCAGCCCATCCCACGCCACGCTTGCGGCTTCAATGCCGGAGCAAACGGAGCCATAAGTGATCATCGCCTCGCCTCGCCGCCCAGTGCTTCCACCAGCCCGGAGAAGAAGCTGGAAAACTCAGACGCAAAGAGCATGAAATCAGCCAGCATGCGTGCGCGCTGATCCTCGCGGTCGATATCATCATTCTGCTGGGTGAGCATGTCAGCGTACTTAATGCCCTTAATGCTCAGGTCATCTGATACGCGGCAGAAAATGCGCTCCTGCCAGTCCAGGCTAAGCTGCGTGACCAGTTTCCCGGCCTCGATGTGCGTACGCACCTCGTCGCTCAGTAAGTCCTGTTTTTTACAGCGGATTTTGCCGCCGTCCTCCAGTATTGCCGCCAGCTCTGCCTCGTCGCCCAGCGCAAAACCGGCAGGCAGTTCTGCGGCGCGCAGCCATTCAGTCAGCGTCAGTTCAATGGGATCAGCGGTCATCATTGGGATAACCGGCAGGGAGCCGATAGTTTTGCGCAGCAGTGCCAGCATGTCTTCAGCGGCTTTCGCGCTGGCCGCGTCAACGCAGATACGGCTGTTAATGCTGTCGATCCAGATATAGGACTGGGAGCGGCGCGAGAAGGCACGCGGCAGAAGCACACACAACGCCTCGTCTCTCAGGCTTACCCTTTCGTTACGGCGCACCTTACGCGCCTGTTCGCGCTCCATTTTCTCCACTTTCTCGGCAACGTAATCGTTGAGCGTGGAGACGGGCATGATTTTGGTTTCATGCTGACAACACAGCAGATACTGACCGTTCTCGGCCAGCAGCAGGCCATCTGACGTTACGTTAATCCAGCCTGATTTAGCCATGTCCTGCGCAGCACAGGGAGAAAACGCCATAGCCTGCAGCTGCTTTTCGAGCTCCTCTGCATCGAGCGGAATGTCCCGATTCAGGCTGTAGACCATGACGTTTTTAAAGAAGGGTGATTTCATTCAGGAATGTCTCAACTAAAAGAGTTAACACATTCTAAATAATATTTTAGATTTAAGATAACCCTTACTGACTGAACCCGAATTGTGACGCAGTTGCGTTGAACGGCCCGCCAGACTTGAACACGATTTTCCCGCCTACTTTGATAGTCAGATCGCCGCCAATATCGATCACCAGGTTCCCCGGCCCCAGCAGGTAAATATCCCCGCCCTCATTCATTCCGATCCGCGAACCGCTGGCCGTGTTGGCAATCTCATACCCGCCACCAGCAGAACGGATCTCCAGCAGGTTGTTGCGGTGCGACACAAAATCTGTGGTCGGACTCAGGGAAGGGCGCGGAGGCGCACCGTCCACAGCTGGTGGCTCATACCCGCCACCCTGCCCGGAGGCTTCAGGCGCGACGCTTGGTACGCCGCCTGGTGCCGACTGCGCCGCGCCGGTAATCAGCGGGCGCCGGGTGTCAGGCTTACCGCTGCCGTCTTTGTAAGGAAACTCCACCCATACCTGATCGCCCACGATGCAGGGTACAAACGTGTTACCGATTGGAAGCTGGTATTCAGCCCAGGGCAGGGTATCCGCGTCCACATCAGCCCACTGCGGAGTAAGGCGGATTTGCGCCCGCATGTGTCCCAGCGGGTCTTTTGTGGCCGTGATAATGGCGCGCTGCTTACTCACTGATTGGGTACTCCTAAAATCATGCGCGTGGTGTAGCCAATGCGATCCTCATGGTGAATGGCCGCAATGGCGATAAAGTTTTTCGGTAACGTTTCGTCTACCTGGTTTTCAGCGTCATAGCGATGGATTTGCACGCCAATAACCATGCCTGCGGTAATGTCAGCATTGCCACTGATCTCGATATCCAGCTTAGGAACGATCACCCGTGCCATATTGGTCAGCGTCGCTACGTCGGCGTCAGAAATGTATTTGACCGGCTTCGTCTTATCGCCCACGGCCACGTAGCCCTCTGTCATGGAATAGCCGACATACTGATAGTCCCGGCTGCTGGTGGCGGCGGCATCCTGGTTGATGTTGCTCAGCTTGCTAATCGTGTATTCGGCCTGCGGATTGTTGGCCTCGTAGACAAATGCCGTCTTTGTGCCGATCAGCTTTGCCATGTCCTTCATGCAGAACTTCCCGCGGGCGCACCACACTAGCGCGCCGTGATCTTCCGCTATCTGGCGCAGCACACCGGACGGCTTCTCGCCCATATTCAGGTGATAGGTCATCGCTTTGCGGAAGGCGTCTGCCTCAATCGTCATTTTGCCCGCGAACTCGGCCATGACGTCACCCGGCTGGCGGTCGGCATACAGCCGCACACGGGCTGATGGGGTTTTAAGACGCTTCAAATCTGCTGACACGGCGATGATCCGCACTACGTCACCGCTGGCAGGTGCGGACGTCACGAAAAACGTCTCTGTATACGCGCCGCGCTGCCCGGTCGGGTCGCCCAGCTCTGCCACCAGTTCAGCGCCATGCCGGGCGCCCATTTCGTCCACCAGCTTTCCGGTTGGGTCGTGCGTCTCCAGTACCAGCAGCGGCGCAGTCAGCGACGTCTTCTCGATGTAAATCACAGACGTAATCCAGCTGCGCGGCATTTCAGCGCCGTTAAGCAGGACCGACTGCAGGAAATACTGCATAGGCTTGTTTTGCTGATCAGCCATCAGTTGCCCCCCGGTGCCAGCTGCGTGTCATAGCGGACGTTGCGGGCATCAACTTCATGCGCGGTCAGCACATCCACCATGACAATCAGCGACGCCTGACAGGCGTAAATCCGATCCTGTGTGAATGGCGGCGACATATCGCTGAACATGATGGTTTTGGCATCCTGAATGCTGCAGTTGATTTCAACAGGCCAGTGGACCAGCTTTTCCTGCGCCGTGAAGTTAGTGGTGAGTCGGGACCGGAAGTTAGCGGCCAGCGTATTGCACATCAGCGACAGCGTATCTTTGTCACTGGCAATCAGCGTGATGGAGTAATTGAGCGAGGCCTGTGTAGCCTCAAGATCGGCCAGCGGCATATTGCCCTGTGACTCGTCGATAAACTGTCCCAGGTTACGGTCAATCTCCTGGTCGTTATTGTCATAGGTGATATCAAACCCGCGAGACAGGTTGATCAGCGGCAGGGCGTCGCGGTTCAGGTCCGGCATGTCCGACGCCTTCACGCTGCGGCGTCCGGCGCCCGCCTGACGCACGGCACGCAGAAAGTCCATGACGTCATCAAACTTGCCGACGAATACACGATCTTCCGGCTTCCGCGCCAGGAATGAGCTATAGCGCTGCTCATGCTGGCGCGGGTCGATCATTACGGCGCTACTGAACACGTCATTCAGCGCCTTCGCTACGGCGGCATCGGCGGCGGTGAAGCCAGTACTCTCCACTTTGCCGGTGCGTGTAGTCACCCATTCGCGGGTGCGGGAAAGCAGCTGATTCATTCGATACGTCCGTTGCTGGTGGTGTCAAAATTGCGGGCAGGGATGCAGTAATAAAGCGATCCGACATTCTGTGTACCGAAGCCGTAAATACGGTGAACGTACCACCAGCGGCGCGCCAGGGTGCCACTGGCCATCTCTTCATTCCACTCCAGAATTGAGCCAACCGGCACACCTTCGGCGGCAATGCGCAGGATCAGCACGTCGTCGGTTAATCCGTCCTGTTCGCCATCGGCATCGAGCACCTGGAAACTCTCGCGCTCGTCCGGGCAATCCAGCACGGTGACAATGACCGGATCGGCATCTTCATAGCTCAGGTTTCGCTGGTTGTTGTTGAGCTCGGTAAAAGACGGCTGTTCAAAGCCGGTTTCGTCGTCCACTTCTCCAACTTCGCGCATGTCCGGCAGGTACAGCAGCGCCTGAAACGCGCTGAAGTCGCTCTCAATTGCTTTAATCCAGTCGCGGCGGACCATGTTGTTAAACGGGGCATGGCCTTTGTAGCGCGGCTTGAGCGCCGTGCTCTGTTCGCGTGCTGCGAGAGTGTCCGGAAGCGGGGCGCTCAGCGGGTCATGATCCTCACTGCCGCCGCTGTCAGCGTTATCAGCACCGCCAGCGGTATCCCCATCGGGTGACGTGGCGGCGGTCGGCGCGGCGGCGTCCAGATCGATAACAGCGCTGCTGCTATCCGGCGTATCGACGGCGGAAGAGAGTTGCTCAGTTTCACTGCTGGTGGCCTCGTTGATCGTCGGTGGATTATCTGCCAGAAATTCGTCGTAACGTCCCATTACTGATTACCTGCTTTTGTCTGGTTCTTTGCGTATTCAATAAACATCTTCTCGGCCTGGGCGCGGGGGGTGCCGCTCAGCACCAGGGCATCAATGAACGTCTGGCGCTGGATCTTCGCCTGGTCCGCCAGCTGCTGACGCAGAAGGGTGTTTTTGGCTTTTTCGTCCGCCAGCTCCGCCTGCTTCTTCGCGGCGCGGGTGCGCTGCGCTGCGGTCAGCTTTTTGGCGCGGGTCAGCTGGCCGCGCAGTTTGTCGATCCGCCCGTCGTCGTTGTCCAGCCGCTTCGCCAGCGCACCCATTCGCTTCTGATACTTCTCATGCTCTCGCTTAACGGCGGCAACGTTCGTCTGCGAACTGCGGTTGCGATTGAACTTCGCTTTGTCGGCTTCAGTGAAGTGCTCAGTGGTTTTGCGCGGATCGTCGCCATAGGCGTTGTTACCGGCGCTTTTATGCAGTGCCTGACCTATGCGCACCTGCCATGAGGCAGATTGCAGGCGGGTGAAGGCGTGAATGACGTGCTTACAGGCGACGCCTTTCAGATTCGGGTTTTTCTCTTTGGGGTAGGCGTACTCTTTTGGCGGGGCAAGGGCGAAATTGCCTGCCGTGGCGATGTAGCGGTACCAGTACTGGTGACGGCCACAATCGCAATCAAAAGAGACGCGGCCAGCGCAGAGTCGCTTGGCAATTTTGGCTGCGCTGTCTTTGGCATCGGTGATTTCCTCCATCAACTGATCCCACTCTTCAAAGCGGAATTTAACGCGGTGATGCTTATCGAGCGAGGCGGCGGACGCCTCCACGCTGACGGTCAGAACGTTATGTTTAAGCGTCGTAGGCGTGGCGCGCTTAATGCCGGATCCGTCGTCTACCCGGTTGTTGGCACGTTTAATGTCAATCTGCTGACTACCGGCCACCAGCTGCGCATACGTGATACCGGCCTGTGATGAATTGAACTGCTGGCGGGCGCCGGCGCGATTTGCTTCGAACCCTTTCAAATCCTCTTTCGTGAAGAACGTGCCGGACTTCTTTTTACCCAGGGCGATAATGTCGTCCAGCGCCTTGTTCTTCAGGGTCAGCGGGTTGAGCGTACGCCGCGCTATGCGCCGGGATTTACGGCGGTCTCTATCAATCTGGTCAAAGACGCGGGAGAACTCTTTGGAGGAAAGCCCCGCCGTGTCGTAGCGCCCGGACCGGGTGCGGGCAAACGGAGTATCAGCCACTGATCAACTCCGGCTTGCCGCCAGCAAAGTCGCGTATGCGCCCGCGCAGCCATGCCATGTCTGGCAGGGAAAGCGTCTGGCCCGCGGGCAGCGGCTCTATTTCCGACTCTATACCGCACAGCAGGCGGAATACCCAGCGCAGATCGGAGTTACCCTCATAGGCTCGGTATGCCGCCAGGTCGGCGCGGAATATCTCATCGAGACGGATGGTGTAGTCGCGGTTGTCTTCGTGAAATGACGCGGATCGCTTGATCACTTCCTGGTGAAAGAGACTGCGCAGCACCACGTCACTGATCGAGCGATCGTCGAGGCGGTTGAAACTCACAGAATGCGTTCCTCGTCACTGATTCGCTTGCCGGTCAG
>Ga0209795_10001452_pt1 | contig 14766 bp, 15 predicted proteins | sample AgamicOrMarz_FD_187166 | JGI IMG/M metagenome (GOLD analysis project Ga0209795, IMG submission 187166) | Agave microbial communities from Guanajuato, Mexico - Or.Ma.rz (SPAdes) (version 2) | ecosystem: Host-associated > Plants > Phyllosphere > Phylloplane/Leaf | place: Guanajuato, Mexico...
GAACCATTTTACCGTACCTGTAGCCATTGGAAGTCCCTGTTGGTGTTTCGAAAACGAGCGAAATCTAGTCGCCTCGAACTCGGAGGCAAGGCCAAATTTCGGTGGTTGCAGTGAAGCCAGGAACAATCGCACCGTTTCACGCATTCCGAGTCTTGATCGAGATCGAGAACCGCCATGGCTGACAACCTCACAAAATATCGTTCGAAACGGGATTTCGAAAAGACTTCTGAGCCCAGCGGCGAGCTGCTGGTGAAGCAGTCAAATCGCCGCCGTTTCGTCATCCAAAAACATGACGCCAGTCGGCTTCACTACGATCTCCGGATCGAGATGGATGGCGTCTTCAAATCATGGGCAGTCACGAAGGGCCCTTCACTTGATCCGAACGACAAGAGGTTAGCGGTCGAAGTGGAGGATCACCCGCTCGACTATGGCGACTTCGAGGGCACGATCCCCAAAGGTGAGTATGGCGGCGGCACCGTTATGCTTTGGGACCGAGGGTATTGGGAACCGGAAGGCAGTAAGAGCCCAGAGCAAGCGCTGGCGAAAGGTGACTTCAAATTCACGCTGGAGGGTCAACGGCTCCACGGCAGCTTCGTGCTGGTCCGGATGCGTGGACGCGAAGGAGAGAAACGAACGAACTGGCTGTTGATCAAGCATCGCGACGACTATTCCGTCGAAGAGGACGGTGCGGCAGTGCTCGAAGAGAATGACACCTCCGTCGCGTCCGGCAGGACCATGGAGGCTATTGCGGCAGGGGAGGGCCGCAAGCCCAAACCCTTCATGACAGAGGGGGCGCCTGTCGAGGCTGACGCCGTCTGGGACAGCAGCGAAGGGCTGGCGGCTGAAGAGCGGAAGGCCGGTACGAAGTCTAAGACCAAGGTAACAAAAAAGGCCAAGGCTCTGGCGAATACGGCAATGCCGGACTTTATAGCTCCACAGCTCTGCGAGACGCTGGCCCGTCCACCTGCTGCCAAGGGATGGATCCACGAGATCAAATTCGACGGTTATCGTGTTCAGGCCAGGGTCGAGGACGGCAGAGCAACCCTCAAGACCCGGAAGGGGCTGGACTGGACCTCAAAATTCTCGGCAATCGCAGAGGCCGCTTCAGCCTTGCCGAATTCGATCATCGATGGCGAGATTTGTGCCCTCGATTTAAACGGGGCGCCGGATTTCGCAGCGCTTCAGGCCGCGATTTCAGAAGGAAAGACCGATGATCTGGTCTATTTCGCCTTCGATCTTCTGTACGATGGCGACGAGGACCTTCGCGATCACCCTCTCGCTGATCGGAAAGAGCGGTTGGCGGCAATGCTGTCGGAAGCGGGTGACGATCCGCTTCTGCGTTTCGTCGAGCACTTCGAGACGGGCGGGGACGCTGTTCTGAAGTCGGCATGCCGCCTATCTCTTGAAGGGATCGTCTCAAAGAAGGCGGACGCACCATATCGGTCAGGCCGCACAGACACTTGGGCGAAGTCGAAATGCCGAGCGGGCCACGAGGTAGTCATCGGGGCATATGCGACGACCAACGGCGCGTTCCGCTCCCTGTTGGTTGGTGTCTATCGAGGCAACCATTTCGTCCATGTCGGCCGGGTCGGAACCGGCTTCGGTGCGAAAGTGGTCGATCAGATTTTACCAAAGCTCCAGAAACTGGAAGCAACCAAATCACCTTTCACTGGGATCGGCGCTCCAAAAAAATCAGCTGACATCGTGTGGGTGAAGCCCGAGCTGGTCGCGGAAATCGAGTTTGCTGGCTGGACGGCTGACGGGCAAGTCCGGCAGGCATCATTCAAAGGCCTGCGGGAAGATAAGCCTGCCAAAGAGGTCGAGGCTGAAAAACCGGCTGAACCAGATGAAGTTGAGACGCCACAGCCGGAGGCGGCCGCCAAACCATCGCAGGCCAAGAAATCCCCGTCCCGTCTTCGGAAGGGCGCAAAGGTCGACGTTATGGGGGTTCTGATATCCAGTCCCGACAAAGAGCTGTGGCCGGATGCACTCGATGACGAACCCGTCACCAAGGTCGATCTCGCCCAGTATTACGAGGCAGTAGGCCCCTGGCTGATCAACCACATCAAAGGTCGACCTTGCTCAATCATTCGCACTCCTGACGGGCTCGGCGGCGAGCAGTTCTTCCAGCGCCATGCCATGCAAGGGACATCAAACCTAATCGAACAGGTCAAGGTGAGGGGTGACAAGCAGCCTTACCTTCAGATTGACCGCATCGAGGGATTGGCAGCCGTTGCTCAAATCGGTGGAGCGGAACTCCATCCTTGGAATTGCGAGCCATATCAGCCGGAAGTCCCCGGTCGTCTGGTGTTCGACTTGGACCCTGGTCCAGATGTCGATTTTGATACTGTGATCGAAGGAGCCCGCGAAATCAGGGATCGGCTTGAGGAGTTGGGCCTGGTCAGCTTCTGCAAAACCACCGGCGGCAAGGGGCTCCATGTCGTGACACCCCTTGCGGTGTCTAAAGGAGAGAAGCTCAGCTGGGACGAGGGGAAGGCTTTCGCGCATGATGTCTGCCTGCAGATGGCGCGTGATAATCCCGATCTCTATTTGATTAAGATGTCGAAGGCGCAGCGCGAGGGGCGCATATTCCTTGATTACCTCAGGAATGACCGCACCTCGACGGCAGTTGCTCCACTTTCGCCTCGTGCTCGACCGGGGGCGACGGTTTCAATGCCGCTGAACTGGAGCCAGGTGAAGAAGGGGCTCGATCCCAAACGCTTCACCGTCCGAACGGTGCCTGGCCTTTTGAAAGATAGCTCCGCCTGGCAGGATTACTGCGACGGCCAGAGATCGCTGGAGCAGGCAATCAAGCGGCTGAGCAAGGTAATGAAGCGAGCGGCCTGACCGTGCTTCGGCCTTCGAATCGTAGTAAAGGACGGACCTATCGAACCAAACGCATATTTATGCGTTTTGCGAACGTGCATTCTTACGGGAGGGCGTCCCATGGGAAAGAAGTTGAAGTCCGTGTATGGCACGATGATCTCGGGTATTTCCGAAGGCCTGTCCGGGTCAGCACTCTATGAGTATGTGACCCACAACTGCCGAGACGCTTCCGAAAAACGTATCTGCCGCGCATCATTGCTGGCATTGGCCGACGCTCAAATACAGGACAGAAGTGTTCTGGAGCATATCTACCAGCTTGCAGTCTACAACCGACTTGGTGCGCTGTCTCGCCAAGCCTGAACTTTGGCTTGATCCGAGCGGCGCCGCTGACCGCTACCACCGGAAACCTCAAACGCAACTCGCTGTTCCCGAAGATCTCATGAGAGGACGCGGCAGGCGGTGGAGTAGTTAAGTCGGCATCTCGAAGATTGCGGCATTATCCTGTACCTCACGCAAACCCTTAAAGGAGGCGTGACGCAGATTGCCGTCGTCTGTCCAACCTCGGAAATGTATTTCTGCAATGAGGGTCGGTTGCGCGAACACCAGGTTCTTTCCCTTCATCGGGACCGCTGGCTTACTCGTCCTTAGCTTGTCGAGTGTTGTCTTCAGGTATGCTGCGTCTTTCTCTTTGAAACCGGTACCTACTGACCCGACCGACACCCAGCTGTCGCCCTGCCGTGCTGCCAGTAACAAGCTACCGATCCCACCCCGGGCCACGGCGGATTGCTCGTAGCCAATGACAACGAAACTCTCGCTCCGAACGCACTTGATTTTCAGCCAGTCACCGGTGCGTCCGGATCGATATTTGCTGTCACGGTTTTTGGCGATAATGCCTTCGAGCCCCACCGAGCATGCGGCTTCCAGTAATTCGGCCCCTTCGCCGTCGAGTTCCTCCGAAAGCTGGATTGCACCGCTTGCGCCGTGGAGGAAATCGGCCAAGAGATGGCGACGAACGGATAGCTCGGCATTGGCAAGAAGGTGGCCATCGAAATAGGGAAGGTCAAAGGCATAAAAGACAGCTTCCTTCGAAACCCGCTTTCCTCCCCGACCACCGAGTGAACGCTGTAAGGCTCCGAAGTCAGATCGACCCTCTTCGTCCAGGACAACAGCTTCGCCATCCAGGATCGCTGAGCCCACACCCAGCTTTCCTGCAGCTTCCGCGATTGTAGGGAAACGTGCAGTCCAATCATGCCCACCGCGTGTAAGAATTCGGATCCCTTTCGGCTCGATATGAATAGCCAGCCGGTAGCCATCGAATTTTATCTCGAACGTCCAGTCGGGACCGTTCGGAGCCTTTGGTTTCAGCAGTGCTAGGGCGGGTTCAACTCGCTCTGGCATCTTGTCAAACGGTAGGTGAGGCTGGGCAGGGTCCCGTGGCTTTCTTGGCCGGGATTTGGCAACTTGATCGACGTGCAGCAGAGGTTTGGATCGACTAGGCATTACTGACCCCACGACAGGACCAATCGCCGGTCCCCATCTTCCGCGACTCAATCGATAACCAGCCGATTCGTTCCGTGCGTATTCCTGGGTTGTGGTGCAGCCGCTAAGATGGGGCTCGGTATTTGACGAACGCTTGACCGATCACGAAAACGCGGTCGACAAAGCCGCTCCCTCCGGAGAATGATCCTGCCAAGCAGATTGCATCGTCTAGCCCGTCCGCGTCTTCTTCGCTATCGTGGGCAGATGTACATATGAATCGCTCTGGCGTAGAACCGTCATCGATAATCAACCAGTCGATCTCAGCTTCAAGTCTGAATGCGTTTCGACCGCTGATGGCTACCACTACGACGTCATCTACCAGCCATCGCTCAACAAGTGCGTGGAGGCGATCGCTGTTGGGGACAGGGCATTGAAGCACGACGGCGCGAGAAGATGTCATACGTTCAGTCCAAAACTCGTTTACAAAGGGCAATGATCATCCGGCCTTGCGAGACTTCAGTTCCTTCGCCACCGATTTCTTCAGCGCATCCATGATATTTACCACGTTGCTCGGCTTGCCGCTCTTGCCCGTGTCCGATTTCGAAGAAGCCTTTCCCGGCTTTTTAGCCTTTTTCTTGCTCGCGATGAGCTTCAGCAGCGCATCCTGGATGGGATCGGACACCATCGCCGGGGACCAGTCCTTCATCCGCTTTTTGATAACGTTTTCAAGGGCAGTGACGCTCTTAGCGTCAGACTTCTTGTCGATCCCCGCGAAATATTCCGATTCAGGCCGCACTTCGTCACCGAACCGCAGTGTCCAAACGACGATGCCGTCGCCGCGCGGCTCCAGAATCACGGCTCGTTCGCGGCGACCCAGGACGACCCGCGACACGCCGACGACATCCTGAGCTTTCATTGCTTCGCGGATCACCGCAAAGGCTTCGTCGCCGATCTTCTCGTTAGCTGTGAGATAGAAGGGCGTATCGAGATAGATCCATTCGATCCGATCTCTGGGGACGAACTTCTCGATATCGATCGTGCGGACCGTTTCCAGCTCAACAGATTCAAGGTCTTCGTCTGTCAGGATGACGTAGTCGTTTTCACCGCGCTCGTAACCTTTCGCCTGCTCCTCATCCCGAACGGGCTTGCCTGTCGCACTGTCGATGTATTGAGAGACCACCCGGTTTCCGGTTTTCTCATTGAGCGTATGGAAGCGGACTTTCTCGGACCCAGACGTGGCGGGGGTCATTGCGACAGGGCAGGTGACGAGCGAGAGCTTCAGATAGCCTCTCCAGTATGGGCGACGAGGTGCCATTGTCAGCTCGCTTTCTTTTGTTCAGACTTCGAAGTGTTCTTGGTCTTCGCTCGTGTTGTCTTCTTTTTTCCGGAATTGGCGTTTGCGGCCTTCGGCTTTTTGGAACTGCCGCCGCCTGCACCCGCACTTTCTCGGAGAGCCTTCAGCAGATCGTTCGGTTTCGATACCTTGATCGGCTTAGGCTTCGGAAGGGCCTTGCCCTCGGCTTTTGCTTTCACGAGAGCGGCGAGCGCGGTCTCGTATCGATCATCCGTTTTCGCTGGGTCGAAATCGCCCTTTTTCGTTTCGATGATATGCTTGCCGAGATCAAGCATCTCGCCCTCGACCTTCACCCTCTTCACACCCTTGAAGGCTTCCTTGGACGATCTGACCTCGTAATCGAAATTGAGTGTCGTCGCGATCAGGCCTTTGCCATGTGGCCGGATCAGGACTGTCCGTATCCGACGGAACAACACGGTCCGAGCAACGGCGGTGGCATCTGTATTGGCGAGCGCATCTCTAATGGTGGTGAAGACCTCGTGGGCCTCATCATCGACTGGCACCAGATAATAGGGCTTATCGAAATATACGTCGTCAATTTTGCTGCAGGGGATGAAGGCTTCTGCCTCAAGCATCTTGTCGGAGTCAGGTACGACCGCCGCCACTTCCTCGGGGTCGATCATGATGTAATCGCCGGTCCCGGTCTCGAAACCCTTAACCTGCTGGTCGCGCTCTACGACCTCTTCGGTCTCGCTATCGATGAATTCTCGCTTCAGACGGTTGCCGGTCTTTTCGTTGATCATATGGAAGCTGATCCGCTCTGAGGTCGAGGCAGCTGTATACAAGCCGACGGCACACGTCAGCTCGCCGACTTTGAGGTGGCCTTTCCATTGAGCCCTGTGCGCGGTCATGTCGTATCTCTCCATCTGCAGCCGAAAGAACTTTGATTGGAGCGCCCTGGTTCCGTCGGCCCGGCCTCGGAAACCTTGAACGCAGAACCAGACTATCTTTCCAGAGTATTCGTCATTTGAGTGAGGCGCTGTGTCTCTTCGGCTATTGCGTCCGCGTATGACTGGAGAAAATCAAGATCGAATTCGAGAAGCTGTTCAATAGTTTCAAGTCGAGCCAGGAGCTTCCTCGCCTTGTCCAGGATCAGTTGCTCGGCTGAATTGGGACGCTTATCCGACACGGCCGGATAACGCCGCTGCTAAAATTATGTTCAGCTGCGGCCGAACGAAACCCAGCATTTATATAGTCCAGCCTACCGCCAATATTCGTTGAGGCCGCCCGTAGATCCGCAAATGGGATCGGTATTCGGTACCGGAAGCAACGATATGGTTTTCAACATGGCGTCGGTAGCAGCCTGGGTCTGAATGTCTGCGTGCTGCCCCTCAGGGTAAGCGCCAACGATTTGAAAGTCCGGCGACGACCCAAGGTTTCTGTGCCCGGTCCCAGCAGGGAGGATCAATGCGTCGCCCGCGATGAGATCGAAGGTCTTGCCGTGAGGTCCGCCGATGAGCAGTTTTGCAGAGCCACTTCCGACACCGAGTACCTCATGCGCCCCGGAATGGTAGTGCTGGTAGTCGAACACGCCATTCCGCCAGATACCGGTCCAGCCGTTCTCCGAAAACGCCTCCTCAAAATCTGCCGAGGTCGCATCAAAGATAGCCCGGCGGTAAATCAAAACGGGAAGGGTGGGATTGTTTGGCACCCAGTCGCTCGGATGGAAAATAATCTGCTCTATGCTCATGATCGAAGGCGACCTCCATGATTTTATTGTGAACCGATTAAGCGCCCGATGGCGTCACTGACTGTCGTCGACCACTTCAGTTTCAGGCCGGTCACCACCGTCAACCATCTGCGTCTGCCAAGTCCCATCGGAGAGCTGAAAGGTAATTTCTGCCGGGTCGCCGCCAACTTGCTGACGCTCTGCGGCTGACCGCGCAGCAGCCAAAGCCGCATCGTGGTCCGGGAAACTTTCTGACCAGACGTCACCGACGCGGTAAGCGTAGCCTTCATCATGTTTGTCAACGTGATAAGTAATCGGCATGGGAGATCCTCTCCATATGAACCATCCGGACAAGATATCCGCCGTTTATGCGGTAACTGATCTCGCCCTATTTTGTGATAGCGTCGAGTTAGGGCGAGCCTTAAATCATTATAGAGCCGCCAGTTACAGGGATAACGGCGCCTGTCATGTAGCTCCCCAAACCCGACGCCAGCAGAACGTATGCCCCGGCAAGCTCTGCAGGTTGACCGGCCCGGGCTAGCGGCATCTTCTCGCCGAAATGCTTGGCCTTCTCGTGCGGTAGGGTCGACGGGATAAGAGGCGTCCAGATGGGGCCAGGCGCAACAGCGTTCACGCGAATGCCTCTCTCCGCCAGCATTTGAGCCAGTCCGGCTGTAAAGTTAGATATCGCGCCCTTTGTGGCCGCGTAAGCGAGCAGTTCCGGCGAGGGTTGACGGGACTGAATGGAGGTCGTGTTGATGATCGCGCTACCCTGTGACATTTGTGGAACCGCTGCCTTGCAGAGGAAGAACATCGCGTGAATGTTCGTCTGGAAAGTTTCGAGCCATTCGTCGGTGCTGATCTCATCCATCGATCCGCGCGAGCGTTGAAACGCAGCGTTGTTGACCAGAACGTCAAGGCGGCCGAACTCCTCAACTGCTTTCGCCACCAGCTCTTTGCAATGAGACTCGCTCTTTATGTCTCCAGAGATCAAAAGCGCTTTTCTGCCAGCTTTTCTCACCCATTCAGCGGTCTCCTGGGCATCGTCGTCCTCGTTGAGATACGAGATGACGACATCAGCACCTTCTCGGGCGAAGGCAATCGCGACAGCCCTGCCGATACCGGAGTCGCCGCCGGTGATTAGCGCTACTTTTCCGACGAGATGATTTGCGCCTTGGTAAGTCTGCTCACCGTGATCGGGCAAGGGGTCCATTAGTGTGGTATGGCCGGGCGGATCCTGTTCCGGGGCGGGGTAGGTTGGTACGGGGCGGGATTCTTCCGACATTCGGTCTCCTATTCGACGATTGCGTGAAAAAAACAGTGGGGGCAGGGCGCCCTCTCTGAGGAAGGCAGGTTTCAGCGGCACAAAACGCCTACGCCCCCTCGTTGCTCAATCAACCAAAGGCAACAGCATCAGTTCCAATGGACCCCGGGGTGTACAATACCGTACCAAGCGTCAACGATCGGAAGCGGATGACGGATATGAGTATAGGATGCCTTCGCGCTTAGAGGGCCGAGCAGGGATGGTGTGATATTAATGCTACTCGCCGATTATTCGCGCATTTCCGGCTATCGGTCTTGGAACGAGACAACCCGCCCTTTGTTGGAGATGAGATCACAGCCCAGGGGAACGACATGCCTCATGAGCAGACCGAACGCTTCGTAACAATCAATGGCATCGAATTGCATGTGATAGAGGCGGGGCGGTCTGATGGTGAGCCGATCCTGCTCCTGCATGGCTTTCCTGAATTTTGGTGGGCTTGGCGAAACCAGATATCAGCTCTGGCAGAGGCAGGCTTCCGTGTGATTGTCCCAGACCTTCGTGGATATGGCCAAAGTTCAGCGCCACCTGGATGGGAAAACTATACAGTTGATAAGCTAGTGTCGGACGTTGTTGAGTTGGCGGCCGCCTTGCAGGTGGGCCGGTTCAATCTTGTTGGACACGACTGGGGCGGCATCATCGCATGGGCACTCGCCGCCCGACATCCGGTGTTGGTTCATCGGCTCGTGATCCTGAATGCGCCACATCTCGACGTTGTCCAAACGGTTTTGAAGGAGCGCCCGGCGCAGATTTTAAAGAGCAGCTACATCGGATTTTTCCAGCTCCCAATGCTGCCCGAGCGCGTGTTAGCGGCGATGTCGTTCAAGGTTCTCCGGATGGCTCTTTCGCACAGTTCGAAGCCGGGGACGTTCACACCGATGGAAGTGAACGCATACCAGACCGAATGGCAGCGGCCAGGAAGGCTTGGCGCCATGATCAATTATTACCGAGCGCTGGTGCGACGTAGACCAACGGTGCTGGGAAGGATCGTCCCGCCCACTCTCATCATCTGGGGATGCAAGGACACTGCCCTCGATTACAAGCTGGCGGAAGCAAGCCTGCTCCAATGCGCGAACGGCAGGATGCTCACCCACCGAAATGCATCCCACTGGCTCCATCTAGAGGAGCCAGACTGGGTCAACGATAATCTGGTTCAATATCTTCTCGAAGACCACGAACTGGATCGACCTGACCCCGGGACGTTCGAAGCGACTGGGTGAACGCCCCTCACCATTCTTCCTCCTCATCATCCCACCCGGCCGCATCGGCGAGGTTTTGATGGGTCTGAGCATTCCACTCCTCAAGCGCTTGCTGCCAATGCGCGTGGTCCGCGCCATCTGGTCGGCCAGCATGCTCCCATATCTCGTAAGCTCTTCGGGTTACCCAAGCGTCTCGATCTTCCAACCTATTTTCTCCGAATATTAAGCCTTGGAATTTGGTGCGTGGGCGCCGTGCATCAATGTCCGCTATCGTACAGATAGCGGCTGCCAGCCAACCTCCTCTCATCGCTGGGAGCCGGTCTACGCAAAAATTGTTCGTCCGTAACGAAGAGGAGAATTTCATGGATCAAGAGTAGATCCGGAAGTTGGCGCACACGAGATGGGAAGCAGAGGGGCGATCTGACGGGCAATAAGATCGTCATCGGCGCTGCACAAGAACCGACAACGGCTCGAGAATCGTCTCGCCGCGATCCGTCAGCCTGTACTCGACGCTGGGCTGCTTGGTTGGAAAAACCGTGCGCGCAATCAGGCCGTCCCGTTGATCCGAAAAGAATCCTCGTCATGGGCGCGACCGGGAAACTCGGGTGGGCTGATCGCCGCCACACCGCAATCAAAACGGCCCTCTCAGCCTTCGATGACGCCGATTAGGAACAGGCTGTGGTGGAAGTCCCTTGAGCATGAGCTTCGAACTCCTAGGAGAGGTGATCGAGTGCGGTATTTTGCCAGCCTAAAGCCAGCCATGCCGACTTACTCGACTGCCTTCGTGGCAGCTTTGACGCAGTCAAGGAAGGCGCGCAGGGCCGGTGGTACGCGGCGATGCCCGGGATAATAGACAACCAGCTTCTCGCTCGTGGCAGTCCAGCCCTGAAGCACCTCCTGGAGCGCGCCACTCGATACATAGGTCTCCGCATCAATGCTGGAAACATAAGCGATTCCGAGTCCTTTGGAGGCGGCCTCCACCATCAGGATCTGCTCATCGAGGATGAGCGTGCCCGATGGGTCGATCTCGATGGTCTGTCCTGCCCGCTCAAACTCCCAGCGATAGATTTTCCCTCCCGGCATTCGATGGCGGATGCAGCGATGTCGCGAGAGATCCTCCGGCGTCTTCGGCTCCCCCATTTTTTGCAGATAATCGGGTGAGGCAACGCAGACAAAACGCACGGGTACATCAAGCGTGACGCCTATCATGTCCTGTGGGACCGTTTCGACCAGCCGAACGCCGGCGTCAAAGCCCTCCAGTACGATGTCGACAAGCCGACCTTCAGCCACGATATCCACAGTTACTTCAGGATAGCGCTCCGTCATCATAGGCAGGACCATTTCCACCAGCACCTTCGCGACCGCACGTGAGGCGTTGATCCGGACAGTTCCGCTCGGCGCGCCTCGAAAGCGCGACACGCTCTCCAGCGCCTCATCTAGCGACGTCAGGGCAAACTGAAGCTTCTGGAAAAGTTCTGCCCCGGCTTCGGTCGTCGAAACACTGCGGGTCGTCCGGTGTAGAAGGCGGACACCGAGCCGTTCCTCCAACTCCCTGATCGCGCGGCTGAGCGTCGATGCAGACATGCCGAGGTCATCAGCGGCTTTGCGAAAGCTGCGCCGCTCGGCAACGGCTGTGAAGGCTGACAGGTCAGTGAGTGATGGACGCTCCATTGTTGCGATTATTGCATTAACCCATGCCAATTGCGAGTGATTAAACAACAGCCTGATCCGCCTTACATCGCATTAAACAATTTGAAAGGCGACGAAATGGCAAAGAATTGGCTTATCACAGGAAGCTCTTCCGGCTTCGGTCGATTGCTTATGGAGATCGCGCTCAAGCGCGGCGACAAGGTTGCGGCAACAAGCCGCGACATTACCCGGCTTGCTACGCTCAAGGCCGAGCATGGCGATCAGTTGCTTCCCCTCGAACTGGACCTCGCTGACCGGGCCAGCCTGCGTGCCTCAATAGATGCCGCGTTCGCACAGTTGGGTCGGATCGATGTCGTCGTCAGCAATGCGGGCTACGGTTTGCTGGGCGCCGCCGAGGAAGCCGATGACGCTCAGGTTCGGCAGATCATCGACACGAACCTCGTGGGATCCATCGCACTGATCCAGGCCTGTTTGCCGCATCTGCGCAGTCAGAAATCGGGACGCATTTTGCAGGTATCGAGCGAAGGTGGTCAGATCGCCTATCCGGGCTTTAGCCTTTACCACGCGACCAAGTGGGGCATTGAGGGTTTTGCCGAGGCCGTCGGCAAGGAAGTGGCTCCATTCGGGATCGAGGTCAGCCTGATCGAGCCCGGCCCGGCGCGGACTAACTTCGTCAGTTCAGTCGTGCGCACCAAGCCACTGGCCGCCTACGCCGGAACGCCCGCCCATCTGACCGCAGAAAACATCGACAGCGGCGCGTGGATCATCAAAGGCGATCCGGTTCGCATGGCTGATGCGATGGTCCGGCTCGCGGATCAAGATCAGCCGTTGCCCAAACGCCTGGTGCTGGGGGCCGACGCCTATGAAGGCGTGCGGGCTGCTCTGGTAGAGCGTCTGGCCGAACTCGATGCTCAAAAGCAGATCTCCATCGCAGCAGACTATCCGGCAGAGGAACTCATCTGAGATGAAAACCCTGCATCTGGTGGACCCCGACGTTCGCGACACCGTGGCGTCCTTCCCTCCGCTGACACCAATCTTCGAGACGCTTCCTGCCTTGCGCGAGGCAGTGATATCTCTTTACCCCACTCCCGATCAGGTCATGTTCGAGCAGCACATTGCGAAAGGCACATCAGGCAACCCTGACGCGCGTGTGCTCATCCATCGCCCGAAAGGTGCCAATGGTGCCGGTCCCGCAATCCTCTATTTGCATGGCGGCGGCTTTATCGCGGGCAAGCCCGACATGATGGCTGTAGCCAACAAGGAACTGGCAGAGGTGACCGGGGCGGTGGTTGTCGCCGTTCAGTACCGACTGGCCCCCGAAACACCGTTCCCCGGGCCTGTCGAGAATTGCTACACGGCGCTGAGCTGGGTTGCAGCCAATGCTGGTCAGCTCGGCATCGACCGGAATCGCATCGCAATCTATGGGCAAAGCGCAGGTGGTGGTCTTGCGGCCGCCACCGCACTCCTTGCAAGAGATCGCGGCGGCCCCGCGCTCAAGGCCCAGTTTCTGCTCTATCCGATGCTGGATGCCAGGACCGCCACGGATAAGGCTCCGGTCACCAACCCGACAACCGGTGAGTTCGGCTGGACGGTTGAGTCCAACCGCTTCGGTTGGCAGGCGATGCAGGGAGGTCAGGATATACCCGTCGAGCGGCTAGGCCATTTTTCGCCGGCGCAGGCGGGCGACCTGTCCGGCCTGCCTCAGACCTTCCTGGCAGTGGGATCCCTCGACCTGTTCCTCGAGGAAAACATTGCCTACGTCCAAAGGCTTTCGCGCGCGAGCGTGCCAGTCGAGGCGCATATCTATCCGGGCGCGATTCACGGCTTTGAGATGTTTCCCGGAACGCTGGCAGAGCAATTCCGCCATTCGTTCCTATCTGCCATCGATCGCGCGCTAAGCTAAGCGAGGATATAGGTGTGGCAGCTCCTGAGAACTCATCACCAGAAGCTGCCAGTCCGCAAATCACCCCGGGCAACCCGTTGAGCGTTGTGCTTTTTTGGAGAATTGGAGAATTTTTTTGGAGAATCTCCCCCAAGTGCATCATGCCTATTTTGAGGGTAGGGGATCATGCCTGATCCTGCAAATGTGCCATAAACGCCTCTGCCGGCGTCCTGTAACCTAGGCATTTTCTGGGTTGGTCGTTGAGAAGGCGTGCGACCTGATTGAGTGTTGCCTGGGACATCTGGCTGAGGTCTGTATTTGACGGCAAGAAGGGCGGATGCGTTTATTGGCGTTCTCCACTGCACCTTTTTGCCATGGCGCACTGGGATCGCAAAACCAGCTTCGGGCACCAATTCCATCCTCCAAAGCCCGGAATGCGGCAAACTCGGTGCCGCGATCAAATGTAAAACTCTGGCGCGCGAATGCGGACAGGGACGAGAATACACGGATGATCTTGTCCATAATCGGACGCGAGTGCCGGCTGGGATTTTTGATCAGAACGGTGTACCTGCTTTTGCGCTCCACGAGAGTGGTGACATTGGCGTGTCCAAACGGACGCTCGAAGATGATAAGACCACCCTCCCAGTGCCCGAATCTTGTCCTATTCCCAATGATTTCAGGACGTTGCGATATACGGTGGGTCGCTGGAAACACGCCGTCACGCGGTTTCCTAGAGCCGAGTGGACGGCGCTTGCGGCGCGCTTCCGGCAGATATCGGTAAAGGCCAAGCTCGTAATCTTCCTTGCTATAGATGAACCTATAGATCGTCTCGGCTGACACCCGAACCGGGCTTATTCGATCTGAAAGGAGGCGTCCGGCTATCTGCTCGGGAGACCACCGAGCCTCCAGTTGACTGATGACTTCAGCACGAAGATCTGGATGGCGCCGAAGCTTGCGCAAACGTCTCCGCCGCTCGCGCCTCAGTTCGTCAGCGATCGTGCCAAAATAGCCGGTGTATTCAGGCAGTTCATTGTCATGAAAAGTATTGCGCCGAATTTCGCGATAGATCGTCGAGCGGTGCCGTCCCAGCCGACGGGCCATCTCGTTGACCGCAAGTTTCTGTTCTACGAAGCGATGAAGAAGACGACGATCGGCGAGGGTGATCTGCGTGTAGCATCGAGACATGCCAAAATCTCCAAAGTGAAGCCATTGAAATTACTGGCATGTCGCACTTGGAAATAGAATGTACCCCCTTACACACAATGTGGCAGCAAGGTTGGAATGTCCGTCGAATTGCAAAGTAGAAATGTCCGCGAGGCCGCTTTCCGGCACACCAATCAGCCCCGATCTGAGCGGCTGATCCCGCTTGCAAGATCAGATCGGGGC
>Ga0209795_10001456_pt1 | contig 14759 bp, 14 predicted proteins | sample AgamicOrMarz_FD_187166 | JGI IMG/M metagenome (GOLD analysis project Ga0209795, IMG submission 187166) | Agave microbial communities from Guanajuato, Mexico - Or.Ma.rz (SPAdes) (version 2) | ecosystem: Host-associated > Plants > Phyllosphere > Phylloplane/Leaf | place: Guanajuato, Mexico...
CATAATTAGTTTAAATCTATAAAAAACAAAAAGCGCTTTTATCTTTTTAGTAGATAAAAGCGCTTGATGTATAAACACAGACTTCACCTAACTAAAAATGTAGGCAAAGGTCTTGCTAACAATTAAGGTTGCCAACAAAGCCGGAAACAAAATGTTTCGTAGTGACGACTTTTGTTGTACAGCTACTCCCCTTTGGAGTATTAAGTTGTTACAATGGTAACGTAAATCGATTCTACAAGTCAATTAATAACTAATGCCGTCTAAAAAGGAACATCCTTTTAGACAAATGCACGTCGAAATAAGGGTTAAATAATAATTGACTTTCTGTGATTTAGAAAAGTAATACCTAAGTACTTTATAGCTTTATAAATAGAAATTTATGTTTATTTGTCCATGTGAAAATATGATATATTATATACATACTTATAATACGGCATACTATAACTAACCTAGGTAATCACAAATAAAAACACTACTAATCCATAAATATAAATGTTATCAAAAGCGTTAGTACAGATTACTAACGTCTTTTTTACTATCTTCTTCACTTTAAGATTTCTGCACGCACTGGAGGGAGATAACATTGAATAAAAATCAAAAGATATGGACCAAAGAGGAAGATTTATTCCTTAAAAAACAATATGAACAGTTGACGTTTCAAAGAATTGGTGAACACTTAAATCGTAGCAAAGAATCAGTTAATAAACGAATTATACGATTAAACCTCCGTAGTGAAGAAAATTATGAACTTTTTCTACAAAAGGAGTAATAATTAAACTATTTTTTACTAAGGTATTTTATTATTTACTCTTATGAATAATATAACAATAAATATTATCTATATTTAAAAATAAAAAGTATTACTGATTCATTTAATAAGTTATTTTTAAATTATCTAATGTTTATTATTTTTATCTTGATGTTAGTTTAGATAAAGGTGTATATTAAGATATACAACTAGAAGTTATATCTAATTTTTGTATTCAATAATTTCGTTGTAATTTAATTCTCTGAATATCTTAGATGATTTATCTTGCTTCTACCTAGTACGTGTCTTTTTATGTTCATCCTCCTGAACTTTAAGAAAAACACATAGTTGATAATTTAGCTTTGTATTTATCAGTATTCCCATATATCTCTACAGGGTGTTGAATGGATTAAAACCAGAAATAGCTTGATTGAATACTCTCTCAGAGGCACAACTTGTTTAACACATAAAAAACACTTGTTTTTATGCAGAAATACACTAAATGCATATATCTAAGATGCAGAGAAACGCTTTCTGAGGAAATTAACTTTAGTTTTACATATAATAAATAATAAATCATTCAATGTAAATTTCAGCGATATAGAAACTTTTGTTTTCTTTTTTTCTGTTCGCAAAAAGAGGTGCCCGTATATTTTAGAGGAGCACCTTAGTTCTAGAAAACGTATATGATTAATTGCAAAATATGAATTTACTGAAAATAATCATTAGAGTTTTAGAAATCTATTTCTCCATTCCTCTGATAATTCATCAACTCTCAGTATCTTTTCGATTGATTGTTTATCTTGGTGTTGGTGAAAAAGAATTTTTGTAGCAAAAGCCACTGATATTCTTCTAGGATGCCTATCAATAACGTTTATTTCTGAATCGTTTTTAATAGATCCTTCTTCCAATACTCGAAAAAAGTAACCTGTTAGAGAAGTTTCAACGACTTTCTTTAAAAGTTGTTTTTCCTCATTATATTTCGATATTGTATCACAAGGTACCCTTCCTTGCCTCACTTGCACGATTGCCTCTCCGATTTGATATATATCACCTATACAAACTTGTTCTTCAGTCATTCCCGTTGCTGTAATATTTTCTCCAAAGGCTGGTAAAACCAATTTCTTTCGTAAGAGTCTTTCCCAATAAGAATAGTGTTCAAATGGATATAAACATACCGCCCTATCAACGCCTCCATGCTTTTCTTTATTTCCAACGTCGTCTCCCACGAACCCTCCTACCTTTTTTAACTCAGCAGCCTTGGTAGAAGCCTTTCCTATTCCAGATAGCTTAGCTTCGTGGTTCCAGTTATATTCCTTTGGCGTTCCAATAGCTAAATTAATAATTCTAGGCATCAATTTGTAATGACCTCACCTTCAGTGTTTAATTGTACCCTAGCCTGTAGCTTATCTGTTTTCTTTGGCTGATGAGAGATATTCAGTTACATAATATTCACCGTTAGGTATTACCTTCTAGCTATCATTTCTATTTCAATTTGTGCGCCTAGAGGGAGAGATGCTACACCTATAGTTGTACGAGCAGGATATGGAGCAAAAAACTGTGTTGCATAAACTTCGTTCATTGCTGCAAAATCATCCATATTGCTTAAAAAAACATTTACCTTTTCCACATTTTCAGGGGTTAGACCTGATGCTTCCAATACTTTAAAAAGATTTTCAAAACATTGTTTTGTTTGTTCCACAATATTACCCTCTGAGAGCTTTTGAGTCTGTGGATCGATAGGAGTTTGCCCGGATAAAAATAGTAAATCCCCTGCTTCAACTGCATGAGAGTACGGTCCAACAGCAACAGCGCCATCAGCATTAATACATTTTCTTGTCATATATAATACCTCCTTTAGATATTTACCTTACTGTAATATAGAGATTTATAAATAAATTATAAACCTCTATGTTCCCTGTTTTTATAAATTACGATGTAGCGTTTAGAGAGATTCATCGTTTTATTCTATTTAAATATGATTACGTTTTAAAAAATCTAACATTAATTCTCCAATTTCATTTGCGTGTGTTTCTAGAGCAAAGTGGCCACTGTCTACTAAGTGGATCTCTGCATCAGGTAAATCTTTTTTGAAAGCTTTAGCCCCTTCTGGAATAAAGGAAACATCATTTTTACCCCATACTGCTAATAAGGGCGGCTGATACTTACGGAGATATTGTTGAAATTCAGGATACATCTTTACATTGGTTTGATAATCAAATATTAAATCTAACTGTTTTTCATCATTTCCCGGTCGTTTCATATAGGTAATGTCAAGCGTATAACCATCTGGGGAAACTGTATTTTCCCGCGTCCCATCGATATACTGATGCTTAATGGTTTCTGATGCAAAAGCCGTTCGATAACTTTGTCTTTTTTCCGGCGTGGGATTTTCCCAGTATTCTTCTCTAGTCGCCCATTTTGATCCCAAACCTTCTCGATAAATGTTTCCGTTTTGGCTAATAATTGCTGTTACACGCTCTGGATTATGCATAGCTAAACGAAAACCAATAGGAGCACCATAATCAAAAACGTATAGAGCATACTTATCAAGTTCTAATTTATTAACGAAAGCTTCAATTACCTCAGTAATATGATCAAATGTATAGTCGAATTCTTTTCGATCAGGCGAAGTTGTATTTCCAAAGCCAGGATAATCAGGAGAAATTACATAATAATTTTTTTCTAGAACCGGAATAAGATCTCGGAACATGTGGCTTGCAGATGGAAAGCCATGTAGCAATAAGATGGTTGGTTTATCTGGATTCCCTGCCTTCCTATAAAATATATTCAGACCTTTCACTTCTAAAGTATGATATGTTACCATACAAACTCTCCTCTCCTAATTACCAAACGTTAAAGTGACTAAACCCTCTTCTAAACAACTATCATCAATAAAGACTTTATTTTTAGCTAAAGTTCCCGACTGTTTTCTCCAAATATTTCTTAATCAATACCTATACTTTATAATAGATTTGCCTATCATGTATAATTCAATACTGAGATAGGGGGCATCTCTAAAAGAGATATCTACTTAAGTTAGGAGGCAATATGAATATTCAATTGCTTCACGTCTTTTTGTTGAAAAAGCTATCATATCAAGTTTTTTCTTGAAAAATGATATGATAGCTTTTATTTATTAAACCTTTAGTTATCAAAATGACGCAAACAAAGATATATGAACAAAGCAATGCTTTATATTGTTCTTTCTCTTTCTACTACTTCCTTCTCAACTACATACTTTCAATACTTATTAGACACATAAAAGTTAAATTTCTTCATTCTGTATATTTTCTGTATTTACAATCTTAACAGGCTTATTATCAAATCGAATCCCGGATAATAAAAAGAGAGCACCAATTAATACAACAATTGCAGCCCCAATTAAAGCAGAGTTGTAATTATGACTAGCAGATGCAAAGTGGCCAGCAAGCAAGGGCCCTATCATTTGACCAGCAGCATAAATAGCTGTAAGGTAACCGATGATACGGCTACTATTCTTTGGATTAATTCGGCTTGCTAATGTTGTAGCAAGTGTTGTAATTCCCATAAATGTTGCTCCAAACAATAGTGCACTTACAATTAAACCTATTTTAGTCATTAATAATACCGGAACTACAATGCCAAACGCTTGTAATAGCATGGTAACAACTAAGCATTTCACAAACCCCATTTTTTTGGCAAGTGAAGACCAGATAATACAAGATGGAATCGCAGCTAAACCGACAATCATCCATATAAAGGTTGCATCGCCATTAAAATTTGGTATTTGTCCTGCAATAGATATAATAAAGGTACCAGTTACAATATACCCTAGACCCTCTAGGCCATAGGCTATAATCAACCAAGGAATCCATTTCGTTGGAGGTCCATGAGCAGGCATCTCCTTCTTCTTATTCTGAGTAGAACTAGAGGTCTCATCTTTCAACCAAATCCATACTAGGAAAGTTAGTATAATACTTAGAATAGAGAGCCCAATCCATGCTCCTTCCCATTTAAAATAATGATTTAAAATAGGGATAGTGATTCCAGTAAGAAAAATCCCTACTCCAACTCCTCCATAGAAAAGCCCAGACCAATTTGTTTTTTCCTTTTCAGCAAGTTTCTCTAATACAATACTTGAAGCTAACACAAGTACAAATGCACTAGAAAAACCAGACACAAAGCGAAAGATATACCATGCTGAATACATTCGAAATAACCCCATACCTGCAGTGGTAATTACACTAAGGATTAGACTCAATTTCAAAAACGTTTTTCTACGTTGTTTTAAAGGAAGGATACCCACTAAAACAGCTCCGACTAGGTATCCTGCGTAGTTGCTTGTAGCAAGATACCCGGCAACTTTATTTGAAAATGACATGTCACTTTGCATAAGAGGTAGAATAGGCGTATAGGAAAACCTTGCAATGCCCATTGCAATAACTAACGATAATATTCCACCAACTAAAATTTTAATCAAGATCTCATCTCCTTAAAAAATGTTACTACTTCAGCATATCTCTATTTTGATATATAATAAAATACATAAAATAGATAACAGGTATCTTTAAAACAGATATCAAAATCCATCGAAGTTTGTATCTCTGGCTTCTCAATGAGTCTGCTAGCACGTTCATAATTTTTTAAGTCTATAGAGCTCTCTGTACTACTATATTTACACATGTGTAAAAGCCCTTTGCTTAATAAGAGCAAAGGGCTTTTTATTAAATAAAATGTGATAAATTCAATTACTATGGCGGGGTTTATTCCATATACGTACACACTTTCTAATTATGAATCCACGCTATAGTTGTGTGGAAACCTTTATCCATATAACGAGGATGAAAGTCCCTTCTCCTCCTCTAGGATATTATAGAGGACTAATCCTCTCCTCTTGAAACATTTCTACAAATTTAATAAGAGGCGTAGAGAAAGTGGCATCAGTACGATAAATAAAAAGCGTGTCGACTAGCGAAAATTTTTCTGGAATAGGATAATGAGTAACCTCCTCTAGATAGCTGTATCTTTGTACAATAGACAGAGGTAGTAAAGTAACTCCCAGTCCAGCTGCTATACATCCCATAAGGGCATCCAAGGAACCAAACTCCATAACTTTAGAAGGTATCACCCCTTCTTCATGTAACCAATGCTTTAACTTCTCACGATAAAAACAACCTTTGTGTAAAACTAACAGTGTCAAATCATCAACTTTATGAGATTTTAAAGATTGAGAAAGTAACGAATTTCCTACCAATACTAATTCTTCACTGAACACCTTCTTTGTAATAAGGTCAGGATGAGATAGAGGTCCAGAGACAAATGCACCGTCTAATTCATAATTTAACACTGCTTCAATATGCTGACTGGTAGGCCCTGTTTTTAAGTTTAAGTCTACTTGCGGATAAGCAGAATGATACCTAGAAAGAAACCTAGGCAAATGAACGGCAGCCGTTGTCTCCATTGATCCGATACCTAATGGACCCTGAGGGTCTTCTTGGTCCTTCATTACTTCTTTTGTTTCATCTAAAAGACGAAAAATTTTATTAGCATAAGTTACTAATACTTCTCCTTTTGCTGTTAGTGTAACCCCTTTGTTATGTCGATAAAATAAGACCGTTTGCAGGCTGTTTTCTAACTGTTGCATCCGAGTCGTAATATTAGATTGTGCATAATTTAGCTCTTTTGCAGCTTTTGAGATACTCCCATACTCGGCAACTGCCTTAAAAATACGCAAAGATTGAATATCCATGTTTCTTCACACCTAATTTCTCTTTGCCATCTGTTAAAACGATGGCAAATATCTTTATTTTGAATTATACCATATGGAGAAGAGCGTATATGATAAATATGGAGTATCTTTTATGAGGATTATAAAGTGCAATTATATTTTTATGAGTCTCACATGTGCTCTTAATAAAAATGAATTAACTACCAGACCACATCATTTATTTAAATCTTAATACAACTCGTGTAGTCTACTTCATAACCTGGGGGAGAAAAATGAATTTAGATAATCGTGTTTGTGAAATTTTAGATATTAAGGTACCCATTATACAGGCTGGTATGGCGGGAGATAAAATTACAACAGTAGATCTCATTGTAAACGTATGTGAGGCAGGTGGGCTTGGAACATTAGGTGCTGCTTATATGCATCCAGAGGATATCCGACAAGCTGTGAGAGAGATTCGAAAATATACTAAAAGGCCCTTTGCTGTTAATCTTTTTGCTACTGAAATGGCAGATAATACGGGTGGGTTAGAAGAGGTTCAGCAATTATTAGATACGATGCGAGGCGTTTTATCTATTAAGCGTGTTGAACAAGAAGTCAAAACTAAAAATTTATTTAAAGAGCAGTTTAAAGTATTGGTAGAAGAACAAGTACCTATCGTAAGCACAGCTTTTGGTGTTCTTCCACCTTATGCGATGAAAATAGCAAAAGAAAATGACATAAAAGTTATGACAATGGTTACAACAGTCAAAGAAGCCCTAACTGCACAAGAACAGGGGACGGATGTGATTATAGCTCAAGGAAGTGAAGCAGGTGGTCATCGAGGAACATTTGATGTAAATGAGCATCCTTACGGAGCTAATATTGGGCTGTTCTCACTTGTACCTCAAATAGTGGATCAAGTGGATGTTCCCGTCATTGCCACCGGTGGAATTATGGATGGAAGAGGATTAATCGCAGCTTTAGCTTTGGGCGCGAGTGGTGTACAAATGGGAACTGCTTTTTTAGCGACACAAGAATCTGGAGCACATCCTTGTTATAAAGAGGCTCTTCACGAAAGTAATGAAGAAAGCACGGTTCTCACTAAACATTTCTCAGGTCGTCCCGCGCGAGGAATAGCAAACACTTTTATTAAGGAGTTTGAAACTTCTAAGATTCAACCTCTATGTTTTCCTACACAAAATACAATTACGGGAGATATTCGAAAAGCTGCAGCTAAGTTAGGTAATAGAGAGTATATGTCTTTATGGTGCGGTCAAAGTACAAGGCTATTAAAAAGAGATAAAACAGCAGCTGATCTAGTGAAAGCTACTATGCAACAAGCAGAAAACATTCTAAAAACACTTACTTATAGTTAAATCAGCAAATGAGCCTCTTTCTACAGTACTTACCTACTGAATCTATAGAGTTGGGCTTTTCCTATTCAATCATTTACTCTAAAGATATAATAAATGATGTGAAAAAATATTTGAATTGTAAGGTGAACAACATGAGAATTGGTTTTTTTGATTCTGGAATTGGCGGAATATCAGTATTAAATGAAGCAATAAAACATTTTCCGAAAGAAGATTTTTTATACTATGCTGATACACGCAATGTTCCGTATGGAACCAAGACAAAAGAAGAAGTAAATAAACATGTCCAAACTGCAGTGGAAGATATTCTTAAACAAGAGGTTAAAGCACTTGTTATTGCTTGCAATACAGCTACTAGCATCTCTATTAACGAATTAAGGTCTACTTACGATATTCCAATCATCGGAATGGAGCCTGCCGCAAAGCCTGCTATTAAATTAAGTAGTTCAATGGATAAAAGAGTGCTTGTTTTTGCTACAGACTTAACATTAAAAGAATTGAAATATAAAAAGTTAATTACTAAAATTGATAAGGATTCAATCGTTGACCCATTACCTCTTCCAGAATTAGTTGAATTCTGTGAAGATCTAAACTTTAATTGGGATGAATTAAGTACGTATTTTAGAACAAAGCTAGAAGGATTTGATTTAAATCAATATGGTACGGTTGTATTAGGTTGCACTCATTTCCCTTATTACAAGCCTGTATTAAAAGATTTGCTTCCCTCTCATATTCAACTTATTGATGGCAGTAAAGGTACTGTAGAAAGACTGTCTAGTCTCCTAGAAGAAAAAAGTTTACTAAGTACCAATGGAACTAATGATATTTCGTTTCAATGTTCTAGTAACGATAAGAACTATATGATAAAGATGGAAAATGCATTAAATATACTGCAAAATGCATTAAATAAACCAAAAAGAAAGCACCTTAAGTAAAGGTGCTTTCTTTTGCGTTCCTGTAATGGGTATTGCGTTTAGTTTCCCTTTTCAACATATCGATAACATAATAAACTAACTCTAAATTTCATTTTATCATTTATATGTTTTGTAGAAAAATAGATCATTTTTCTTTGTTTCATTTGATTTTGTATAGCATTGAACATATCCATTGAGATAATGGCTTCGTGTGTATTACAGTAATGTTCATGTCTTCTTCTTTTGCTTTTTACGCTTTTTACTTGTAACACTTACTGTAGTAGTACGCTCCTGAACTAAGTCTCTAACTTAATGAGGGTTAGCTAAGAGATTAGTTTAATCTTGGAATCATTCCACTTATCACCGGTAATCAAGTGGTTATTCATAGGGGATTTCTAGAAGTTTCGAGCCTTTTTGTATGCCTTTATTTCATAGCTATTTAAAGTAATCATGTAGAATAAAACTACATTTTACCTCATATTAAAATATATTGTCAATAAAATTTTGTAATGTTTTTAAAAAATGTTATAATAGTCTTACAATTGTTTTTTTAATCATATTTTGAATTCCACTTTATTTTTATGCAGATAGAATTATGGACACGTTTTTTCAATATCCGTGTTTAAACCGAGGGAAAATTCAAACAGTTGTGTGAGCTTTAAAGGTAAGTTAGTTGAATAAAATTATCAATTTACTATCTAATAGTAACCGAGTTTTTATTCTACAAGGAGGCCTAGAATGATGAATCTAATCAATAAGAAAGTTACACACAAGCATTTTGGTACGGGTAGTATAGTTAAATATAATGATTCTAGTATTGAAATACATTTCGCATCGGAAAATAAAAAGTTTGTTTTCCCCGATGTATTTGGAAAGCACCTAAAACTACATGATAAAAGTGTTGCTGATTCACTTGAACAAATTATACGAAAAAAGGAAATGGAACTAAAAGAGGAAGAATGGAAGAAGGAAGAGGAAAAAAAACTACAACGAAAAAACCAGGAACTTCGCTGGGGACATGAAAAACTTATGAAAAATCATAAACTTCATCCCGAATCACAAATGGTTTTTTGGTGTGACACAGAAGAACAGAATAGTTCTTTTTCAGAGTGGAAGGTTTTTTCAGGCGTAATAAAAAGTGGTAATAACAAGGGGAAGCCAACCAAACCCATCCGCTTACACCAAAATAGCGCTGTCTTGTTAACAGCAATAGATTCCAGCATGCCTGAAAAAGACAGACGTATCTTAGGTGTCTATATGGTGAATGAAGATTTTATCGGTAAGCTTTGTGAAGATGGATATATTCCTGCTCATTCAAAATACAGAATCCAACTCACAGAACAGGAATCGGATCAGATGCTTTTCTGGGAATACTATGTAAATGGAAGATTCCCGGAAAAAATGACATGGAATACAGGTAAATACCGTTATTTTGATAATTCATGGATGGCTCAAATGCTACTTAATATAGTTTCGTTAAAAAGTGACCCAAAGGAACGAGAACAGGCACAACAATTTTTTGAACATTTTTGTAAAATGAATCTGATAACAGCTCAAGAGTTACCAAAGCCTAATGGTGCATTAATGCGCATTTAGACGTTAGCTCAAAGATAATAAGGATGACAGGGGACTGACACATTTTTCCCACCCATCACTAATGGCGAACAGTGCCTGACTCTGTTTGTTAATAAGTGTGTAAGTAAATCAGATCTTCCTGCAGTTATTTTTCTTAGTGTATTTATTAACCAATGGTCCTTTTTTAGAGGCTTACAAACAGCTGATCCAACAACACCTACTTTAATTTTGGTAACAACACCTATTTCAACAGGGTTGTCAAAAACTTAAGAAAATAGTATGGACTAGTATTATGTAACTTGCTAAGATGAATATTTTCTTATATAGTAAGCAAACTACTCAAAAAGCCGAGAGACATCTAACCAATCCTGTAAAATCTTTGTTGTTTAAAAACAGAAAAACTAACCTTTAGGAATCAGATAGGACTCAGAGGTTGGTTTTTCTGTTTTTAAAAGGAACCCTTGCGGGAGTTGAATTCCAGGGGAAGCCTTGTTGCTGTTTTATGAAATTTTTATACATCAGTGTGGTTGGTCCTCCTAATGAAAAGCCCTTTGTATCAAAAGCTGCATAAAGATAGAAATTATTCTAGCTTTAACCCTTACTCCTGTAAGGGTTCTTTTTTTATGTGTACAGGAAAAAGACATTATGTTAATTGGATCTATATATTGTATTCATCTCAAGCTTCTTTTTTAATAATAAAATAGTAAAAAGAAGAAATTCCCAAACTGACAAACATAATAGGTAGTACAATCATTGTATGTTCACCTTCTTTTCTATATGGCTTGTTGGGATAGACGTTTCAGCTGCTACTGGGGAGTCAAAAAACACTCTTTTTAATTTTTTATATTCAAAGAAAAGTAAAGCTATACTCATACAGGTTAATAAGGTAGTAACAGAACGAGCTGATATCTCAAAACAAAAGTCAAGAATAGTAATATTTACTGTGATAGGTAAGTAAATAATGTTCCCCAAAGTTGCTGTCTTTGGAATTACTAATAGTAAGGCTGCTGTTATTTCTCCAAAAGCAATAAAAAGATTATATGTATTCGAATATCCAAAGAAATGCCATGCCAATTGCATTGCTGAGTCCTTTGTCGAATCATATATAAAGTCGCCAGTAGAAAACTGACCTGGATAGATTTTGGCAATTCCGTAAATCAAGAAAGTTAATGCTAAAGACCATCTAAATGTAGTGATAATTGTCATTCTAAGCTTTTTTAGAAATGTACTTTTATTCATTGATTTCCCCATTTTCTGTTTCCGTTTTAATAAACCTATTTTGTATTTCTTTACTAGGAATGAGACAACTTTCTTTTTTCCAAAAGAATCGATATCGATTTTTTTGCAATGAAACGGTACACTCTATCTCGGATTTTTCTGGGTATTATCCAAAAGAGAACGAAGAACCTTATAGGTCCAGTAAGCTTATTTATAATATGTAAGATTGCTGTAGATTCAGTATATATTTGATCTTTATTAATTAAGATAATAGAATCTAATTGCTTATTATTCAGATTGTGATTTGTTATCAATGAACATGCTAAATCTGATTGAAGAGACAAAAATTTAAATATGCCTTTAGGATCTCTTTTTATCACAAGTTGAACCCAGTAATTACACACGTTACACATACCGTCAAACATAATAATAGGATGATTGTCTTTTTTAACCTTCAATATATTTCATTCCCTTAGCTAATTGTAAATATCTTCTATAAACAATTATAAAACGAGATTTAATAAAGCTCACCTAACAATAATGTAAGATGGACTTACAATTTTGTAAGATGAGCTTTCTTTTTTGAGAAGAGTGCCTATAAAATCCATTATGGTAACTAGAAATGTACAAGGTATACAAAATTAGTTATCCTCTCAAAAGTTTTTTTCTTTCTTGAAATCTTAAGTTTATAAGAATACTAAAATAGAAGAATGTCCATACTATTAGTATCTATATAACCTTATGTAAGAAAGGAGTGGCTATGAGAAATTTTACAAATACAAATAAAGTTCGGCGTTATAGAGCTGATGTCAATTCTTTTGGGACAGTTGTTATTCATCGAAGAAACCCCTATATAATCGCTTGTTGGTCCATGGCTTTTCCTGGATTCGGACATCTTCTTCTAGAAAAATATGCCCGGGGATTGATTTTAGTTACATGGGAAGTATTCATCAATCAGCAAACACACTTGAATCGAGCAATGGTTTATTCTTTTATAGGTGATATAGAATCAACAAAAGCAGTTTTAGATGTGAGGCTGTTATTTTTATATATACCGGTTTATCTTTTTTCCATTTGGGACAGTTATCGAACGACTGTTGAATTAAATAAAATTGCTGTACTTGTCGAAAGGGAGGATGGCCGGTTTAATACATTTAGTATTAATGCTATAGGAATTAATTACTTAGAAAAGCGCACCCCCTAATGACCTTTTTATGGAGTCTGACTGTTCCTAGCATGGGAGAATTTTATCTCCATAGGATTATAGTAGCTTTCTTTACTCTTGTATGGACGGTTGTCTTTATTTACTATTCGCACTTATTAGAAGGTATTCATTATCTTATCTTAGGGAACGTTGAAAAATCGACAAGCGTATTAGATACTCAGTGGTTACTTTATATCCCTTCATACTATTTTTTCACGATATATGAGGCGTATACAAGTACGGTAGAAAGCAATAAATTATTTGAGAAAGAACAGAAAAACTATTTGAAAAGTCATTATCAATCTCCTAATTTCAAAATAAATAAGGGACGGAAGGTGACGTGAATGCAAATCTTTGCAACGTTTGAACATTCAACCAATATCGAACTCGCGATTAGTGAACTAGAGCAAAAGGGGATTGATGATTTGTTTGCGGTCCCTCTTGATAATCGGACAGAAGAGAGAAACCTTTTTGATACCATTCATCGCTCAGACGGCGTTTCATTAAGTCAGACAGGACTATTTCTTGCGGTTATCTTTTCAACTATTGGTGCAAGTAGGGGCTTTGTTTTAGATTGGGGACCTATTTATTGGGGGTTGATTGGTGCATTTTCGGGCTTTGTTCTAGGCTTTTTATTTGATCTTTTTGTTCAAAAAAGTGTTAAAAAAAAACAAAGAATTCATAGGGGAAGAGCATCAGAAGTAATCTTGATTGTTGATTGTGAAGAATGTCAAAAGGAACAAGTAGAAAAACTACTGTGGAACAATTTGGCCCTAGGAGTTGCAAAGGTCAATGGATAAATATACTATACTCACGTGCTTAATGAATAAAAAAGCATTTATCACGTGGATTTAGAGAGGAGGATGAGTACTTGTGGCATACCCTTCTTATGATGAAGTACAAACTATTCGAAGTGAATTAAAGGAAGTTGGATATCAACACTGGTTTCACGATGACTTATTTACGTGGCAATGGTGGGTTTTACTTCTAGCTGCTATTTTACCTTGGATTATATGGGGATATCTTATTAAAAGGGAACATCGTCTCCATGTATTTGCATTTGCTACCTCGATGGCTATCATATCCAGTATTCTAGATGTAATTGGAGCAGATATATTGTTATGGGAATACCCTACCAAACTATTTCCTATGATTCCACCTTTATTTCCTGCTGATTTAACTGTAATCCCTGTTACATTTAGTTTAGCTTACTATTACGGTAAAAAGTGGAGAGCTTACATTCTATATATTTTCATTGTCGCATTTTTATTTTCTTACGTTATCGAACCTTTATGTACTTGGACACAAATATATAAGCCAAATAACTTTCCTCATTGGCTTTCTTTCATTGGTTTTACTTTAATATCTTTACTAGTAAGATGGTCTATAGAGAGAGTTTTACCAATAAGAAAATGATAATTTTAAAAAAACGCCCAAGGAGTGAACTGAACACCAATTGTTAGACATAAAAATCTAATGATTCCTAGAAGGTGTATTATGCAAACTAATTTTGTATAGCATATACAGCCTAAAAACAGAAAAAACTATCTTGGAGTTGGGAAGGTAGTTTTTTCTGTTTTTGGATGTTATGCAATTGGTCTCTATAGGTTGATGCCTCAAGGCGTACAAAGCATCTTGAGTAGCTTGCTCAAGTTGCTATTTATTATACGTTTGTAATTAGAGAAAGGATGTAAATTAATTTTTGCGGGATGTTCGAATTAAACAGTAAGTAAGAAAGAGAATAGCAAAAGGAATAGCAGAAACACTAAAGATTGCAAGAAAGATTTTACGGATTTTGTAATTCACTTATATTGAAGCCATCTTTATATATTAGAGTAAACATTCTAGTGTTTCTTAAGTGGTTTGCTCAAAATATTGGTTATTATTTATTATCATTTCTCTTTTGCAATTTCTTTTCTGTTAGGAGCAAGTGGTGGTTGTTCTAACCATTTATTTTTCACCATAATGTTAAACCATTTTTTTGTTATCATTAGATTTTTGAGAATGGTGCCTTCATAAGTTGTTACAAGATCTG
>Ga0209795_10001457_pt1 | contig 14753 bp, 9 predicted proteins | sample AgamicOrMarz_FD_187166 | JGI IMG/M metagenome (GOLD analysis project Ga0209795, IMG submission 187166) | Agave microbial communities from Guanajuato, Mexico - Or.Ma.rz (SPAdes) (version 2) | ecosystem: Host-associated > Plants > Phyllosphere > Phylloplane/Leaf | place: Guanajuato, Mexico...
TAAGAATAACAGCTATCTTTAAAAAGAGGGTTGTTCCTTGTTTCATAAAAAGCACCTCACCTATTTATTATCTGTTTGAATTTAACATAATATTTATTGTTTTACAATAAATATTTATTCTTTTTATCCGTATTTTTATCGTTGATTAATATTTTTTTAAAGAGCATTCCTCATTATAGAGAAATGCTCTTTAAAACTTAAAACTATCTAATTTACGACTGACCCAATCAGATAAAAGTCCGTAAACGTATACGTTTGCGGACTTTGGATTTGTATAAGAAATCTATCATTTTTATCGTTCGTTTAAGTTTGAAAATAAATTACGGACGTATTCTAAAATACATACACTTTTACGAACGTTTTTGGCAGAATAATAGGAAGGGAAACAAAAAATAAGGCTATTATGTACCTTATTATGTTTAAAAAATAAGCCACCCTATTTAGTTATAGATAGGATGACTTATTTTTTTATTATAAATATATTTAATTGTTTTGGTTTAATAAGTATAAGGTATTAACTTATTTAGAGCCTTCAAATAAACTATTATTTATGTTCATTCATTTTCTTCTATGCTTCCTCCACACATAACTAAATAAGGAGAGGAAGAAACATTGGAGAAAAACCTCCAAGACTCTTTGTCATTTCCAGATTCATTTGGAAATACTTCTAATAAATAGTTATTACTAAAGCAAATTTTTAATCCGCCTATATTATCCGCCTCTATACTTTGAACATTTCGAATATCCTTCATAATCTTTTTTAAACTGCTTGCTTTAGAATCAAATTCACTAGAACCTATATTATCCCAATTAAAATTCTCTAATTTAACATTAGAATTTGGAGAATATAAATCACCAGATGCTATGATTATTTTATCCTTTTGGACAATTCTCCAGGCACATTGAATATGCAAGGAATATTCTGCTAACGTTCTGGTATCACCAATAATGTTCTTTTTAGTAAATGGTTCTCCAAACAATAACCAAACTAAATTTGTAGTTCTTCCTATAGAATATAAAGGCTTACCAACTAATTCATTAAAAGTTACTTCAATTTCATTTTTCAAAATGTTTCTTCACGCCTTTCAATTATCTTCCAGCCTTAATTTCCCTTGCGATTACATCTATAGTATGATAATCGTAATGTTGACCCGTAATTTCATCATGAAGCTTTCTTTGTTGTGCTTTATTTAATTTGTGTTTGGATACAATGGCTCTAACCTGAGCATTTTGTGCTTGATTGTTTCTTGGTGTCCCTTTATGTTGTTTAGAAGCTTTTTGTTTAGGGACTTTATTCTTTTTAGAGAAAAATTGTAATTTAACTCTTACAAGAGCTTTTTTATATACTTTTTTTGCAATGTATTTCCCATTTTGTCTGACCATTACATAGGTAGAGATAACTCTAACCACAGTTACGGTTTGAGTATAAAAACCTTTGTGGCCGTCTGGATCTATCAATTGAACAGGGTTATTGTTGGCATATGTGTATCCATTTTGTGTAATTGGATCATCTTCATCACCAGGATCAGGATCTGCTGATAATAATACACCTTGTTCTGAATTATAATAACGATCAATTAGGTAGTACATGCCTGTTTCATCATCTTGCATATAGCCAGCATAAGTAAACGGATTCTTAATATCTGGCTGTCCCGATGTTATTTGCTTTTGTACGTTCCCCCATGCATCATATGTGTATTTTACCACAATATTTCCACTGTCTTCTGTCATGGCAACTACATCACCATGTGAGTTGTAATGATAATAGTATGTTTTTCCACCTGTCTGCATGGATAATCGTAATCCATCCATAGAATATACATACGACCGAAGTACATTCCCGTTTCCATCTGTTTCATACAACGGATTAATGCTATCTCCATCGTAATAGAAACGTGTTATAGTACCGTCCACATCCTTCTCGATACGACGATTGTTTTCATCATATTTATATGTGGTAAAAGCTTTTGTTTCTCCCTTTTTTGTAATGGAAATTAATTGGTCGGCTGCATTCCATATATACTTATATTGGCCATCTTCAATACGGTTTCCATTTTCATCATACGTAATTGCGTAATTCCCAAATTTAGTAAGTTCGTTTCCAACATTAAATTCAGCCTTAGTTTGAACAGGTGATTTTCCTGACTCTGTAACAGTTATAGATGTGCGATTTCCAAAACCGTCATAAGCGTATTCTTTAATGGTCCCGTTGGGTAGCGTTTCTTTCAATAACTGATCTAATGAATCATATACATATGAAGTTGTTTTATCTGTAGTACCATCCTCTTTGTATGAAGTGATTTCTGTACGGTTGTCATTTTCATCATACTTATAAGACTCAGATAAAATACTATCGTTATTGGCAGTGCCTATATCTAAAGACGTTACCTTGCCTGTCACATCGTAGGTGAAGGTCGAACCAGCATTGTTTCCTGAGGTATAGTTGATAACATTTCCGTTCTCATCATAATCGAAAATATATGACTTACCTGTTGAATCAGTTACTTTTGTATTTTGATCAAGCGCGTTATATTCATAATTTGTTTGATTTGATACGCTACCTTGTGTAAATTTAGATGATGTAACCTTAGTGGAGTTTGGTTTATAAGTCCAGCCAAATGTTCCACCACGATCGGTCATAGTTGCGATTTGTCCGGCCTTATCATAGGACTTTGTCCGAACTCCACTATTGACAGAATCAGTTACTTTTGTTTCTTTACCATTTTTGTCGTATTCATATGAAAAAGCTGTAGTACCATCCCATTTTTCGCTAGTCTTACGATTGGCTGTATCATAGCTTGATTCTACTATGTGTCCATTTGGCATCTCCATTTTAATTTCATTTCCATTATCATCATAGGAGTGTAATGTTTTAAATCCCAAAGCATCTGTATAAGCTTTTAATTTATTATCCAGGGTATATTCATAGAAAATATTTTGTTCCCCTAAACCTAGTGCTGTAACAGTTTTTTTAGTCGTATTTCCGTTTTCATCATAGTCATAACCTATAGTTGTGTCATTCTTAAGTTTCACTTGAGTAAGTTGATTATCTGAATTATAAGTTGATATCTTTAACTGCCCTTTTGGATCAATTTCAGAAGTTTTATTTCCATAGTCATCATATCCAAATTGTTGGGTACGTCCTTTTTTATCAGTTACTTTTGTCAGGTAGTTTCCATTAGGGTCAAATGTATTCTGGATTAGATGATTATCTTCTAACAAACGAATATCGTCAAAATAGACCTTACCTGTAAATCCATTTCTAAAAATAGCATGTACGCGAATCTTTTGAATCGTTTTATTCAAGTCTCCAGCATTAATCGTAACAGCACTACGACTCCAATCATGGGTGCCTAAAGGGAATTTTGCTTGATAATTCCCTGTTGAGCCATCTGTAAATGTGACATAGGCCCACAATGAATAGTCTTGACTTAATTGATTATCCGAACTCTTTACATTCTCTGCTTTTGACAGACCTGTTAACGTAATATTACGTGCAGTAGTCTGATTCAATGTAATATCTTGTTGGATATTTACGGTTCCTTGACCAGTTGATGTACGCTCAAGAGAGATACTTTGATCTCCTGAAAAACCTTCAGGTTCAATAGACCATTTTGTAGGTCCTTCCGTTGAGGAACTAGTCGACTTTACCCACCCGGTATCGTCCTTCTCAAAGCCACTATTATTCACAATATTAAAACTCGAAGAAACGGGCCCCTCTTCCAATTGAATATTATCAAATAGTGCTGTCCCACTTAAAGAAGTTGTGTGGCTTTCTACCTCTAAATAAACCTCAATCTTTACAGCCGTATCTGTTGTTGTAAAGGTTAATTGTCGTTCTTTCCATTTTGTATCACCTGTAACTTTGTTAAAGCGATTTGATCCAGAACCTACTGGTTTCCCACTATCATTAAGTAAACGATAATTGAAAAATGCAGTAGCATTCTTTAAACTTTGTCCCTTGATTAAACCACTTAACGTATACGTTTTATTTGGCTCAATATCGAAAGTTTGTACAGCAGCGATATAAGATTGTTCTCCTTCAGCTAGCCCAGCTTTGCGCTGTGGAGAGATACTTAAAACTTTTTCACCAGAAAAACTACCTGGTGCTTGCATGGAAATAGCTTCAAAAGATCCACTATCATTATTAGTCATTTTTAACCATTCAGTACCTAGAGAAGTTTCAAAACTAGGATTTGTTAATAAATTAGTAGCTGGACTTAAATCATCACTACTTTTAATTATGTTTCCATAAGAATCGTACATAGACATAGAAGATATTTTGGCTGACTGATCTGTTTCAGATACAGCATTCGTATCATCATAAGCTACGGTTGTAGAACGATTCTCTGAATCTACGGATTTGGTTACGTCATTATTAGTATTGTACTCATACGTATTTTTTCCTAAAGCATCTGTTTCTGTTAAGATGTTTCCATTTTTATCGTATGTGTAAGCTTCAGAAGGTGTATCGTCTGCCTGATCATTCGGATCAGTTTTCTTAACAAGATTATTGTTATCATATTCATACGTAGTGGTTAACTTTAAATTATCTGCATCTTCCACTGTTTTAGATGGATTTCCATCTTCATTGTATCCATAAATATCTTTACTGCCTTTAGGGTTTGTAACAGTGGTTTGACGAGCATCTGTATTATATGAAATGGTTGTTTCTTTCTTCAATACATCGGTTACTTTAACTAATTTACCTTCACTGTCATACGTATATTCTGTAACAGATGGTTTAGCATCCGTGTGTTTAGGATCGTAGACAAAACGTAATTGTCCATTTTCGTATCCGTACTTATATGTACGGCCGTTTGGAGTTTTTGTTTCTGTTAATTGATCCCCTGTATACGTAAAAGTCGTGATTTGGTCTTCATACGTAATTTTAGAAACATAATCTCCTGTATAACTAATAGATACAGAACGACTTGATGCATCAGTAATGCTTGTAATCTTATTATTTACATAACTATAAGTCGTTTTATTTCCATTTGAATCTTGTTCATAGCTTAGTTTGCCATCAGATCTAAAAGCTATCACACTTTGATCTGTATCTTTAAAATAAAAACCGTTGCTATCTTTCGTTAACGTTAAATAAATACCTGTTGGAGCTTGATAACCATCAGTTGTTTTTCTAAAACGATGAATCCGTTTATCTTGTTCAATGTATAAAACATCACCGTTCGCATCTTCTTTTACTTTTACATCTAATGAACTGTTCCAGCCTTTTCCGAAAATACCTACTTCTTTATCCTGACTGTTATACGTTCGAGAAATATCAATACCTGGTCCTCTACCATCTAGAGAGAAGTCAGTTTCGTCAAAGACTAAGTTACCATTAAAGGCATTTACTTGTCCCCCAGGAACATCAAAAGAAGCCCAAAAGTCTTCCATACCAAGGTAGTTTGCTTCTAAACCTGGCATTTTTGGCATAGCCGGACTGGATAATGAGCTTTCCCCTTGCGACCCGTAAGAGGTTACACGGAACCAGTAGTTTGTATTATCTGGATACCTTCCACCGGAGTTTTTATAGACAGGCGAAGGATCTTTCGCTAACTCTGTTCCTTTTCCATCTGTATGAAGCTGATAACGTCCAGCTGCAATTTCATCAGCAGTCGGCCAGATCCCCTTACCTTGTGTTGTCCATGTTGTATTATCCTTACCAGGAAGATCAAAGGACTCGTAGTTCTTACCGTTATAAATCCAAATATGATAACCTTCAGCATTAGGATCTTGATCCCATGATAGCTTCATGTAGCCATTATCTCCACCAGTTGAATTAGCAAACGGAGTTGCTTTTGGCTGATTTAATGGCATGATAGGCGTGTAAGCATCTGAGTTATCTGACTCTCCCCCTGGGAAGATAGCACTCACACGGAAGTAATATAAGCGAGATGATGCGTACTTAGTACCGGCATTACTATAGACTTCACTTGGGGAAGTAGACAGCTCTGTCCCTTTTCCGTCATGATGAAGTTGGTATTTTCCAGCTGCAATCTCATCAGCAGTTGGCCAAATGCCTTTTCCTTTAGTCGACCAACTTGTTGTATTACCAACATCAAATGTTTCGTAACTTGCCCCGTTAAAAATTTTAATACGGTAACCTGTTGCCCCTGCAACCGCATTCCAGCTTAGATTAGAATAACCTGAGCCATCATTATTAGAGGTTACTGTTCCTGTTGGTGCATTTAGTGTTGGATAATGATAATCAACTGCTAGATATGGCTTATTTGTACTATTTTCAGAAGCGTAAAACTTTTTCCAATAGGTTTGTCCATTCCCATTTTCATGAAGTTTGAATCCATAATTAGGTTTTGTACCTGCAACCCAATCTTTAACAGTACTTAGTACATCAAAGCTTGCCATTTGGTCCTTAGCTGTAGACGTTGTAGCAATATTGGTTGAGTTGGGCTTCGTATTCCAAGTTAGAGATCCTGGTGACCAGTTTCCATCTACACGATCTAACCATACATTTGAGGCAGTAGATGAGTATGAATGAGCTGTGTAGATATTAAATTTTGCTGAATCGACTACTGCTCCTTGCAGTTTTGAGATATCAGGCTTTACATAAGAATAATTCGTTCCTGTGGTACTATCATACAACCCTACTTTTAATGAATAATAACCAGAAGATGATTCCCAGAATTTATCGTAGTTGGTTGTTGGATAAGCACTTGAAACGAATGTATCATCACTTGCACCTAATGTAATAGTTGGATCAATATAAACAGGATAAGCTCTGTCTTTTGATGTTAACCAATCTTTATCTGCGATAGTTGTTAACTGATATCCGTTGTCTACTTTCTTCAGTTCATAATGAACATCATAGGAAATTTGAGGCTCCCCTGATGCTTTATCAATTTTTGAATCACTCATATAAGGTTTTGGAATGCTGAATACTGTTTCTCCCTTAGCATTTTTGAATGAAACACTTCCACTTTCATTTAAACTTGCCTCTAAACTAGTGGTAACTAGAAAGCGAAACTTATATAATCCATCATATTGTTGAAGGATGATATCTTCTTTGACGGATTGATCAAATACCGTATTGCGTAAGTCAATATTTGATAAAACATTTCGATAAAATACCTGATTATCTTTATGTTCGGCTGCTACATCTGTTGAGTTTGTAAAAGGTTTATCACCTTCCGCACCTTCCAGCTTATACTCAACCTTGTTCGAATCATCCTGCACAGTTGCATATGTACCTTGATCTGTTTTCTGTTCAAATGCAACATCAATAGCTGCGTTTTCAGGTTCAATTGTTTGTTCTTTTGGGTTAGTTTCTAGATTAGTAGAAATCCCTTCCCACTTGTTTTGTTCATCTTTTCTTTGAACAGGGTCTAAGTAGACTTTCTTTGTATAATCCCCTTCCCCGTTCTGTGTAACTTCAACATTTTCTTCTTGTTGATTGGCCACTGGTCCTTTTTGAACCGGATCAACAGGTGGTGCGGACACATCCGGTTGATTTTTAGCAATTTCTTTGTTAATACGTGTTGCATCTTGACTCTCAGTTATAGAACTAGCTTGTTCTGTATTGTTGCTTGTTCCAGTAGCTTCGGCCCACTCATGTTTAGGTAGGCAACTAACTACTAATGTGAAGACAAGAAGCAGACATATCGTTCTTGAAATGGTACTTAGTGCACTTTTTCTCATGATATACCTCCTCTTTTTTAGTGACTTTGTAATCATAATGTAATATTCTTTACATTACAACACATTTTTGTATTACTATATATGTACATAAAAAGAATAAATTTTATTGTGATACTTTATTTTCCTTATAAATGGTAAAAAAAGACTGGAAATTTTCTTATTATAATATGATTCTTTTTTAATTCAAGATAAAGGGTGAAAAATTTTTGAGAAGAAAAGTAATAATAGCAAGTGCTGTAAGCTGCTTGTTAATCATGAATGAGAACTTACTAACAAAGGAAGAGGTATATGCCAGTCCAAGCGAAGAAGCAAATATAAATAACACAACTACTTCTTTACAGGAAGAAACAGAGGTAAAAGAAATCTTTAATCGTCTCTATGATGAAGGATACTCCCTAGGAGAAAAAGATGGTTATGAAGAGAAAAAGAACGAAAGCCTTTCAAACAGTACGTTTACCGATAAAACATCTAAAGAATCTCAGTGGGTGATGTTGGGATATACGGTTGGCTATGAGAAAGGGAAAAGACGAAAGCAAGAAGAAGTAAAAGCACAACAAGAACAGGAATCTAATGCTGGGGAGCAAGAAGGCTATCAGCAGGGATTAGAGGACTATAAGCATGCTACAGTTGCCTATAATCCGCCTCAAACACCTGCAAAATCAAAGGATTGGAATAAAGGTTTTGCACTCGGATATAAAAGAGCAGTTGAAATCATGGATTTGGCTGTAAAAGCTAAAAAAGAAGGCTATCAGCAAGGACTAGAGCTAGATGGGGCGAATATGCCAGAGCTTTACAGTGCAGATGAAGTAACAAGAAAAGCATACGAAGAAGGATTTCAAACAGGTCAACACAAACGTACAGAAAAGTTAAAAACACAATATGAAAAAGAAGGGTTTGATCAAGGCTATGCCTTACAAGATATGTCTCCTCCACAAGGATTGGCTCCTGAAATAGCAGAAGCCTTCCAAAAAGGATTTCTAAAGGGCGAAGATCAGAAGGAAAAAGATACCTATAAACAAGGGTTTAATTTTGCTTTTACGTCTCTTAAGTATAAAACGCCATCAGATGATCAAATTGATACACGAACAATCCAGTGGTTTAAAGAAGGGTACCAATCTAATAAAGCAGCAAGCCCTTTACGAGCAAAGGCCTATAAAGCTGGATGGAATATCGGAGACAAAATGAATGTACCAACTAAATATAAAGATAATGAGGCTGCTGTAGCTATGTATAAAAAATACTATGAACTAGGTCAACAAAAGCAAAAGAAAACAGCCTTTGAGGTATCTACTGTTCTCCTAGTTATCATTAGTGCAGTTGGTATATATACATTATTTAGACGTAATAAAAATGTAAGTGAAGAAGCTAATGTAGAAATATACGAAATAGAAAAAATAGCAAAATAAATAAGTCTATTTGACCATTCTTTTTCCAATGTTAAATGATAAGATACTCTTAGTTTTTTACATATATAATACATGGGGGAAATTTCATGAAAAAAGTATTGGCATCAGCTTTAGCTTTTTCTGTATCTTTTGGTCTGTTAACATCTATGGATCTTAAAGATGCACAAGCAGCTGAAAAAGATTATGTAAGGTTATCAGGAAAAGATAGACTGGATACTGCTATTCAGATATCTAAAACAGGATGGCCAACAGGATTAACTAGCTCTGAAAAGTCTGTTATCCTTGCAAGATCAGATAATCCAGTAGATGCTTTATCTGCTGCAAGTTTAGCAGGCGTAAAAGATGCACCAATTTTGTTAACAAACACAAATTCTTTAGACAGCCGTGTCTTAAGTGAAATCAATCGTTTGGGAGCAACGAAAGTATATGTATTAGGAAGCACAGGAGCGATTAGTGAGAGTGTAGAAAATACATTAAAAGCAAACAACAAATCTGTAACTAGATTATCAGGTGCAAATCGCTTTGACACAGCTAAAAAAATTAACGAAGAAGCTGGTACATCTAAAAATACAAGTGCAATTGTCGTAAACGGAGACACAGTAGTGGATGCTTTATCTGCAACAAGTGAGTCTGCAATCAATAAGGTTCCTATTTACCTTACGCGAACAAATAACTTACCTATCTCTTTACCTAGTACTGTTAAAAACGTGGTAATTTACGGGTCAACAGGTGTAGTAAGTAGTGATGTACAAAATCAACTTATTAAACAAGGTAAAACGGTTAAGCGTATTTCTGGTGGAGATCGTTTCTCTACAAACGTGGCTGCGTTAAAAGCTTCTACTATCTCATTTAAGAATACAATCCTAGTTAGAGGTACGTCAGTAAAAACAACGTCTGAAGACTACCCAGATGCTGTAGCAGCTGGAGGACTAGCTAATAAGTTACATGCGAAAATTGTTTTAACACATCCAACAAATACGAACCAAACGGTAAAAGATTATCTTTCAACAGATAAACTTCCTACGCATGTATTAGGCTCCTCGGGAACACTTACAGATAGCGTATTAACTGGTCTTGGTTATGATGTAGATATTACAAAAACTTTATTATCTAAAGACCTTCTTAAGCAAGGTAAGTTGCCAACTATGGATGTAGCAATCGGTGCAACTACAAATGAAGTAATCAGTAAGTTTGGTAAACCAATTGAAGTGTACGATAATTCTAGAGAAAAAGTTTTGTATTATGACTATGACGTTTTTACTTACTACTTTGACTATAAAACTAAAAAAGTAGATTATATTGATGCATACGAAGACAAAATTAATATGACTGAGTCAGAACTTATCAGTGCATTAGGTAAACCTCAAGACTCAGATTATTACCCTGAAGATGGTATTAAAACGTTCTACTATGAAGTAGGAAATTACGACTTTAGTGTAGATATTGATCCTGATTCTAACAAAGTGACTTACATGAGTCTTTCTGTACCTTTTGAATAAAAATAACCCCCAACTTTAAAAAGTTGGGGGTTATTTTTATATAATTAATCATTTATTGACACAGATTTACTATTACTAGAGGATTCTAAGGATTTATTTTTATACTTTATAATTAAGTACCCTCCTAAACCTCCAATAGCCATAAAGAGTAAAGGCATCATCGGTAAAGCGTATCTGTTAAAAGACAAGATACTGCTGTTGAAGTATGTTTGGAAAAACAGCAGTAACGCTATAAAGATTAGCTCTTTTCGTTGTTTCTTCAGTAGAAAAAACGCTGCTATCAATGAAGCAAACCCAATGACTTTTAAGTAGTTACCAGCTTTATTAACAACATCGAATGGTAAAAAGATTTCTTTTGGAAAATATTCTTTATGCCATAACAATTGTGGTTTTATATAAAGATAACTCTTTATAAAATATTTTGGATTGTGTTTCCACCAGTAGCTAATTCTCTCCTTGGCTACTTCTTTTTGAGCCTCCATAATTTCATATTTATTTGCGTGCGGATGCTCTTTGTTAATTTGTTCAACAATCTCTGAATAGTTTCCTGGGGTAATTCCTTGGCCGTAAAAACTTCCCAATAAAAGAGGATTTCCACTTCCCCCAGTTAAAGGAATAAACTGATTGTAGGCTGCATAGTTACGAATCCACCATGGTCCCATCACAATCAATAATAGAACTACACTCACAGAAAACTGTTTCATCATGAGCTTAAAGGGATACTTTTTAATTAGTAAATAAATGAACAAAAATACAGGATATAAAGCAATTTGCACACGTAAAAATAAAGCTATAAAGTAAAACAGTAACATGATTAAGAATGTACTCATATTTTTCTTCTCTACTAATTTAAGGCTAAAATAAATAAGAGCCAGAAAGGCAGGTAAAAATGGACTCTCAGTTAACGTGATATTGTCCATAAGCACTTGAGGCAAGTAGATAGCTAACAAAAAGGCTGCAATTAAACCTGCTTTTTCATTAAATAATTTAACCCCAATTTTATATAGAAGATATATACTTAATGTACCAAGAAGAATAAACATAATTTTTGTAGCGATTAGGCTAGCATTTCCAGGTCCAAATAACAAAATAGGTAGCGACAACAACCAAACTTGTCCAGGCATAATATGGACAGTTGGAATTGCATGTTCTACGTATGTTAACATGCCTGTTTTTAAGAGGACTTCAGCACTAACACGATAGTTCGCATCGTCACTTTGTAAATTTAAATCATAACCATATATAAAAAATGTTAATATCCTTAAACAAAATCCCAATAAAAGGATAGCTATTAAATATTTATTTAACTTCATAAATTACACACTTGCATATTAGACCTCACTGAGTAGAAGTAAAGCCTATAAATGCTACTCCTATCATAATAAATGTACATCCAATGATTTTGTAAACAGTAATTGATTCTCCAAATACAAAATATGCTCCCACAGCAGCCAAAATATAAGCAATACTTTGGATAGGGTAAGCAACACTTAAAGGCACTCGTGTAAGGATGAAGAGCCAAAGAACAGTTGCTAGACCATAAAGAAAAAGGCCTGAAAGAACGTAGGGAGATAAAAATAATTTGATAACAGAATAGAAAGATTCAAAAACATTAGATTTAGATTGAAGGCCAAATTTCCATAAAAATTGACCCGAAACTAACATTAAAGTATTAGCTAATATTAATAAAAAATTGACAAGATTCATTTTAATGACGATCCTTTTCTTTTGTTTGCAAATTATGCTTTAAAAATGCTATTTGTTGAGTTAAATCCTTTAATTTATCTTGTTGTTTTGATAAGATAATGTTTTGGTAAATCAAAATATTTAAAACAACAATAAAAGCTAATAAAAACAGTAACGAAGGTGTATACGCGATTCCTATTTTATGAGTTATTTTATTAAAAATAGGTAATAATATAGCAATAATGATTCCTGATAAAGAAACCATCATCCAAAAAAAAGCCACTTGATCCTTTAACTTGTGTTTACTTGTATAAATTAGTACCTGAATAAAAAATATTAAAGCAATGCATATCGAAACAATTTGTACAGCTGTCATAAAACCACCTAAAATACCTTTCTCACTAGCGAAAAATACGTAACTTTAATCATATAATAAATAGACTTAATTGGAGTTATTGATGAAACTCCGCCCTGTCGAGCGTTCATATCTACTCGTATTTCATTGATTTTATATCCTTTTTTAGCTAAGTCTACAACCACCTCCACTTCAGGATAATCTTGCGGATAATACTCAGAGAATTCTTTAATTATTTTGTTGTTTACAATTCGATAACCTGAAGTAGGATCTGTAACTTTATTTCCTGTTAAAACATGAATTAGTTTATAAAAATAAAAAATGCCTAATCTCCTGATAAAACTCCCTTTATATGCTGTTTTTTCAACAAATCTTGAGCCAATTACCATATCATAATTTTTTGTTTCAATCTCATCGATAAGTTTTTTTAAATCTTTTGGATTATGTTGGCCATCTGCATCTAATTGAATAGCATAATCGTAGTTATTTCGTAAAGCATACTTATATCCTGTTTGCATTGCTCCACCAATCCCTAAGTTAACTGGTAAATCTAAATAATTAAATTGGTTTTTCTCTAGTATTTCAAGTGTTTTATCTTTAGACCCGTCATTAATTACAATGTAATCAAATTCTTTTAATGCTTCTACACTCTTTACTGTATCTGTAATACTAGCTTCTTCATTAAAAGCAGGAATAATGATAAGAGATCTCTTTGTCAAAACTTTCACCCCAATAAAAAATTCATGCTAGTTATTAATGGAACTCATATAGTTAATTAGCCTGTATTTTTCTTTTTTTGTTTATGTTTCTTTTTACACTCCATTTGTAACATTAACTTAATATTTTTCATATTTCAACATATTTCTGTATTAATATAATCTGTTATTTTATACCCTAATATTAGTTTTTTAGTTTATAAGCCTAATTAAAATTTAAATAACAATATATATAGTTCACACAGAGTAAACATTTCGATACTTGATCTATTTAATAAATGTTAAATATCCTGGAAATATTCGGAAAGAAACGTGCTATAATCTGGACATAACATTCATATTTCCCCATTTCACTTTGGTTTTAAACGCTAAGATTAAAGTGAAAAAGGAGCCCCATCGGCTCCCTTAATTAATTGTTATCTTTTAGTTAGGTCATTGAGGTGCCAACTTATTCTTGAAGAAGGTTCAATATCACTATCAATGTATAGATAATTATTATTTAAGTTATCCTTCTTTTTAACTTTAAATGCGATATCATACTTTATAGTTGTATTAGAAGGAAGATTTTTAAACTCTTCAAGGCTAGATGGAATTGCTTCACCCTTAAAAGTATCACCCGTTTTTGAATCTCTCACGAAGTACTTAAATTCTGAAAGATCATAAGGCTTCTTATCTTTGCGTATATTTTTAACTTCAATCTTAGCTGTAACTATACCGAAGTTTTTATTACTTTCTTTATATGTAGCCTCTTGTATAGATTTAGTACTGTAATCACCTTTTATCCCCTGACCGTAGACTAAGATTCCTTCCTCTAACCGTTTTCTATCCTTATACCTTTCTTGTTCAAGAATTTTTGCATTCCTAATTCCCTCTCCATTTGTTGCATTAATTATTTGTACTTTTTCAGCCTTGTTAGCAGAATTAACAGTAGTATCTGTACCACAAGCTGTCATCATAGTTGCAATTGTCATGGAAATGCACGTTGTTTTTGTAAATACTTTCATGGTGAACCCTTTCTATACATACAAAATTTAAGTTATATGGATATCTTACACTAAATATAAGGGTCTGTCTGCCTAGCTTTAAGAAAAACATACCTTTAAGTTGTAGGCTTTTCTACTATATATCAGTATTTAAGAAAAGCACCAAGAAATAAATCATGAAAATACCTTTTGTCCTCCTGACACCTTTGTATCCCTCGCCCGTTTCATGAAAAAGATAATTGATTAGGACAACCCCTAGCATATAAAAGCAAAGCACCTCTTACATCACCATCTACTGATCCCCTACTCCGGTAAGGGTTCTTTGTTGTTTTTCGAGTAGACAGGCAAGCTTACTGCAGTAGCTACATAGTATCTAAAGAATCATAACTTCATTATCTAATTAGTAGCTAGTTCATTATCTTTACCGCGTTAATACAAGCTGTATA
>Ga0209795_10001458_pt1 | contig 14752 bp, 11 predicted proteins | sample AgamicOrMarz_FD_187166 | JGI IMG/M metagenome (GOLD analysis project Ga0209795, IMG submission 187166) | Agave microbial communities from Guanajuato, Mexico - Or.Ma.rz (SPAdes) (version 2) | ecosystem: Host-associated > Plants > Phyllosphere > Phylloplane/Leaf | place: Guanajuato, Mexico...
ACACACACGCGTTGCTGCAAGCTGAGTTCACGCGCAACGCTGGCATATCCCAGCAATGCGCCGACCTTCAGGTTCGCATGGTTGAGCGGGACACCCAGATCCAATCCCTTGAAGACAAGCTACTCCACAGCCGCAATGCTATTGAGCATTACCGGGAGTCGGTGAAGGAGCAGCGCGAGCAGGAGTTGCGGCGACATGAGGCACAGCTCCATCAGTTGCAGATTGAACAGCGCAAGCTGCAGGAGACAGTCGCGGTCAAGCAGGAGGAGTCGACTCGACTTAATCGCGATAATGAGCGTCTACTAGGCGAGGGTAGGCAGCATGCCAGGACGTCCGCCGACCTGGCGGACACCGTCCAACGTATGACTTTCGATGCCCAGGTTACCCAGGTGGCGCTGGCGCGAGCCGAAGGTGCCCAGGAAGCACTCAAGGAACAACTGCTTGATCAGAAGCAAGATACTGAGGCAGTGCGTCAGGCCCTGATAGCAAGTACCACCGCTGTCACCGCGCTGCAGCAACAGATAGGTGCATTGGAAGCCGAGAATGCCACTCTCCGGCAAGCACTCGAGCAGGCAGCAGATGCACCAAAATCAAAAGACCGTCAGAACGAGACGAGCGGGTGAGGGCACTCATTCAGGGGCATCTCAATCCCTGGAACTGTACGAATTGTTAGCACGACCCATGGAGTGTCGCAGTCTCGTTGTCAGCCATCAGGGCCTCGACTAGCGCCTCGAGCGCATCAGCCAAGCGTGCGTCTTCCCTGGCATCGCCACTTGCCGGCACGAATTCCTTGCAGTGACGCATCAGGGCATCCCTGTCATTGTGGTTGAGGTCGAACGAGATGTGCATGCTTGAGCTCCTGCGTGTTGAATTGAAGGAACGGTTTACCCGAAAATTGCGAGCGTATATACCGTTTCTGGAAGAACAGAGAATGCATGATGACCTGGAGACCGGGGTCTAGCGCGCTGCCGCAGATCTTCACGGCTCGTCGCTTGAACCGATTTTGCGTGAGGTGCTCAGCAGCTACCAGCGCAAGCCGGGATTCGACCCCCAAACTCGCCTCTATGAGAAGGGAATAGGCGCCACTGCGTTCGGAGCTTTAAGGGCAGTCATCGTTTGCGAAGATTATGATCCTTCCAATACCGGATACGTCATGATACGAGAGCGCATGCGCTTCCACCTTCGAAACGAGCTACTCCGTCGCCTAATGGAGCAGGGCCATATCAGCCCGACACAGCAAGACACGTTGGTCGCCTTAGACCTGGGGATCTGAACCGCATTGATGTATCCCCTTGTAGATCATTTCTGACCAGGTGTTTTACACGACGGCTTGCTCAAGAATGGTTATGCCCCCGGTCGCATAGTGGCGGGTTAATCCAGTCCTTGTCTTCGAGCTCATCTTCCTTGCGCCACTCATCTTCTATTGCCGCTTCCTGAGCTCCTCGATTTCCGCCGTCCATACCTCGGTGCCTAGATTGCCCACACAGTGCCGTAATGCCACTATGAAGCGATCGTTCTGCCTAAGCCAGCAGGCCAGTTACGGCCGGCCGCTTCGTCTTTTGCATTGGTAATCAGCCACTAGAAGGGAATCGCATGTATCTGCGGCAATTGGATGTCACTGGCTTCAAGTGCTTTGGTGAGCCGTTCACCATCGAGTTTCGTGATGGGCTGAACGTGCTCGTGGGAGAGAAGCTCTTCAACGACTCGGAATCAGGTAAGCGGATCATCAGTGAGCGCGATTTTTACCGAGGTTTTGAGGCGGGCGCGGTCGCTGCTGACGGCATCCAGATCCAGGCAACGTTTTCCGATCTAGACGATCAGGACTCTATCGCCTTCGAATCTTGGTGCGGGAATCATGAGGAGGCCAAGCTGACCTTTGAGGCGCGTAACCAAGAGTCTCGCGGTCGCTTCAGGCATCACACCTATGCTGGTCACGAGCATGCCAAGCCGTTTGAGTCCGAAACGCTGGACTACATCCATTGTATTTACCTACCTCCGCTGCGCGATGCCGAGAACAAGTTGCGTGAAGGACGCCAATCCCGCCTTGCCCGGCTCATGAAAGCCCTCTGCCGCAGAGAACTCGCTGAGGCCAGGAAGGCACAGACACTTCACCCATTGGAAGAGCATGTCGGGAACTTCAACCGCGAGCTTTCCCAGAGCGACCAATTTGCGATCAAACAAGCCAATCAGCGAATCGGAGACAACCTGAAGGCAGCGCTGGGGCTCAATCTCTCCCAAGGCACCATGATTCAGTTCTCCGAGGTCAGCTTCTCCCGGATAGTGGAGGGCTTGCGGCTTCTGTACTTCCCTAACCTCAGCGAAGCTGACACGACCCAGTTCCGGTCGCTGGAAGAGAACAGCCTTGGCTACAACAACCTCCTGTACATCGCGTCGATCCTGGCTGAACTGATCCTTGAGGAAGAAGAGGATCGAGGCGAAGAAACCTATCTACGGCTTCTATTGATCGAGGAGCCAGAGGCGCATCTTCATCCTCAGCTACAACTGCGCCTGCTTCGACATTTGAAGACGGTGGCTGAAGAACGTGGCATCCAGGTCATCATCACCACGCACTCGACTGTCATCTCCGCTGCCGTCTCCCTGGATCACCTCATCCACATATCCAATGACGCCAGGCCAGTTGCTATACCGCTCAGCACCTGCGGGCTTCCTGAAAACAGTCGCCGCTTTGTGGATCGCTGGTTGGACGTCACAAAGTCAAACCTCCTTTTCTCCAAAGGGGCACTCCTGGTGGAAGGAATCGCTGAGGCCATGGTGCTGCCAGAGCTCGCGCGCATAGTCCTGCGCCCCTACGGCGAGGGCAAGAACTGCCTGGATGACTACGGCGTCTCGGTGATCAATCTTGGTGGCATCTACTTCAATCATTTCATGCAGCTGTTTTGCGATGTCACGGGCGGCCAGCCAGGCGAGAAAGTCCCAATCAGGTGTGCAGGGCTTACCGACAATGACCCACCGAAATCTATCAGGTCGGTTGCAGGCGATGACGGTAAAGAAATCCCCGTTCCGTTTCTTCCCCATGATGATGACCTCCTTGTAGGCGACAATCCGGCCTTGGCATTGTTAGGGCCGATCAGCCAGTCGCAGTTCGGCAGGTTGTTCGTGGGTAAGTACAAGACCTTCGAGTACGACATCGCGATGGAGGGTAACAACCTCAGATTGATGTCGACAGCTGCGGCTAGTCTCTGGCCTGTGCAAGGTGGGGGAGTGGTGAGGGAGCTGACAAGGCGGGCTGGACTGGACTACTCGACCATGAGTTCAGCGGAGAGGGCGCGGTACGCGAATGACATGCTTGATCGAATCGAAACCAAAGAAATTGGTAAGGGGTTCTATGCGCAAGCATTTGCAGACGCGCTGGCTAACGTGGGGGATGGCTTCATCGTGCCGGAATACATCCGCTTAGCCATCCTCTGGGCTTGCGGGCTCGAGGAGCACGCCGAATGACTCGGGTCAGCCTTGAAGGCTCGAGGCCGAAGGATGCCGGGCGATGAACTTCACCAAGGAGCAGTTGGATTACATCGCGGCGCCGCTTGACCAGCACAGCTACCTGAAGGCGTGCCCAGGTAGTGGCAAGACCGAGGTGGTGGCCGCCCTGGTGTCGCAAACTATTCAAACGTGGTCAGGTTCCCCCTCCGGTATCGCTGTTCTCACGTTTTCTAACAGTGCGACCGACGAGCTCCGGAGTAGGGTGCACAAGTACTTGGGCGGGCCTATCGGCTTACCCCACAGTATCTCTACCTTCGACAGCTTTGTTCTCACTAGGTTGGTGGCCAGCATCGCCAGCGAGCTGACGGGCTATCCAGGCAAGGATGGCGATTTCCGTATCCGTATCCTTGAGAAGGAAGCGAATATCTTCCAGACCCAGCAACGGATTTGTGGTCGCCGCATCTCAGCCTGTCGGTACAACTATGACTTGGAGGCGGGGCGCTTCAAGTTTTCGACCGGCGATCGAGCGCTCGATCATCAGCTCAACGCCGTGGAGGTTACTGACAATATGCATCGGGATCTCGTAGCCACGAAGAAGCGGTTCTGGCTCGGTGGTTACGCTACCCATGGTGACATCGATATGCTGGCGCTTATGGCCTTCAAAGATCACCAGTTTGACCGCTACTTCTCCCGAGTTGCCCGTCGGTTTCCCGTTGTGATCGTGGATGAGTGCCAGGATCTCTCCGCTGAACAACTGCAAATCGTGAGCAAACTCAGCGGCTTTGGGATCAAGTTTCACTTCGTCGGTGACCTGAACCAATCGATTTATGGGTTCCGCAAATCGAACCCGGCCAACGTCAACAAGCTCATGGGCGTACTGCAGTTCAAGCAGTACGAACTGACCACCAATCGGCGCAGTGGCCAGGCCATAGTCGACCTCTGCAGCAACATCGTCGGTACCGGGAAGGTTTCGGGAAATCCTGAAATCGCATCCATCCAGCCCAAAATTCTCGAGTACGAAAGTTGTCCATCCGAGCTGCTGCCTACGATCCGAAACCTGACAGCTGCATACAATGAGGTGGTACTGGTTGCCCGAGGACATGCAACCCTTCAGCGCCTGCGCAACGGGAAGACCTTTGAAGGCATTGAGCTGCTTGCAGTCGCCTGCATTGGCGCCAGCTCAGGGAGCCTGAGCGATCTCAAAGTGAGTCTCAGGACATTCGCCCAGTGGCTTGCAGGGAAGCTAAAGCTGGAGGTCACCAAGACGGGGCCCTATTGCCCAACCTCAATGGAGTCGAAACTGGCTTGGCGTAAATTCATCCACCAAAGCCTGAGGTTCATGGTTGCCAGCGGCGCCGGCAACTCCGATCAAAATTGGTCAGCGTGGGTACGCTGCGCAAAACTCGCACTGCGACAACTCCCTGACCAGGCGTTTGTGCCCGATGAAATTCTTAATGAATTGCAGGAATTGAGAGGACTCAACCTCGTCACCAAGCGTGGTCAAGGTGATAAGCCAGTGTCGATCCGTCTCTCGAGTCAGGATATCCAGGATGGCGAATCGGAGACATTGCGTTACGAGACGATTCACCAAGTCAAAGGTGAGACTCACGATGTCACTGTGGTTGTGTCCTCTCGTACACGCGGCAAAGGTGAATCACACTGGGCCGACTGGCTACAGAACCGTGAGTCTGAGGCCGCCCGTTTTGCCTACGTCGCGAGCTCAAGACCTCGGCACATGCTCATTTGGGCAGTCAAAACGCTGAAACCTCGCGAGCGTCCAACCCTGGTCGATTTGGGCTTCCAACTGCCGTGAAGGACTTGAGCGTGCCTTCAATGACCGGAAACCTGTTCAATCCCACGGGCAACGAGCGCCCTATCATCGACGGCTCAAAACAACTGATTGAGTGGATCTGATTTCAATGACGTTATCGAGCGCGGTGTGCTTTAAATGCGTACACGACACTTTTCTCAGTACATGGGTCACTGAAACTGGGGCGCTCGACCACTGTAGCCTCTGTGGTGACATGGCCCAAAGCCTCGCACTCGTCGAGATCACTGCGCGGGCGCGTGCCGTTCTCGACCAATACATCTGGGAGGCGCGGAATCATCGTCATTGGGGTTCCGACGGTTCAAGACTGGAATCACCCGGCGAACCATTGAAATACTGGGTCGCCGAAGTCTTCGCTTGTTCCCCTGGTGCACCTATCGTTCAGGCAGTTTGTGGTGGACTGAGTGAGGAGTGCGAAGCACTGCCCATTTTTTCCACCACCATCCACTACAGCATTCGTCCGGCTGGGGTTAAAAGTGCGCTTAATCGGTGGTGCGACATCCAGGAGGGCATGCGGCACAGCAGTCGGTTCTTCAACGACGAGGCTAGGCAGCTTCTCAGCTGGCTGTTCGACGACCTGGGCCAATACGCAGAGTCAGCCGAGGCTGACCATGTCGTGCAGACCCTCAAGCCGGATGATTGTCCCGCAATCTACCGCGCGCGGCGCAGTCCTGCTGAAAAGGTCGAGAGGATTCGGGACAACCCCGACACTGAACTGGGTTCACCACCAAAAGAAGTATCGGGCGAGGGTAGAATGAACCCTGCTGGAATCCCGGCGTTCTACGGTGCATTCGATCGTCAGACATGCATCGCAGAACTGCGCCCGCGTCCACAGGACAGCTTCATCACTGGGCGATTCCAGCTCATCCGCGCGGTTCGAGTACTCGACTTCGAACGCTTCGAAGGCGCTAATCTAGGGCCGATTCCAAGCTTCTTCGACCCTGAGTACTTCAAGCACATTGATCGCCAAGGTTTCCTTCGCAAAATTCACGAGGAAATAAGGATTCCAGTCGATGAGGAAGAAAAACGAAACTACCTGATTACCCAAGCTGTAGCCGAATACTTGGCCCTCAAGTGCTCCCCGCACTTTGACGGCGTCATCTTTCGCTCTGCTCAACGCGCTGAGGGGCGGAACATTGTACTGTTCTCGCATGCCGCCGCTAAGCCAACGTCATCCACGGTGCGTTTTGCAATCGGATACCGGGTGAGCGGCGCAAAGGCGGGTGATCCATTGAGTATCGAGTACGTGGCCGGCAGCATGATTCTTCACACCATCGATAAAGACAATGTGGGCACGATGGATGAGGTGCTGGAAGAAACAGAATCTTCCAACGCCATACCCGAGGCATAAATAGCCCGGGCTGGTAGCAGGCACAGCCCAAACAGGTGAGGGTGGCGCCTACGCTAAACAAAGTACAAGACCATCATCCATACTGAAACGCTCGGAAAATCAGCGAGACCAGGGAGGGCGAGAGATGAAATATGCCTACGTGGGCGACACCCGAATGGAAGCCGAACCGAAGCTGCGCGGGGTTTGCCCATCTTGTGAATCTGAGGTGATATCCAAATGTGGCAAACATGTGATCTGGCACTGGGCACATCGATCAAAACTCAGCTGTGACCCGTGGTGGGAAAACGAGACGGCCTGGCACCGGGAATGGAAGAATCGATTCCCAGCAGAATGGCAGGAGGTCATGCATCAAGGCCCGATCAGCCGTGAACGCCATATCGCCGATGTGAAGACCAGTCATGGTGTCGTAGTTGAATTCCAGCGCTCGACGATCGATCCCGAGGAAGTGACAGCGCGAGAGCAATTCTACAAGCGGATCGTTTGGGTGATCGACGGGACACGCAGCGAACTGGACAGCTCTTTTTTCAATCTTTCACGCAGTGGAATCTCCACTGAGGGCTACGCCTACTTCAAGTGGCTGGGGCGTAGCCGCCTATTCCACCGCTGGCATACCCGCACACCCGTTTTTGTGGACTTTGGGGGCGCGGGGTTTTGGAGGGTGTGCGCGTTCGACCCTACGACCAAAGAGGGAACAGTCGGAATTGTTGATCGGGATTTGTTTTGCCAAGGCTTAATCCGAGGCGAGACCGATTTCAGCCGGGGTGGTGGCCCAGCCGGGATGCCTTAGATGCATTGCGCACCTGAACGTATGGGCAACACCACACGCTCATGGCTCAACGGCTTCCTTGATGGCGGGGCTTGTCGCAGGCGAGCTAAGCGCTCTACAGCTTGCTCGAGGCTCGACCGTTGCCTGGAGGCTAAGGTGTTTCACTGATTCGAATTGCAAACCTGAGATCCGACGCAGTGATTTCGAAAGCAACCACCTGCGCAACCTGACGGCCATACTCTAGTGAGTGCCTCCAAAGTATCCGTGCTGCCATGGTCACCCAGATTTCTTGCACACGATTAAGCGACTAATTGCCCTCTGCAATGTGAGCGGGCGTAGTGGAGCGGGGAGGGAAGACGGCACGGACGCTGGTGTTGGACGAGCTAACACTGGGTCGAATGTAGGAGGTGATCACTGACCAGCAAGCTGTATGCCGGCCAGTGACTCTGGTCTTACGCCTCAGCGATGAAGCCGCGCGTTCTCCACGTAGCACGGACATAGTCCGAGAATTTGTAATCGTCACCGAGAGACAGGCGGTCTGCGTGATCGGAAACGATGATCTGTGGGGTCACCCCGGTTTGCTCGCCAGTTTCATCACAGAATTTAGCCAGTTGGGTGAACATGTTGGTCACCGCTGCCATGTCCGCATCCACTGCCTCTTCACGCTTGGCCTGTTTTGCCAGCTCCTTGGCGTCAAAGGCTTCTGCGTCGTCCAGAGACGCGGGGAAATAGACTTGAGTAGGCTGGTCAAGGAACAGGATCGGAGGAATCTTGCATCCTTTGTCCGAAAGCGCTGCGAATTGGTAGTGAAGCGACATGAACAACGCGAGGTGCGAGTAGAGCCAGTTTGCACCACTGCCCATGGAGCGAAGATACACCCTGGTGCTGGGGTTCTGCTGGTACCAGAGGTCGAATGATTCGACGTCAAAACGGAGCTTCGATGGCTTGTAGGTTTCCTCGAAGTCGAATTCGCTGCCAATCTCGCACATCTTGGCATCAATATCATTGCTCAGGGTTTTCAGCCTGTCCTTGATATTGTATTTCGCCAACTCGCCCGCCAGACGTTCGACTTCAGCGCGCAGAGTTTTTTCCAGGGCGAGGAGCTCTGACTCCGGCTTGTCCACCTGCTCTTGAATGGCGATTTCAAGACGCAGCTTAGCCTTCATGGCCTGTTCATCGATCGACTTGGACGTCTTGAGCTTGGCAATTTCTTCATCAAGAGGCTGGATGTCGGCCTGGATACGGCGCAACTCAGCGTTCACCTTGTCGAGCGACTCCTGGATGGTTCGGCGCTCGGCTGCAAAACTTTCCCTGGCATAGGCAGACAGCTTGAGCTCGTCATTCAACCAATCGATAGCGCTTACAAGCTTGTTGGCCTCCATGGCAGGGGTGCTTGTGGGGGCCTCACAAAGGGGGCAGTGGGCTTCGGACAGCTCGATGGAGTCAGGCAACGATTCAGCCGTCATGCTCAGGCTGAACTGTGTCGCAGAGGACAGGGACTCGTTGACCAGCCTCATCTGCCCCTGCAGCTGCCGCTTATCGATGAGCTGAACGATTCGTTGCGCATGGAGCTCAGCCCGGCGTGTTTCGACCTGGTCTGAGAGCACATCAATTTTGACAGCCCGGCCAGAAATCATCTTCAGCATGGTGGAGGGTTTGCTGTAGATCTCTTCAGCCGTGGCATCAATCAGAGGGATGCCCGCCAGCGACTTGAACTCAGTCAAAAAACGGTTGTAGCGAGCGATAGCAGCTTCTTTTCGCTGCTCCTGCTTCGGAATTTGAGCCTGGATTTTCTTCAGCTCGTACTTGGCGACCTCATGATCCCGATACAGATCAAAATAGGCCTCATCGACGAGCCCCATCAGGATTTTGAAATGGTTAATCGCCTGGTCACGTTTCTCCTTCTGATCGAAACGGTAGAAAATGGCGTGTTTGTTGGCTACCAGGTTCTGATGCTGAAGCATGAAGGAGGAGAAGCTGCGAACTGACGGGGTCGCGGATTTGTTGCGACCTGCTGCTTTCAGGTACGGGTCTTCATCGACGTTTTCAAGCGTGATGGCAAAGTAACGACCGAGGCTTTTTTTGAAGTCGGCCAGGGGCATGTAGTGCTTGGGGTCGAAGAAGGCCTTGGGTTGCTCAATGAGCTTAAGCAGCCGCTCCGGATCAGATCCCTGCACTTCAAGCAGGAAGCATCGATCGGATTTCTTCTTCCGTGCCGCTACGACAAAATAGCTGGGGAACTGCAACGCGATGAAGAACGTCTCAGCCCGCTCGGTGATCGTACCAACCGGAATGGTGTCTTCGGTGCTGCCAAGGCAATAGTCGAAGATCTCCAGAATCGCGCTTTTCCCCGTGGACGATTTCCCAGTGATGACGTTGAGTCCAGGCTCCAAACGCACCTGGTGAATCTTGTCTTGGGTGTCAACTACGCCGATGTACCGCAGAAAGCATTTCATAGTGACTTGAATCCTAACGTCCTGTAGATGGTGACGACGTCTGCCTCTGCGCAGACCATGGAAAGCCGCCGTGCGGCTTCGAGGTGTTTGGGATTGGCATTCGAGGCCCTGACATCCTTGATGGACTTCACAGTCAAGTCGTCGGTGAGTTCGATGCATTGTTCGGCCTGAAGGATCAGCAAGGCCGCATTGGTGAGCGATTTGAATTGCTGGGTGTTGTGGGTGAGCCCAACCAGTCTCGACTGATCCTTGCAGAGTGTACGCAGGTTACTGGTCTTCCTTACGCCCAGCAGGGCTGTCTGCATGGCCGGGTAAAGCACCATGGGCAGTACCAGGTAGCTCAACAGCAGGTCACGCTCTCGAGGCAACGAATTGGCAAAGAAATTGTGGATCACCGGCGCCAGGGCGATGGGGGAGCGCTGAAGGGTGAACAGGTGTTCGATGGGCTTCTTGACCACTCTCTCAGGCACTTTTTCGACCTCTTCCCCAATCATTTCCACAGCCTCCAGTGAAATTCTTTCATCGGGCTTGCAGGAACCTCTTCCGCGAGCATGTGGTAGATGCCATTACGGAATTCTGCTGGCGTATCTTCGTAGCTACCCAAGCCAACGACATCCATGCCGCAACGTGAATGGTAAAATTTGAGGGATGCTCGCTTGGTCTTTTCCTCCGACCAGGTTTCGTCGATATCAGCCATGAGCGCTGACCTGCTAGCGCTATGGGTACGCATATGGCTTTTGCTGTAGCTTTCCACGTCATCTTGTGACGTGGTGCAATCCTTGATCAGCTCGACGATGTATTTGTGGGCGTGAAGCAAGTCGACGGTAGCCTCAAGGATTACGTCCTCATCGCCGCCGATTTCATCCAGCTTTTTGGCATAGGTACGATCGCGCACGTTCAGTGTCCCAGCATCACGCTCGATTTCGTCGGCGTTGACCCGAGGAAACTTCACCGAGCCTTTCATGTAGCGCGCCGTCAGCTCCGTGAATTTCCTGTCGAACTCTGCCGTGGTGAAACGCCAGCCCTCCGTAACCTTCACCGCACTGGTCATGAAACCAAAAAGGTCATTCAGAAAGTCGTCCATGCGATGCTCATGGATACTTTTGAGGTGCGCTCTTTTGTACCTGGCGATCAAGCCGACCAGGTCAGGCTGCTCGGTGATGATCTTGACCTTCGGCAGCGCATCGATCAGGGATTCGCGCATGGCTTGCGCCATTACCTTGCGCTGCAAGGTCAACGCTTTCGAGGGCCCGGAAACCTTAGCCCCGCTTTCATCGCTTTGATCAGCGGCCGCTTCTTTTTTGAGTGCAGCGGCCTCGAAGCGAGCCTCGCTATCCTTCAAAATGGCCTGAAGCGCAGCCAAGCGCTGATCAGCGTTCCACTGATCCCAATCCTTGATAGCCGCCCGCTCACCATAGGCCTGAGTGGTCAAGAGAATCAGGTTTGCGTACTGGCGGTGGTTGAAATCAGCCTTAAGCCAATTATTGAGGGTGTTCCAGAAGTTTTCATGGCTGTCGGTGAGGCTGTCGCTGTACTCCTTGACCTCAATCTGGTCACGCCCTTCGACGGTGACATCACCGAAGACCTCGATCCAAAGGACATCGTCCTTCTCAAGGGTGTGGCAGTACTCCATTGCGACATGGATCTGGTACTTGAGGGCTTCGTAGAGCTTTGTTGCGTCAAAATCGAGCTTGGCGTTCACAGCTACTCCAATCTTGGGAAAGCAAGATCGGCCAGTGAGTAGCTAACGTCGCCATCCTGGCCGGGAATATCCACGATACTGTATGAATATACAGGCTAAATGTGTTCAGGCGGCAATAGTACCAACCATCGGTGGCCAAGCGCCATCCAAGGCGTGTCACGTCTTGAGTTCAGTTAATGCGAATGACGAAACCATGGTGTTGTGGAATTGAGTCAACGCGTGCTGATACGCAGGGGATGCGTGGAGGCAATCCGAGAGAGAAGTGAAGATCTAGCTTGAAACCGCCCTCGACACGGTGTGTAACCAATTTTTTGATGTGTAAACCACAGCGCTTTACACGTCAAAAAACTGGTTTACACGTTCTATAAGACGCCAGCCTCAGGCCAACGTAACTACCTGCCGGCATCGTAGTAACAGGCACGCCTGAAACTGGCACCAGGCTCGCCTATAAGGGGGAGGCAGTGAGCGGATGGCGATGGTGTAGTCTAGGATCAGACCGCAGAAGGAGCGTACTCATGAGCACTTTAACCCCCGATCAACAAGCCCGTTATTTGGAAGTGCTCGACGCCGTGAAGCGCTTGTATGGCGGCGATATCGACGCAGCCATGCACTGGATGTCACGTCCGGTAAAAGCTTTTGGCGGCAAAGCTCCTGCCGCTATGGTCACGACCAGGCTGGAGACGGACACGGTTATCGAGTTTATCAGGCGCTTGGAGCATGGGTTTGTTGCGTGAGTTGCCTATACGATGCCCTTTAGGTGGAAGTCTGGACATTGAGCCGGGGCGGCGCCAGAAATAGCTCGTTTCGAACCCCAAACGGAAGCCGACTGTCCACCAAACCAAAACCTTGCCGCTCCCCGGTGGCCGGCTACGCGACACCCAACAGCGTTTCCAGCTGTGCATGCTCCCAGGTGCTAAGCAGCTCTACGGGGTCGGTACTATACGACTGCAGCGAGTCAAAAATGTAGGCACGTCCCTCCGGGCTGTAGCAGCTGTCGCAATAGTCGAGCGTGTCACAGTCGTTGTAGAACGTGAGCACCCAGCCATCGGCCTCCACCGTCATCAAACCGCAATAGATCTCAGCCCAAGACTGCTCACCTAGACGGCGCATGCTACGAACCCCGAGAGCGATGTCCCGCAGGATTTGGTACGCCTCGCGGGCTGTCAGTGATTTTGCTTCCAAAAGAACGGTACCTGTATCTGGGTGTTGTCGGTCTATCCGAGTCCGACCGGGGCTGACCGAATGTTAAATGAAACCTTGCGTGTTGAGCGTGTTGCGCGGGCATCAATTTGTTAGCCTTCGGCCCTTTTGGAGCACACTCATGAAAGCCGATGCCCAGTCCAAGCTTAACGCCCGCTATGGCGGCGCTGACATTTCGCCGGCCACCCAATGGAATGAGGTCATCGAGCAACTGCTGGATCACCGGAGCGTCCGGGCGTTCACTGATCAACCTCTGCCCGAAGGCACGATCGAGATACTGGTCGCAGCCGCCCAGTCCGTATCGACATCTTCCAATCTTCAGGTCTGGAGTGTCGTCGCCGTTCGAGATGTAGATCGTAAGAAGCGACTGTCCGGCCTGGCTGGCAATCAGGCCTATATCCATCAAGCCCCACTGTTCCTGGTATGGCTTGCAGACCTGTCCCGGGTCTCGCGCATCGCGGAACAAGCGGGAGTAGAGCTGGAAGCGCTGCCATACCTGGAAAGCGTGCTGCTCGGCACGATCGACGCAGCCTTGGCCGCTCAGAACGCTGTGGTTGCTCTGGAGGCGCTGGGGCTTGGCAGCGTCTACATCGGCGGCATACGTAATGACATCGAAGGGGTCGCAAAAGAGTTGGGGCTGCCGCCACGGGTTTATCCCGTCTTCGGCCTGTGCGTCGGCTATCCATCACCTGACCGACCTGCGAAGGTAAAGCCGCGACTACCGCAGCAAGCCGTACTGCATCATGAAACCTATAGGATCGCCGGCGAGGAGGGCGTCCTCGCGGAACACGATGCGCGCCTGGGTGCGTTCTATCAGCGCGAGGGGATGAAGGCTCCCGGCTGGTCGGAGCAAGTGGTCAACAGACTCCGGAATGTTTCGAGTCTACATGGGCGTGAGGAGCTTCTCGGTGAGCTAGCGCGACTGGGCTTTGGGCTTCGCTGATGCGCTAGCCCGCCCGCACATGCGCAGCGCTGCTTCAGCTGACCGTGGGGGAATGACTTAAATGGCGACGCTCCGCTTACGACGACGATGTTATACATGAGCTGGGCGCCCAGATAGTGCGCCCGGAAATGTCAGCTACATGGCACTCTCGAACGACGCGATCCCCGATAGAAGGATACGACAGTTGATCGAGGCATGAGCCAACACGTGCCGCTGTTACACGCGCCGGCATCACCCGTTGGCTGGCAATTGATGACGACCCTAATCACAGTTGACCAGCTCGCGACCACCGCTCGATACGTTGCAAATCCAGTAAAGGGCTAGGCAGCGAGGCTACACAGCTGGAGTTGCGTGCCAGGTTCCGGGCGCTTCATTGTCCACAATGCGAATCGACATCGTAGGACATAAATTGATGCGATCACCGCTTAGATAAAAGGCCAAGCAGGTCTCCTTTCATGCCAGCCCCTTGTGACCATCCGCATCTGGTTGATTCAGGGTTTCACCAGGATCAGCTCGTCCTCTTTTACCAACGGATTCACATAGAGCTGGGGTATATGAGCCTCATCGGGGTATTTCATCTCTAGCTGCGTGGCGGCCCTCTCAAATGCCTCGCGGACGTCCTGTCCGAAACCGATCGATGCGTAGAAACGCGCCGCGAAGTCTTTCGCTGCCACATCGGCGATAGCGCCATCCATGCCGATAGCTGCGAGAATATGCTCGGAGCATTGTTCCGCCAATGCATGGGAGTGGCAGCAGTTGAATACAGCGACCTTTAGGTATCGCTTGCTTCCGACCACCGCGCGCAGCATCCCTTGCAACGGCACCACGTGGGGGTCACCAGTCGGTGTCTCCACCACTAAGTGTCCACCAGGGGTTCCATGCCCACTGAAGTGAATAACAGCAGGCTCGCTCTCATCCAAAGCTTGAAGTATGTCCTCAGCCTGCACTGCCCAGTGCGAATCTACCTTTAGGGCGTCGCGATGTTTCGACGCGCGAATATGAGCGTTCACCTGACGAATCTCGTTCTGCAGATCCAACGCTTTTTCAGATTTTCGGCCGGGATCA
>Ga0209795_10001459_pt1 | contig 14727 bp, 15 predicted proteins | sample AgamicOrMarz_FD_187166 | JGI IMG/M metagenome (GOLD analysis project Ga0209795, IMG submission 187166) | Agave microbial communities from Guanajuato, Mexico - Or.Ma.rz (SPAdes) (version 2) | ecosystem: Host-associated > Plants > Phyllosphere > Phylloplane/Leaf | place: Guanajuato, Mexico...
TCTCCATGGGCCGCCGCAACAAAATGACCGGCGTCGCCGAGCAGTTCCAATACATCCTGCGCGACGAATCCATGCACCTGAACTTCGGCATCGACGTGATCAACCAGATCAAAATCGAAAACCCACACTTGTGGGATGCTGAGATGAAGGAAGAAGCGACCCAGATGATCCTGCAGGGTACGCAGCTGGAAATCGAATACGCGCGTGACACCATGCCTCGTGGGGTGTTGGGTATGAATGCGGCGATGATGGAGGATTATCTGAAGTTCATCGCTAACCGTCGTTTGTCGCAGATTGGTTTGAAAGAGGAATATCCAGGCACGACTAACCCGTTCCCTTGGATGAGCGAGATTATGGACTTGAAGAAAGAGAAGAATTTTTTTGAGACGCGGGTTATTGAGTATCAGACTGGTGGGGCGTTGAGCTGGGATTGATGTAATAGACTAAAAAAATCCGCCGGAAGGCGGATTTTTTATGCCCACCAAAAATCTAATACATATAATTCAAAGACCTTATATTCATAACTTTCTCTATCCCTGTTTCCCTCAAAGCCTGAGTAAGGGCGCGATGAAGCAATGATAGACTAGGAACATCATAAGTAGCCCTACCATATGCCCTCTGACTCCTGTATTTCATGAGCAACGTACTCCTAGAAACATTAAAAGGAAAAGAATGACTACGATTAAAGCCGTGACTCGACAAAAGCTTACTTCTAGCTCTTACTGCCCGGTGCACTGCTGAAAGCAGCCAACCATCAAGCATTTTTAACTGATCAACGTCCGAAACAAGCGGATAATAACTCATCAACCCCTTAAAATAAATACGCCTGGTACGACCATTAAGATAATTTAGAATCTGCTCTGAAGTTAACCCTCCATATAAATATCTTCGAATTTCAGCCATCGCACTGAGCAACGCCTTATCTCGATTGTTCGCCGGTATTATTAATGCCCTGAGCGGTCGCGCTTTGAGTGGCTGCAGCAAGTGCTTTGACAATATATAGGCAATTTGAGCCTTAAGCTTAGCGACAGAACTTTCTTTTATAGAAACACTTCCAAGCGACAATGAATAACCGAGAAAATCAATTTTTTCCTTAGATGACATCTCCGCGGGCAAACCTTTTCTTTTCAAAAGATTTATTCCTGCGGACTTAGCAGTATTAATTTTAATATTTGCGACTCTAGAGAATTCGTCAAAACACTCGAACGCTTCGCAAATTTTCGCATAATCCTGGGACCAAACGATCGTATCATCAGCATAACGCGCAAACTTCACGCCGCAGCGCTCTAGCTTTTTGTCCAGCGCCCAACACACTAAATTTGCAAGGAATAACGAAATTGACGTTCCTTGTGGGATCCCCACTCCCCCATGCGAACGCAGGAATGCCTTAATTACTTGGAGGTCATCTGCACTGACCATAAACCCGTTGCACTTAAGTTGCTCGAGCAAATACTCATGATTAATTGATCCAAAAAAATCAGAAAAATCAAATTCCGCCACAAATACTCTTGACAAGGAGTTCAAATCAACAGCGATATCCTGAATTGCAAAATGGACGTTGCGGTCGTCTCTGTACGCATATGAATAGGAGCTAAATCGATGCTTATTTTTCTGTAGAAGTCCCGAGTAAAAAAGTCTCGACATCGCGGCATCAGGAACCTGGTAAACAGAAATCTTCCGCTTCCCACCACCACTCTTGTCTATTTCCTGCGTAAATGGAGAATTAGGCTCGTAAGTATTTTCACGTATTTTCTTCGCAATCGACTTCGCTATACTTGACGCTTTCCTGCGAACATAAAATGGATTATGAAGATTGCCTTCCCTCCAAGCCTCAGGCACTTTAACGTTTTTTGGGGGAGTGTCTTTCAGACGACTCTTCTTTCGAGAATGTTCTAAATGAAGAGTATTGTGATATTGCTGATAGCGATCAATTAACTTTTTCGCTTCGAGCTTTATAGCTTCTTTAATTCTTAGTTCTAAGTCCATTTTCACCTATCCCATAACAAAAAACCCAAGCTTTCGCCTGGGTTTTCCACGGAGCCGACCTAGTAAAAATAATTATCCAACCTCTTCCACAGAGCTGTGGATAAACTCTGCGGCCATAAGGGCTAGGCCCTATCTGGCGGTTCCGTTCTCTCCCTTGGAAAGTGGCCGAATAGTAGCACCGCAAAATCTCCTCGTCGATACTACTTTCTGATTACGGGATGCCTCAAATGCACGTGATAAATAGTTTATTGACGATAGAGGTAAAAAAAATCTAACCTCTCAGTTGGTGCCTAAGAAACACCACACACAGCGGATCGTCCGCACCCGACAGTAGCGGCTTTTTTGTGCCTACGGTTTCCCCGTGCGCATCAAAAAACTCTGTTATGCCGGGAGTGGGCGAATACAAGACCCGAAAGGGGAATATGTCCGGCCCTCTGTGTGGGGTTTCTTAGCTCCCGGCACCCAGCCTTAAGAAAGCTGACATCACACAGAGGTAAAGGATATGCCTAAAAATGTCTCCTTCGGTACAAAGGTAATTGGCTTCTACCGCGCCGCCGTCTGCAAGCTTCCAGTTCTGGAGGCTTACCATGTCTGAGGCCCACACCCCCGCACTATTCACCCGCCACAACCTCTCTCTCCACGCTCTCCTCCTTGAAAACCAACCATGGTTCTGCGCCCGCGATCTCGGCCGTTTGATGGGTGTCCATCTGAGCGAACGCATGGTCAACAAACTGGACAAGGATCAGCGTCGCGTTTTGTGGATCGAGTATTTTCGGCAACCCGAAAAGCAACTGATGCTCAGCGAATCCGGTGTGTACGCTCTATTGGTGTATCACTACGTGCCCGGGAATCGGTTGTTGCGTGAGTGGCTGACTCATCACGTTGTGCCAGCCCTGCGCGATGCAGAGCACTCGGGACATTCAGATCGACCGATGCTGAGTTTGTTGGATTGGCCGGAGATGTCGTTGAGTTTGTTGCATTGGCAGGATGAAGGTTGGATTCGGCTGCGGGACATGCCTTATCTGTTGAGCGATCAGACACCACGAAAAGCGATAGCGACGAAACCTTGGTGGCGAAGGCTCGCTCAGGCGTTTCAGCCGTCGAAGCATTCGATGGGGTGAGCGATGCGTTTGTAGGATCACATGCGAGATCCGTCGCTATTTTTTGTAGGAATTTTCGTAGACAGTAGTAATGGCCACTCAGTATCGTCCGAGGGTTTTCAACCCTCGGCGATTTTATGAGCGACAAGAAAAAAGACACTGACTGGACTGTTGCTGAGATTGAGGCAGCGGTTGACACCTATCTCAGAATGCTTGATTTAGAGCTAGCGGGTCACAAATTCAACAAGGCACATGAGAATCGCGAACTACGCGCATCAGCCTTGTCGACTCGTACAAAAGGTTCTGTCGAATTCCGAATGCAGAACATTTCCAAAGTCCTGATGACGATGGATCGGAAACCCATTAAGGGTTACAAACCCGCAAAAAACGTTGGTTCGAATGTTGAGCAGTTAATTCGAACAGCTCTCACAAGTCGCGGCTTCCAGCCGGGAGACCCTGCTATTCCGACAGCCGACGAAGAAACACTAGAGCGTCGCGCTGCTGCAATTCAGAAGAAGCACATAAAAGAGCCGCCGAAAGGCATAAAGAAACCAAAGAAAGCGTCGAGTACTCGCACGGTTTACGTTCGCGATCCCGAGGTTAGAGCCTGGGTTCGAAATGAAGCTGAGGGGCATTGCGAAGGCTGTGGCGACCCGGCTCCGTTTCAAATGCATGATCTGCCGTTTCTAGAAGTCCATCATGTCAAACCACTTGCAGATAAGGGTTCGGATCAGGTCTCGAACGCTGTAGCACTTTGTCCGAATTGCCATCGTCGTTGTCACCATTCGAATGATCGCGTGGCGTTTACAGCTTCGCTTTATCAAAGGGTAAAAAGGCTGATTCCAGAAAAATAAAACTCTGTGACTTGGAGAGTTTTTGCTGCTGAGTGGGTGTCTGGATTCGGTATTGAGTTGATACCTCCAATTCGCCAGCAGGCTGCCTCCCACAGATTCCGCATCATCCTGAAAACAATCAGTGCAACCCGCGCCGCCTCCCGCTATTAATACCCCTCCCCCACTCAAGGATCCGAGCCCCACCATGAAATTCGATCTCGCCTACTGCCTCAGCCTCGACGACAAGTTGTCGATCTATGACGTTCGCGATCTCAATTTCGACGAGACGGTGGCGTTTGACTCCGCGAAGGAACACTTCCAGTGCCCCAACGATGCGTGTCGTTCGGCGTTCGAGGCTTCCAACGAGTTGGGCACGTTCAACGCCAAGAACGTGAATTACGTGCGCACGCCGCACTTCAAGAATCTGCCCACGACGCAGCATGTGGCGGGTTGTCCGTATGTGAGTTTGAAGGCGTCGGCGTCGGGTGTTGAGACGGCGGATGGCGAGGTGGATGACGGGCGTGAGGAGCATTTCCCATCGGAGTTGTTGCTGACCCGGCGTGAGTATGTGCGCAAGCCTGTCGCGCCAGCGGGGGCGGCGGATGTGTTGCGGGAGGATCCGGTGCGGGTGGTGGCGGACGGTGGTAAAGAGTCGGTGGGTCGTGAGTCGGCGCCGGACAAGACCAGTGTGTTTGCGCATCCGGTGGAGTGTTTTGTTTCCAACTTCGCCGAGAAGGATTTGCTCAAGCGCATGCCGTTGAAGGTCGGCGAGCATACGGCGCCGTACAGTTCGTTCTTCAAGAAGATCGAATATCTGACGGACAACAATGGGCTGATCTACTGGGGGCGGATCAAGAAGATCGAGGACTTCCACAGCGCCAGTTTTCGGATCGACTTCGAGGACAAGGTCTGGTTCAAGAAGCCCGAGGACAGTAAGAAGAAGCCGTATCCGGTCAGCGTTTATCTGAACAAGAAGCTGATCGACAACTACCGCAAGCGCAAGGCCTTTCTGGAAGAGATCAAGCACGCCGTGGATAGCGACAAGGCGTTGTTCTGTTTCTTCTATGGCGTAACGCCGGAGCTGAAGCAGGTGCCCGGCAAGAAGAACCCCGAAAAACCTTTCGAGGTCTTCAATGCCAATATCGAGAACCTGGATCACTTCATTATTCGTGAAGCGCCGGGGTTGGAGTGACGGTTAGCCTTGGGGCAGTTGCAGTTTTACGGCGCCAGGGTGTTGTTTGACTAGGGAGTACGGCAGGATCGACCAGTCAGGTCTATCGCAAGAGCGTTGCACGCGAGCGAAGTACGCGCCGAGGTACAAGCCCTTCTCGGTGAAGTACCAAGGTGAAGTCCCCCAGATGCTTTCGTCCTGGAAGTTGCAGTCGTCATCTCCCGTCGGTGTCTTCATTTCTGTGGGGTACAGGGCCGTGAATTGTTTGATCACCCACGGCACCAACTCTTTGCTTACGTACTGATAGCGCGCGTTACTTTCGTCCTTGCTCAGAGGTTCGTCGCCCAAGCTGTCGCGTTCGGCATGTAAAAGTGGTTTGCCCTCACCGACCCACAGCACATCTTCGAGGGACAGCGGGTGGCCGGTTTTTACGTCAATGTTGAGCGGTGAATCGCCGAAGTCTGGATGCGCGCCGCCGCAGTAATAGCTGGTCGAGACGTTCAGGCTGACCACGGCTGGCGAGATCATTTTCGGTTGCACTTGTTGCATAAATTCGACGTTTTCGCCGCCCTGCAGCTGGCAGCCGTGGTAACTGATGACTTCACTCCAGAGGCGTCCAAGCAACTGCTGGTTAACCCGTTGCTGATCATCTTTCGACAATCCGGACTCCACGCTGAACAGGGAAATCTTTGTCTCAGGCTCTGTCCACCATTGCAGGTCGTAGCCCATGAAGTTTTCTTTCTTCGCCGGCTTCAGTTTGAGTCCCTGCAGGCGCAAATACTCGTAAGGCTCGCTGTAGGGCAAAGCGGCAATGAACGGCAAAGTTGATGAGGTGGGGGCGGTAAGTCTGGCCTCGATGAGTTTCACTGGCAGCTTCTTGCCCTGCGGACTTTTCCATTCGCCCTGCCAGCCGCTGCCGGTTTCTTCCAGTTCCAACGTTGACAGCGGCTTGTCGTCACCATAGCGATTATTGCCCTCGGTCAAGGTCAGCGTGCTGTTCTGCAACGCGCCACTGAGCGGCAAATCACGATGGTATTTTTCGTAGAAGTACCGACCGGTTACTTCGTCCTGCTGCGTGATATTGAGCTCTACGACGATCGGCATTTTGCCCAACGTGCCGGTGAACACGCGTCGGCCATCATAGGCGTGGACACTTGGAATCAGCGAGAACAGCACAGCAGCGCATGGCGCCAGGCGCATCAGTCCCTTGAGCATTGATCGTTCCTTGAAAGAGTCAGAGGTCGCGCCGGCATTTGAGGGCCGGCGCGGATAAATTCGCGGCGATTATGGCGGGGTTGTGGTCGGGAATCGAGGGGCTGCGCATGAAAGTAAACGCGACATCAAGGCAGTTGCAGTGCAACCCCGCCCGGATGTTGTTTGACGATTGTGTACGGCAGAACGCTCCAGTCGACGAATCCGCAGACCGCCGCGACGTGGGGAAATGATGGCTCGAGCTTGATGCCCAGTTCCGTGAAGTGCCAACCGGGAAATTGCCAGGGATAACTCTCGTCGTAGTTGCAGTCGTTTTCACCTTCGGGGGTAACGGTCATTTCACTGGAGTAGAGTTTCAGCAACTGCGCGACCAGCCAGGGTGCCAGTTCCTCACTGCGGTAGTTAGACCAGGAATCAGACGAGCCGGACGCCTCCCCGCCGAAGTCGCCCTCTCGTTGAAAATGCAATGGCTTGCCCTGCCCCACCCACAAAACATCATCTAGGGTCAGGAGTCTGCCTGTTTTAGTGTCGAAGTTGAGCGCATCCTGGCTTTGATCCGGATAGGCACCGCCGCAGAAATAATCTGATGAAATCAGAACGCTCATCACTGTTGACGACATCCACAGTGGTTGGCTCGACTGCGCGTAACTGCCTGAACATCCATAAGACGACAATACCTCGCTCCACAAACGCGCCATCAATTGTTGGTTGATGCGTCGACGCTCTTCAAGGGAATAACCCGAGACCACTTCAAACAGAGAAGTGCCTGTCTTCGGCTCGCTCCACCACTGCAGCGTGTAGCCCATGAAGGTGTCGATGTTGCCTTTTTTGAGTGTGACGCCCTGCAGCCGCAGGTATTCATAAGGGTACTTGTCGTGAAGTGTGGTGAAAAAGGGCAAGGCATCATCCGCTACATCGGGGATGACGGCTGGCTGTAACTTGATCTTCAGGCTTTTCCCAGCGGTGCTCGTCCACTCGCCATACCAACCATCAGTTGTCGGCCGCAGACGCAAGGTCGGGCGTGAGTCGTCTATCCGCGAGCCTTCTTCCAGCACAAGCGTTTCCCCGTCCAGAGCACCGTCGAGTGGTAGATCCTTGCGGTACTTCTTGTAAAAGTAACGTCCCTCTCCGGTACGAGGATTTATTTCGAGGACGATAGACGATTTACCCAACGTGCCGGTGAACAACTGCGCGCCGGTCTCGGCCCAAGTTGCCGTCGAGACAAAAGAACCCGTTAGAAGAAAAACAGCAAAAAGACGTAACAGTCCTCGGTACATCACTTCATCCTTGAATAAGCGAGCAACTGCCCGCGAAAGTAGCTGCGGATTATGGCGAGCTTGCGCGCTGGAATCGAGCGCCGTCGCGCTCAGCTCAAGCACATGCTGATCATCACCACCATAAGTAAACCGATGTACACGCGCGCATGCAGCCGATCCGGTATCCGCCCAATCCACCGCGCAGCCAATCTGATCCCCAGCAACGAACCAACCGTCAGCAGCGCAAACGCCAGCACATCGACATACCCGATATACCAGGCACCCATATCAGACTCAGTGAAACCGGCCAGCGCCATGTACGTCAACGTCCCCGCCAACGCTACCGGGACGCTGAGCGGATTGGCCATGGAGGTCGCTTGCGACATGCTCAGCCCGCAGCGGCGCAGCAGCGGAACGGTCATGACGCTTCCTCCTACGCCGAGAAACGTCGCGATGGCGCCGATGCCTACGCCGCCGGCGGATGTTTCCGTCGTGGTCAGTCGCCGTGGGAATGTGGTTTGGGACTGTGTGAGAAATCCTCGGCGCAGCAGGCAATCGACGATGGTCACGCCCAGGTAGGCGATGAAGGCGTAGCGGATCACTTGGCCGCTGACCCACATCGCAGCGATGGCGCCGACGATCGCGCCCCCGCCGATAAACCCGGCCAATGGCCAGAGGTAGTCCCGGAGCAGATTGCCCGCGCGCTGGTGTTTGCGTGTAGCGATCAGGGCGTTGACGATTATCACGCAGGTCGAGGTGGCCACGGCGATGTGCATGGCCGACTGGGCGATGGGGTCGTCGGCTGCGTGGCTGGCGGTGAGCATGCGATAGAGCAGCGGCACGATGACGAAGCCGCCGCCGAAACCGAAGAGCACGGCGCTGATGCCGGTGAGGCAACCGAACAATGTAAGCAGGAGATAGAACATAGTGGGCGTCCAGGATCGAGGGAGCCCAGGACATTAGAGCGCGATGCACTGGCCGGCTTCAGTAGTTGGGCCAATAATGTTCGCGTTTACGCCAATCGCTGGAACACGCCTGATGCGCAATATTTCGATCAATCAGCTCGATGACACGGCTCGCCCGGTCGTGGCCATCGGTACCGATTATTCCCACGGCCACCTACTCCCGTTTCATACGCATCGCCGTGGGCAATTGCTCTACGGCGCCACCGGCGTGATGCAGGTCAGCACCCGGAACGGTAATTGGGTGGTGCCGCCGCAGCGCGCGGTGTGGATTCCGCCGGGCGTGGCTCATGAGGTGTTGATGCTCGGGGTGAGCACGCGCAGTGTGTATGTCGAACCCGGCAACGTGGATCTGGGGCCGGACTGCCAAGTGCTCAATGTGTCGCCGCTGCTGCGGCATTTGCTGATGGAAGCGGTGGACGTGCCACTGATGTACGACCAGGCCGGACGCGACGGTGTGCTGATCAACTTGCTGTTGCATGAACTGGCACGCAGCGCGCCCCTTGCCCTACACATTCCCATGCCAGCCGAAGGAAAGCTCCTCAGTCTGTGTCAGACCTTTCTGAACATGCCCAATGCCCACCAATCGCCGCAGGATTGGGCCGATCAGTTACACATAAGCTTGCGCACCTTTAACAGATTGTTTCGGCAGCAGACCGGGCTCAGCTTTCGTCAGTGGCGCCAGCAGGCGTGCGTCGTGCAGGCGTTGGCACGGTTGGCGGCGGGGGAAGCGGTGACGCGGATCGCCCTGGACTCCGGCTACGAAAGCCCGGCGGCGTTTTCGACGATGTTTCGGCGTGTGCTGGGACAGGCACCGTCCGTCTGGTTGGAGCCGACGAACTAGGCAAATTCGAAAAATGCGTTTGATCCCGGCCGAAAACAACTGTACAAAAACACAGTATATTTTCAATCAGCACTTTTGAGCCCGGAGCACACCATGGCCTCTCTTGCGATGAACCACGTCCTCGAACGCATTGCCCTTTTCCAGTTCACCCCGACCCACTGCGTCCAGGCCCGCGCCATGCTGGGCTGGAGCGTTGAACAACTGTCGCGCGAGGCCGAAGTGGCAGTGGCAGATATCCAGCGTTTCGAAGCGCAGCAGGACGTGGCGGACGCCGCGAGACTGGCACTGGCTTATCGGTTTGAAGCGCAGGGGTTGGTGTTCTTCCCGGGGTTTGCACCGGGGCGCAGTGTCAGGGCGCAGGGTATGGCGGGGGAATCGGTGGGGCGTGGGGATTATGCGATGGCTGATTAAGCTGGCGAGGGGGACACCCCTCACCAACTGAACGGATTCATGCGTTCTGTACCACCGCATCACTCTCCTCTTCAACCGCCATCCACCACGCACTCCCTCGTTGTGGATGCGCAATGTTGAACGCCTCCCCCATCCGCGGTGTGGTAATCGCAATACTGCGTTCCCATGCAAGCGCAAGGATGCGGTCAAAAGGTTCATGCCAGGCGTGCATGGCCAGGTCGAAGGTGCCGTTGTGGATCGGGAAGAGCCAGCGGCCCTTGAGGTCGATGTGGGCTTGCAGGGTTTCTTCCGGTTGCATGTGCACGTGGGGCCATTCGACGTTGTAGGCGCCGGTTTCCATCAGGGTCAGGTCGAACGGGCCGTATTGTTCGCCGATGCGTTTGAAGCCGTCGAAGTAACCGCTGTCGCCGCTGAAGAAGATTCGTGTGTCGGCGTCGATCATCACCCATGACGCCCACAGCGTGCTGTTGCCGTCGAACAGGCCACGGCCGGAGAAGTGCTGCGATGGGGTGGCGATGAAGCGGATACCGGCGATTTCGGTGCCCTGCCACCAGTCGTACTGGCGCACCTTGCTGGCGTCGATGCCCCATTTGATCAGGGTGTCGCCCACGCCCAGCGGAGTCAGGAAGTAAGTGGTTTTGGCGGCGAGTTTGAGTACCGCTTCGTAGTCGAGATGGTCGTAATGATTGTGCGAGAGGATCACCGCTTCGATCGGCGGCAGTTCGTCGATGCTGATCGGTGGTTGGTGGAAGCGTTTCGGGCCAGCCCATTGCACCGGCGAGGCGCGCTCGGCGAAGACGGGGTCGGTGATCCAGAATTTGTCGCGCATCTTCAGCAACAGCGTCGAGTGCCCCAAGCGGTAAACGCTGTGATTGGGCGCTGCGAGCAGATCTTCGCGAGTAAGCGGCTGCACAGGAATGGCGGCGCTCGGACGGGTGTCGCGCGGTTTGTGGAAAATCATGTTCCACATGATCCGCAGCATTTTGCGTACCCCTTCGCGCTGCACCGGCGCATGATTGCGAAACAGCCCTTGATCCTGGCGCGAGGCTTCAGGCGTGGGTGTGTTGTCCGGGAGAGAGACTGGATTGGCCATGACTGAACGACTCCGAAAAACCGTGTGCTGCACGGTATTCCACGGGAAATGAAAATGGCCAAGCTGCACGCAAAGGCCAAACGCTCTGGTTTGTAAGGTGCGAGGATTAACGCAACATTACACTGAGCGGTGTAGTTTCTAGGTTGCATCAAAGCCGGCGCCAAGTAAACTGCCGAGTGTAATTTCCCCCCTTCTCTGCCGAAGTCCGCTCATGACCGCTCCACAACGCCTCACCGACCGCAAACGCGAAGCCATCATCCAGGCGGCGATCGCCGAATTCCGTGCCCACGGGTTCGAAATCACCAGCATGGACAAGATCGCCGCCACGGCGGGGGTGTCGAAGCGGACGGTGTACAACCACTTCCCGAGCAAGGAAGAGCTGTTCGCCGAGATCCTTAATCAGTTGTGGGCGCGGATCATTGCCGAGCCATCGGTGAGCTACGACCGCGAGCGACCGCTGCATGAGCAGCTGCGCCTGATGCTGCAACAAAAAGTGCAGATGATGGCTGACGAGAATTTTCTCACCCTCGCCCGGGTGGCGATTGCCGCAACCATTCATTCCCCCGAACGTGCGCAGAACATGATCGAGCGCATGGGCGAGCGCGAGGAAGGCCTGACTGTCTGGATACGCGCGGCGCAAGCCGACGGACGGCTCAAACCGGTGGATCCAGAATTTGCCGCGCATCAAGTACAAGGTTTGCTCAAGGCATTCGCGTTCTGGCCGCAGATCTCGCTGGGTCGCGCGGCCCTTGATCCAGACGCGCAGAATGCAGTTGCCGAGTCGGCGCTGGAGATGTTCCTGGCACTGTATCAGCGGTGAATCACTGGCGCGGCGAGCCGCGTACAACTAATTTCGCAAAAAGTTATACAAACTCGTGAAAAATTCCTTCCTTGTACAACTTTATTAAGTTTTGTATAAGTAGCCATCTGCCAGTAACGGAACGCTGGCATTGAGCAGTCACCACCGAATGCCGTCCGTGCATTTCGGTCTGCCGGCGCAGGAATAGGGACTGAATCCTTTTGATTTTCCCCACTTCCCGAGTATCGCAAGCATGTTCTTCAATCGCCAGAAAGCCGCCCTCGCTGAACTGCAACACACCGTTTTTGACCAGGCTGCAATGCTCGAAGCGATCAACCGTTCGATGGCGGTGATCGAGTTCGATCTTGATGGCGTGGTGTTGCGTGCCAATGACAATTTCCTCAAGACCATGGGTTACACGGCTGCCCAGGCGATCGGCCAGCCGCACCGGCATTTCTGCACACCAGAGTTCGGGCGCAGTGCCCAATACACCGAGCTGTGGTCACGCCTGAAAAACGGTCAGTTCCAGTCCGGCACCTTTGAACGGGTCGACAGCAAAGGCCAGCCGATCTGGCTCGAGGCCAGTTACAACCCGATCAAGGATGCGTCGGGACGGGTGATCAAAGTGGTCAAGTACGCGATGGATGTCACCGCCAAGGTGCAGCAGGAGAACGAGGCCAACGCCAAACTGCAGGCGATTGATCGCGCGATGGCGGTGATCGAGTTCGATCTCGACGGCAATATTCTTACCGCCAACCAGAATTTTCTCACGCGCATGGGTTACAGCCTCGCAGAGCTCAAGGGCCAGCATCACCGCTTGTTCTGCACCCCGGCGCTGGTCAACAGCGGCGCCTATCAGGATTTCTGGCGGCGCCTGAATCAGGGCGAGTTCTTCCACGGGCAGTTCGAGCGCGTGGATAAACGCGGTCAGATCGTCTGGCTGGAGGCCAACTACAACCCGGTCTACGACGCTTCGGGGCGTTTGTACAAAGTCGTGAAGTTCGCGTCTGACGTTACCGCCCGTGTCGAGCAACACGAGCAGGACGCGCGCAGTGCCAGCACCGCTTATCACATCTCGGTAGCGACGCGAAAAGTCGCCGAGCAAGGTACGCAGGTGATTCAACAGGCTGCCAGCGAAATGCGCGAAATCGCCGAGGACATCAGCCAGTCCTCAACGCTGATCGCGCAACTGGGCGACCGCTCCGAGCAGATCACCGCCATCGTCAACACCATCCGCGCGATCGCCGATCAGACCAACCTGCTCGCCCTCAACGCCGCCATCGAAGCCGCGCGCGCCGGTGAACAGGGCCGCGGCTTTGCCGTGGTGGCCGATGAAGTACGGCAACTGGCGGCGCGCACCAGCGGTTCCACCGCGGAGATCTCCACCATGATCAGCCTGATCCAGAGCGAAACACGGCAGGCGATCAAAAGCATGCAAGGCACCCGCGACCGCGCCGCAGAAGGCGTGGAACTGGCCAATCAGGCCGGCACGGTGATTCTGCAGATTCGCGATGGCGCCAGTGAGGCGGTGGATGCGGTGAGCATGTTTGCCAATGAGCGGGTGCCGGGGTAATGGCGGTAGTCTCAGTCACCAGGTGAAACTCGGGATAGTGGGATGGCAATCACGCGATCTATAGTGACTGCCATCCATCAGCAAGCGCAGGGAAATCCCATGGAAAATCGCGCCGTCCGCATCGCCCTGGTTGGCGATTACGACCCCCAAGTTACCGCTCATCAAGCGATCCCGGTTGCACTCGGCCTGGTCGCCGAACACCTGCAACGCACCGTGCAGTTCGAGTGGCTGGCCACTGAAGAGATCGGCACCGACACTGCGCTGACTCAATTCGATGGGTTCTGGTGTGTACCCGCCAGCCCTTATAAAAGTGAAGACGGTGCGCTACGCGCCATCCGCTTTGCCCGCGAGCAAGGGCGACCTTTCCTCGGCACCTGTGGCGGTTTTCAGCACGCGGTTCTGGAATATTCGCGCAATGTGCTGGGCTGGGCCGACGCCGAGCATGGGGAAACCTCGCCAGAATCCGAACGCGCAGTGCTCACGCCGCTGAGCTGCTCGCTGGTTGAAGCCATCGACGTCATTCACCTCCAGCCCGGTTCGTTGATCGCCAAGGCGTACGAAAAGTCTGAAATTGAAGAAGGCTATCGCTGCCGCTACGGCGTGAATCCGCAGTTCGAACAGCATTTGATGAGCGATCAGCTACAAGCGGTAGGCCGTGATTCAGCGGGGGATCTGCGCGCTATCGAACTGAAAAAACATCCGTTTTTCGTCGCCACGCTGTTCCAGCCGGAACGCGCCGCACTAAAAGGAAAAATGCCACCGCTGGTTCGCGCATTTATCGAAGCCTGCGGATTGCGGGATTGAGCGTTATGCATTCGGCCATTGAGGTTGGCGGCGCCCACAACGCCGCCTTCGCGAGCAGGCTCGCTCCCACATTGGATCTGTGGCGTTTACAAAATCCCTGTGGGAGCGAGCCTGCTCGCGAAGAGGCCCGCAACCCCACTGCAAAACCTCAACCGCGCACCAGACTCCGCACCGCAACAATCTCCGGCACTTCAACCTTGCTCATGTAAACCCGTAACGGTTCGGTGATGTTGATCCGGTCGTCGATGTGTTGATCGAGCATCAGCTGAATCAATTCGCGCTTGAGGGTCATGGTGGTTTCCGACGCCTTCGCCCAGACGAATTCACTGGCCGGGATGATGCCGTCGTCGGCCACGTCCATGCCGAATGAATCTTCGCTGAAGCGCACGATGTACTGGCCGGTCTTGCGGTTGAGGCCGACGAAGCCTTTGAGATCGTCGGCGGCCTGGCAGATGAGTTGGGAGGTGATGCGCATGGTAAACCTCACGAAAGATGATCGATGGTTTACACGCAGGGCAATGTAGCGGCGCGCCCTCTGCCGGGGCGTCAGCCGAGGGCAAGCGTACTGCAAACAGCGCCACAAAAGTGCAGGAAATTTCCGTTTTGCGCGGTTTATGTCGGTCTGGCGATAGCCCTGCGGCGCGTCAATTGTTAAAAGGTACGTCTCGAAAAAAACCTGCGAA
>Ga0209795_10001463_pt1 | contig 14678 bp, 13 predicted proteins | sample AgamicOrMarz_FD_187166 | JGI IMG/M metagenome (GOLD analysis project Ga0209795, IMG submission 187166) | Agave microbial communities from Guanajuato, Mexico - Or.Ma.rz (SPAdes) (version 2) | ecosystem: Host-associated > Plants > Phyllosphere > Phylloplane/Leaf | place: Guanajuato, Mexico...
ATTAACTCGTGACGCTCGTGCGAAAGAACGTAAAAAATACGGTCTTAAAGGCGCTCGTCGTGCACCACAATTCTCAAAACGTTAATTTTATTATCGTTTCAAGGCTCTCAACCATTATTGGTCGAGGGTCTTTTTTATGTCTTAAAGATGGTTTGACCACATTTTGACCACTAAATAATAAATGACCACAAATTATAGCTCAATATACCTCTGAAACTTTTCCGCGGTTTGCTCTTTTAAATCATCTGTTACGTGTGTATAGATGTTCATAGTCATCTGTATATCTGAATGTCCTAGCCGCTCTTGTACCTCCTTTATACTAGCCCCTGCTTCAAATAAGAGAGAAGCATGTGTATGGCGTAAACCATGGATAGTAACTCCATGAAGTTTATATTTCTTAATCAATGCACTAAGTTTGTCATTTAAGTAAGCCAAGCGCATTGGGGAACCATCGTCTCTTGTAAAAATAATTTTACTGTCACTGTTAATGCATGCATCAGCTAAATTCGCTTGTATTTGCTCTACACGCCATTTTTTTAGTAAGGACAAGGTTTTAGTATCCAAACTAATTAAACGTCTAGATTCTTTAGTTTTAGACGTTTGAAAGATAAACTTACCTTCATTGTGGAAAAGCGTTTTCGTTAAACGAATAAAACCAGTATCAAAATTGACGTCATCCCATTTAAGAGCTAATAATTCTCCTTTTCTGGCACCAGTATAAATTAACAGATGAAAGAGGATATGATCTCTTAATGATAATTCTTCTTTTGTTATGGATAAAAAATTCTTTACCTCGTCTTTTTTCCAGTAATTCCGTTCACTTTCATGAGTGTCCTCATCAATTAAATCTTTTTGCTGCTTTGGTATACTTACATACTCCAATGGGTTCTTCTGTATAATGTCCATCTTTACAGCATATTTAAAGACTTGGTTTGCTTGGATTTTAATATCATTTACAGATTTAATTGAATCAGCGATTTCATTTATCATTTGCTGACAATAAGGTCTGGTGATCTCATTTATTTTTAATTTACCGAAGCGGGGTAAGATATGTTTCTTGAACTTTGATTCAATGCTCTTTTTGATACTGGGCTTTATAGTCTTTGAATGATTTGAAAACCATTGAGTGAAAATTTCATTAAAAGTAATATTGGAATTAGTTATTGAAATACCGCTTAGTAATTCTTGTTCAAGTTTAGCAGCAGCCCCTTGTGCTTCTTTCTTTGTTTTAAAACCTCTGCGTGTAGTAGTTTTTCTTTTTCCGGTTTGTGGGTTAATACCAGTATCCATCTTAAACAACCACATTTGACCTTGTTTGGTTGAATACCTTTGAAATGATGCCATTTATATCACCTCTAATTAAATTTTTTACAATAAAGCGGAGCGGATACTACTTAACACTTCTTTCAATATAAATTTCAAATAATTGATTAAAGTATTGATCAATTTTTTCTTTCTCTTTTATATATGATTTTGCTAATTCAAATTTTGTAGAAGGAGAGAAACCGCCTTTTTTTATTCCAATTCCGAAACCTTGTTTCATTTTAATAATTGAATTAAAAAGATTTTCTAATATTTCTAACTCGTTATTATTGGATGGGCTTATTGCATGTTCACAGGTAATTAAAAATAATTGGTCATAAATCTCTAATAGTTTCTTTCTTATCTCAGGATTAGCTTTATTAAGCATTTCGTTGATATCTTCACTATAACTAACTACCTTATAGTCTTCATATGATGTTATTTCATCTGTTCTCGTAAGAAAGTCCATAGACACTCCAAAATATTTAGATACATCCAATAAAAATTGAAGATCCGGCTTTCTATCACCTCGCTCATAATTGCCTAAGGTAGTAAAGGGTACTCCTAAAGCATTGGCTAGTTCTCTTAAAGTCATCTGTCTTTCTCTTCTTAATTCTCTAATTCGAGCTCCGATCAATTGATTTGCCTCCTTATGGGTAATTTTATCTTGATATTACACAATACGAATACAAAAATCAACTTGAATTACTCGAATTGAGATGTTAATATTATTTTGTACTCAAAATGAGTAAAAGGAGGTGGATCAATGAAATGTACTGTTCAGACTACTCAAGAGCAATATTTTAAAATTAATGAAAAGAAGATAAAGATAGCTAGAGCTGAAAGAGGGTGGACTCTAACCAAGTTATCAAAGGAGTCTGGCGTAACAAGAAAAACTATCAGTGAGATTGAGAAAGGTAGTAAGACAAATGTCCGCTTTTCAACAATTAATAAAATAGTTAAGGCTCTAGGGAAAGAAGTAGAACAATTCTGTTCTCAAATTGAAAAATAATTATGAGAGGAGAGATATCATGAACTTTAAATTCGAATTGCCAGAAGATAAATTAATTATTAGTCGTGAAGATTTAAGAGAAACTTTACAAGAGATGATGGTAGATTTTCTTCAAAGAAATGAGAAGGAAGAGGTTATGACAATCCGTGAAGCGGCTGATTATTTAAAAGTCAGTATTCCTACAGTCCGTAACATGATAGCGAATAAGGAAATTCCTTTTTTTCAAAGGGGACAAATTATTCGTTTAAATAGTGGAGATGTAAAGGCATGGATGTGGAGTACTTCAAAGGAGCACTTGTAGATGGTAGATATGTTAGACAATAAAAAAAAGGTTGCTCTGTGGGAAGAGCAACCAGATTCAAAGGTTTTAACTAACAATATTGTAACACAGAAGCCAGATCCTGTATCAGAGGAAGCAGATATTTTCGCTCAAGAATTAAAAAGAGAAGCGCAAACACTAACTGTACAGGGGACAGTATCGTTTCCTGTATCTCTCTTTCCAAAACCTATTGAGCAGTTTGTTACTGATACTGCAAAAGCATTATCTTGTCCTCCGGATTTTGTTGCTATGGGAGTATTAGTTTGTACAAGTGTTGCAATTGGCAATGGAGCAGTAATGGAAGTGAAAAATAGTTGGATAGAAGGAGTTAGTCTTTACTGTGGAATTATAGCAGAGCCTGGGAGTGCCAAAACGCCTGCTATTAATAAAGCTTTAAAGCCGCTATTTGAATTGCAAGAACGTAACTTCGAGGAATATGAGTCCCTGAAAATTCAATATGAGCTTGAAAAGGATAATTATGAAATAGAACTTGAAAATTGGAAGAAAGATGTGAAAAGCAAAAAGAAAATGAAGTTAGAAGATAAACCTATCCTTCCTAAGTCTCCAGCTCTCCAGCAAATAATAACAATGGATTCTACTATGGAAGCTTTGCAAGACAGTCTGTTATCTAATAAAAGGGGAATTCTAAAACTACATGATGAATTATTAGGGTTTGTCACAGGGATGAATCAGTATAGATCAGGTGCAGATCGTCAGTATTGGTTATCTATTTGGTCAAATGAACCCATTGTCATTAATCGGAAAGGTAAAGAGCCAATTAGGATCCAAAAACCTTTCGTAAGCATTATAGGTGGAATACAGCCAGACATGATTGAAGAAATTATGAAAACTGGTAGAGAGGGAATTGCTAATGATGGATTTATTGATCGCTTTTTATTTTGTTATCCAGATCCTGTACCTGCAAATTGGACAGATCACGATGTAAGTGATGATGTCGTGAACCGCTATTGTGAGATTATCAATCAAATATATTACTCATTGAATGAAGAGACACCTACAGTAATTCACTTTAACGATAAAGCTAAAGTACTTTATACGATGTGGTATGACGAAACAGAACGCGAAACTACAGAAGCGGGATTTCCAAGCACGTTAAAAAATGTTTGGAAAAAGATAAAGGGTCTTCATTCTAGAGTCTTAGTTATTATGTTTATGCTTAAGTGGGCAAATAACTCTCAGAGACTAAAATTAAATTCTGTTGATGAAGAGTCTGTTATGTATACAAACTATATTATGGATTACTTTAAGTCACAGGCGAAAAAAGTTTTTCAGCTTACACAATCTAATGAGGAAGATAAAAAAGCAATTAAATTAATTGAGTATGTTAAAAATAAAGGAGATAAGCATGAAAAGGGTTTATGTATACGTATCAATTCCTTGAATCAAGGAAAAGTATTCGGTCGTAATACAAACATTAATATGATTAGAGCAACTATTAATCGCATTGAATATCAAGGGTTAGGAGAAGTTCAAGAGTTAACTTATAAAAGCAATCTTATAAAGCAATTTATTTTATATGAAAAGACAATTAACTGGTAACAAAAATTCTTTACGTTTATAGAACATATAGAATCAGAATAGAACACTCACTAAGGGTTAAAATTCACTAAAGTTAAAGATTTAGAGAGGTTGTAGAACAGTAGAACTTTAGAACAAAAAGTTAGTGATCATATTATTTAGCTTATAGAGTCAGTTATGATGTTCAATTGTTCTATTGTGGGACAAAACTTATGTTAACTCTAAGGTTAAACGATGATTTTATGTAGAACTTAATGTTCAATTTGTTCTATGACAGCAAGTTTATTCTTAATAAAGAGTTGTTTAATATGACAATTTTATTGAAAAAGGAGAGTGCGTGATTTGAGTAAAGTCACCAAAATGGACCAAAAAGAAAAGTTTATTGAATTAAGGGCAAAGGAAGTACCTTATGAGGAAATTGCGAAACAATTAGCTGTAAGTAAACCAACCCTTATTAAGTGGGGAAGGGAATTAGAAATTGAGGTAAGTAATCGTAAATCATTAGAATTAGAACTCTTGCACGAAAAATATTATGTTTCTAAAAAGAAACGTATTGAATTTTATGGAGAGCAGTTAAAAGAATTAAATGAGGAATTAAAAAAACGTGATTTATCTGATTTGTCTACTGAGAAGCTAATAGAATTACAGATAAAAATTATATCAAATTTAAAACAGGAGGAAGTAGTGATTTCCTTAAAAGAAAAGCAAAGCTTAGAGGATTCTTGGAGAGAAGGATTTGATTCATCAATTATCAAGTGGGAAATATAACTAGTAGGAATTAAACTGAAATTTTACCGCTATTTAACCAATTAAAAGAAAGAAGAGAGAGAATTTATATCAGATTTCTCTCTTCTTTCTTTTCTAGATAAATTTTATTGGAAAACAGGTATATTAATTTATGCGTTTTTTAAATAACCAGAAGATTAGACGAATATTGATTATTTATTTGATATAAATACCACAAATAAACAAGTTAGACTTTCATATTAAATTTTATATTAATTAATGTATAATAAGGTTACTTAGAGGCAAACGGAGGTTCTCATAATGGTCAAAAAGGAAGAGGCAAACGACATTATACAAAGTATAATACCAAAATTAAATGATGAAGGTATACTTGTTAACCATTGTAAAATCGATACATCTACTAAAAAAACCGAAAGCAAGCGGGGAGATATTTGGATTTCTCAATGTGAATTTACGGATCATGATTTTGAAGAGAAGATAGTAGCTTTAATAGAGGCTAAACATAAAAACTGTAACATTGGAGATATAGAATGGCGAGATGCCATGAATCAAGGTAAGTTAAAAGCCGAGAAGCAAGGGTTAAATTATTATATTGTTACAAATGGTTATGATATAAGATTTTATAATAGACATAATGATGAAGAAATATATATAGATGGGAGAATTGCTACTAAATTTGTACCCATAGAAGCATTAATAAAAATTCAAACACAAGTTACAGAAGAAACTTCTGAAGTTAATTACAAATCAAAGCAACTGGTTGAACCATTTACTGAAGCGAGTTTTAGGAAATCTTTACGTAAATTGGCTAATGTCTACAGAGCTGCAGGTCTAAAAAAAGGTGATGGGAGAATAGATCCTACTGTAAGTTTTGTAATCATGAAATATATTTCTGAAAAAGAAAGTGAAGAAAGAACTTTACATCGTAATATAAAGTTGTGGAATGAATTTAGAGGTATAGCATATGAGGAGGAAATTGGAGACTTAAAAGCAGAATTCATTACAGCGGTTAATCATATCTGGGGGAGAGATAGTCAATACAGAGAAAATGTTTATAGTGATTTTAAAAACCTAATAAATTTTTCGTCTAAATTAACTAATGAAAATTTCATTTCTATATACAAAGAATTAGATAAGTTTCATTTTCATGGCGGAGCTAGATTTGATTTATTTGGAACAATTTATGAAGAGTTTGCAAATCAATCAAACAAAAAAGAGTTTGGTGAATTTTATACAAGACGTCATATCACTGGGACGATAGCTAGGCTATTGTTGAGGAATGAAAAAAAACCTAGAGACTTAAAGATCGCGGATACAAGTTGTGGGACTGGTGGCTTTCTGACTGAAGCTTTTAAAACTTTGTTAAATAATTACACTATTAATAATACTCTTAACGATGAGAGTTTGAACAAGATGAGAAGAAATATTTTTTATGGATTTGACAATGAACCAAAATCAATTGCTCGTACAAAACTAAATATGTTCTTAGTAGGTGATGGGCACACTAATATACACGAATGTGATACTTTGGTAAATTGGAAGCCAGCAGTAGGATGGACTGAGGATACATTCGATTATGTATTAACAAACCCGCCCATGGGAGACTATGAAGGTGCAGCGGATATTGGTCAATTTGTTTATACAAATGAAAAAAAATATCAACTAATGTTTATGGAAAGAATTATAAATGCTACAAAAGCTGGAGGGGAAATTGCTGTAGTCATGGATGATGGTCCCCTTGAAACTCCATCTAGAAAAAATTTCAGAAAGAAACTTTTAGAAAACTGTAATATTCATGCAGTTGTGTCACTAACTAAGTTTGCATTTGCTCCATACACGAAGGAGAAAACTTATGTTCTATTTATGCAGAAGAAACAGAAAGATGAGATAGGTACTATACAAGAAACACCCATCTGGAATTATATTGTTGATTATGATGGTTATGCAAATAGTGATAACAGATATAAAACAAAATATCATGATGACTTGCCAGAGCTAGAAGAAAAGTTTATTGGAGCAATGAATTTATTGCAAGTCTTTAAACTAGATCCTCAAAGCTATAGAGCAAGAAAAAATGAATTTGAAAGAAAAGTAAATGAAAAAGAAAGTGCGGAAGGTTTAAGCGGTTCAAAATTCAGGTTTGTTGAAATGACAGATATCAACGAAACTAATATGTACAATTTACTTAGTGAATTTCACCTTAGAGGATATGAATATGAAAAAGTAACAATTGAAGAAATGGAAAAATCCTTCAATGATATTACAAAGGAAATTGCGGATGTTCTCAAAGGTTTTGGAGGGAATTCCGATGATAATAAAAAAGGTTGATGATGTTTTCAACATAATTCAGGGCCATCAAATAACTGAAGAAGAAATATACAACTCAGTAGGTCATATACCGATTTATACTGGTAATAATGAGAAAATTGGTTTAGTAGAAACATCAATTGTTGATAAAGAAGATCTTCCTTGTATCTCTTATCCTACTAAAGGGAACGTAGGGAACTTTTATGTACAATCAGAAATTTTTAATGCAAATAATACAGCAGTCCTTACTTTAAAAGATGAGTGGAAAGGAAAGATTAATTTATATTGGGCAATTTCTCATATTTCTCCTAAGGTTAAACAGGCTTGTAATTCTAAATCTGGCGTTGGATACATTGGTAAAAATATCATGAAAGATATTACTATGGAAATACCAGCGCTTGAAAGACAAGAAAGAATTGGTTCGCAGTATCAAAAGAATTTTATTCTAAAAGAAAAAATTGAATTAACTACGGAGATTTATAAAAAAAATTTAAGGCAGAAATTTGCTATAGAATCGAAATATAAAAGGAAGATAAAGGATGTATTTGAATTTAAAGGTGGTAACAGTGGACTAACAAAAGAATTCATTTACCATAATCAAGCAGTTGAGACTGATTCAATTATGAAGATTTATTCCGGATCAACGCTTGAAGAAAACTTTTTAGGAAGTATATCAAAAAATGCTCCGGTAGCGAAAAAAGAAAATGGACCAGCAATTTTGGTTACAAGAAAAGGATATTTTGCTGGTACACTTAGCATTATTAAGGATGAGTTATTTGTAATTAATGATGATGCTTATGTAATGAAGCTAAAATCCGATTGGGAATCAAAGGTTAATTTAAGATGGTTTATAAGTGAGTATCAAGGATTATTCTTTAATTTAGTGACTTCTAAAAGTGACAATGCCACATTTAGTAAGACATACGTCGAAGAACAGTATATAGATATTCCTGAAATATCGGCTCAAGAAGAAATAGCAAAAAATCTAGAAAAGTACGACCATCTATTAGTAAAGTTAGAGCAGAAAAAGAAGAAACTTAGTGCTTTAATTGATTTTCAAATAACTTAATAAAACAAGGTTGACTTAAAATAATGACATTCAGTTAGTAGTAACTGAATGTCATTATTTTTATCTTATTGTTTATAAATAATTAGGTAATTCAAAAAGACATGTTCGGTAGGAGAATAAAATATTCTAAAAGTTATTTATCTCTGGAGCAAAAGTAATATATTTACGCATATGTATCATTAGTCTATAATTATTATAATTAATAACTTAAAAATTTTATCCCTTATGGAAGGGGAATGTTTATGGATAGTGCAAGACGGGAGTATATAGCTGAATTAGCAAGCGCGATTAGAGATTCAATGAACCTTCAATCGCCCATAGATCTTGAAGGGTTGGTTAGCGAACTAGGAGGACAGATCTTATATCAAGATCAATTAGATGAGAATATGGAAGCCTTGATCCAAAAAACAGCAGATTCTTTTGAGATTATACTTGATCAAAATAAAATTCATACAAGACAACGCTTTTCAATAGCGCATGAAATTGGCCACTTATTTTTGCATATGGGTTATTTGGTGAACCCAGAAAAATGGAATACATCAAACGAATATGTTGATTCTGTTTATTATCGTTTTGGCTATAATACTGAAGAAAGTGAGGCAAATGAATTTGCTGCATCTTTGCTTATGCCATCGAACGAGTTTAGAGAGGTAGCTTATGCTAATTTGCATAACAGTGAATTTAATGTAAAACCGATAGCTGATTATTTTAATGTATCGAAAGAAGCAGTTGTTAATCGAGGAAGGTTTTTAGGCTTATTTAGGGGGTAATCATGTTGACGGATGGGAAAGTAAAGCTAATGGAAGAGCTAAGTCAAAAAAATCTAATTGTCAATAAGAAAGAGGAAAAAGAAGAAACAGCCGCTGCTTTCCTTTTTATTTCCTTTGACTTGGTTAATTCAACAGCATTTAAATCGCTCCATCCAAACAAATGGCCAATGGTATTTAATCGTTTTTATGAATTGGTAGAAAACCATGTCCTAAAGCGCTTTATGAACTCTAGAGTCTGGAGATATGCTGGTGATGAAATATTATTCTATGTACAAATTAATGCATATGAGGATTTTTATAACGCACCGAAAGATGCTCTAGATGTTATTAGGCTTGTAACAGAAGCACTTAATAACAGGTATCCTTATACAAAAAATATCTTGTATTTAAAGTCTACTTTATGGATTGCAGAAGCTACTTATATAAAATCCCAAGAACTAAGTGAGACTGAACAAAATGTAAATAATCTTATTATTAATTTTGATATAAACGATAGAAAGAATATAGATTTCCTTGGAGCGGATATTGACCTTGGTTTCAGAATTTCAAAATTTGCTTTACGGGAAAAGGTAGTTCTAAGTGCGGAGTTAGCTTTGTTACTTTACAGAGCAAGGGGAATAATAGAACATGAATGTGATTATGATGTTACAGAAAACATTCGTATAGTGAGTTACGAGCGTCTTAAAGGGATATGGGGAGAAAGACATTACCCCATAATCTGGTATCATGATAGTTGGGATGATCCAGAAAAAATGTTTTTTTATGATGATCACTATAGTTCTGAAATAGTAAAACGATTGGTATCAGGGAACTTTAACGACGATATGAAAATTAAACGTTTAAAAAAAATTTTTAAAGATATAAATAACAATAAGGTTGAACGTTTAATTGAACTATTTAAAGAATTACCTGAGTTTACAATTTCACAAAGCGTCTCTCAATATAACTTGGCTGAATTACATTGCGTAGCCATTTGTTTTAATGAAGAAGGGAAGGTTCTGCTTGGGAAAAGGCCAGCTAGCAAAAGAAGATTTCCTGGAATTTGGGAGTTCGGTTGTGGTCAATTAAAGAAATCTCAAACATTTGAAGAATGCTTGGAAGAAAGTTATAAAGAGGATTTTTTTGCAGAACTAGATTTCTTTACAGAATTGGTACCTGTAAGCACGTATTTAATAGAAGATAAATTAGAAGGCAGAAAAATTCCCGGAATAATGTTTATTGCTCAAGTTAAAAATCCAGAAGAGGTAGAGAGCAATTATTCAAAAGTAAACCATTCTGCTATTGAATGGTTTGATCCGAAAGATATCGACAGTGTGTGTGAGGACGATTATGTTGATGGATTTAAGGAGACAATAAAGAAAGCTTTTGCTGCTTGGCAAAAAATAAAGGGGGCCTCCTAGGCTCCCTTTATTATATAAATCCGTACCAATTTTCAGGGGTTGTTTGAATTCTTCGGAGGTCTTTGGGCATTGGATATGGAATACCTCCACCTCCATAAGGAAAGCATGCTTGGAGCGCTTTGAAGCATGCTTCGTCCATCCCCATCAGGCAGCCAGCTTTCTTAATAACTTTTTCAAGTTTATGAGCGACATTTACTGCGTGACCTATACTAATCCATTCTAAATGATGGTCGCTTCCTATTTTCGTAGCAATAGTATCCTTTCCATATGCTAAACTAAGGCGGAAACGAGAGGTAACATCTTCTTCTGCAAACATGTACTCAATTATTTCTACAGCTGCTTCAACTGCTTTTCTCCTACATAATTCTGCAGATTCCGCTTCCCAATCTTTCTGTACAAAATGCATGCTAATGCCGTCACCTGGAAACTTTTCAATTATCCCCTCTTTATCATAAATGATATCAGTTAAATTCCTGAACATGTTTTGATAACGTGCTACAAATTTCAGTGCTCCATGATCTCTAATACTCACCGATGAACCAGCTAAATCAAAAACCATTGTAGTAGCGGGGAGAAGCACATAACTTCCGGTTGTTTTTTGGGGAAGATCTCTTATAGAAAGATGTTCTAGAATCGCCCCATTATCTAAACTTTTAGTTATATCTTTTAAATCTTTCCATGCGAGTACTCTCTTCATCACAGTAGTAATCTTCTCCCTTATGATCCTATTTATCGAAAATCCATGATATGGTAGCTAATACAGTTCCTAATGAAAATAGGATAAATCCCAAACGTAAGAACTTGTACTTTTTGAGACACACATCTGCAAGAAAGTAATTTTGTTCAGCCATATCTTTAACAAAATGTTCCTCATTTCTAGATGAAAAAGAAGCGGCATAGTCTTGAGCATCAGGAAATGAAGCAATTCCCCCCCAGGACATATATTGATTCGGATCTTCATTATAGCGTGGCCAGAGAACTTTAAATAAAAAACATAATATAGATAGTACCAGAGTTACTATACCAATTATAAGAAAAACTTTAGCAACAATGTGTTCTTCGAAATTAGCTTTTCTTATGTAATTGAAAAAGAATCCAATTAAAGCAATGTTTAAAGTAATTGCGACGCCAGCTTTTTGGTCAGCAAACTTTATATAATCACCGATGTAAACCAAATTGTGTTTATGATAATCAAATAGTTTTTCTGTGCTGATATTGCTCATATATTCCTCCCCTAAATAAAATTTTATCTTTTGTTTTTAGACTCTAAAAAGTTAAAATATGATTAAATTAAGTAAAATATACCATAATGGCCTTGTTTTGGCGATAAGAGTATGAATAAAAAGTAGGATAGAAGTTTAAAGCTAATACTTTTTAAGAGTCGAATAGCTAGTAACGCTAACAGCTATTTAGGAAATTTAAATTATACTGGAGGGAGAGTTTGAAAGAAATGGTTATTAAAAATAGTCTTAAAAGCTGGCTGAAAGTATAAAGTTTATCTAGCAGAATCTTTACCAAAAGAACATACAGAGCATAGTATCGCCAGTAGTTTTAAATATGATTAATGAATAGGCAAGATAGGTTTAATGCAATATGTCTTAAAAATTTAAGGGGGAAAAGATGTTTAAAGAAAAAGAACAGAGAGAATCTGTTGGAAGTGGTTTTGTTAATGATAACCCAAGTTCACATGATTCTTTAGGATTTGAACCATACATAAAAGGAATTACGAATTTTATTAAAGATCCTGCTACAAAAGCACCGCTTACAATTTCAATTGAAGGAGAGTGGGGTTCCGGAAAATCCTCATTTATGAAGCAATTACGAGAGCATCTAAGAAAGTCTGATCCTAATTCTTATTCGGTATGGTTTGATTCCTGGCGATACAATAAAGAGGAAGGAATATGGGCTGCCTTTGCTCTAAGCTTCCTTCAACAAGTATCAGCACAACGTTCATTTTTTATCAGACCTTGGTTAAGAAGAAGATTAAGGTGGAAAAGGTTACAAAAAGGAGAATCTAAGTTTTGGATGATATTACTTCGCCAGTCACCAATTTGGCTTATCGATTTTCTTTTTTTAATTGTTCTTGTTGGTTTACCGATTGTATATTTTAGTACAATTGCTCAGCCACTCTGGGAAACATTTCTGAATATAAGTAAAATAAATTCAACCAATCAACAAGCTATAGAATTAGCTGTAAAATTAGTTCCTATTTTCCCGTGGGTAATATTAGTTTTCAAAGAGTTTAGAGGAACTGCGTTAGGGTTGTTAGAATACAATTTAAACAAGTATATTAAAGATCCTAAATATCAAGACCACCTAGAATTAATTAATCGTTTTCACGAAGATTTTCGTTTAATGATTGAAAACTATGCTAGCAATAAAAGAGTGTATTTGTATATTGATGATTTAGATCGATGTGATGCTGGTAAAGCCGCTGAGTTAATGCAAGCTATTAATATGATGGTTCATGATTATCCGCAAGTAATTTTTATCATAGCAATGGATCGTAAAAAAGTGGCGGCTGGATATGCTATGCATCATGAAAAGCTTTTAACATATCTAGCACCTAATATTTTAGATGAAGAGGGTAATGTTGATCCTACTTCTGTTGCTCAACAAGGACTTCAATATGGGTATTCATATATCGAAAAGTTTATCCAAGTGCCCTTTTGGGTGCCCAAACCTAATCAAGTCGATATTAAAAAGTTTTTAGATGAGGGAGTAAAAGGTCAGAAAGAGCCTACAAAAGACTCTAGTGGTACAAATCAGAAAGATATTAAAAGGAGGATAGCCAAGCTTACTTTTAAGAGGGGTTCTGGTTCCCAGCTCAATTCTATTAATACAAATAACCAAAAGGCAAATGCTCTAGCAGCGAGGAAAATTCACCAGGACAATCTAAGAGTATTTTTAGATGTCGAGGACTCAATGTTGATTAAACATATTACAGCAATCACAGCTCCTTATCTAGATTATAATCCAAGGAGAATTAAGCAGTTTCTCAATATTTTTCGTTTATATGGTTATCTAGCCGATGAACTAGGGATCTTAAGATATAAAAATAGTTTAGGAGGAGAAGAAAGAGGATTATCATTAGAACAGCTTGGTAAAGTAGTAGCCCTATCCCTGAAATGGCCTCAATTTATATCAGAGGCCATGGAAAATGCAAAATTTATTCAAGTTTTTTTACAGTATGTATATAGTGAAACAGATGATAATACTAAAAATCTCAATTCAATGCAGTTTAAATTATGGAAAAATGAAGAGAAGCTAATTAAATTATTACGTGAAGGATGCGAGAAGCCTAACGGTCAAGTGGATCCAAAGCTTACTCCTAGGTTCGGTTTAAATGCGGTAAATATTGTGGAACTTTTTAAGGTAGCTGAGCCAGTATTTAGACTTTCTAATTCTAATTTCACCAAAAGTAACATTTCTCTTACTGTTTTAAGAGAAATGTCACAGGAATCATTTATGGATTTGGTTATTAACCTGTTAAAAAATCACTTCAATACGGAAACTATAGAGGTTATAAATAAGAAAGATTGGGGGCAAGATCTTAAAGTTTTACTTCCGCACGGAGAAATTGTCTTGGTTAATATAGAAAAAATGTTTAGTATGGTAGACGTTCATTCTGTTGAATATGTTACAGATGTTATGAAGGACCAAGAGATAAAAAGAGCAATGTTGATAACAAATGGATACTTTGAAAATGCAGCTATACAATATGCTGGTCAGCATAATATAGATCTGTGGGGGGGAGAGGAGTTAGTAAGTATTCTTACAAGATATGGTTATAATGTGGAGGCAAAACAACCTTTATAAAGAATAAAGTGGATTTGACCACATTATGACCACAAAATGTATAGAGCCATATATAGTAATTTTTAAGATGTAGAAATAAAAGCGGCTAAAACTTTCTGAAATAGAGATCGTTTTATCTCATCTTTCTTCCCTTTAGCTATACAAATAAAAGAACGTAAAAAATACGGTCTTAAAGGCGCTCGTCGTGCACCACAATTCTCAAAACGTTAATTTTATATTACGTTTCAAGCCTTGGTCCTTGGACCAAGGCTTTTTTTATTTGTTGTTTGCGTATGAGACGAAGGCTTGTGCAGACAATATGTAAAAAAGGGAGGCGTTATGGTGAACGAGGTTACATATTTAAAAGAAAAACGTTATGAAAAAGAAATGAAATATGAACGCAAAGTCCTAAGAG
>Ga0209795_10001465_pt1 | contig 14657 bp, 13 predicted proteins | sample AgamicOrMarz_FD_187166 | JGI IMG/M metagenome (GOLD analysis project Ga0209795, IMG submission 187166) | Agave microbial communities from Guanajuato, Mexico - Or.Ma.rz (SPAdes) (version 2) | ecosystem: Host-associated > Plants > Phyllosphere > Phylloplane/Leaf | place: Guanajuato, Mexico...
TTTTTTTAACCCATACTAGAAAAAAAAAGAACGATACTTTTCAGCAGGTGAAGATTCATGGAAAAAGAATTAGATTTAAAATTACAAGGTAAAATAAGCCGATTAACGAACCAAACATTTAAATTTGATGAGAGAATCGGAGAAGGCTGGTTTTCAGCTGTATATTTTTTAAAAACTAGAGAAATCATTCGAAAAAAGAAGCCAGATACTGAAGTAACAATGCAATTTTTCCAAAGAGAAAGTGCGGTATTATGTGGCACGGATGAAGCAATTGCGGTTTTACAAACTTTTGCAGATCATCCTGAAAATCTTATTGTTCATTCATTAAAGGATGGAGATATGATTGAACCATTTGAAACTGTCTTAACAATTAAAGGTAAATATGCTGATTTTGGCTATTTAGAAGGAATTATTGACGGTATTTTAGCTAGACGTACTTCTGTTGCTACAAATGTTTACAATGTAAAACATTCTGCAAAATCCGCAGGCATTAAAAAGCCTGTTATTTTCATGGGAGATCGTGATGATCATTTCACGACTCAAGCAGGTGACGGTTATGCTGCATTTATTGGTGGTGCAACTGCACAAGCAACTCATGCAATGAATGAGTGGTGGGGCAATGAAGGAATGGGTACAATGCCTCATGCACTAATTCAAATGTATAATGGTGATGTTGTGGAAGCTGCGCGTGCATATACAGAAGTTTATCCACAAGATGATTTAATTGTCTTAGTAGATTATAATAATGATGTCATAAACGACGCTTTGAAGGTTGCACGAGAATACGGTAGTAAATTAAAGGCTGTACGTGTAGATACATCGAAAACAATGATTGATCAGTATTTTATTGGTAATCCAGAATTATTAGGAAGTTTTGACCCTAGGGGTGTAAATCCTCCTTTAATTTTTGCTTTACGAAATGCACTAGATCAAGAAGGGTATCAGCATGTGCAAATTGTAGTAAGCGGTGGATTTACTGTAGAAAGAATCTTAGCTTTTGAGAAGCAAGGTGTACCAGTAGATTTATATGGGGTAGGCGGAAGTTTATTAAAAGTTAATATAGGATTTACAGGTGATAATGTCGAGTTAAATGGCGTGCAACAAGCGAAAGCTGGAAGAAAGCTTCGTGAAAATCCTCGATTAGAAAAAGTAGAAATGAGCCCTAGTTTATAAAGGGACAAAAAAATCAATTTAAGATTGATAGTATTTTAAAATAAGCAGACGACTTAAAGTATTTACTTTTCCATCTATTTCCTCATAGTGCGATTTAAAATAAATAGTCCTATGGGAGTTTAAGTGATATAATACTAATTGCGTAAAAATTTAAGTTAGTTATCATTAAAAAAATAACTAGACTCGGCAAAGTAACAATGCATCAAATTTATAAAATATTGATGCCATTTCTTTTATTCACACATATACTGTCTAAGAGATAGGCCGTTGTATTAGTGATCGATTTTGGAGGTTCTTTTAATATGACAGTTTACCATTTTGTAGGGATTAAAGGTACTGGAATGAGTGCTTTGGCACAAATTTTACATGATTCTGGTTTGACCGTTCAGGGATCAGATTATGAAAAGCACTTTTTCACTGAAAATGAATTACGAAAAAAAAATATTACGATTTTACCATTTGATAAAGCAAATATTAAAGAAGGCCAATTCGTCATAGCAGGTAATGCATTTCCTGATACTCATGAAGAAATTGCAGCTGCTATTGAAAAAGGAATTCCGATGGCACGCTATCATAAATTCCTAGGGGAATATATGAATAAATTTACTAGCGTTGCAATTACTGGAGCACATGGTAAAACCTCTACGACAGGTTTATTAGCCCATGTAGTATCTGGTGCGCGTCCAACTTCTTTTCTAATTGGAGATGGTACTGGTAAAGGTGAAAAAGACAGCGAGTATTTCGTGTTTGAAGCTTGTGAATACCGTCGTCATTTTCTTTCATACTTTCCAGACTATTGCATCATGACTAATATTGATTTTGATCATCCGGATTATTATAAGAGTGTAGATGATGTATTCGATGCTTTCCAACAAATGGCTGATCAAGTAAAGAAAGGTATTATTGCATGTGGAGATGACGAACATCTTCAACGAATTTATGCAAAAGTACCTGTAATGTATTATGGATTTAACGAGGACAATGATTTCCAAGCTCGTAATATCGAAAAACATACAAATGGTACGACATTTGATGTATTCGTCCGTAATACGTATTACGCTACTTTTGATATTACTGGATATGGTGATCATAGTATTTTAAATGCTTTAGCAGTAATTGCGCTTTGCCATTATGAAGAAATCGATGTTAATATTATTAAAGCTAGATTATTAACATACGGTGGCGTAAAGCGTCGTTTCAGTGAAAAACGCTTCGGAGATCAAATGTTAATTGATGATTATGCTCATCATCCAACTGAAATCCAAGCGACGATTCAAGCAGCACGTCAAAAATATCCTGACCGTGAAATCGTAGCAGTGTTCCAACCGCATACATTTACACGCACAAGTAAATTTTTAGATGAATTTGCTGGTACATTAGAAAAAGCAGATAAAGTTTACTTATGTGATATTTTTGGTTCTGCACGAGAAGATAAAGGTACTTTAACAATAGAAGACCTTTCTTGTAAAATTGCAGGTGCTGAACTATTGACTGATGATAATATCAGCAATTTACAAAACCATAAAAATAGCGTATTAATTTTTATGGGTGCTGGTGATATTCAAAAATACCAAGCAGCATACGAAAAACTATAAAAACTATTAAACCCGTTTATGAATGATCATAAACGGGTTTTTTGTTATTTTGAAAAAGCTTGTTTTACAAAAAATGTTTATATTAAGAAGGTAAATTGTAAAAACAAAAAGAATATGTCTTACGAATGAACAGGGTAAGGAGTGAAATGATTGAATAATCACTATGATGTAATTATTGTTGGAGCAGGCGCTATGGGAATGGCAGCAGGATACTATTTATCAAAAGGAAATCAGAAAATATTATTAATAGATTCTTTTGATCCACCACATAGCTTTGGTAGCCATCACGGCGATACTAGAATCATTCGTCATGCATATGGAGAAAGTAGAGAATACGTACCTTTAGTATTACGAGCACAAAAATTATGGGAAGAGTTAGAACAATTGTCTGGAAAACAATTATTCTCGAGAACAGGCGTTTTATGTGCTGGTGCACCTGGCTCGACTTTTACGAATGAAGTAATAAATAGTGCAAAAGAATTTTCGTTGCCGCTTGAAATAATGGATAGTAATGAGATCAATACAAGATGGCCCGGTTTACGTTTACCGGAAGGATTTATAGGTTGTTTAGAAACGTCTTCCGGAATTCTTTTTAGTGAAGAATGTATTCGAGCGTATAAAGAACTATATATTGAGAGAGGAAATAGTCTTCAAACAAACTCACCTGTTATAGATATTGAAGTAGATACTCATAAGACAAAGGTGAGTACAGAGAATGCTGTTTACACAGCCGATAAACTTGTAGTATGTGCAGGCGCTTGGTCTGGTAAAATTCTTGAAAAGACAGGTATTCATATACCTGTAAAACCTACCCGTAAAACAGTTGCTTGGTTTGAATGTGATCATCAACTATATGATTCTAGTTCACTACCAGCATTTACAATCGATTTAATTGATCGTCATTATTATGGCTTTCCAAGTATTCATAATAGCGGACTAAAAATTGGTCGACATGATGGAGGGCAAATTGTAGACCCTGATCAATTTAATCGAGAATTTGGAGAATTCATTGATGATGAAACGGATCTGAGAAATTTCTTAAGTGAATATATGTCACTTGCAAATGGAAGATTAGTAAAAGGGAAAACATGCTTATATACAATGACTCCGGACGAACACTTCATCATTGACCAACATCCAGAATACAAAAATTTAATCATTGCCACAGGTTTCTCAGGCCATGGCTTTAAGTTCGCAAGTGTTGTAGGCGAGATTATTGCTGACCTAGTAACAAATCAGAAATCTGTTTTTGATTTAAATATGTTTTCATTAAACCGATTTTTAAACTGCAAATAAATTGGAAGAAGTGCAAATAAAAAAGTCAAATCAGCAAATAAATCGGAGGAAGTGCAAATAAAAAAGCTCAAACTGCTATTAAATAAGCTCAAACTACAATTAAATAAGCCAAATCAGCAATTAAAATTATGAAAACTGCAAATCAGTCAACCGAATCATGTAGAAACGCTGTGAATGGATCAAAAAATAAATGGAATAACAGTAAAACAGATTGAGTTACACTCAAATCTAATGAAAATTGGTAAAAACTATAAAAAATCTTCTAAATTAATCTTAAAAAAATGATTCGCAAATATTTCACCTAAGTTCAACGTTAATACGAAGTTCACTTTGTTTTCGTCTTTCTCGATGTTGAGTATGTTAGATTGATTATGTCCGATTTCTGAGAGATAGCCAATAAGCTATGTCTTTTTTTCAACTTACCTTCATCATACTCCTATTTCCGTCATCCCCTACACTTAATATTTCAGCAATATTGTGCTAGTAATCCGAAATTTTATCTAGAGATAATTTAAGGAGTAATAATTATAATTTATTAAAAATACTGAAAATTTTGGAAGCGCTTTAGAAAAGGTTAAGTAAGTAGTTATTTGATTATTTACTATTTTTTACAATTTTTATATCTGAAAAGTAAAAAAAGGGGGTATTCTTTTGAAGGAACAAAAATTTATGATGGACGATGCACCGCTTAATAAATTCCATATTCGTATTACTGGACTTACTTTTGGCTCGAATTTTTCGGATGGCTATGCGTTAGGAATTATAGGTATGGCACTTTCGTTACTAGGTCCACAAATGAAATTAAATTCTGTATGGGAAGGATTAATCGGTAGTTCCGCATTAATCGGACTTTTTTTTGGTAGTTTGTTTCTAGGTGGTTTATCAGATCGCATTGGTAGGCAGAAAATCTATTTAGCAAACTTTGTGATTATTACAATCGCATCTGCTTTACAGTTTTTTGTTCATGATCCATATACGCTTTTTGCATTAAGGGTTTTAATCGGTGTTGCACTAGGAGGAGATTATGCAGTAGGATCTACTTTACTTGCGGAGTTTGCACCTAGAAAGTATAGAGGTATGTTATTATCATCATTAAACGTTTTATGGACAGTTGGATATGTTGCTTCTAATCTAGTTGGTTATTATTTAGAAAAAACTGGGCCAGATGCATGGCGTTGGATGTTAGTGAGTGCAGCAATTCCTGGTCTAGTTGTCTTGATTTTACGTTTCGGAACACCAGAGTCTCCGCGTTGGTTATTAAAGATGGGTCGTGTTGAAGAAGCACGTGCTATTGTAAGAAAGTATATTGGTGAAAATGCTGTAATGGATGAATCAGTGGATGCTAATTCTAAACATGCATACAAGGTTACAGATTTATTCAATAAGCAGCTTTGGAAACGTACTACATTCGGATCACTTTTTTATATGTGTCAGGTTGTTCCATATTTCGCAATTTATACATTCCTACCAACTATTTTAAGTAAATTGGGATTTGAAGAAACATTTGGTGTAGACATGGTTCTAAATCTGTTCCTTCTAGTAGGGGCGTTAGCTGGTGTATGGTGTACTGAAAAGTTAACTCGTAGAGGGTTTACAATTAATACATTTATTATTTTAACGATTTCATTATTCGTATTAACAGTCTTACCTCAAGGTCTACATACAATCGCAATTATTGTGTTTGCAATCTTTACATTTGTAATGTCGGCAGCTTCTAATTTAACATTAGTGTATCCTGCTGAACTATTTCCGACCGAGGTTCGTGGAACTGGGGTTGGCTTGACAACAGCGGTTAGTCGAATTGGCTCAGCTGTTGGTACATTCCTATTACCGATAAGTGTTAGTTCAATGGGGATGGCACCTTCTATGATAGGAATGTCTATTATTCTATTCCTTGGTACAATTGTTTCGATTGCCTGGGCTCCGGAAACAAAATCACTTTCATTAAATGAAGCTAGTAATCCATTACTTGAAGGCGATTTAGATGAACCAAATAAACAATCAGTATCAAGTCACTAAACTTAAGATATTCAATGTAAGAGGTGTTTTGATGACAAAGAACGATTCTATTCATCCAAAAAATATTAAAGAGGTTATTCTTGGAGACCATGAGTTATCAATTAATGAAGTAATTGCTGTTGCAAGATATGGTGCAAAAGTATCATTTACAGAAAACTATTATCTTAGAATAAATAAGTCTCGTAATCTAATTGAAAAGTTTCTTGAAGAAGAAAGAGCGGTTTATGGGGTAACTACAGGATTTGGAAGCAATGTAACCGAAGTTATTTCAAAGGAAGATGCTCATACTCTTCAACGAAATATTGTCCGTTCTCATGCTGTTTCTGTAGGTGATCCACTTGAAAAAGAAGTGGTAAGAGCCATTCAATTAATGGTTTTAAATAATATAGGTCAAGGTTATTCAGGCGTTAGAATAGAAGTGTTAGAGCTAATAGCATCCATACTTAATCATGATATATTGCCGTTTGTACCTGGCGAGGGATCTGTAGCATATTTATCACCTGAGGCTCATATGGCGCTAGTGTTAATGGGCGAGGGAAAAGCTTGGTATAAGGATGAGTTATTAAGCGGCCACGAGGCATTGGAGCGGGCCGGTCTAATTCCAGTGACCTTTGAATGTAAAGAAGGACTTGCACTATTAAGTGGTACTACATCAGCCACAGCATTCGCTGTACTCTCGATATATAATGCAATTCAAGCTGTTAAAACAGCGGATATTACTGGTGCAATGTCACTAGAAGCATTGAAGGGAACGATAAAAGCTTTAGATCCTCGACTGCACTCGGTAAAAAAACATGTGGAACAAGCAAAGACAGCTCGAATCGTTTCAAAAATTCTAGATGGAAGTGAGATTGCAAAACAGTATAAAGACTATCGATTACAAGATGCACTTAGTCTTAGATGTATACCGCAAGTTCATGGGGCAGTTAAGAAGATATTAAAAAATGCATTGGAAAATATTCATAATGAAATGATGTCTTCAAGTGATAATCCGATTATTTGGCCGGAGGAAGAAGACGGTCTTGCATTAATGGGTGGAAATTTTGATGCTTCCTATTTGGGAATTGATGCAGATACGATTTGTATTGGTATGGCAAACTTAGCAAAAATAACTGAACGTCGTATTGATCGATTAGTAAATTATCATGTAAGTGAGCTTCCTAGTTTCTTAGTTGTCAATCCTGGTTTAAATAGCGGCTATATGATTCCACAATATACCGCAGTAGGATTACTCAATGAAATAAGGGTTCTGTCGCATCCAGCAACGATTGATAATACATCTACATGTGCAAATCAAGAGGATGTTGTTAGCTTTGCTTATTTTGCTGCTAGGAAAGCCTATCAGATTTCAAAAAAACTTGAACATATTTTAGCAATTGAACTAATGGTTGCCACTCAAGCACTAGAATTCCATGATTCACTAAAGCCGTCACCGGTAACGGCAAGTGTATATCAGTTAATTAGAAATCAAGTTCCAGCAGTTAAAGAGGATCGCTATTTTTATCATGATATTGAAACTATTCGTAATCAAATTCATGATGGAGATATTGTTGAACTGGTTGAAGAGAAAATAGGGGTCATGGAATTATGAAATTTTTTATGGAGCAGTTATACTCTAAGAGTAAGACAGCTTCTTTTTTTTATGGCTCAATTATTTTGATACTTACTACCAAACGTTCAACTAAGAAAAATTATAAGCTAAAAAGGAGAAATTAAGATGAATCGAGATGCTACTCAATCAGCTTTTTCAAATTTGTTACTTTCTGGTACGCTCGTCCATATAGGAACTTTTGATGAGGTTCAAAAAAGATGTGGCATCAATACTTATCCAAATATTGTAATGGTAATTTCGATTGATCGTTATCCTGATTTAGCAGTAGAAAACCCAAAGCAGTGGAAACAAGAAATTGGCCATGAACTAATCAATCAAATTGATCAGACGATTGGAGTTTCTTATTTATGGAACTGGGTAGAAGAAGGTGTGCTTGCACTTCTAATTGAGCTTGATGATGAAGATAATGAAATCGAGTTCAATAAAAAGATTTTTAGAATGGCAGAAAAAATTCAAAATTCATTGGATAGGGTTCAGATTACAGTTTCAATTGGAATAGGTAAAAAATATAGTGATCCTTATTTGTTACACCACTCTTTTGAAGAGGCTAGAAAGTCAATGTCAGGTCGTTTTTTTCAAGGGAACAAACTGATATTTCATAGTGGTATTAAACCAGTGGAAGAAAATACACTAAGAGCATTATCCACCGAGGACCGAATTGAATTATTAGCACTTGTTCGAATTGGTGATGAAGAAGGTGTAGTCAATCAATTAAAAAGTTTCCTTGAAAAGGTAGCAAATGCATGCCGATTAAATGAAGACGTATTTAAGACCGAGGTAGTCGATTTAATTATGTTAATCTCTAGGGTTGTAGTAGAATCAGGTGTAAATGCAACACTCATCATGTCAAAAAACGCTCAAATGATCCAGGAATTATATCATATTATTCGCTATGATAAATTTGTAAAAAAGGTTTGCGAATATGCTTACTGGCTAACGATTCAAATAGCCAATTCATTTAATAATAAGATGACTCCCGTAATTCGCAAAGCAACTAAGTATATACGAGAAAATCATCAAAATAGTATTACATTGGAAGAAATTGCTCAATATTGTTGCGTAAGTAAATATCATTTCAGTCACCTATTCAAAAAAGAAATTGGCACAAGTGTCATTGATTTTTTAAATAGAATAAGAATTGAAAAATCAATGTTTTATTTAGAAATGACTGATTTAAGTATGCAAGAAATTGCTACCCGAATTGGTTTTCAAGATTCAAATTACTTTAGTCGTATATTTAAAAAATATATAAAAAGTAGCCCTTCTGAATATAGGGCTACTAAATATCCACATTTAAATTTAGTGTTAGAAAATTAAAAGTAGGATGCAGTGTTTAAGGTTAGGGAGAGGTTCTAAAAGACGCTTCTTACCCTTAATCCTGCCTTTCTAATCTTGTTGCATATGGGTAAAGTGGATCTAATAATTGGAATTCATAAGTTATTCCATCAACTTTTCCTACTACCTTTTCACTATCATAAAGTTCCAACATGAAACCGGCCATTTCTTTTGCAGTATGATACTTTGGTAGAACGCCTTCAAATTTAATGTTTTCTTCTAAATCATAGGATACTTTTGCAAATTCTGTTTCAGTTGCAGCTGGTGCTAATACTTTAGCTTGCATTTTTGCACCTTTTTCTTTTAATTCATGAGCAAGCCCTTCTGTAAAGGCACTTACATAGAATTTAGTCGCACAATATGTGATGGCATTACCAATAATTGTATACCCTCCACCAGATGAAACATTGATAACTTGTGTACCTTCGACTGTTGAATAATCGCGTACGTATAGTGAAGTTAAAATCGTTAAAGCTTCAATATTCAAATTAAGCATACTTTCAATTTTTCCTAAATTTTGTTCACCAACAGAAGCGAAATTACCAAACCCAGCATTATTAATCCAAGTTTCAATCTCATATTCTTTCAGTCCTTCATATAAATCATAAGCATTTTTAACAACAGATAAATCAGCCGTTTTTATGATCACATCAAGATCAGAATTCAATTTAATGATTTCTGATTTTAATTTTTCAAGTTCTTCCGTTCTACGAGCAACAATGATAAGGTTTTTTCCACGTGCGGCAAACGTAAGAGCTGATTCATAACCAATTCCTGAACTAGCACCTGTAATGACTGTATATTTTTTCATCTAAATTCCTCCCAATAGTTTGGTTTATACTAAAATTAAATTAATTGTGTATCAGTTACGGATTCATTATACTGGTTAGAGTAAACTCTAAGTCAAACAAAACTGGAGGTACTTATGTATTCAATTGGTGAAGTTGCTCAGATGTTAGGAATAAGCACACATACTTTACGTTATTATGAAAAAGAACAGATCATACTTCCTAATCGTAATGAAAATGGTGAAAGATTGTATTCTGAATCACATATTCAATGGTTAAGATTTGTCCTGAAGCTAAAAGAAACGCAAATGCCAGTTAATAAGATTAAAGAGTATGCACATTTATATACAGAAGGTGAGCATACATCATTGGCTAGGTTGGATCTATTAGTTGAGCACAAACAGTCTATTGAAGATCAGCTAAAAACATTAGAAGAAACGAATAAAATGTTAGAGCAAAAAATCAATTTTTATAAAGAGGTAATCACAAAAACATAGTCCAAAATAAAACCTTATTGGAAAATCCCCAATAAGGTTTTTTATTTTTATTCACTCTTTCTTTTTTTCGAAGACCCGCAAATCCTAATAACCCAAGAAGCCCAAGCCATCCGTAATTAAAATGATTATTATCGGTATTATCAGTCGTATTTAATGTGTTAGTTGTAGGCGTTACATTTACATTTCGTCGATAATAATTCCCATCATTATTTACTCCATTGTTATTATTTAACATGTCATTTGTTGTATTTTTTATATTATTTTTAGTATTATAATACCCTTCTTTAACCGTATTTTTTGTATCATAATACCCTTCTTTAACCGTGTTTTTCGTGTCATTTACAACGTGGTTTGGATCATTAAAATCATTGTTAAAATCTCTTTTAATATGTTTACCATTATGATCATAGCTTGGTTCTAATTGTGTAGCGTCAGGTCCTGTAGAAGCTGCATGAACATTAGCTGAAATGATAAATGATAATGATACTGTGCATAATGTAAGACAAATTTTATTCATCTTTAACCCTCCTTCTTTATGCAATATTATTTTGTGCATCTTTAGAAGGAATATATGTGGCAAAAAAGCCCATTAAATAAATGCTCTTGTTTTATTAGAGTTTGCTGATTTATACCAGAAATAACAAAGCACGGTAATCAATAACAAATCAACAAGGTCCCCTCCATAATACATTAAGATCGCACCAAATTGAACATCATCAAAACCGAAACTATCTAATGGATTTGAAAAAAGCAACTTCGATAAAATATCATGACCTGCTAATGCAATGATCATAATTGATGAGCGAAACAAAAAACTGAATTTATGAGGGAACGGTTCAATAGCAATGATTGAAGTTGTAAATAGAAATCCCGAAAAAAACAAATGAATATGTACCAAATTTAACAAAAAGGTGCTCTCATGAATTAAGTTAAACACTGTGGAGGTATACAATACCCAAAGTCCTCCGATATTTAAAAGCATGGTTGTAATAGGATGAGTTAATAGTCCAACAGGAGCACTTCTTAAAATACGTGTCACACGCCTTGCATGTTGAGTTTTTAATGATGTTAATAATAATGTAATCGGTCTAGATAAAGCGATAAAAAATGGAGCGAGCATTCCCAGTAACAAATGCATAATCATATGGAAAACAAAAAGATGGTGACTTAGTTCTGCAATTGGTCCAATTACAGAAACCAATATGCAAAGCATTCCAACTATCCATAATATTGAGCGCGATTTAGGCCATGCTCCTTTTTTATAATTCATTGCAGCAATTAAATATCCGCCAATAAAAAGTAAAATTAATAAAATAAAGAATAATTCAAATACATTGAAGTAAATGTATTGCATAAAATTATCTTTCAAAATGACCACTTCTATTTCGTGTTTTAAAAATTAGAATGAAACCTATTAAAGTCATAATAGTAGCAGTAATATTCCAAGTTAAATCATAGGGCAGAATATCAACGTTATATCTAATTTGATGTAGCTTCAACCATTTATGTTGAACGGTTCCATCATAAAGTTGAAACAAACCTGCCCCAAGTAAAACTCCGCCGATCCATCTTTTAATATAGAGTGATTTTTTTCTCCTTAAATTCGCAAACATAAATAAGGAACCAATCGTTGCAAACCAACTAAAGGCATGAAAAAGACCATCAGAGATAAGCCCCAAACTTGTTGTAGACTTATCGTAAAAATGGTGCCAATGTAGAAGTTGATGAAAAACTGCTTCGTCAAAAAATGCCACCAATCCAAGGCCAAATAAAATACCAGACCATAAATTTAAATGAAAATAATTAGTTGAATTCTCTAGATTAGTCATAAATACTCCTCCTTTTAAAAATGGTATATTTTTCATTTTGCCCCCAAATTTACTTGTCAAATCGTAATTAGTAAAAATTACAATTCAACCAAAAACGATACTTGGGAAATATAAGGATTGTGATTGTTTTTAGTTACACAAAACACGGAGGTTATATGGATAAAAAACAAACGCGGAGTTTATGGGCGCTATCTACAGTACCACTTGTAATGACTTTAGGTAATTCAATGTTGATTCCCGTACTTCCAAAATTAGAACAACAATTAAATATATCTGGCCTTAAAGTTTCAATGATTATTACTGTTTATTCAGTTTTTGCAATCATTCTTATCCCTATAGCGGGTTATTTGTCGGATTTATTTGGAAGGAAAAAAGTAATCATTCCAAGTTTAATTATTGCCGGAATTGGAGGAGCATTAGCCGGCTTTGTTTGTTGGAAATTAGAAAATCCATACACGTGGTTAATTGTTGGGAGAATCATTCAAGGGATTGGTTCTGCTGGGGCAATGCCTGTTGTTATTCCGTGTGTGGGAGATATGTTTAAAGATGAAAATGAAGTTAGTAAAGGATTAGGCTTAGTTGAGACATCGAATACTTTTGGAAAAGTACTGAGTCCAATACTAGGTTCAGTATTAGCAGCGGTTGTTTGGTATTTACCATTTTTATCAATACCGTTCCTTTGCTTACTATCAATTATTTTAATTTTAATTTTTGTAAAACCCCCAAAACAGCCTATGAGGTCAAAAAGAAAAGATAAAAGAAAGAAAAAGTTTAAACTGTTTATCAGATCAATAAAAAAAATATTCCGAGATAATGGCAAATGGCTTTTTACCATATTTATATTAGGTGCCATTATCATGTTCATTTTATTTGGTATGCTTTTTTATTTATCCAAAATATTAGAAAAGCGCTATCACATAATTGGAATATGGAAAGGATGTGTGTTAGCGATCCCACTCGCTGCTTTATCCTACACATCTTATAAGACAGGTAAAAAAATTGGAAATCAAAAAGGTGCAATGAAAAAATGCATTGTGATCGGATTTATTTTAATAAGTATTTCTTTTGTCATGCCGATTATAAACAAAAATATTTATATGATTATCACGAGTTTATTGATTAGTGGGATTGGAATCGGAATGTCTTTACCAAGCTTAGATGCATTAATAACCGAGGGGATTGAGAAGGAACAAAGAGGGACTATTACTTCTCTTTATAGTTCTTTACGGTTTGTGGGGGTAGCTGCGGGACCTCCAGTTTTTGCCTATATGATGAATAAACCAGATAATTATATGTTATATTTTTCCATCGTCTTAGGGGTGCTAGGACTTATTTTGTCCATCAAATATATTAAGCCTAACCAAGATACAGATACCGCTAAATCCAATTAAAACAAATCTAAAGAATAGAGGAATTTATTAATTTATTATTACAAGGAAGAATTAATCAATATGATAAAGCCAGACAAACCAGATCCCGCAGCTGCAAAAGTTTTACAAGAAACGTTAGGTGGACAATTTGGGGAAATGCGAACAATGATGCAATATTTTTTCCAAAGCTCAAATTTTCGAGGAAAAGCTAAACAATACAAAGATTTAATTCGAGGAGTTTTTCTCGAAGAAATTAGCCATGTAGAGCTTGTTCAAAATACAATTAACCAGTTATTAAATGATTCAGGCGCACCTGGTGTCGGTAACTTTGGTACTGATGGCGCTCCATTAGATGAAGCAATAAAACATGCCAACCCTCATCATTATATAATGGGGGCACAAGCATCTCTTCCAGTAGACGCAGGAGGTAATCCGTGGAATGGTTCTTGGGTGTATAGCCATGGTAATTTAGTCGCTGATTTACTAAATAATTTAATACTCGAATCAACAGGGGTATTACAAAAAACAAGAATTTATGAAATGAGTTCAAATCAAACATTAAGAGAGACATTAGGATTCTTAATTGTACGTGACAATGCTCATCAAAATGCTTTTGCAAAGGCATTGGAAACTTTAGGCGTAAATTGGGGTAAATTATTCCCGGTTCCGAATTACGATATAAATAAATACCCTGAATGTAGAAAATTTGTAGATATGGGTTATCAAAATGCTCAATTCAATTTTAGACTTGATGAGACACTTATGGGAGAAATATTTAAAGGTAAAACACCAAGTAGAAATGGTGGAGATTTAAACGTAACTGAACCTCCGAAAGGTTTTCCTGTTCCAGAATTTCCTGATATGCCAAATGAACATAGCCCGGGTTTATATGATTTAAATAATTAAAATTAAAAACTCCTTACAAAAGTAAGGAGTTTACACGCTGTTGAAAAACAACCTTGTCAATTAAATTACCAAATTTTCGTACAGGATGCTCGCTTTCCATGGGGCGAGATTCTTTCGCCTCCTCGGCAAGCCTGCGGGGTCTCAGCCTTCCCGCTTATCCCATAGGAGTCGAGCATCCCTCCATTCCAATCAACTTATTCATCAAAAAATGTCTGCGATAACCCCTAATCAAATAGC
>Ga0209795_10001466_pt1 | contig 14651 bp, 10 predicted proteins | sample AgamicOrMarz_FD_187166 | JGI IMG/M metagenome (GOLD analysis project Ga0209795, IMG submission 187166) | Agave microbial communities from Guanajuato, Mexico - Or.Ma.rz (SPAdes) (version 2) | ecosystem: Host-associated > Plants > Phyllosphere > Phylloplane/Leaf | place: Guanajuato, Mexico...
TCGCTTCGGGAAACACGGCGATGTGGCCAGCGCGCAGCGCGTCGCGGGCGTCGTCGGTGACCTTGCTGGCCGGCTGCGCATGCGGACGGCCGAAGAAAAAGCCTTGCCCGCAGCCGATTCCCATATCGCGCACGACGATCAGATCCGCTTCGTTCTCGATGCCTTCGGCGACCAGCCGCGCGCCGCTCGCGCTCGCAAAGTGCTGCATCGCGCGAACAGCTTCGAATTTCAGCGGATCGCAGGCGATGTCGTGAATGAAGAAGCGGTCGATCTTCACGACGTCCGGTTGCAGCCGCACCCACAGATTCATGCTGGCGTTCGCGGTGCCGTAATCGTCGAGCGCGAATTGCGCGCCCGCCGTGCGCAGGCAGGCGATCACGGGCAGAAAGGCGCCGACGTCGGGAATCGTGCTTTGCTCCGTCAACTCGATCACGATGCGCTGCGGGTCCACGCCGCGGTGGCGCAACAGCGCGAGCGTTTCGTCGGGCGCGTCGGCCAGGCGCCGCAGCGCGCCCGCGCTGAAGTTGAGGAACAGCTTGCCGTCGCGACCGAGCTGCGCGAACGCGTCAATGCACGCGCGCGCGGCGGCCTGCTCGAGCTCGATCGTGCAGCCTTCGGCGAGCGCCTGCGAAAAGAGCGCGAACGGCGCTTCGAGCGGCGTGCCGGCCGGGCCGCGGATCAGGCCTTCGTAGCCGAGAATCGCGCCGTCCTCGAAGTCGATGATGGGCTGGAACACGGCGGACAGCTCACGCCGGGCAATCAGTTCGTCGATGCGCGGCGCGGCGGATCGGGAGGGCGAGCGAAGTTGCATGGCAGGTCGGCGTAGCGATGGACCTGCGGCTTAACGACCGCCCATGCGAAGAATTAAGTGAACTTTTGATGAAGCGTTGCACTTGAGTGGTGCGCGAGCGTCGTCCCAGGAATTTCGCGGAATCGGCCTATGCCATCCGGCCGAGGCGACAACCGCGGCGTTTGCGCGTGAAATAGCAAAAAGCCGCGCAAGGCGGCTTTTCGAAAAACGACGCTCAGGGAGGGCGCTTATGAATGTTCTATTTGCATTGCGCGCGTATTCAACGGCGAGCTTAACGGCGAACTCAGCGGCGAGTTCAACGACGAGCCACGGCGGCGGCAGTTTGCCCGCGCGAGGCGGCGCGCGTTTCGCCGCTCATGTCGCGGGCGCCCCAGCGCTGCGCGAGCGCGGCGCACACCATCAACTGGATCTGATGGAACAGCATGAGCGGGAGAACGACTGCGCCCACCGCCTGCGAGGCGAAGATGACCTTGGCCATCGGCACGCCGGCGGCCAGGCTTTTCTTCGAGCCGCAAAAGATGATGGTGATCTGGTCCGCGCGCGAAAAGCCGAGCCGCTTGCTCACGAGAATGGTGACGCCCAGCGCGAGCGCGAGCAGCACGACGCTGATAAGCAGCACGCCGCCGAGCGCGGAGAGCGGAATCTGGTGCCACAGACCTTCGGTAACGGACTCGCTGAACGCGCCGTAGACCACCAGCAGAATCGAGCCCTGGTCGACGAACTTGAGCACGCTGCGATGCCGCTCGATCCATTTGCCGATCAGCGGGCGCAGCAGTTGCCCCGCCACGAACGGCACCAGCAATTGCAGCACGATATTGCCGACGGTGTGCCACGGGGAGCTACCGCCCGCCGCCTGATTCGTAACGAGGACACTGACGAGCGCTGGCGTGACGAAGATGCCGAGCAGACTCGAGGCCGACGCGCTGCAAACGGCGGCCGGCACGTTGCCTTTGGCAATGGACGTGAACGCGATAGAGGACTGAACCGTCGACGGCAACGTGCAGAGGAAGAGGACCCCGGCATAGAGCGCCGGCGTGACAAGTGGCGAAAGGAGCGGTTTAAGCGCGAGGCCGAGCAGCGGAAACAGCGCGAACGTGCTGAGCAGTACGACTATATGCAGACGCCAGTGCGTGGCGCCCGCAACAATCGCTTCCCGCGAAAGCTTCGCGCCGTGTAGGAAGAACAGCAGGCCGACCGCCACGTTCGTGACCCAGTCGAACCCGACGGCGGCCTGCCCGTGAACCGGCAACAGGCTGGCGAATATCACGGTGCCGACGAGGCACAAGGTGAAGTTGTCGGGAAGCAGTTTCGGGCGGGCCATGTCGGATTCTCGAAATCGGTAATGCGGGACTGCACGCAAGGCGCGTGCGCGAAGCGCCGCGGATCAGCGCCAGGGAAAACCAGTATTGTCCTGCGAAAGCGATTGAAAACGCAAATTCATTTGCCGAATCGATTGATGAGTGATGCGCATTCGGAGCCGCGTGCTGTCCACGGTTGGCCGTGAATTCGCAGGCGGTTGTGCATGCGCGAGGCGCACGGTTTTGGCTTTGTCGGTCCCGACATCATGCGCGCAAACAGACCTTGCCACCCGGTTTCCGCTACGCGTTCCGCGAATGCCAGGAGCGCGATCCGGAACCGCCATAAGGCGGTTTCCGCAAGGGTTATGTCATAGAAAAACGTCGCAGTAACAAGGTGTTACAACAGCGGGCGAGGCCTAACACTTTTTGGCTCGACACCCTCTGCCGACGCCCATAAATTACCGTTCAAAGGCCGTCGGGAATGCCCCGCGCCGCGAGCTTTTCCGCGGCGCCCGCGCCAGTCCCTCAACAAGTCCGCCGCAGCTCGAACGGTGGGCTTCAGGCAAGTCTTCGGGCAAGTGAGTCACGGGTGGACGGGTTGTCGAGAACGAAGCACTGGCTGTGGGGCGCGCTTGTTGTCGCGCTGTGCTCGTTCGCCTACGCCAAAGGGCCGGGCGTTGCCGGTTTCGCCGTCGACAGCTACGGTCATGGCAATTACGTCAATCGCGACGTGGGCGGTGCCTTCCATCGCTCCGGTGTGCCTGTCTCCAATATTCGCCGTGTCGCCGGACCGGGCTCTTATCCCGGCGAAGGCCGCGGCGGAATTCCGTACCCTGGCGTGATCACGCCGGTCAGCGCCGAATCGCGTCCCGGACAGCGGCCGCAGTCCAACCCGCCGGTTCGCTCGGGCTCGATCCGCGCCGACGTCGCGCGATATAACGAAGAACGCAGCTCCATCCGCTCGATCCAGCGCCAGGGCGACGACAGCCGCCCGCCCGAAGCTTCGCCCTACCGTAACTAACTTGCGCTGACGTTGGCCGCTTGCAGCCGGTTTGGCCCGAGGCGTTTTCACGCGCACGTCGCATGCGCATACAACGTCCGTTGCTCCACGACGTATCCCGCGCATTTCACAAGCAACTCCGCCTTTCAATCCGCTTCGCATCCGCATTACATCTCAATTCTCTTCTCACAAGCATTGAAACGCCTCCGCTCTAGTTGACGTTTCGACGCCACACTTTTTTGAAAACACTCGGCAGCAGACCGTCTCCCGTCGTCAAATCGGGGCGGTTATGCGGCGCTGCGTCATCGGGATGTCATGTGAAGCGTTATTAACCGGCTGGCGTGCCGCGAGCGCTGCCTGGCGCGATTCATTGCGTCTGCCGCGGCACCGCGAAACGGCTTGCACAACGGTCTTTAACAGGCCGATAAACGACGAACCTAATCAGACCGATATACCGGCAATAACGAGCCATGTTTTTGTTTATAAAAATGGTCCGCAAAGATGGTCCCGCCCAGATTGGCTCGATGATCGGACGGACAACAACAATGGTTCGCGCGAGCTTGCCCTTTCGCACAGCCACACCCTTTTTGACAAAGACTGGAGAATCCATGAAAACAAACATCAGCCGTGCGCTGAAGACCACCCTCAAGGCGACCGCATGTGCTGCTTTGCTGGCCGGCGCATCGTCTGCTTTCGCGCAATCGAGCGTGCAGCTTTATGGCCAGGTCGACGAATGGGTCGGCGCACAGAAATTCCCCGGCGGCAAGACCGCGGTGGGCGTGTCCGGCGGCGGCATGTCGACCTCGTACTGGGGTTTCAAGGGGGCTGAGGACCTGGGCAACGGCTACAAGGCGATCTTCACACTCGAAGGATTTTTCCGCGCGCAAAACGGCCAGTACGGCCGCTTCACCGGCGACAGCACGTTCTCGCGCAACGCCTACGTCGGTATCGAATCGCCGTACGGCACGGTCACGGCCGGCCGGCTGACCACCCATCTGTTCGTGTCGACGATCCTCTTCAACCCGTTCATCGACTCGTACGTTTTCTCGCCGATGGTCTACCACGTCTATCTCGGGCTCGGCACGTTCCCGACGTACTCGACGGACCAGGGGGTGACCGGCGACTCCGGCTGGAATAATGCGGTGCAGTACCAATCGCCGAATTTCAACGGACTGTCGGCAAGCGCGATGTACGCGCTCGGCAACACGACGCAGAACGGCGCGAAGAAGTGGAGCGGCCAGGTGCTGTATTTCCACGGCCCGTTCGCCGCGACCGCCGTCTATCAGTACGTGAACTTCAACAACACGCCGGGTGATCTGGGCAGCTTCGATTCGTCGGGCGTGCCGGGCCTGAAGGCGCAAAGCGTCGCGCAACTCGGCCTGTCGTACGACCTGAAGTACGTGAAGCTGTTCGGTCAGTACATGTACACGCATAACGACCAGACGCTGACGAGCTGGCATGTGAACACGGCGCAAGGCGGCGTGTCGGTGCCGTTCGGGCCGGGCACGGTGATGGCGTCGTACGCGTACTCGCGCGATGGCGGCGGCTTCGACCAGACCCGTCAGACGGCCGCGGTCGGCTACGACTATCCGCTGTCCAAGCGCACCGATGTTTATGCGGCTTATCTGTACGACCACATCAGCAATCAGTCGAGCGGCAACACGTACGGCGTCGGCTTGCGCGCGAAGTTCTAGGCGCGGCTGAAACGCGGGGCGCGGCGGCTCGCTTGTGTCGCTGCGCGCCGAGCGATATTCGGCGCAGTTAACGTTGCAGTCGAAGTCGCAGTCGAAGTCGCAGCCAGGCTCGCAGTAACCACAAAGCCCGCGTTCTCACCGAACGCGGGCTTTCGTCGTATTAGTCATTCGGCATTGCTCGCACGCGGCCTTTCCCCACCGGCTCTTGATAAACCATGCAAAATGACGCCGATTAATTCCTTGAGCGAGCGATTCGATGGACACCCTCGTCAGCATGAAAGTGTTCCGGCAAGTGGTCGAGGTGGGCAGCTTCGTCGGCGCGGCTGAGCGGATGGAAATGTCGGCGGCGATGGCGAGCAAGCATGTGATGCATCTCGAACAGCAGCTCGGCGCGCGCTTGCTCAATCGCACGACGCGCCGCGTCGCGCCGACCGAGGCGGGCCGCGAATACTACGAGCGTCTGAGTCAGGTGCTCACCGAACTCGAGGAAGCGGAGCAGGTGGTCGGCGCGGCAAGCGTGGTGCCGCAAGGGCGCTTGCGCGTGTCGTCGTTGTCGGCGTTCGGGCTCAGCCACGTGATGGCCGCCGTCGCCGACTACGCCGCGCAGTGTCCGCAGGTCACCGTCGACATCACGTTGTCCGACCGCGTGGTCGAGCTGATCGACGAAGGCTTCGACGTCGCGATTCGCGCTTCGCCGAGCGGCATGAAGTCGTCGTCGCTCATTGCCCGGCCGATCGCGATGGCGCATCTGCTGCTGTGCGCGTCGCCCGATTACTTGCGTCGGCGCGGCACGCCCAAAACAGCCGCCGATCTCGCGCGCCACAACTATCTGCAGTACGCGGGCGTGTCGGCGCTCGATGTCATGCAAACCACGGGCGAGGCGGCGCGCGTGCGCTTGTCCGGCAATCTGATCGTCAACCATCTCGAGGCGCAACGCGTGATGGTGCTGCATGGCGCGGGCATCGCGCTGCTCGGCACCGAGGTGATCGGCGCCGATCTGGCGGAAGGGCGTCTCGTGCCGCTGCTCGTCGATGAAGTGCCGCCGCGCGAGCTGCCGATCCATGTCGTCTACGCAAGCCGTCGCCATTTGTCGGCGAAGGTGCGGTCGTTCGTGGATTTTCTGGCTGACCGCTTCGCGAACGAATCGCTGTGGCCGTCGCTTGAGCAGATCAAGGCGATGGCGATGAGGTAGCGCCCCCTTTCGCTATACTGGTTGCCAGCACCCGCACACGCAAACAGCGTAACGATTGGGGGAGACATGACCGATCTGTCCTCGCCGCAGCGCGCCGCCAGCCACGAGCTGCCCGCCGGCCGGCGCTTGCGTTTCGTCACTGCCGCAGCCTTGTTCGACGGCCACGACGCGTCGATCAACATCATGCGGCGCATTCTGCAAGCAAGCGGCGTGGAGGTCATCCACCTGGGCCATAACCGTTCCGTCGATGAAGTCGCGACCGCCGCGCTTCAGGAAGACGCCGACGGCGTCGCGGTGTCGAGCTACCAGGGCGGCCACAACGAATACTTCCGCTATCTCGTCGATCTGCTGCGCGCGCGCGGCGGCGAGCGCATCAAGGTGTTCGGCGGCGGAGGCGGCGTGATCGTCCCCGAGGAAATCGTCGCGCTGGAACGATACGGCGTCGAAAAAATCTATTCGCCGCACGACGGCCAGCGGCTTGGCCTGCAAGGCATGATCGACGACATGATTGGGCGGTGCGCAGCGCTTGCGCGCGAGAGCGCCGCGGCGCGGGGCGGCGCGGTTGGCGCAGTTGGCGAATGGATCGACGGTTTGACGGCTGGACGCACCGAACAGCCCACCACCATCGCGTTCCGCCACCTCGCCCAACTCATCAGCGCATTCGAAACCGGCGCCGTCACCGCCGCCGAGCGCAGCAAAATCGCGACCCTGGCGCAAGCCGCGCAGATTCCCGTGCTGGGCATCACCGGCACGGGCGGCGCGGGCAAATCGTCGCTGACGGATGAACTGATCCGCCGCTTCCGCCTCGATTACGGCGACGCGCTCACCATTGCCGTGCTCGCCATCGACCCGTCGCGCCGCAAGTCGGGCGGCGCGCTGCTGGGCGACCGCATCCGCATGAACGCGATCGGCGATTGGGACGGCGGCGCGCGCGGCGGTGCGCGTGTCTACATGCGCTCGATGGCGACGCGCGAGGCGTCGAGCGAAATCTCGAACGCGCTGCCCGACGCGCTGATGCTCTGCAAGGCGGCGGGCTTCGACCTGATCGTCGTCGAGACGTCGGGTATCGGTCAGGGCGACGCCGCCATCGTGCCGTTCGTCGACGAATCGCTGTACGTGATGACGCCTGAGTTCGGCGCGGCGAGCCAGCTCGAAAAAATCGACATGCTCGATTTCGCCGACTTCGTCGCGATCAACAAGTTCGACCGCAAGGGCGCTGCCGATGCGCTTCGCGACGTCGGGAAGCAGGTACAGCGCAATCGCGGCGAGTTCGCGAAGCCGCCCGACGCGATGCCGGTGTTCGGCACCATCGCTTCGCGTTTCAACGACGACGGCGTGACCGCGCTCTACGTGCATCTCGCGAACGCGTTGCACAAGCATGGCCTGCGCGCGGACGGCGGCGGCCGTCTGTCCGCGCGAGCCGACGTGCGGTTTTCGAGCGGCCGTCATGCAATCGTCCCGCCGGCGCGCGTGCGCTATCTCGCGGAAATCGCGCAGACCGTTCACGTTTATCGCGAGCGCGCCGATGCGCAGGCGCGCATCGCGCGTGAACGCTGGCAACTCATCGAAGCGCGCCGAATGCTCGGCGAAGCCGACACGAATGACAACGACACAAACAACGACACAAACGCCAACGCACCCACAGCCCAACTCGACGCACTAATCGAGCAACGTACAGCCGCACTAGGCGAACACGAACGCAAGCTACTCGACGCCTGGCCGCAAACCGTCGCCGCGTATTCCGGCGACGAACACGTCATCCGCATTCGCGACCGCGAGATCCGCACGGCGCTCACGGTCACCACCTTGTCCGGCACGCCGATCCGCAAAGTCGCGCTGCCGAAGTTCGTCGATCACGGCGAGATTTTGCGCTGGCTGATGCTCGAGAATCTGCCTGGCTACTTCCCGTTCGCCGCGGGCGTGTTCCCATTCCGCCGCGAAAACGAAGACCCGACGCGTATGTTCGCGGGCGAAGGCGATCCGTCGCGCACCAACCGGCGTTTCAAGCTGCTGTCCGAGGGCATGCCGGCCAAGCGTCTTTCCACTGCTTTCGATTCCGTCACGCTGTACGGCGAGGAGCCGCACGAACGGCCGGACATCTACGGCAAGGTGGGCAATTCGGGCGTGTCGGTGGCGACGCTCGACGATATGCATGTGCTCTACGACGGCTTCGATCTGTGCGCGCCGGAAACGTCGGTGTCGATGACGATCAACGGCCCCGCGCCGACCATCCTCGCGATGTTTTTCAACGTCGCGATCGATCAGCAGATCACGCGCAAGCAACACGAACTAGGCCGCGCACTCACCGACGACGAACTCGCCGCGACGCGCCGCATCGCATTGGAAAACGTGCGCGGCACCGTGCAGGCCGACATCCTCAAAGAAGACCAAGGCCAGAACACCTGCATCTTTTCGACGGAATTCAGCCTCAAAGTGATGGGCGATATTCAGGCGTACTTTGTCGAACACGGCGTGCGCAATTTCTATTCGGTGTCGATCTCCGGCTATCACATTGCCGAGGCCGGCGCGAATCCGATCTCGCAACTCGCCTATACGCTCGCCAATGGCTTCACCTATGTCGAGGCGTACCTCGCACGAGGCATGTCGATAGACGACTTCGCGCCGAACCTGTCGTTCTTCTTTTCGAACGGCATGGACCCGGAATACACGGTGCTCGGCCGCGTCGCGCGACGCATCTGGGCAATCGCGATGCGCGAACGCTACGGCGCGAACGAGCGCAGCCAGAAGCTCAAGTATCACGTGCAGACGTCGGGGCGCAGCCTGCATGCGCAGGAGATCGACTTCAACGACATTCGTACCACGCTGCAAGCGCTGATCGCGATCTACGACAACTGCAACTCGCTGCACACCAATGCCTTCGACGAAGCCATCACCACACCCACCGAAGAGTCGGTGCGTCGCGCGGTGGCGATTCAGTTGATCATCAATCGCGAATGGGGACTCGCGAAGAATCAGAACCCGAATCAGGGCAGTTTTGTGATCGACGAATTGACCGATCTCGTTGAAGAAGCGGTGCTCGCCGAGTTCGACCGGCTCACCGAGCGCGGCGGCGTGCTCGGCGCAATGGAGACGGGTTATCAGCGCGGACGCATTCAGGACGAGTCGATGCTGTACGAGCATCGCAAGCATGACGGCTCGTATCCGATCGTGGGTGTGAACACGTTCGTAAGCGCGCATCCGCATGAGGCGCCGCAGCCCATCGCGCTCGCCCGTTCCACCGACGAAGAAAAGCAAAGCCAGCTAAAACGCCTGCGCGATTTTCAGGCGCGGCATCGCGAGGCCGCGCCTGCCGCGCTGGAGCGTCTGAAGCGCGCGGTGATCGACGATGAAAACGTCTTTGCGGTGCTGATGGATGTGGTCCGCGTGTGCTCGCTCGGGCAGATCACGCACGCGCTGTTCGAGGTTGGCGGGCAGTATCGGCGGAACATGTAGGCGGGCGAAGCCTGGCGTCAGCGCGCGATGCCGAGGCGCGCCTTCGCGTCGTCGTATTCCTTCGACAAACGCACGACCAGTTCGCTCACGCTCGGCACGTCGTCCATCAGGCCGACGCCCTGGCCCGCGCCCCAGATGTCTTTCCACGCCTTGGCCTTTTCGTTGGCAAAGTTCATCTTGGTCTTGTCCGATTCCGGCAGCGCATCTGGATCGAGCCCGGCGTTGACGATGCTCTCGCGAATGTAATTGCCATGCACGCCCGTGAACAGGTTCGTATAGATGATGTCCGACGCCGACGAGCTCACGATAGCCTGCTTGTAGCTCTCCACCGCGTGCGCCTCTTTGGTCGCGATGAAGCGCGTGCCCATGTACGCGAGGTCTGCGCCCATCGCTTGCGCGGCGAGGATCGAGCCGCCGTTCGCGATCGCGCCGGACAGCACGATCGGGCCGTCGAAAATGCGCCGCACTTCGCCGACCAGCGCGAACGGCGACGTGGTGCCCGCATGACCGCCCGCGCCCGACGCCACCAGGATCAAACCGTCGACGCCCGCTTCGAGCGCCTTCTGCGCGTGACGCAGATTGATCACGTCATGCAGCACGATGCCGCCATAGCTGTGCACGGCGTCGACGATCTCGCGCGCCGGCGCGCGCAGGCTCGTGATGAAGATCGGCACCTTGTGTTCGACGCACACGCGCACGTCGTGTTCGAGCCGCGTATTCGATTGATGAACGATCTGGTTGACGGCAATGGGTCCGATGCGCGCGTCGGGATTCGCAGCGCGATGCTCGGCGAGTTGCGCCTGAATCTGCGTGAGCCATTCGTCGAGCAATTCGGCGGGGCGCGCATTCAGCGCCGGGAACGAACCGACGATGCCGGCCTTGCACTGCGCCAGCACGAGCTCGGGATAGCTGACGATGAACATCGGCGAGGCGACGACAGGCAACGCCAGATTTTGCAGAACGGCGGGCAATGCCATAGTGCGAGTCTCCTGATTGACGAGCCGGTGTGCGCGAGGCGCCCGGCTATTTGATGAGTTTAGCGGCATGCGGCGCGCGCCGCGTTGCAGCCGACAGCATGCATGGATGCTGGAACGTTTAAGAACGGTCGTTCGATTATAGGCGAAGCGCTCGCGCCGCGTTCGCCGCATCGTTTAGAACGGTTGGAAGGAGTGTTCAGGTTCTATGCTTGCGTGGGCTATCCCACCGCGTGCGGACACATTGGGCTTTTACAATGCACGCACTCCAAACGACAAGAGACACGGCCATGGCCTTCGAGAATTTCACGCCCTTTCGCGTCGCCGCGGGCGATGCGGATATCTTTGGAGTGAAGGGCGGAGCGGGGCCGCCGCTTCTGCTGCTGCACGGCCATCCGCAATCGCATCTGATCTGGGCGCGCTGCGCCGAGCGACTGGCTCAGCACTTCACGGTCATCGCCACCGATCTGCGCGGCTACGGCGCATCGGGCAAGCCGGCGAGCGACACGGCGCACACGCCGTATTCCAAACGCGCGATGGCCGCCGATCAAATCGCCGTGATGCGCCACTTCGGCTTCGAGCGCTTTCTGGTTTGCGCGCACGATCGCGGCGCGCGCGTCGCGCATCGCATGGCGCTCGATCACGCGGATGCCGTCGAGCGTCTGATGCTGCTCGACATCGCGCCGACGCTAGCGATGTACGAAGCCACCGACCGCACGTTCGCCACGCATTACTTCCACTGGTTCTTCCTGATCCAGCCCGAGCCGCTGCCGGAGACGCTGATCGGCGCCAATCCCGCCGCGTATGTCGATGCGGTGATGGGCAGCCGTCATGCTGGCCTCGCGCCGTTCGAACCGGCCTCGCTCGACGCGTATCGCGCGGCGCTCGCGCAACCAGGCGCGGTGCACGCGATGTGCGAGGACTACCGCGCGTCGGCGAGCATCGATCTCGAACACGACCGCGCCGACATCGAACGCGGACATAAGATTGCTTGCCCATTGCGTGTGCTGTGGGGCGAAAACGGCGTCATCGAAAAGTGCTTCGACGCGCTCGCCGAATGGCGTCATGTGGCGCGCGACGTGAGCGGGCGTTCGTTGCCGTGTGGCCACTATCTGCCGGAAGAGGCGCCGGACGAATTGCTCGCCGAAATGCTGTCCTTCTTTGAAGCGATAGAGCGGTAAAGCGCGAAGGCCGTTGTGCTTCGCGCGCCTACCCAAGCGGCGGCAGCCGCCGCGCCAAAGGCGTTGACTTGACGATTGCCGTGCTTGTCTCCGCGCGCTCGGTGACCTTCGACAGAATCTCGTCAAGCTGATCGATCGTCCGCAGATAAAGACGGCAGATGAAGCAATCGTCGCCCGTCACCTTGTCGCATTCGACGAACTCCGGAATTCGCCGGATCACTTCTTCCACCAGATGCAACTGCCCCGGCAGCGGCTTGACACGCACGATGGCTTGCAGCGTGAAGCCGAGCGCGCGCGGATCGAGCTGCACCGTGAAGCGCTCGATCACGCCTTGCGCCTCGAGCCTGCGGATGCGCTCGGCCGTGCTCGGCGCCGAAAGTCCGACGAGCCGCGCCAGTTCGCTGACCGGGCGGCGCGCATCTTCGGCGAGCGCGGCGAGTAGCGCGCGATCGGTTTCGTCGAGCGGGACAGGCGCTAACGGAGTAAGGCGTTTCGTCATGACGGCCTTCGAATTTTAGGTGGTATGGCGGTATGGCTTAAGTTTATCCATGTATTCGCTCGACCGGATTATTTACACTGCTTGCCATACAGGAATCCATTCGAGGATCGAATCATGGCTTCAAACGACATCCGCCGCGGCGCGGCGGAGATGAGCGTGGCAATGCTGATGTCGGGCACGATCGGCTGGCTGGTCGTGTCGTCGCAGCAAAGCGCATTTAACGTGGTGTTCTTCCGCTGCATTTTCGGTGGCGCGACGCTCGCGCTCGTATGCGCAGTGCTCGGCCTGTTCAGGCGCAAGCTGTTCTCGTGGAAGATGGTTGGCCTCGCGCTGCTCGGCGGCGCGGCGATCGTCGCCAATTGGGTGCTGCTGTTCGCCGCGTATTCGCGTGCGTCGATCTCGATGGCGACGGCCGTCTACAACACGCAGCCTTTCATGCTGGTCGCGCTCGGGGCAATCGTGTTTCGCGAGCGGATCAGCGCGTCGACGGTGCTATGGCTCGTGCTCGCGTTCATCGGTCTCGTGTTCGTCGTGAAGGTCGAACCCGCGGTGCTGGCCGTGCCGGGGCAGTATCTGGTCGGCATCGGGTACGCGGTCGGTGCGGCGGCGATGTACGCGGTATCGTCGATCATCACCAAGCATTTGAAGGGCACGCCGCCGCATCTGATCGCGCTGATCCAGGTGTCGCTCGGCGTGGTGATGCTCGCGCCGCTCGTGCGTTTCGACGCGCTGCCGGCCACGGGCGTGCAGTGGCTCGAGCTGGTCGTGCTGGGCGTCGTCAACACCGGGCTCATGTATGTGCTGCTGTATGGCGCGATCCAGAAGCTGCCGACTTCGATGACCGGCGCGCTGTCGTTCATCTATCCGGTGGTGGCGATCATCGTCGACAGAATCGCGTTCGGACAGACGCTTGCGTGGATTCAGGTGCTGGGCGCGGTGCTGATTCTGCTTGCCGCTGCGGGCGTCAATCTCGGCTGGCGGATCGTGCCGCAAAGACGCGCGCCGTCTGTTTGAATGCGGCGCTTTGCTGTTTCAGCCGATGCAGCCGATGCAACCGCCCAAATGCTACGGATTGCAAACGAACCACGTTTGTTCATATCAGCGGACTAATGGTTCGCAAAGCTAATGTCGGCGCCGGTTTGCGCGCGCCGGCGTGTATGCGGGTTAACAGCCGCCGTCATGCATCTGTAGGGAAATCACTGATGCGGCCGAAAATCGCGCGCGCGTATCATTCGGGCAGACGCTGATCACGTCCGACAGAATTTCCGCCGCTCGCCTTCACAGGTTGAGCGGCTTTCTTTTTGTGGCGGCGGTTTTTGCGTGAGCGCTGCCGCTGCACGTCGCTGCCTTACTTCACTGCACGACTGCATTCCCGGTTGCAGCACTATCGCGCGACGATCTTTTCACCATCCACCGTAAGCGGCCCGTTCGCGGCAGCCAGCTCGTCGACGATCGCTTTGACAAGCGCGGGCCACTCGCCGCGCGGTTTCAGCATCGAGGCCGCCGCGCGCATTGCCGCAGCGCCGTCGAGCATCTCCAGCAACGCCGCGAAGCTCGTTGCGCGCACATCGAGTAGCTTGAATACGATCAATACCTTCAGCGCATTCTTTGCATTGCGCGCCGGATCGGCCCGCAGCCACGCGAGCCGCGAGAAAGAGCGCTCCAGCGCCTGCTCGACGTTCGTAAAGGGCGCGCCATGACCGGGGATCACGACGCGCACGTCGAGCGCGGCAATCGCCTCGAGCACCGCCTGCTGCTCGGCAAAACCGCTGTCGCCTTCGAGCTCCGGAAAGATCACGCCGAAGCCGTTTTCCCACAGCGCGTCGGCGCTGATCAGCACGCGTTCGGCCGCGCAGTACAGCATCAGCGAATGCGGATCGTGGCCGGGCGCGCCGAGCACCTGCCAGTCGAGTGCGCCGAGGCGCAGCATCGCGCCCGGCGCGATCGTGCCGGTGAACACAAAGCGCTCGCAAGTCTGCGCGGTCGCGCGGAAAGTCAGACGCGCTTCGTCCCAGTCGCGCACCGCGTCGGCTTCGCAGGCGGGAATGAGCGTGCGGCACGGCCACGTCGTTTGCAACAACGCGTTGCCGCCGCAATGATCCGAATGCAGATGCGTGTTGACGATCAGATCGAGCGGCCGCTCGCCCAGCGCCTGTTGCACGAGCGCGCGTGTTTGCTGCGCATGCGTCGCGTAGCCGGTATCGACGAGCGCGGCGCAGTCGTTGGCGATGAGCAGCACATTGTTCGATGACAGCCAGCCGCGCTCGAACACGCGCACTGATGCGGGCAATGCGATGGTCAATGCAGTGGTCAACTCGGTCATAGCGTGCCCGTGTTGATGCTCGCGTCGACGGACGCTTCGGGCTTCGGCATCACGAGAATGGTCGATGCGCCCACAACGGTCACTTCGCCGCGCTGATTCTTGACCGTGCCTTCCAGATGCGTCAGGTCGCCGTGCAGGCTCGGCTTCCAGTAAGCATCGCGCACACGCCATGTCATCACGAGCGTGTCGCCGGCGTGCGCAGCCTTCTTCAGCTTGATATCGAACT
>Ga0209795_10001472_pt1 | contig 14599 bp, 13 predicted proteins | sample AgamicOrMarz_FD_187166 | JGI IMG/M metagenome (GOLD analysis project Ga0209795, IMG submission 187166) | Agave microbial communities from Guanajuato, Mexico - Or.Ma.rz (SPAdes) (version 2) | ecosystem: Host-associated > Plants > Phyllosphere > Phylloplane/Leaf | place: Guanajuato, Mexico...
CAGCTGCTCTCCCAGAATTCCGTTCAGGAGTTGGGACGCAAAATTCTGTCGGTACTGGAGCTAAATTTGATGATACACTAGAAGCTTTTTCAATCAACGGTAAAGGTAGTCGTCCGATGTTAAAAGGGCTGCTTCCGGAGGATGATCGAACATATTTTGGAATGACCATTCTTCCACTTGTATTTATCAATCTCACACCAGATCATGTTATTATTCATCGGATTATTCCTATTAGTGCAGAGAAATCAAAAGTAATTTGTGAATGGTTATTTGATCCAGAAGAAATGGCTAAGCCAGAGTTTGATCCAAGAGATGCCGTAGAATTGTTTCACCGCGTAAATCTCCAAGATTTTGAGGCTTGTGAGTGGTGCCAAGAAAATATGGGATCAAAGGCTTATAAAGAAGGTGGTATCCTAGTACCAATTGAACAGCACGTTTCACATTTTTATAATTACGTACTAGAAGCAATAGGTATGAAAATGAAAGTTGAGTAATAAATAAAATTTACTTGCCATGCTCTACATATCGAAATTTTCTCTTCCTTTATACTGAGAAAAGTAAGGAAGAGAAAATTTTTGATATGGTATCTGGTTTAGAAAAGTTATTATTCGTATTAACTATATTTAAAAATATTTAGTTGAAAGGCTTTAGGATAAATACAAGGTAAAACTTAACATGTTCTATTTTTACTACCAATTACTTTTTTTTAATCGGGATGTTTGGAAAGAGAAAATCAATTTATAAATAAATTTATAAGATCCAACAAGCTAACTTATTAAAAATATGTAATTCTATATGTTCAAGGTTTATTTCTTATTGTTAGTTTGGAATTATAAAAAGTTGTGATGGTCGTACTATCTCTTTTTCTAGTTTCCGAACTCAGCTCTTTTCTATATCGTAGTAACTACTTTAGGTATCGTTTATTCTTACCTTTTTGATCAAATAAGAGCAGTTATGATAATAGAGGCAATATTGATCCAAAAATAGGAAAGGAGAACTTAGTAGCCATGCTAAATAAAATCTTGGGTAAACATAGTGTATTTTATATATCAATCTTTTTAACCGTTACTTTTATCGTTTGGGGAGGAGTTTTCACAAAGAATTTCACGAAAGTTACAACTCTCATTTATAATTTAATTATTAATAAATTAGGCTGGGTCTACATGGACATTACCTTTTTTCTGGTAGCCTTTTCAGTCTACTTATTATTTTCGAAATATGGAAATATTAGAATAGGAAAAGAAAATGAGAAGCCAGAATTTAAAACAGGTTCTTGGCTTGCTATGCTATTTGGTGCTGGAATGGGTGTAGGCATTATTTACTGGGGAGTGGCTGAGCCCGTTACCCATTACGTGAATCCTCCACATGGGGAGGGTTATACAGCTGAATCAGCTAACATGGCAATGAAATATTCCTTTTTTCATTGGGGGTTACAACCCTGGGCCATTTATGCTGTTATTAGCTTAGCACTTGCTTATTTTCAGGTAAAAAAAGATCTACCTGCCACAATTAGTTCCCTCTTTTATCCTATTCTTAAGGATCGAATCAATGGTCCAATAGGAAAGACCATTGATATCTTTTCAGTAGTTGCTACTGTATTCGGAATTGCAACATCTTTGGGCCTAGGGGCTCTGCAAATCTCAGCAGGTTTTCACGTATTGTTAAATATCCCCAATACAGTCTCCCTACAACTTTCCGTCATTGGAGTAGGAACAGTTTTATTTATCATCTCTATAAATACTGGATTAGAAAAAGGAATTCAGTATTTATCTAATGCAGCCATTCTCTTATCCTTTATGATTATGCTACTAGTTTTATTACTCGGCCCCACTTTCGAAATTTTTAAAATCTTTTCTAATTCAGTAGGAAGTTATTTAAATGATTATATTAATATGAGCTTACAGCTTGCACCCTTCAGTGATAGTAAATGGATTGGAAATTGGACTTTATTTTATTGGGCCTGGTGGATTGCGTGGTGCCCTTTCGTAGGTATGTTTATTGCAAGAATTTCTAAAGGAAGAACCATTCGTGAATTTATAATTGGGGTTCTAATCGTTCCTACAATTGGTACATGTGCTTGGTTTTCTATTTTTGGAGGATCAGCCCTCCATATTATTGAAAATCTAGGTCATCATGAGTTAGCAAAACAAATCACTTCCAATATAGATTTATCTATTTTTAATTTCTTTGATTATCTGCCTGCAAGTTCTATGTTAAGCTTCATCGGGTTTGTAGTCGTTATCATTTATTATATCACAGTTGCTGATACGTCAACTTTTGTATTAGGTATGATTAGTGAAGGAGGAAAGCTAAATCCATCTACCAAAATTAAAATTACTTGGGGTCTTATTCAATCAATAGCTGCAGCTGTTTTACTTCTAATTGGTGGCTTGAATATACTTCAAACTGTTTCTCTTATAGCTGCATTTCCATTAGCCCTTATTTTAATATTTGTATGCTGGTCATTATTGAAGGAATTGAAGAATGAATTCGCTGAAATGAGGAGTGATACAGAGTATAAGGATAATTTGAAACTTGATAATAGAAAAGAAAAAAGAGTATCCTTGTAGCCAATTTGATTCCCTAATAACATTCTCAAAATACCTGGAATACTTCTTAATAATTGGATACAGTCATACTTCTGTTCCATCAATTTTTATGATAAGTATGGAAATGAATGTTTAGGGAATATTATCATACCACCATCTGATACCTGAATATAACTTAAGCTCGTTTTATATATGTGAAATACTGGAGGGGAATGAAATATTTGTGCATTATGAATTTGGTAAGCTATAGGAGACTCAGCTAGAAGAAAGAGTACGATATCATTTTAAGTCAACAAACTACAAACATACCTCTAATCTTTGTATAAGTAAACTAACTAGCCAAGTACTTTTTTCAAAAGACTTGGCTCTTTTTTACGTTTCCAACTCCGGGATCATCATAACGATAGATAAGAAGCTTATCTACCATGTACTTGCATGAGCTTCATAAGTTAGTGACTTAAAAGAATAATAGATTTAGGATTCTAAGAAGTATTTTCCCCTTAAATCTATTATTCTTTTACTTTATTCATTTATTAACTAAATAAGGAGGTACTATGGAGAGGTTGGACTCTCTCTTTTGGATTTATATATGTCTTAGCATTATTAACGGCTGTTGGACCTTCTCCAAACCCTGCCACGATTAATTTCACTTTTCCTTCGTAAGTGCAAATGTCTCCTGCTGCATAAATACCTGGAATATTGGTCTCTTGTTTAGAGTTGACTACAATAGAGTTTTTCTCAATTTCAAGACCCCATTCTTTAACAGGACCTAGCGAGGAGATAAATCCATAATTTACAATAACATCGTCTATATCCAATACTTCTTTCTGTCCATTTTTTGCATGCTCAAGTACTACTTGAGTAATGACTTGTTCCCCTATAAGTTGAGAAGGGACATAAGGGGTTTTAATCTCAACTGAGGATTTTAGTAGGTTCCCTACACTATGTTCATGGGCACGAAATTTATCACGACGATGTACCAATGTCACTTGTTGAGCAATAGGTTCTAGCATAAGCGCCCAGTCAACAGCCGAATCCCCTCCACCAAAAATAACAACTTTTTTTCCAGCAAACTTTTTTATATCTTCCACAAAATAATGAAGATTTGACTCTTTAAATGGGTGAGCTTTTTTAACGTCTAACTCTCGAGGCTGAAAGGCTCCATTTCCAGCCGTAATAATAACAGTTTTAGAGTAATGAACATTAGAATTAGTTGTTAATTTAAAAGTTCCGTCGATGTGTTTTTCTAGTTGTTCTACGGATTCTTCTAAACAAATTGTAGGATCAAATGGTTCCATCTGTTTTTTTAAGTTAGAAACCAATTCTTGTGCTCTAATTTTTGGAAATCCAGCGACATCATAAATATATTTTTCCGGATATAGAGCTGTGAGCTGGCCACCTAGTTGAGGCAGACTTTCAATAATTTTAACTCTTGCCTGTCTCATTCCTCCATAAAAAGCTGTAAATAAACCTGTTGGGCCTCCCCCAATGATTGTAATATCATAAATATCCTTCTCATTTGTCATGTTTATCACCTCTAAATATACATTGTCTTTATTTTTACACCTTTAAAGAAAGCATCTAGTGCTAGCGACTCATTTATTACTACAAAATTAGATTTAATTAAAAGATCCTAATAAATACTACGAAAACCTTATACATTGAATTAGCTAGTATAATAAATGCAAAAATAAGCAACATGATATGTCCAATTCTTAAACTATTCTCCCCCTTACTTTTAAGGAAAAGCCATATCCAAAGGATAGCCAATACATTATTATTGATATGGGATACAAGGTTTGACCCGTTCATAATCTTCTCCTGTTCTTTAGAGTGATAATTCGCGAACTTAAATTTTATATACTCAATTAATTGAATTCAAAAGCACATGCATTTGATGCGAAACTTTCTCCAACAAGAAAACCTTCTTTATCCCTATAATCAATCTTAATCTCTTCGTCTAAATACCTTTTTGTAAACTGATCTATATGAATTTGAAAACTTTCATATGTTAAAAGTATATCGTTTCGCCTTGGTTCATCGATTACAAGCGTAAATTTGATAGATATCCCGCATCCTCCAGTTATATCAGCTTCAATACGAGGAGTTTGCCCTTTCTGTAACTCCATTGTTTTTAATTGTCTGAAAGCTGCTTCTGTTAATTTGAGAAGCATTGCTCTTTCTCCTTTCTTTTATATTTAAATTTAATCTACTCTAACTTACATAGATGAATAGTTGATTGGTTAAGCACTCTCATCTTTACAAATGAAATATAAAATTTGATTAAAGCTATCATATTTACGATAGCTTTATCTACTTTGAATTCTAATTTATTGAAACTACTAGAAATAAAATAAGACTTTTTTTACCTCAATTTCTGATATTAAATGTTTAATAATCAAGTAGCTTATAATTTTATTATTTCTTTTTCTAACTCTGTCTCTTTGATATATCTTAATATTGGTTGCCTAGCTGCTTGTACTTCATCCAGTCGACCAATTATTGTTGTATGAGGTGCATTTAAAATGGCGTCTGGAGTGTCTTCTACTTCTTTTGCAATTTGAATCATCGCATCTGCAAAAGCATCGAGTGTTTCTTTCGATTCGGTTTCTGTCGGTTCAATCATTAAACATTCCTCTACATTTAAAGGGAAATAGATAGTCGGTGGGTGATAGCCGAAATCAAGAAGACGTTTGGCCATATCAAGTGTTCTTACACCCAGCTTTTTCTGTCTGGATCCGGATAACACGAATTCATGCTTACAAATTTGGGAAAATGGTGCATCAAAGTACGGCTCAAGCTTTTTACGAAGGTAATTCGCATGAAGCACTGCCCCCTCAGATACTTGACGCAATCCTTCAGGTCCCATTGTGCGAATATACGTGTATGCACGAACCAAAATACCAAAGTTTCCATAATACCCTTTTACACGGCCGATAGACAATGGTTGATTAGAGTTCAACACATATTTCTCACCGTCTTTTTCAATGCGTGGCACTGGTAAATATGGAATGAGCTTCTTTTTTACACCAACCGGGCCAGCTCCAGGTCCCCCTCCACCATGAGGTGTTGTAAACGTCTTATGAAGATTTAAATGCACGATGTCAAATCCCATTTTACCTGGTGTTGTTTTACCTAAAATGGCATTAGCATTCGCGCCATCATAGTACAATAATCCGCCTGCTTCATGAACAACTTTGGCAATTTCCAAAATTTCTTTTTCAAACAACCCAAGTGTATTAGGATTTGTTAGCATCAATGCAGCTGTATCATCATCAACATGCTTCTTTAATTCTTTTAAGTCCACCAAACCATTTTCATTGGATGGAATGGTGACCGTTTTAAAACCAGCGACAGTAGCGCTGGCAGGATTTGTACCATGCGCTGAGTCCGGAACCAGTACCTTCGTTCTTTTTTCTCCTTTGTGTTCAAAATAAGCCTTCACCATCATTAGACCGGTCCATTCTCCTTGAGCCCCCGCAGAAGGCTGTAACGTTACAGCATCCATGCCTGTAATCTCAGCTAATTCTCCCTGCAATTCATATAAAAGCTCTAGTGCGCCCTGTACTGTATCAGCTGGCTGATACGGATGAATGCGACTAAAACCTTCGAAACGTGCCACATCTTCGTTAATTTTCGGATTGTATTTCATGGTACAAGATCCAAGTGGATAGAAACCATTATCAATCCCGTGGTTTTTATTTGAAAGTGCTGTGTAATGGCGCACAAGCTGAAGCTCTGATACTTCAGGAAGCTCTGCTGGCAAATCACGAATCAAATGTTTCGGAAATTTATCATGTAAATCAATACCTTCTACGTCACTTTCCGGCAAGTTTGAACCGACACGCCCTGGACGACTGATTTCAAAGATTAACTCATTGTATTCAACCATTTACAACCGCCTCCAATACTTCTACAAATTGATCAATTTCTTCTTTTGTACGCTGTTCGGTCACCGCAATGAGCATTTGATTGTTAAAACCGTAATCACTTTCTAAGTCAAATCCTCCAATGATTCCTGCCTCAAGCAATTTAGCGTTGACCTCCTTAATCGGACAAGGAAGTTCCACCACAAATTCATTAAAGAATGGTGCTTCATTCTTAACAATAAAGCCTTTCTTTTGAAGAGAATTTGCCATGTAATCGGCTTTTTCAACATTTAGTTGTGCCATATGACAAATTCCTTGCTTTCCAAGTGCGGTCATGCAGACAGCAGATGCAAGAGCGTTTAATGCCTGATTAGAACAAATATTTGATGACGCTTTATCACGGCGAATATGCTGCTCACGTGCTTGCAGGGTTAGTACAAACCCACGTTTTCCTTGGTCATCTGTCGTTTGCCCCACAATGCGTCCCGGTACTTTACGCATAAATTTTTTATGAACCGAAAAATAACCGCAGTGCGGACCTCCAAAGGCCATTGGTATTCCTAATGGCTGCATATCACCAACCACAATATCTGCTCCGAGTTTCCCTGGTGCCTGCAAAAGTGCTAGCGCTAGTGGGTTGGCACTAACGATGAAAAGTGCTCCTTTTGCCTCTGCAATTTTCTTTATCGTTGCTAAATCTTCAATTGAGCCAAAGAAGTTTGGGTATTGAACAATAACGGCGGCAGTATCCTGTTCAATTTGTTCTTTCAGATTTTCTAGGTCTGTCACGTCAGTAGCAAGATTTACTTCTTTCACCGTATACCCCTGTCCGTCAGCTACCGTATTTAAGATAGCACGTGATTCAGGATGAACGGCCCTTGATACAAGTACTTTTAAGCGTCTTGTTGATGCAACCGCAAGTGATGCAGCTTCTGCAAGAGATGTAAAGCCATCATACATAGAAGAATTGGCCACATCCATTCCCGTCAGCTCACAAACCATTGTTTGAAATTCAAAAATAGCTTGTAACTCACCTTGACTGATTTCCGGCTGATAAGGTGTATAAGCCGTGTAAAATTCAGAACGTGAAATCATATGATTCACCACACTGGGAATGTAGTGATCGTATGTACCCGCACCAAGAAAAGTCGGGTAGTAGTTAGCATTTTTATTTTGTGAAGTAAGCCTCTGCATTTTTTTCAAAAGAAGTGGTTCAGGAATGGCTTTCGGAATATTTAGCTCACCAGCTAAACGAATATCAGATGGAATGTCTTCAAATAACTCATCTATGGAAGACATATTTAAAAAAGCAAGCATCTCCTCTTGATCTTGTTTCGTATCAGGAAGATATCTATAAGGGTTTGTCATGTTATTCCTCTCCTTCGTCGATAAACGCTTCATACTCATCTTGATTTAAAAGCAACTCTAACTCTTCTGGATTGGATATTTCCACTTCTATTAACCAACCTTCCTTATACGGATTTTTATTAATGGCCTCAGGAGTATCGTTTAACTCCTCGTTTACACGAGTAACTGATCCTGATACTGGAGCGTAAAGTTCAGAAACGGCTTTAACTGATTCGATTGTTCCCATTGATTCATTAGCTGTTATTTCATCGTTCACTACCGGATTTTCAACAAATACAATATCCCCCAACTGCTTTTGAGCATAATCAGAGATTCCAATTCGCACACGATTTTCGTCTAATTGTAGTACCCACTCATGTTCCTCGCTATATAATAAATTGGCTATTGCATTTGTCATTGTTTTTCTTCCCTTCATCTTTGTTTTTAATATTTTTATAGTTTGAAAATTAATAGAAAAACTTCACTTATAACGTACTTATTAATCTGTTGTACTTTAAAGAGATGACTGATATTTTCCTATCAGCAAACGATTATCGTTATAACTCTATTAAAAATGTCATAAATCTTTTTTATAGAATGGTGTTTTCACCACAACGGCATCAATCATTTTTTTGCGAACTTCAACTTTTAGTTGCGTACCCAATTCAGCATACTCTGCTGATACGAGCGCAAGACCTAAGCCTTTCTTTAAAGACGGGGAATGGGTTCCAGATGTAATACAACCAATTTCTTCTCCTTTCGATGAAAACACTTTGTAACCATGACGAGGAATACCCCTTCCTTTTACTTCAATCCCTACCAATTTTCGTGTTAAGCCTCTTTCTCTTTGAGCTGTAAGAATGTCTTTGCCGATAAAATGACTTTCTTTGTTCGTTTTAACGGCAAAACCGATTCCTGCTTCAAGTGGGCTGATATCACTTGTGAGCTCTTGACCATATAATGCAAGCCTCGCTTCAAAACGAAGAGTGTCACGCGCACCAAGTCCACATGGTTTTAACCCATGTTCCTTTCCCACTTTCAGAAGCTTCTCCCAAAGAGCTTCTGCCTTATCTGTTGTTAAATAAAGTTCAAATCCGTCCTCTCCTGTGTAACCTGTACGTGATACAAGAACGTCTGTAATCCCATCCAAATTGACATGTTGAGCAAAATGGAAAAAACTAATTTTCTTTAGGTTTATTTCCGTTAACTTTTGTAAGATGACTTCTGCTGTTGGACCCTGTATAGCAAGCTGCGCAATGTCACCTGAAACATTCTGAAGCTTCACTTCTCCTCTTACATGTTTCTCCATCCACTCGACATCTTTTTTAATATTTGCCGCGTTAATCACAAGTAAATATTTTTCATTAGCCAACTTGTAAATAAGTAAGTCATCGACCGTACCGCCGTCTGGATAACACATAGCTGTATATAGGGCTTGATTGATACTAAGCTTTGTTACATCGTTTGTTACAAGGTAGTTAATATAGCTTTCTGCACTTCTCCCCGTAACCAGCACCTCTCCCATATGAGAAACATCAAAGAGTCCTGCTTTCTTTCGGACAGCTTCATGCTCTTCTAAAATGCTGGAAAACTGGACTGGAAGTTCCCAGCCCCCAAAATCAATGACCTTTGCACCGTATTTTTTATATGTTTCAAAAAGCGATGTTCTCTTTAATAATGTATTTGTACTCATTGACACACCTCCAATTAAGGTTTCTTATGAAACAACTGTTCTTTTACCTTTTTACCTGTTGGGGTCATTGCAAGACCCCCAAGTGCGGTTTCCCGAAGGGTCCTAGGCATATCTTTTCCGACCCTATACATCGCTTCAATGACTTCATCGCATGGAATGCGGCTTTCAATACCGGAAAGGGATAAATCAGCAGCTGAGAAAGCAATCGATGTGCCAATAACATTTCGCTTAATACAAGGCACCTCAACTAGTCCTGCGACTGGATCGCATACTAGGCCTAATAGTGATTTCATAGCAATAGCTGTTGCATTCACTGCCTGTTTAGGAGTTCCTCCTTTTAATTCCACGATTGTTCCAGCTGCCATGGCTGTCGCTGAACCAACCTCTGCCTGACAACCTCCCGCGGCTCCTGAAATAAAGGAACCGTTGGCAATCACATAACCAAGCATACTGGCCGTAAACAAGCCCATAACTAAATCCTTATAGGGAGTGCCGTCATTTTTATGAAGGGAAAACAATACTCCAGGTAAAATGCCAGCAGCTCCAGCTGTTGGGGTAGCTACAATGACCCCCATTCGAGCATTGCTTTCAGACGTGGCTAATGAGAAAGTCATCGCATTGCTTATATAATGTCCCGACAGCGATTTACCCTGATTTACGTAGCCATACATTCTTACAGCATCGCCACCAGAAATACCACTTGGTGCAGTTGATCCATCTTTTATTCCTCTATCAACGGCTTCCTTCATTTTGATCAATCGTTCTTCCATCATGCCGATAATGGTTTCTTCTTCTTTTCCTGAATTTTTTGCTTCCATCATCAACATTATTTCACCAATTGTTTTTCCTTCACTCTCACAAACCTGAACAAGCTCTGTCATGGACTGAATTTTCATCATAATAGACTCACCAATGATTTCTTTCTTGACTGACAACGACTCGCAAGAGCTGTAAAGTCAACATCAGCGCTTAGACGAATATCTACCATTGCTTCGTTAATCATAAAGATTTTAGATAAACCGCCGCCAAGTGATGCTCCACCTACTTTTGCCACACAATTTCCTCGTTTTACTGTAACAATTGTTGTGTTCGGATGTTCAAAATATGGACAACTGTCTTCAAGCTGAAATTCATAGGACAGTCCGTATTGTAAGGTCATCTCGATTGAATGTTTAATCCGTGAATCATCTGTATCCATTCCAAGCAATCCCCCAAGAAGGGCTTTATCTGTTCCATGACCTTGGTGTGTTTCGGAAAAAGAATCATAGAGAATAATCGTTGCTTCTTCCGGGCGTCCACCTATCAATTCATGAATAAACTTCCCAATCAATACAACACCAGCCGTATGAGAACTAGATGGTCCTACCATGATTGGACCAATAATGTCAAAACAACTTTGAAATTCCATCATGAGGCCCCTTTCTTATATAGTGATTGGCTGTTGAAATAATGGATACCCATCACAAATCGCTTTTGTTGTTTCTTTTGCTTGTTCAAGAATGGCTGAATCTCCTTTACTCTTAAGAACAGATGCAATTGTTTCACCAATTTTAACCATCTCTTTTTGCTTCATACCTCGTGTTGTTAAGGCTGCTGTTCCCATGCGTATTCCACTTGTCACAAATGGGCTTTCAGGGTCGTAAGGAATTGTATTTTTATTAACCGTAATTCCTGCTTTCTCTAGTAGTTTCTCTGCTTCTTTTCCAGTTAAGTCCCACGGACGTACATCTAAGAGGACAATATGATTATCGGTTCCGCCGGAGACAAGAGTTGCTCCTTCTTTCTTTAATGTTTCACTCAATACTTCCGCATTTTTAATAATTTGTTTTGCGTATTCTTTAAAATCTGGTTGCAAGGCTTCTTTGAAAGAAACTGCTTTTGCTGCAATAACATGCATGAGGGGTCCACCTTGGATACCAGGAAATACAGCTTTATTAATTTTTTTGATCATTTCTTCATCATTTGTCAAAATAATGCCACCGCGCGGTCCACGTAATGTTTTATGTGTGGTACTCGTCACTACATCTGCATAGGGGATTGGTGATGGATGGAGGCCCGTTGCAACAAGCCCTGCAATATGAGCCATGTCTACCATGAATTTTGCCCCGACTCGATCAGCAATTTTCCTAAAGCGTGCGAAATCAATGGCTCTTGGATAAGCACTTGCTCCTGCAATAATCAATTTTGGTTTTTCTTTTTTTGCAATTATTTCTAGTTCGTCATAGTCAATCAAGTGAGTATCTTCTCTTACACCATAAGATATGATTTCAAACCATTTTCCTGAAATGCTGACAGGGCTGCCATGAGTTAAGTGACCGCCATGCGAGAGGTTCATCCCCATCACTTTATCACCAGGCTGTAGCAATGCATAAAAAACAGCGAGATTGGCTTGGGCACCCGAATGAGGTTGAATATTTGCATACTTGGCACCAAATAGCTTGGTGAGGCGCTCCATAGCTGATTGTTCTGCCACGTCAACAAACTCGCAACCGCCATAGTAACGCTTTCCCGGATAACCTTCTGCATACTTATTAGTGAACACGGATCCCATTGCCTCCATTACTTCATTACTCACAAAATTCTCTGATGCAATTAATTCTAATGTGTTTAGTTGTCGTGTTTTTTCATTTTCGATAGCAATATAAATATCGCGATCATAGTTTCGTAGACTCATCGTTATATCCTCCTTCGATCTTTTTCGAAATTTTACGTTTCCTTACCTTCCCCAACAAAAAAGACAGAGGAAAGGCAAGATATTGATCTTACCCTTCCTCTGTCCCTTTTACCTGAGAGATTGCCTTTTACATGAAACATTTTAAGAAAATGATTTCTTAAAATGTTTCATGTAAAAGAGTTCCCCTTTGGTGGCTTTGCAGCTCTCTCCAGAGGTGCGTCCAATTGCAGTCTTTTTACCTGAAAGTTTATACCCCAAGGATTTTTTGGGGGTTGCTCCTTCGGTGCCGAATTGATTTTCTTCGGTCTCTCCCACAATCATCATTCGCTTATATACAGTTAATTTGACAATTTGAAATAATAGAGAATAATCTATAAATTTTTTAATTTATTACGGTAAAGAGAGTTTGGTTGATATAAATTTATTATGAATTAGAATTTGGATAAAAAAAAGTAAGCACTTTTATAACACATAGTAACTAAAAGTATACCTTAAGAAAAAATAAAGCTTTATCCTAACCATAAAGAAAAATATGTCATAAAACCTCACAAAAACCTTTAAAAGAACAGAAAATTATAAATATAATAAGTCCACCAGCACAAATTTAATAATTAGTTGACAAGAAGGAGTTGAATTTGCAGTTATAAAAAAGAAAGTAGTTATCTTCGGAGCTGGTGTAGTTGGATGTGGGAAAACTTACTATCTGAATAAAATGGAACAACGAAACATTACCAATTTATATTAAGGAGTTATTTCATATGAATCAGAAAGAATCACTAAAGAAAACTCTTCGAATGCGTCATATGATGATGATTGCGTTTGGAGGTTCCATTGGGGCTGGCTTGTTCGTCGGCAGTGGCGCTATCATTCAAGCTACTGGACCAGCAGCAGTCTTGACGGCTCTAATGGCTGGAACATTAGTTATACTTATTATGAGAATGCTAGGAGAAATGGTTGTAGCAAAGCCTAGTTTAGGTTCATTTTCAGATTACGCTCGAGAAGCCCTTGGGAACTGGGCCGGTTTCACAGTTGGTTGGCTATATTGGTATTTCTGGGTTATCGTTATTGCTGTAGAAGCAATTGCAGGTGCTACAATATTAAAAGATTGGATATTCTCTGATACTCCACTCTGGGTATTGAATCTAATTCTTTTGTCGGCGTTAACATTGACTAATCTCCTCTCTGTTAAAGCTTATGGTGAGTTTGAATATTGGTTTTCCCTGATTAAAGTTGTTACAATCACTTTATTTCTTTTTATCGGTGGAGCGTACGTTTTAGGTCTATTACCAGGTACCACAATGAATTTCTCTAATTTAACGATGCATAGTGGGTTTGTACCAGTTGGTACAGGTGCAGTCTTCGTCGCTATAGCCACAATTATTTTTTCCTTTGTTGGTTCTGAAATTGTAACTATTGCTGCAGCAGAATCAGATGAATCGGAAAAGGCCGTAGTAAAGTCCGTAAACTCAGTTATCGTCCGTATATTACTATTCTATGTAGGTTCTGTCTTTTTAATTGTAACTATTATTCCATGGAACGATGCTGTATCCCTTAAAAACCCCTACGTTAGCGCTCTTAAAGTCATTGGTATTCCCGGTGCCGACATAATTATGAATCTAGTCGTTGTCACAGCAGTACTCTCTTGTTTAAACTCAGGGGTGTACACTGCATCCCGGATGTTATTCGCTTTAAGTGCTAAAGGAGATGCCCCGAAATGGATGCTTAATGTTACGAAACGAGGAGTTCCCTTAAAAGCTATTCTTACATGTACAGTATTCGGTTTTTTATCCGTAATTATGTCTTTTATATCACCGGATACAGTGTTTCAATTCTTATTAAATTCTTCAGGGGCAATTGCTCTCTTTGTATACTTACTGATCTCCATTTCCCAGTTAATTCTTCGTAGAAAGATTGAAAATGAAACGCCTCATCTTCTTAAATTTCGCATGTGGGGTTATCCTTATATTACCATCGCATCAATTATTGCAATTACTATGATTATTGGAACTATGGGCTTTAACTCTGAGACCCGATCCCAATTAGTATTGAGTATATTTAGTGTAATTGTTGTAGTCATTCTCTATGTAGTTAAAACAAACTTTACAAGACAAAAAATGATTCATACTAACACTGTTGAGAATGATATACCTGAGGTTAAATAGTATGAAGATAAACCTTGCTACATTTATATGAATTAAAACATTGTAACCAGAGCAAACTACTCAAGATGATGTAAATCATCATTCCGTATAAAACCAAGTGTAAGCCGAAAAAACCATTGTTCAGGAGCAATGGTTTTTTCGGCTGTATATGATATACAAACGAAGTTCACATAAAACGTATTATCGGCAATCATTGAAATATCTATATTAAGTTAATTGAATACCTAATGTTATCTTTTTAACCCATTCTTTTAGCTCCATATCTTCATGAAAATATATATTTGGTTCAATTTCTAAATCAATAC
>Ga0209795_10001473_pt1 | contig 14597 bp, 8 predicted proteins | sample AgamicOrMarz_FD_187166 | JGI IMG/M metagenome (GOLD analysis project Ga0209795, IMG submission 187166) | Agave microbial communities from Guanajuato, Mexico - Or.Ma.rz (SPAdes) (version 2) | ecosystem: Host-associated > Plants > Phyllosphere > Phylloplane/Leaf | place: Guanajuato, Mexico...
TTGTTGCCCGCACCTGCCTATGTCTTTGCAGTCGTGGAATTATTGTGGGTCAGCTTGTGTTGTTTTCAAAAGCGTTTGCAAATTAGCAGCTTTTGGTTTCACAAGCCAGAATTTACGGCTGTAGAAATCGAACTCATTGCGGATTTTATAAGCCCAAGCACTACCAGTTTCTTTGATATGCTCATCGATAATACGCAACAAGAACTCTTTATGATCTTCCATAGATTCTGTTGAAATACGATTTAAATCAATCAATTCATGGTTGTAGTAATCTACGAAGTCATTATCAAGGTCAAGTACATAAGCAAAACCACCGGTCATGCCCGCACCAAAGTTATGGCCTACTTTACCAAGTACAGTCACAACACCACCTGTCATATATTCACAACAGTGATCACCAGCACCTTCAATTACAGCAAATGCGCCAGAGTTACGAACTGCAAAACGCTCACCCGCTGTACCTGCTGCAAAAAGCTTACCGCCAGTTGCACCATACAAACAGGTATTACCAATAATTGCTGTGTTTTGAGTTTGGAAAGGTGAACCTTGTGGTGGGAAAATCGAAATACGACCACCAGCCATACCTTTACCTACATAGTCGTTTGCATCACCTTCAAGACGGATGTGTAAACCACCAGCATTCCAAACACCAAGTGACTGACCAGCAGTACCCGTTAAGTTCATCACAACTGGATGTACTTCCATGCCTAAGTTGCCATAGCGGCGAGCGATTTCACCTGACACACGAGCACCGATCGAACGGTCACAGTTCACAACAGTAAAGTTGAATTGACCGCCTGCACTTGACTCAATTGCTGGCAGCATTTCTGCAACCATTCTCTCAGCCAATACGCCTTTATCAAATGGTGCGTTGCCTTGTACTTCACAGTACTGCGCTTTACCTTCGGCAGAAGGATGAGAAGTTAACAATGCGCTTAAATCAAGATGAGCATGTTTTTCAGTTTCACCCGGTAATACTTCGAGTAAATCAACACGACCGATTAAGTCTTTCAATGAAGACACACCTAATGCTGCCAACCATTCACGTGTTTCTTCCGCAATAAAGTGGAAGAAATTGATAAGCATTTCTGGCTCGCCAATGTAGTGCTCTTGACGTAAGTGATCTTGCTGAGTTGCAACACCGGTTGCACAGTTGTTTAAGTGACAAATACGGAGGTATTTACAACCTAACGCAATCATTGGTGTTGAACCAAAGCCAAAGCTCTCAGCACCTAAAATTGCTGCCTTGATCACATCAAGACCAGTTTTTAAACCGCCATCAGTTTGTACGCGTACTTTGCCACGTAAGTCATTAACTCGAAGTGCTTGATGCGCCTCGCTTAAACCTAACTCCCATGGGGAACCCGCATGGTGAATTGATGAAAGTGGAGATGCAGCAGTACCACCGTCATAACCAGAAATGGTAATAAAGTCTGCATATGCCTTCGCAACACCAGCTGCAATTGTTCCTACACCCGGCTCAGATACCAACTTCACAGATACCATTGCTTGCGGGTTAACTTGTTTCAAGTCAAAAATTAACTGAGACAAATCTTCAATTGAATAAATATCGTGGTGCGGTGGAGGTGAAATCAGTGTTACACCCGGCACTGAGTAACGTAAACGTGCAATTAAACCATTTACTTTACCACCTGGTAACTGACCGCCTTCGCCCGGTTTTGCACCTTGAGCAACTTTAATCTGTAATACTTCAGCAGAAGTGAGGTATGCCGGAGTTACACCAAAACGACCAGATGCGATTTGTTTGATTTTCGAGTTACGAATTGTGCCGTAACGAACAGGATCTTCACCACCCTCCCCAGAGTTTGAACGACCACCAATCGTGTTCATCGCAATTGCAATTGCTTCATGTGCCTCTGGAGAAAGAGCACCTAAAGACATACCAGCCGAATCAAAACGCGGCAAGATATCTTCAACTGATTCAACTTGCTCAAGTGGAATTGAATTCGTTGTTTTTAATTTAAATAAATCACGAATCGTTGCCACTGGACGGTTATTCACCAGCTCAGCATATTCTTTAAAATGTTCGTATTTACCAGAGCGAACCGCTTTGTGTAATGAGTTAATCACATCCGGGTTGAACGCGTGATACTCTTTATCAAATACGAATTTAAGCAGACCACCTTGATCAATTGGTTTACGATTTGACCATGCGGTAGCCGCTAATTTTTTCTGGTCTTTTTCAAGATCAGCAAATGTTGCGCCTTGAATACGACTTGGAACACCCAAGAAGCACTGATCTACCACTTCTGACGATAAACCGACTGCTTCAAAAAGCTGACCACCACGATACGAAGCAACTGTAGAGATACCCATTTTTGAAAGAACTTTTAATAAGCCTTTCTCGATACCTTTACGGAAGTTCGCTTGAGCATGGATTGGATCACCTAAAAGCTCACCTTTAGCGATCAAATCATTAATCACGTCATATGCAAGGTATGGGTAAACTGCTGTTGCACCAAAACCAAGTAATACCGCAAATTGATGCGGATCACGTGCGAAACCAGTTTCAACCAAAATGTTTGCATCAGTACGCAAACCAGTTTTAATGAGGTGATGGTGTACCGCACCTGTTGCAAGTGCTGCATTTGCAGGCAAGAAACCTTGACGAATATTTTTATCAGTTAAAACAATTAAAGTTTTACCATCACGAACAGCTTGTGCCGCTTCTTCGCAAATACGTGTAATCGCCGCTTGCAAACCTTCTTCTTCAGCATAGTTCAAATTGATATCAACAGACTCATAGCCTGCACGATCAATACTACGGATTTGCTGTATTTTGGAGTTAGACAGAACAGGGCTCGAAATAATGATTCGATCTGCGTGCTCTGGACCCTGCTCAAATACATTTTGCTCACGACCCAAACAGGTTTCGAGCGACATAACAATCGATTCACGTAGCGGATCAATTGGCGGGTTTGTTACTTGCGCAAATTGTTGACGGAAATAATCAGTCACATGGCGTACTTGACGAGACAATACAGCCATTGGCGTATCATCACCCATAGATCCTACAGCTTCTTGTCCGCTTTCAGCAATTGGACGCAACAACTGGTCACGCTCTTCAAATGTCACCATAAACATTTTTTGAGCTGCTTTTAAAGCATCGCCAGTTAAACCTTGATCAACCAATTGTTCTTCAAGTTCTGGGTTTGCATTTAAGCGAATTGCATGATCACGTAACCATTCACGGTACGGACGCATATTTTTAAGATGTGTATTCACATCTTTCGTATCAAGTACTTTGCCAGTTAAAGTATCAACTACCAAAATTTGGCCTGGTCCTACACGACCTTTAGAAACCACATCTTCAGGCTCATAACCCCATACACCAATTTCGGATGCTAAGGTAATGTAGTCATTTTTAGTAATTACCCAACGTGCAGGACGCAAACCATTACGGTCAAGCATACAAATCGCATGACGACCATCTTGAATAACTAATCCCGCAGGACCATCCCAAGCTTCCATATGCTTAGAGTTAAACTCATAGAATGCGCGTAAGTCTGCATCTAAAGTTTCAACGTTTTGCCAAGCTGGTGGCACGAGCATGCGCAGTGCACGGAATAAATCCATGCCACCACCCACCAAGATCTCAAGCATATTATCTAAGCTTGATGAGTCTGAACCCGTACGGTTCACGATTGGGTTAAGCTCAGTTAGACCTGGTAGCAATGGGTTTTCAAATTTAGGTGTACGTGCCAAAGCCCAGTTACGGTTGGCTGTAATGGTGTTAATTTCACCATTATGCGCAAGATAACGGAAAGGCTGAGCCAACGGCCAACGTGGTAAAGTGTTAGTAGAGAAGCGTTGATGGAATACAACGATGTGTGATTTTAAACGTTCATCTGCTAAATCTGTATAGAACTCAGCAATCGCAGCCGGCATCATCAAGCCTTTATAGCTGATTACTGTCGAACAAAGCGTAGTCACATAGAATGACGGATCATTTTGTAATTGTTGTTCTGCACGGCGACGTGCCAAAAATAGTTTACGGTTAAACTCAACTTCGGTTACACCCATTGGACAGTTCACAATGACCTGTTCAAAAGCAGGTAAAGATTGAAGCGCAATCTCACCTAATGCATCGTTATTTGTAGGGACAACACGCCAAGCCAGTACGCGTAAGCCTTCTGCCTCAATTTCTTTAGTTAAAATATTTTTAGAATGTTGCGCTAATGCCGGATCAATATTTAAAAATACAGTACCCACAGCAAAAACTTCGCTCAGTGTAATATCACTCAGTTTTTTTGCTTCATCACGGAAAAATTGCTTTGGCATCGCCAACAATAAGCCGCAACCATCTCCCGTCTTGCCATCTGCGGCAATACCACCACGGTGCGTCATGCAACTTAAACTGTGAATAGCGGTTTCTACAAGATGATGACTTGATTCGCCCTTCATATGGGCAATCAGTCCAAAACCACAGTTATCCTTAAACTCATCAGGTTGATATAAACCTTGAGCGGGAGCTACAGTATTAGGCGATGGCATGTGCATAGCGTACCCTTCTTTCAATAAGGCTCTTTCGAGCGTCAAACAAACAACTTATTTCTGCGATATTGCCTATGGACGATAGTTAGCTCAATGTTTCGCAAAAAAAAATTTTGGGCTGATAAGCCAATATACGCTGTTCCATTTTTACGTACACTGGTTTTTGCTAGAAAAATGTTTTGACTTATTTCGCACTCTTTTAAAGCAGTTCGACCCCACGACTCTGCATAGAATTCACTCTTTAGAGCGCCAAAATAGTTAGCAGTACATTAATAAGCACAAGAATAAAGCAAAAACTATGCCAATATGGTTTTTATTACTTAAGTGTTTATATTTCTTAAAAATAGATCGATTTTATTCAGGTTATCATTTTAATAAATGACCAAATATGCACCACACTTGATCAAAAAGTGTATATATCTCTTATTAGTGCACTATATTTGTGCAAATTATTCTTATCGTTAGTTCCCTCTTGTGCCCTCATTTGTGGCATTTTTTGGAGAAGCTTCAGTTGCACGATTTTGTTGAGTCCTTTTAGCAGTGTCAGCTGCAGAATTAGACTGGTGTACATCCACAACATTTCCTTCAGCATCTCGACGAATAATAGTTGTCCGAGTTGTAGAATTTGTTGCTGGGGCAACCGTTTTAGGTTGTGTACTGATAGCCCCATTTACGCCTGCGCCCATAAGCAAAGATTCATCTATTTTAGGCAATGGAGCTGGACGTAAACGCACTTCATAAGTTTGGCTAATTCCACCTTTCATTTCATCCGCACCCAAGTCATTGACTAAAGGTACATAAGTTGAAAATTGTTGTGGTTGCGGCTTAATTGATTCAGGTAAATCAAGATTCAGTTGTGTTAACTGCTGAATCGCATCTTCAGAACGTTTAAATACACCATATGTCAAAACATATTGTTCAGATTGCTTATCTCCACTTAAGCGGAAATAAATAAATTTATTTCGGTCTGAACGACTCTTTAAAAAGTTTTTAATAATATCTTCATCAGATGCACGGAACAGCTCAAGCGTCCACTGTTTCTTATTTTCGTTAATAAATTTTGTACCACGGAACTCTGCTTCATGTTGACCAGATACAACAGTCCGCGTCGTTAAATCAAGAGGCCTAACTTCATCAGCCAAAGCCCCTAAGTTAGCCGTTGTTGCCACTTTTTCTGGCTGAATTTGTACTGGTGTTTCTGAATCGGCTGCTTTTTCTACTTCGACAAGCTTTTTACTATCAGTCATTACCCAGAAAAGAAAAGCCAGAAACAAGCAGACGATACCACCCACCAACCAGATATATTGTTGAACATTCTGCCAAAGTGTACGTGATACAGTCATGTGTTACCTTAATTTATTATCCGTGTTGATTTGCCAAAATAGCTTGTTTCATGAGTTCAACATCAAAGTCTTTAGTAATTACCGCTTGTCCAAGTTGCTTTAACAACACTAAGCGTAATTGACCATTGAGGACTTTTTTATCATGTGCCATATATCCAAGGAATTCATCCAATGGAATTTTTGGACATGATATCGGCAAATTAGCGCGTTGAATAATTTTTTTTGTACGCTCTACATCATCGCTTGAAATCCAGCCTAAACGCTGTGATAAATCAGCTGCCATCACCATACCGGTAGCCACCGCTTCGCCGTGCAACCAAGTACCGTAACCAAGGTAAGATTCAATCGCATGACCAAACGTATGACCTAGGTTGAGCAAAGCTCTCTCGCCTTGCTCTTTTTCATCGTTTGCAACAATACGGGCTTTATGAGCGCATGAACGATAAACAGCTTCTGCTAAAAGATGAGCATCTCGTCCAATCAACCCATCCATATTCTGTTCTAACCAAACTAGAAAATCAGCGTCGCCTAACAAAGCATATTTAATAACTTCCGATAATCCAGCAGACAACTCTCGATCAGGCAAAGTGTTAAGTTGAGCCATATCAGCCAAAACAACTTGAGGCTGCTGAAATGCGCCAAGCATATTTTTACCCAGTGGATGATTAATTCCAGTTTTACCACCTACACTTGAATCTACTTGTGAAAGAAGTGTGGTCGGAACCTGAACAAAATATACACCACGCTGGAAACATGCTGAGGCAAAGCCAGCCATATCACCAATAACACCGCCACCTAAAGCCAAAACCGTACAATCTCGGTTAAAACCAGCTTCAAGTAATGCATCAAAAATTAAATTTAAATGTTGAATATCTTTATATTTTTCACCATCGGGCAAAATACAAGTCGCTACCGTTTTACCTAAACTTTTTAACGCTTCTTGATAGTGAGATAAATATAAAGGAGCAACCGTTTCGTTACTCACAATCATGACCTGTTGACCATGAATATAAGGCTCAAGCAACTGCTTAGGATCAAGTTGACTGCCAATAAAAATAGGGTAACGGCGTTCGCCTAATTCAACATGTAAAGTTTGCATGAGTTTATTAAACCACGAGTAAGTTTGGCTATTTTAGCGTGTTAGACAAAATAAGTTGCAAAATCTTTTGAGCAAGATCGCGTGCAGCACCCTGATTGGTTTCAATCGTGTAATGAGCAACTTCACGATATAAAGGATCACGTATTTTTAACAAATCTCGTAATTTTTGTTCAGGGTTTTCAACTTGTAATAGAGGTCTGTTTTTATCACGATAAGTTCGTTGTAATTGTAGTTCCACGGGAGTGTAAAGATAAACAACTATACCGCGCTGTTTTAGAAACTCACGATTAGGGGCTTGAGTAATCGCACCTCCCCCTGTGGCTAAGACCAGAGCCTTACGGGAAGTCAACTCATTCAACACGATGGTTTCACGAGCACGAAATCCGAATTCCCCTTCTTTTTCAAAAATCCAAGGAATAGTAGCGCCTGTTTTGCGTTCAATTTCATGATCACTATCTAGAAATTCACGCCCTAATATTTCGGCTAAATGACGTCCAACGGTTGTTTTTCCTGCCCCCATGGGCCCTACCAAATAAATATTTGGCAGGGTTTCAAACGCTTTGCTTGGCAAGGCGCCACCTATTTCAATTGCTTTCATTAAAAAATATATTAATGATTTCTCACCAAAGTGTCATTAACAATTCGTGGCGTAACGAAAATCAGTAACTCTTGTTTATCATCAGATTTCACATCTTTTCTAAATAAATGCCCAAGTACAGGAATATCACCGAAGAAAGGAACCTTGGTTTGTGAATTAGATGTGGTCTGCTCAAATACCCCTCCTAAAATGACTGTTTCACCGTTATTGACCAATACATTAGTGTTAATCTGATTTTTATTTAAAATTAACTCTCCATTAGGTGCAGCCCCCGCAACGGAATCTTTTGAAATGTCTAATTTCATTTGAATTTTACCGTCAGGTGTAATACTTGGAGTAACATCTAAACTTAAAAGTGCATCTTTAAATGATGTGCTTGCCGTTGAACCCGCAGCAGAATTAGTCGTGGTTTGATAAGGAACTTGTTGACCCGTTGCAACTTTCGCTGATTGTTTATCTGCGGTCATCACTTTAGGCGTAGAAATAACCTCACCATAGCCATCGGCTTGTAATGCAGAAAGTTCAAGATCAAGCATAAAATCAGACATACTAATCAAACCAAAGGCAATACTTCCAGCCGGATTGGTTACACCTAAATCGACATTCAAGTTATCTGGACGTTCAATCGTATATTTATAGCCACCCGTGTTACTGTCTTTTTCTGGCTTTCGCAAATTCCATAAGGTTGTTTCACTACCACCAACCAGCAAGTTATTATTATTGGTAATCCCTTGGGATAATATACCCCATTTAACACCAAGTTCTTTGGTGAAAGATGTAGATGCTCTAACGATACGCGCCTCAACCATGACCTGTTTAACTTGCACATCCAATAAATCAATCATTTTACGAATTTGATCAATCGACTGAGCCGTATCGTTAATAATTAAGGTATTGGTACGATCATCTTGAGTAATCGTTCCACGCGGACTTAATAAACTTCCTACGTTATTACCCAAACTATCAACACCCGTATTTAAATTAGTAGATGTTGAGGTTCCACCACCAGAAGTACTTTGCAAACCATTGCTATTGTTTGAGCCCTTTGTAACCAAACTCATAATATCCTGAGCTCGCGCATATTTAAGCTGAATATATTCAGTTTGTAATGGGGCCAGTTTGACACTCTGTGCGACAGCTTTTGCTTCTTCTTCTTCAGCCTTAATCAATTCTGTAACAGGAGCAATCCAAATGACGTTACCATTTCTGCGTTTATCCAGATTTTTAGTCTTTAAAATAATATCAAGCGCCTGATCCCACGGAACATCTTTTAAGCGCAAAGTAATATTACCCTGAACACTATCAGCAGCCACCATATTAATGCCCGTAAAGTCGGCAAGTAACTGTAGAACTCTACGAACTTCAATATCTTGAAAATCGAGCGAAAGTTTATTCCCAGAATAATTTGGCGTCTTATATAAAGAAGTTACATTTTTATCCTGAGGACGCTTTAAGCTAATGGTCAATTTATTTTCCGCTTGATAAGCCATATATTCATAGCTACCAGTGGATTGAATCGTAATAACGCCATTGCCTTTTTCGTTATAAGACTCGATTGTTGAAACAGGAGTCGCAAAATCATTTACATTTAAGCGTTTAGCTAAATGTGTAGGAATTTTAGAGCCTAATGTTCTTACTACAACTTTACTGCCTTGCTGTTGCACATCAACAGGTGTATTACTGCCCAATAAATCAATAACAATCATTCCTTCGCCTTGACCACCGCGTTGAAAGCCAATATTTGAAACACCTTGGGGTTGTATCGTACTTGTTGGTAAAGGTTTAATCGTAGCTTGAGCTGAATTAATCTTTAAAATAAAAGTATTGCCTTCAATGCGCGTTGTGAACGCACCTGCTTCTTTTAAATTTACAGTTAAACGTGAGCGCTGATCGTCAGAACTGACATCGACTGAGCTCGCTTCATTCGTACCAATTGCCACTTTTGACTGCGTTAAAGTCTGTTGAGCTTTATTAAAATCCAAAATCAAACGTGAAGGATTTTCAAGTTGATATGCCTGTGGTTGCGGCGGCAAACCATTAAACATAACTCTAATTTCCGTACCCTGACCTGCAATTTGTGTCGGTACAATATTGGTCATGCTGACCTGTGCAGATGCAACCTGCATAAGTGCAATGGTTACAGCCCCCATAGAAAACTGACGGAATACGTGATTCATTGTCTGACCATCCCCAATTAAATAATCTTTAAAAATACTTTTTCTTTGTTATTCCCTAAATTTTAGGGTGCGGGCCCAATTAACACTAAGGTTCTTGGTCTCTCCACATAGCCTTCACGCCCATCAGGGACAATTTCTACTAGATCAATCTGGGTTGGACCAATATGGGTAATACGCCCTTGATTCATCCCGATATAGTTCCCCACCTGTACGCGCTCAATTTGCTGGTCAGGTGATTGGATAAGAGCCAGCACTTGCCCACGGTTGTTACGTATGCTTCCTTTCATGTTTAAGGATTCTAATGCATAACTTTCTAGTGGCTGAGGTGCACGTGAGAAATTCGGATATACCCGTTTTCCTGCCATAATTTTGAGCTCAGCTGCAAGTGAGCTTGGTAAAAATGGACTCTTTAACTGATGAGCCGCATAATTAAATTGTGGCACAGGCGTAAAAACAGGTGCTGGATCTATCGGCTGTGGTGGCTGATTACGTATATTGGCCATTTGCTGATTTACAGCGTCAATTCTCGAGTCACATCCAACTAAAACTAAACATGCCAAAATAGAAAGAGAAATTTGCTTAAGTTTCATTGTAATGCTCCTATTTCGACTGTGTATTAGCAGTAGAGGAAACAGGTGCTACTGAGGCCGAAGCATTATTTTCCGGATGTTCAGCATTTTCTACGGCGCCCATATAGCGATAAGTTTTTGCTTTAATAGAATAATTAAGTACAGGAATATCTGACTTGCTATCTTTAACAGGTGCAGCCTCTACAACAAAGTCATGCATCGTCACAATACGTGGTAATGCCGCAATACTACTAACAAAAGCACCAAAAGCGTGATAATCGCCAGTTGCTTCCATCGTAATAGGTTGTTCAATAAAAATTTCCTGCTTCACTTCATCTTCTAAACGGATATTTTTAAACTTCAGACCAGAGTTCACTCCAGTTAAGTTGATATCTTCAACCAAGCTTGGAATTTCGGTTTCTTTTGGCAATTGTTCTAATTGCTGATTAAAGTTGGCTTGCATGTCTTGAAGTTGAAGCTGATATTGCTGCAAATTACGTAATTTTGAATCTTTTTCTCGAAATTCATTTAACAAATTACTTTCTTGCGCCTGTGCATTATCAATCGCTTGTAGCTTTGGCTGAATAACAACAAAATAGCCCAAAGCCAACACAGCAAAGAAAATAAAAATCCAGCACGTAATTTTCACAGATATTGGCCAGCTACCATAACTATTCATATCTAGTGTGTTAAATTGCTGAAGAAATTTCTCTAAAGTAATCTGTTTTTTCTTAGATGGAGCTTGCTCTAACGACAACTCATGAAGTTCATCCGGACTCATTTAACCGCCCCCTTATCCGTACTTACAGACGTATTGGCGGCATCATCTGTTGTAGTCACCCCCACTTCGCCCAAATCAACAGTCACAACAAAACTTCCATAACTATCTTCCACTCTAGGAAGTAGTGAACTCGCGGTTTTATCTTTTTTCTCTTCAGTCGCTAAAAAAGAGTTCATAAAAGCGTTGCGATACCATGGTGATGCTTCGAGATTGCGCAATAACTCTGCAACCGTATTTGGACTTTCTGCTTTACCTTCAATGGTAAATTTATCCCCAGTTCGGCTAAATTTAGTTAAATACATCGCTGCCGGAGTCACCCGTACCAATTCATCTACCAAACGCACGACAACAGGACGCTGACTTTGCAGTCCCTGAATAAGTTTCATACGTTCGATAATGGCGTCGCGCTGTTCTTGCAAACCATTTAAAGTTTTAAGCTGCTGATCTAGCCCCTGATTTGTACTGGTGATGAGTTGATTAGCTTGTTCTTGATCATTTAATTTTTGATTCAAATAAAACCACCCAGAAAATACAGTGGTGATCCCCAAAACAACGACCCCAAAACATAAAATAATAAATTGTTTTTTACGTTGCTCCCTAAGCTCATCACGCCAAGGGAGTAAATTAATTGTTGCCATTAATCAAAACTCCTTAAAGCCAAGCCACACGCCACCATTAATGATGAGGCATCATTTTCAATTTTTTGAATGTCGACTTGAGGAGAAAAACCCATTTGTAAAAACGGATTGGCAATGGTCACACGGTAACCAAGTTTTTGCTGCAATAATTTGGCAAGCCCAGGAATATTGGCATTCCCGCCCGCTAGTAAAATATGGTCTATTTCATTGAACTGTGAGGAAGAGAAGAAAAATTGTAGAGATCTGGCTGCTTGCTGCACGACCGCATCTAAAAATGGCTCTAAAACTTCGATGTCATAGTCATCTGGTAAAGAGCGCTCTTTTTTAGCTCGTCCTGCTTCTTCTAAAGACAAACCATAACGACTTTGAATTTCCAAAGTAAGCTGTTTGCCACCAAAGACTTGTTCACGGGTATAAATGATTTTGCCATTTTGCATAACCGATAATGTGGTCATGGTATGGCCGATATCTAAAATACCAATAGTATTTGCACCCATGGGCAAACTATCAGCAAATACACTAAAAGCACGCTCGACAGCATAACTTTCGACATCAGCAAGCTTAGGCGTTAAATCCACCAGTTCCAGTACTTCTACTCGTGTTTCAACATTTTCTGTTCGTGTTGCCACTAAAAGAACATTTACACGGTTTGGATTAGGCAGTCGATCTGGTAAAACCTCAAAATCCAGACTCACTTCATCCAAAGGGAACGGTATATACTGCTCCGCATCTAATCGAATCTGAACTTCTCGTTCATCATCATTCATATCCGCATCCATTTCGATGGTTTTATGAATAACCGTCGATGTTGGAACCGCAATTGCAGTGTTACTGGTTTGGGGATTTGCTAAATTCATCGCCCGCTCCAAAGCTTCTGCAACTGCCTCTGGATTCAAGATATTTTTTTCAACTACACTGTTCTCGGGTAAAGGCATCAAAGCATAGCTTTCCACCCAATATTTACCGTTCTTAACAGAGAGCTCTAACAACTTAACAGAAGTCGAACTAATATCGACACCCATTAACCCCTTATTCGGTTTACGATATAACCTGAGCACACTATTGTCCTATTATTTTTTTATCCCCAAAAAAAATTACAAACCAATAATCTAGGTCTTTATTTTTACACGGATACAATATCTCATCTAACAATCCGCATGTCTAAAGGCTATACTGACCACAATTAGTTTGTATTCGATCTTATTAAAGCTTACTTATCATGAAAAAGCTATCCAGTTTGGGCTTCGTGCGTCCAATTTTTTTGATCATTATTATTATCTTAGTCTCACTTCCGATGGGCTTTTATGGCATGTATCTCTATATCGCCCCATCGCTCCCCGAAATGAGTTCACTAAAGAAAGCTCCGCTTTTAAAACCACTACAGGTCTACACATCAGATAATCAACTGATTGCAGAGTATGGTGGTAAGCTTTCTATTCCGGTTGAATACAAACAAATTCCTCCTGCTTTTATTCATGCATTTTTAGCAGCAGAAGACTCTTCTTTCTTTGAACATAGCGGGATCAGTTTTAAAGGTTTAGGGCGTGCTTTAAGTGAAAGTGTGACTGGTTCTGATGTGCAAACTGGTGGTTCAACCATTACCATGCAGGTTGCCAAGAACTATTATTTGAGCCCAGAAAGAACATTAAAACGTAAAATAACCGAAATCTTTTTGGCTCGAAAAATTGAGCAAAATTTAACTAAAGAAGAAATTCTCAGTCTTTATGTGAACAAAATCTTCTTAGGAAAAAATGCCTACGGTATCGCAGCAGCAGCCAAAATTTATTACAACAAAAGTATTAATGAGCTGAGCATTGCTCAAATGGCAATGATCGCAGGTTTGCCAAAAGCTCCTTCTAAATACAACCCAGTGGTTAATCCAGAGCGTGCACTTGAACGACGTAACTGGATTTTAGGTCGTATGCTACAGCTGGGTTATATCACTCAAGCAGAATATCAAAAAGCTGTAGCTGAACCGATCAACCTCAATATGCCCAATCGGGAACTAAATAATATTCACCCGTATGCAGGCGAAATGGTTCGTTCAGAACTAGTCAAGCATTTTGGCGAACAAGCAATTGACTCGGGTTATAAAGTCTATACAACCATCAATGCTAAACGCCAAGCGATTGCAGAAAAATCTGTGCAAGATGGCCTTGAAGCTTATGACCGTCGTCATGGCTGGCGCGGTGCAGAAGCGCACGACAAACCATTAAGTGAATTTAGAGCATATGCCAACACCTATCCTGCACAAGTCACTAAGGTAAATAGCAGCTCTTTTGACGCATTAATGCAAGATGGCACAACAGTTACTGTACAGTGGTCAGGTATGTCATGGGCCCGTCCCTATCGCAATGCAAATAGTGTAGGTGGTGCCCCTTCGCGTGCCTCTCAAATTGTTAAAGTTAAAGATATTGTTCGTTTACGTCCAAATGATGCAAAAACAGCATGGTCTTTAGTTCAGGTTCCAAAAGTTCAAGGCCAACTTATTGCAATTAACCCAAATGATGGCTCAATTGAAGCAATTGTAGGTGGGTATAACTTCTATCAATCGAAATTTAACCGTGCCTTGCAAGGCTGGCGCCAACCAGGTTCTACAATTAAGCCTTTCCTCTATGCTTTAGCATTAGAAAGAGGTATGACACCATATAGCATGGTGAATGATAGCCCAATTACGATTGGCAAATGGACACCGCGAAACTCTGATGGGCGTTACTTAGGTATGATCCCATTACGTCGTGCTTTATATTTGTCTCGTAATACCGTATCAGTAAGACTTCTACAAACTGTAGGGATTGAACGTACTCGCCAATTATTTATGGATTTTGGTTTACAAGAAGATCAAATTCCACGTAACTACACCATTGCACTAGGTAC
>Ga0209795_10001474_pt1 | contig 14593 bp, 10 predicted proteins | sample AgamicOrMarz_FD_187166 | JGI IMG/M metagenome (GOLD analysis project Ga0209795, IMG submission 187166) | Agave microbial communities from Guanajuato, Mexico - Or.Ma.rz (SPAdes) (version 2) | ecosystem: Host-associated > Plants > Phyllosphere > Phylloplane/Leaf | place: Guanajuato, Mexico...
GATTTTTCCCTTGTATAAAGTCAAACACAATAAAAATGGCATTTAACCACAGATTGCTTAAGCTTGCAGCAGCTTCTCAAGTAAATATTTCAATGCTGGACTGTATTTAGGTTTATTTTTTCAATTAGTGTGATCGTTATTTTTTAGTTTTAATTAACACTTTGCAAATTTAAAAAATTTTTAATCAAAAAGATCAGCTTGACTTGAGATTATGATTTCACATACTTTGATAAGGATTACAAATATATAGGCTTCGTCATATTCAATAATTAAAGTGAGGTTAAAACTACAAGGTTTTTATACAAATGTATAAGAAACAAGATGATAATTGAATTTAATAACAAGAAATTTAAACTATAAGGGATGCCAAAAATTGTTATTTAAAATGCCAACACATCGATATAGACAGTCTATTTGCCCTTTTTTCTTTAAACCAAAACATCTTGCTTTGGCTTTAGGCTTTTTTTTCACAAATCATTTATATGCCGCAAGCATAAGCTATGCTGAAGCAGAGCAGCAAGCTTTAAAGAGTTCATATAGTACTCAAGCCAATCAAGCTTTACAGCAAGCATCTCAATTAGAAGCTGAAGCTGTAAAAGGACTCGGATTACCTCGAGTTGATTTAAATGTCAGAGCATATGCTTTTCATAGCGAAACTGACGTACCGCTTGGCTCTTTTAAACAGAAACTTGAGAATGATTTAAGTCAGGGATTCAACGATAAACTTTCGCAGTGGAACAATGTCATTCCATCAGATGTGCTGGGGCAAGTCCAAGAAGGCGCAAATCAAACTATCCATGATGGAATAAATCGCTTTCCCGATTATGCGAATCTGACCATAGAAGATCAGGTCGTACGCCCTTCTATTTCGGTCGTAATGCCACTTTATACAGGCGGCTTAACCAGCAGTGCAAAAAAAATAGCCAATATCCAAGCACAGCGTTCTGAACTTTCAAGCCAACAACAACAAGATATACAGCGTTTTGAAGTGGTACAAAGTTACTTTAATGTTCAATTACAGCAGCAATTGGTAGCAAGTAGCTTATTTAACTTTAATGCCATGCAAAAACATTACAGCAATGCCCTAAAGCTCGAACAACAAGGGTTTATTAGTAAAGGGCAACGCATGCAGTTTGAAGTAGCTCGCAATAATGCAGAACGTACTTTACAAAGTACTCAAGCCAATTTAAATGCTAGCCGCTTTAGTCTTAATAATCTTTTACATCAACAAAATAATGTAGATTTAAGTACACCCTTATTTGTAAATAACACGCCAAGCCAGTCTTTAGAGTCACTTCTAACCAGTTATTCGCAAAAGTCCAGCCTTGTACAAAAAATGCAGATGGATACTCAACTGGCCAATGTAAACATTCAGGCTCAACAAGCCGCAAAAAAACCAAGTTTATTTGCCTTTGGTGAATATGCCCTTGATGAAAATGAAAACTGGATTGTAGGTGTAATGGCAAAATACAATCTATTTTCAGGTGTAGATAAAAATAAGAATATCCATGCTGCCGAATTGAAGCGCTATGCTTCTGAACTCCTGACTGAACGAACTAAACAAGAGATTGAAGGTCTTCTGAATAAGTCATATAACGAGCTCAACTCTGCTCAGCAAAGCCATCAGCTTTTACAAAGAAACCTAAATGCCGCTCAAGAAAATTTACGTATTCAAGAACTTTCTTTCCGTGAAGGAATGGGTACAGCAACCCAAGTAATTGATGCACAAAATGCATTAAGTGCTTTAAAAACAGAAATGGCTTTAAATGCTTATAAATATGTCATGTCACTCGCGACTCTATTGCAAAGTCACGGCTCAATTGATCAATTTAAAGCTTACGTTAATCAACCACATACCGACTATATCCGTTAATAGGAGCATAAAATGAATCAAGAATCATCTCATTCAGAACAAGATTCTCTTGCTACGGATACGGTAGAAACAAATCAATCTCCAAAAAACGATCAAACAAGTGAAAACCCAGAATCAAGCATCAATAGAGGTGACTCTCAACCACCTAAAAACTCCAAAATTAAACTGATTATTGGTTTAATCATTATTGCGCTGTTAGGTTTAATTATTTTTGGTTTGTGGAAAAGCTATCAGCCTAAACCTATTGAACTACAAGGTCGTGTTGAAGCTGAAACTATTCACGTAAGTACAAAAGTTCCGAGTCGTATTGAAGAAATATATGTGCAAGAAGGCCAAAAAATTTCCAAAGGCCAGCCACTTGTTCGTTTAGTTAGCCCAGAAATAGAAGCTAAAAAGCAACAAGCCTTGGCAGCCTTACAATCAGCTTTAGCATTTCAATCTACGGTAGACCGCGGTTCTCAACAAGAAAATATCGATACTCTTTATGCCAACTGGCAAAGCACGAAAGCACAAGCAAATCTTGCAAAAACGACTTATCAACGTGGTGAAAATTTATATAGACAAGGTGTCATTTCACGTCAAAGACGAGATGAAATGCTCGCGGCGCAAACTTCCGCTCAAGAGTTAAGCGAAGCATCTTATCAACAATATGCTCGTGCAAAACGTGGCAGTACGAGCCAACAAAAATCTACAGCAGATGCACAAGTTGAAATTGCAAAAGCAGCTGTAGGTGAAGCAAAAGCGTTAGAGGAAGAAACACGTTTACTCTCCCCTATTTCAGGTACGGTTTCAAAAACTTACGGTAAGCCTTCTGAGTTAGTCGCTATGGGTGTACCTGTTGTCAGCATTTTAGAAGATGATGATTTATGGGTGAGTTTAAATGTAGGTGAAAATCAATATGCATCAGTTTATAAAAATAAAACCCTTGAAGGTTTCATTCCGGCTCTTAATCAGAATGTGAATTTTAAAATTAAGAATATAGATGCTGAAGGTGAATTTGCCACTATTAAAACGACTCGCCAAACTGGAGGCTATGATATTCGTAGCTTTAAATTACATCTGGTACCTGAAAATCCTGTCAAAGATTTAAAGGTTGGCATGAGTGTTCTATTTAAAATTAAAGAAGAAAAATAAAGCATGTTTGCCAGTATATTACGGGAACTAAACTATCTAAGAAGCAATAAATGGGATTTGTGTATGGTGACACTCATCCCCGCTTTTATCATTTTTTTGTTTAGCAGCATGTTTTACGCAGGTAAAGCTGAACATTTACCAATTGCGATTATCGATCAGGACCAAAGTGAACTCAGCCGTAACATTGAAAAGTATCTTTCGTTGAATCATACGGTAGATATTAAAACGATTACGGCAAGCTCAACTGAAGCTGAACAATTACTTAACGAAACTAAAATCTGGGGCTATATTTTCATTCCAGACGGCGCTGAAAAACGCTTTGTGAAAGCGCAAGATGCTCAAATCAGCATTGCTTTTAACCAATCTTTTTTTAGTGTCGGGAACACGATTTCCTCTGCCATGTTAGTCAGTACACTCAATGCTTTAGCAGACTATGCAGGTCAAAGTTATCTTGCAAATAATATTCCCTATTTAGATGTACCTACTGCGCATGTCAAAATCTCAACGCTCTATAACCCCAGCATGAGCTATGAGTTTTATTTAGAACCCTTCATGGTTCCAGCGGTACTGCATCTATTGTTATGCTGCTGTGTTGCCTTTGCAATTGGACAAGAACTAAAACGTGGCACACTTACTCAATGGGTAAACCGAGAAAGTTTTATTCAAGGCTTATTGGCTAAAAATTTGCTCTATAGCCTTATTTTCTGTTTCTGGACATGGTTATGGATGTTCTGGCTGGTTGAAATTCGTGGCTGGTTCGTAGCAGATTCTCTTAGTTTATTGCTATGCGCACAGTTCCTACTTTATTTTGCCTACGCTTTGATTAGCAGTACGGTCATTCTTGCCACTAAAAATTTAAGTAAAACTTTTGGCTTTATTGCTGTCTATGGTGGGTCATCTTTAAGTTTCGCAGGCGTTACTCTTCCTTTGAATAATGCTCCTATTTTTACCAAGTTTTGGTCACTTATTATTCCCTACACTCCTTATGCCAAACTGCAAACTGAACAATGGGTCATTGGAAGTCCAATTTTCATTTCAATCACTCCATTTTTAATACTTCTGGGTTACTGCCTTATTTACTTCTTTTTAAGTTCTGTGCTGCTTAAAAAATTAATTCAGGGAGCAATTTAATGAAAGATTTTTTTCAGGCCTATTTGCAGACTTTTAAAGATATTGTAAGTAATAGTTCGGTTTTCACGACCCTCATTTTATCGGTCATTCTTTATAGTTTTTTTTATCCCACTGCCTATAAAGCTGAGCGTGCAGAATCAATTCCTATCGTGATTGTTGATGAAGAGCAAAGTCTCTTAACTTCTCAATTAATAGGCCAAAGTGCCAATAGCCCTCATGTTCATATCGTTACCGTTACAAGTAATTTTTTACAAGCGGAACAAATGGTTCGTGAACAAAAGGCCGATGGTATTTTACTTTTACCAAGCAATTTAACGCAGAGCCTACGCCGAGGAGAAACCGGGGGAATTGGCTTATATTTAAGTACAACTAACTTTTTAAAAACTAAAGAAATTGGTTTAGGTCTCGCCACATCTATTGAAGCGACCTTAAAAGAATATATTGAAAAATTTGGAGAGCGCACGCATTTCCAGCCAGCACTTTCTATTCATCAAGTTCCGTTATTTAACCCCCTTTCAGGCTATGGAAGTTATATTTTTCCGGCTGTTGCCTCTTTAATTATTCACCAAACGATTGTGCTAGGTTTAGCGATGTTAATCGCAAGCTACCGTGAACAAAACCAAAAAATTACAGCCGTTCGCTTTGCTGGAATTTTTGCCAGTATATTAACCATTGGTTGTTTAAGCAGTTTTTATCTTTTTGGTTTTACCTTGTGGTTCAACGACTATCCACACGGTGGAAATTTTATAGGTCTACTCGTTGCCGTTCCAATTTTTATTAGTTGTGTGATTGGACTAGGCATGTTGATCGGTTCACTTTTAGATATGCCAGAACGCGCTGGACATATTATTGTGTTTAGCTCTGTACCCCTATTTCTATTAACAGGTGCTGCATGGCCCCATCAAGCAATGCCCGAATGGTTACAATGGTTTGCGTGGTGTTTACCATCAACACATGCGGTACAAATGTTTGTACAACTTAATCAGATGGGTGTTCCGTTAGCCACAGTTGTACCAAAACTAATATTTCTTGCGACAATTGGCCTTATTTTTTTAATCTGGGCATATTCACGTTTAAAAGCATCCAAGTGAAGAATCGACTGAACTTGGAGCATAAATTATATTTTTATTTACTATAAAATCTTATAGTTGAAACTCATTTCTTAAAAATCATTGACCATAAAAATATAAAAAAACGAATAAATTCAATTTTTTAATTAATAACAATTGTCATAAAACCTTAAAAAAACTTTAAGTTGAAATTAAGAAAATTTCTACATAGTAAAACTGTTTAGTTTTCCAGCAGCCTAAAAGGGTAACTCTGCTACCCTGCTCTATGACGGAATTTGATATGGCAAAGGTATGTTATTGCGCAGATGACTTTGCAATGAATGCAGAGATATCTAGTGCAATTATTGAGTTAATTGAAAAAGGGGCACTCCAAGCGACCTCATGTATGACCCAGTCTGAACTATGGGAAACTGCTGCTGCCAAACTTAAGCCCTTCTCAAATCAAATTGATATTGGATTACATTTAAATTTTACCCATGCCTTCACATCAGGTAATACAGTTTTTTCATTACCTGCACTTATGTTACGTGCATGGTCATCAAATCTTAACCGTGAATTAATTACTCAAAGTATTGAAGAACAGTGGGATGCTTTTGTTTCCGTCATGGGAAAACAACCCGATTTTATTGATGGGCACCAACATATTCATCAATTCCCGTTTATACGAGATATTTTGCTGCAACTTTTAAAAGAGAAAAATTTCACTGGTTGGATACGTAATTTAAAACATCCAATTTATCTTCCCCATTATCGTTTTAAAACTCAAGTGCTTTCTGCACTTGGTTCAAATGCCTTGGCAAAAGCATGCCAAACCTACCAGTTTAGCCAAAATGAATATTTCGCTGGTATCTATGACTTTAAACAAACTGATTATGCCGAACTTAACCAATATTGGCTTGCTCAAGCAAAAGATCACTTACTGATTATGTGCCATCCCTCACTTTCTATACCAAGTGAGCAAGATCCAATTCAGCATGCACGCATCCAAGAATACCAATATTTTAGTTCTGATCAGTTCCCTCTTGATTGCCAAAAAAATGGCATCCAACTTACCAGACTAGGGGCAATGCAATGAGCACAAAACCTTTTTTATCCTGCGTTGTTCCCGCTTATAACGAAGCAGAGAATTTAAAGACATTTATTCCAGCTTTGGCAAACAGCTTAAAGCAACAAAATCTTAGCTATGAAATCATTGTGGTCGATGATGGAAGCAAGGACGATACCATTCCAATTCTGCAAACGATGATCGAAGATTATCCTTTAGTGGTGCTGGAATTATCACGAAATTTTGGCAAGGAAGCTGCATTAAGTGCGGGTTTAGACCATGTCAATGGTGAAGTCGCATTGCTCATTGATGCTGACTTTCAACACCCTTTTGAAGCAATTCCAACCATGATTAACCTCTGGAAAAATGGTTATGATATGGTCTATGGCATCCGTAATCGTACCACTGAATCATGGCTAAAACGAACCTTAACCCAAGGTTACTACCGTATCTTAAATTTAAGTTCTCCTATTGATATTCCTGAAAATGCTGGTGATTTCAGACTTCTTGATGCAAAAGTTGTTGAAGCGATTAAACAATTACCCGAAAAAAATCGCTACATGAAAGGTCTCTATGCATGGGTCGGTTTTAAAAGTATCGGGATTAATTTCTCCGAGCAAGATCGTCAACATGGTCGTTCTAGTTTTAATGCGAAAGCATTATTTAATCTGGCCATGTCTGGTTTAACTGGGTTTTCAGATTTACCTTTACGAATTTGTATTTATCTAGGTGCCTTATTAGCTTTTGGTGCGATGAGTTACGGTGTTTGGATCATTATTAAAACACTGATTGAAGGAATTTCAGTGCCTGGTTGGGCAACACTTGCGGCAGGCATGACACTCTTAGGTGGGATTCAATTGCTATTTATTGGGATCGTGGGGGAATACATTGGTCGAATTTATGCAGAGGTTAAAAATCGACCAAAATATATTGTTTCAACCGAACATTCTCATATTAAGCAAGATCACCCAATCTCTCACCCCGAAAATACTTTCTCTAGTTTTTAATGTTTGCTCATCTTTTTCAGCTCGCGCGGTTTACCACGACTGGGGCCGCAGCGGCACTTACACACTATAGTATTGTCATGCTCTTGTTTAAACGAAACATTGCATTGCAGTATGCCAATTTAATTGCCTTTCTACTTGCCTATTGGGTGAGCTATTTTGGGCATCGCATTTTTACTTTTAAAGCACAGCATATAGCTCATCGACAAACATTACCAAAATTTACTTTAGTCGCTGGATTAGGTTTTTTATTCAACGAGAGCTTTCTCTTGCTTTCTAATCTGTATTTCAATACCCCTGTTTCAACATTAGTTTGTGTTGCTATTGTCCTGACTTCAATTTTGACTTTCTTGCTTAACCGTTTTTTTGCATTTCACCATTAAGGATTATGTATGCAGCAATGGCTTCGTAGTTCCAAATTCTTATTAATATTTTTACCTATTTGGCTGTTTGTTTTGTCTTGGATAAGACCCCTCTCTGTACCAGATGAAGGGCGCTACGGAGATATTAGTCGATCTATGTTTGAGTCGGGAGATTGGTTAATTCCCCGTATCAATAGCTTGCCATTTATGCATAAACCCCCTTTATTACATTGGTTAAGCTCTATATTTATGGAACTTTTCGGTATGCATATTTGGGTATTGCGATTAGTTCCTGTATTAGCTGGCACACTCATGCTAGTCAGCCTATTCTTATTCGTTAGAAAGCACATTTCAGAACGTGTAGCACAACTTACTGCCATTATTTTAGCCACCAATTTACTGTTTTTTGGTAGTAGTGAATATATTAACCATGACCTACTGCTTGCTTCATGGATTACAGTCAGTGTTTTATGTTTTGTGGATTTCACAATTTCAGCCCGTAAATCTATTTTATTTTTAGGATATTTTGCAGGTGCAGCAGCGTTCTTAAGTAAAGGTTTAATTGGTGTATTAATTCCCGGCATGATTCTCTTACCGTGGTTGCTCTACACTAAACAATGGAAAAAAATCCCTTCGTTGCTCAACCCTTTTGCTATTTTGTTATTTATATTATTGGTTAGTCCATGGCTCTACGCAGTACAAAGTAAATATCCTCAATTCTTACATTATTTCTTTATCGACCAGCAATTTAGCCGTTTTAGTTCAAAAGAGTTTAATAATAAGCAACCATGGTGTTTCTATCTGATTATTTTAATGTTCAGCTTTTTACCATGGATTCTCTCGAGTAGATTCCAATCTATTAAAGCCGTATTTCAAAATTACAAGCAATCCGCTTTACTTGCACTGCTTGTATGGTGGTTTATTTCTGTCACAGTTTTCTTCTCTATTCCTCCTTCCAAACTAGCGGGCTATATTTTACCTGCTGTGCCCCCACTCGCTATTTTCTTGGCACTTGTGATCAATCAAGTTATTAAAAGCGACTACAAAACCAAATTACAGGTTTGGAGCCTGCCTATATTTATTATGCTTGTCGGAATAGGTATTACTGCTACACCGCATTTCATTCGTGCACATCAACCTTTTTTCCAAAGCCAAGCCCTGTTTATTTATATCATTGGCACTCTATTAATTGTGCTTCCATTGGCTTTGGTCTGGTTATATAAAAAGCAGAAATTAAACTATTTGAACTATATTTTTATCAGCTTAATTGTTCTGTGTAGTTCAGTCCCTTTTGCCGTTCGTATTTTAGATACCAAAAATAATGTGGGACAAACGAGTTTTTCTGAATATATGACACCATCAACAAAAATAGTTTTCTACAATTACTATTTCTACGATGTGCCATTTCTTTTACAACTTAAGCAGCCTGTATATATTGTAAACCAATGGGATACAGTGCATTCAGATAGTGCCTCTTTAGAAATTAAAGATGGTTTGTTGTTTGAACCACAACGCAAAAAATACTTATGGAACGAGCAACAGCTTCAAACTGCTTTAACCCAAAAGCAAGATTTGATTGTCGTAAGTCAACCCAATAATTTCGTGACTAAAGATCCATCTGTTAAAACTCTGCATTATCGAAATTATGATGTGTTTATCTTTCATAACTCTAAATAAACCACCCATAAAAAAAGGAAGCTTACGCTTCCTTTTTTTATTTAATTACGACTTACTCTTCTGATACATCGTCATTCGTAGAAACTGCTTCTTCACCATCTACTTCTGAAGTATCCACTTCTCCTTCGAGAAACTCTTCTTCATCTTCAACAGCTTCAATAGAAACAACACCCACTAAGGTTTCCTCTTCGCTTAAACGAATCAGACGTACACCTTGTGCATTACGACCAGTCATTGCAACTTCTGCAGCACGAGTACGTACTAATGTACCACCATCAGAGATAAGCAACAGTTCTTTGCTTTCATCAATAGATACTGCACCTACAAGCTCACCATTACGTTCACTTGTCTTAATCGCAATAACACCCTTACCACCACGTTTTTTGGTTGGGAAGTCATTTACAGGAGTACGTTTACCATAACCATTGGCACTTGCACACAGCACTTCACCCGTTTCAGGAACAACAACAAGCGATACGATGCGGCTTACTACACTTAAATCTGCTGAATCTTCATTATCATCAGATTCATCATTTTCAACTTCTGCATCTTCTTCACTTAAAGTGCTGCTTGCAAAACTAACACGCATACCACGGACGCCTTTAGCAGTACGACCCATTGAACGCACGTCAGTTTCTGCAAAACGAATTGCCTTACCTTCATTTGAGAACAACATGATTTGCTGATTACCATCAGTAATCGCAACACCAATTAAGGTATCTTCTTCATTCAGTTCAATTGCACGTAAGCCATTTGAACGAATGTTAGCGAATTGCTCCAAATCAACACGTTTAACCGTACCTGAAGCTGTCGCCATAAATACGTAATGATTCTCTAGGAACTGTGTTAACGGCAAGATAGCAGTTACAGTTTCATTCGCATCTAAAGGTAACAAGTTTACAATCGGGCGGCCTTTTGCACCACGTGAAGCTTGAGGCACTTCAAATACGCGAAGACGATAAACTTTACCTACGTTAGTAAAGCAGAGTACAGTCGCGTGGTTTGAAGCCACGATGAGATGTTGAATAAAGTCATCATCTTTCATTGAGGTTGCAGACTTACCACGTCCACCACGGCGCTGAGCCTGATAGTCAGAAAGCGGTTGAGTTTTTGCGTAACCTGTTTGTGAAACCGTTAATACGACTTGCTCTTCTGGAATTAAATCTTCACGACTAAAATCAATACGTGATTCAATAATTTCAGTACGACGTCCATCACCATACTGTTGCAGTACTTGCGCTAATTCTTCACGAATCACAGCCATCAATAAATTGAAATCATTAAGAATTGCTGTAAGTTCAGCAATTTGGCCTAAAATTTCAGTATATTCTGCATGTAACTTATCTTGTTCAAGACCCGTTAAACGATGTAAACGCAATTCTAAAATTGCACCCACTTGCGTTGGTGATAAACGGTAAATTGATTCAGTTAAACCAAATGGACGATCTGGGTTTTCACCTTCGATTTCATCTGGACGTACAGAAATAGCACCAGCTTTTTCGAGTAAAGAAACAACACCACCGCCAGCCCACTCACCTGCAAGCAAACGCTCACGCGCTTCACTTGGGTTAGCAGAAGTTTTAATGGTTTCAATAATTTCATCAATATTAGCTAAGGCAACGGTTAAGCCTTCCAAGATATGGCCACGTTCACGTGCTTTACGCAATTCAAACATGGTACGGCGTGTCACAACTTCTTGGCGGTGACGAATAAATGCCGCAATAATATCTTTCAGATTCATCAATTTTGGTTGACCATTGTCAAGACAAACCATGTTGATGCTGAATGAGTTTTCAAGCTGTGTATTTAAGAATAAGTTATTTACGATGACTTCTGCGTTTTCACCGCGTTTCAAATCAATCGCAATACGCATCCCGTCTTTGTCAGACTCATCACGAAGCTCTGAAATGCCTTCAAGTTTTTTCTCTTTAACTAACTCGGCAATACGCTCAATAACTCTTGCCTTGTTGACTTGATATGGAATTTCAGTAAAGACGATAGTTATACGACCTGTCTTTGCATCTTCTTCGAAATGGTATTTACCACGAATGTGTAGTCGACCTTTACCTGTACGGTAAGCATCAACAATACCTGATTTACCGTAAATAATACCGCCTGTAGGGAAATCAGGACCAGTAATGTATTCCATCAATCCTTCAATCGAGATATTCGGATTGTCAGCATAGGCTAAACACGCATTCACAACTTCTGTCATGTTATGTGGTGCCATGTTTGTTGCCATACCTACAGCAATACCAGCAGCACCATTAATTAACAAGTTTGGAACACGTGTCGGAACCACCTGAGGAATACGCTCAGATCCGTCGTAGTTATCTTCCCAGTCAACAGTGTCTTTTTCTAGATCTGCAAGAAGTTCGTGCGCCAACTTAGTCATACGGACTTCGGTATAACGCATTGCAGCTGCGCTATCGCCATCAATCGAACCGAAGTTACCCTGACCATCTACCAATAAATAACGTAAGCTAAAGTCCTGAGCCATACGTACAATGGTTTCATAAACAGCTGAGTCACCATGAGGGTGATATTTACCGATTACGTCCCCAACAACACGTGCAGATTTCTTGTAGGCTTTGTTATAGTCATTGCCCAATTCGTGCATGGCAAATAGCACACGACGGTGAACAGGTTTTAGACCGTCTCTCACATCCGGCAATGCACGAGATACGATTACACTCATCGCGTAATCTAAATATGAATGCTTGAGTTCATCCTCAATGGCAATCGGTCGGATTTCCGATACGCTCATGCATACTCCTTCTTACAGATAGAAATTTCTATCTGCTTATATGTCTTGATCTTGCAAAAAATTTAGTTCCGAAAACTGAACTAAAATCGAAAAAAATATAGCTGTATACTATAGCACAAACTGCTTGATAACTGGGAGTTTAGCACTCTGAAAATAGCATTTTTTTACAATAAAAATCCCATTAGAATTAATAAGTTAAAATTGGAGAATTCTAGTTTTAAATGTATTTCTTAAAACCCAACAGTTCGACCAAAATATAGACAATATAAAAGTGCTCACTTTAGAGAACTTTTCATCTATTCTTAAAAATAAAACTTATTTTATTATCTAAAATAAATAATATTTAGGTTGAATATGTATGCCTTTATACAAATCTATTCTTCAGTTAACTTCTTTAAATAATAGGTTTAACATGTCATTTCACAGGCCGATATTGAGCAGGAATCCACTGATATCCCTTTGAATTTTTACCAATATGTCCTATACCAGGAAAAGCGACATGCGCTGCTCCCACCCACCATTGGTTTTTATAGGCTTGCTCAAAAATACTTTTACGGACAGCTATGGCACGATTTGAGTCAGTATCTGGCTTGTAGCTGGCTTCAGGATAAGGAAACTGTACTGCACCATAGTGTACAACATCCCCCAAACCTAAAAACTTTTGACCGTTTTGTCCATCTACTAAATAAGATGAATGACCTTCTGTATGGCCATGAGTGGCTAGGAGTTGAACATTGGGTACATGAAAAGAAGTTTTGGTAAAAGCGACGAGTTGTCCTGCCTTTTGATATGGCTGCAATGCATCTCTCGTCATTTTAAATATTGGCTTAAAAAAATCGGTAGCTTTTGCTTCATTCGCTGGCGATGTCCAAAAATCTACATCTTCTTTAGCCAGATAAACTTTCGCATTCGGATAAGCCATTTTGCCATCAAGTGTAATACCGCATAAATGATCGGGATGAGCATGTGTAATCAAGATGGTATCTATTTGTTCAGGTTGTACTCCTGCCTTCTTCAAATTTTCAAGCACATGGCCCAAGGTTGGACCAAAACATTTTGCAGTTCCAGCATCAATTAAAATATTTTGTGTGGGTGTTTGAACAAGATAGGCAGAGAAATCTGTGACAATATGATTATGTTCATCTACAGGAACAAAGTTTTCTGCAAACAGTTGATTGGCTTTTTTAGCTGAAATACCCAGCAAATCACTACGAGGTAATCCGAGTTCACCATCAAATAATGCCGTCACTTTAAGATTGCCTACAGGTTGCAAAAAATAACCATCAACCTGATGCACATTCGTATTTTGTTCACCAGATGTGAACGCACTAGCACTTAATAACAATAATGTTGCAATTGATTTTAATGTTTTCACAATAGAGTCCTTAATATTTTAATAACTTAACTCTATCGGCTTTTATTTATTTAAATCGCTCAACAAGCTACACAAATCGCTCAAACTGAGTTATTCAACAGCTAGCACAGTCGGATCTACACCATAACGCTGTATAAAACGTTCACGAAAAGTAGAAACAGATTGGTAACCCGATTTGGCTGCAATGGTCTTCATTGGCAACTTGTTTGAATATAACAGCTCAAGCGCATAAGCAAGGCGTGCATACGTAATCGTTTCTCTTAAGGAGGTTTCTTCATGCTTAAGTTTGCGGCGAAGAGTTGCACTACTCAGACCTAAACGCATTTCAATCTCACTAGATTGCCAATGGTGCTGCGGATTATCGGTTACCCAGTCATGAATTATTTTTGTTAATTTAGGTGGAGGTACAATTAACACATCTGAATAATGCTGTTGGCATAATTGCACAAGTATAGAAGCAATACTTAAACGTGCTTTCACCAGATCATTATCAAACAATGCTGTCTGCCATTCAGCAAGATGGCTAGCAAAATCATCAATTGAAAATTTTAATATGGCTTCAGTTCTATCCACGACTGGCTTAGCCCAAATCATCTGTGCAGCTTGAATCACCTCTTCACACATAGGTACAAGAATGGTTAAGTATTCACCCGTCACGGGATCTGGACGATTAACTGCATCAATAATCGTATCGGGTTTGACAATATAGAGGTGACCAGCACTTAAGTTGATTTGTTTTGTTTGAATATTGAGTTGTTGTTGACCATGTAAAATGATACCCATGTGCAACTGGTTCACTTTAATATTTGACAGGCCATGCTGGCTTTTTGATCGAATACACAAATAATCTCGCGCCATATCTGCTCTTGCCAATCTCACAAGTGATTGATGCAATTGATGAGCCTCTAAGGAAGCAGAAAAATTGATATTCATAATGATGATCTAAATAAAAAACGCCCTTGGCTATTTATAGCACAAGGGCGTTTTTGAATAAGTGACAAGCTGTAAATTACAACTTGCTTACTAACTCAGGTACTACAGTGTTCAAATCACCAACTAACCAGTAGTCAGCAACACTGTTGATTGGCGCTTCTTCGTCTTTGTTGATTGCAACAATAACTTTAGAATCTTTCATACCAGCTAAATGCTGGATCG
>Ga0209795_10001475_pt1 | contig 14580 bp, 12 predicted proteins | sample AgamicOrMarz_FD_187166 | JGI IMG/M metagenome (GOLD analysis project Ga0209795, IMG submission 187166) | Agave microbial communities from Guanajuato, Mexico - Or.Ma.rz (SPAdes) (version 2) | ecosystem: Host-associated > Plants > Phyllosphere > Phylloplane/Leaf | place: Guanajuato, Mexico...
CTCTCCACCATCAACCTGGGATGGGACTCAGTTTCCTGGATTCTGCGGGTTCAACCAACCCCGAACCCGTCGAAACAACTGTTCCTGCTGTGCCGTTGCATTGGGCAAGGCTTTGAGGGATACCTGGCTGAACGTCGAGCCTTTCAAGCGTTTGCTTCCCTGTAGACGCTCCAGCGCTGCGTTGCGATCCAACGGCTTGTCTATGTAGAAGATATCGGCAGTGGCCAGTTTCAAGGTTGGCGTAAGTTCGGCCAGGCCGGGTTTGGCGGCAACCGGGGTCTGCGCGGCAATCATCACGAAACGTTCTATCTGCCCGGGTTGTTTCTCGCTGAGGTAGCGCGCCGCCCAGTAGGCACCGGTACCATGGCCCAGCAGCACGATGCTGCGCGCACTTTGCTGCTCGGCATAGGCCAATGCCGCATCGATGCGAGCGAAGATGCGCTCGGCGTCGGCTTTGGCGTGCTCTTCCTCCGTTTCGGCGCTGACCGGGTCGACAGCGTCCGCTTCGCCGCCGGCCACCTGTTCGATCGGGGCCGCGGTGGTGGCGTCCGGTGCGGCGGCGGCCGCGTCGGACGGCTTGGTCTCGGGCGGTGTTTCCATTGTGCGTGGAGCGATGACATCGCTTTGCAGGTCCGGCAGCGTGATACTCAGGCTGCTCCATTCCACATCTGGCAATTTCTTGCGCAATGGCCCAATCACTTGAGGCCAGTCAGCCGTTTCGCCGGCGCCGGGGATTATGATGACCGTGCCCTTGGGGTCGCTGGTGTTGGCTGGTTTCCAGAGGGCAAGGAACGTGTCGCTGCCGGTCTGGAGTCGCTGCTGCTCTTGGGTCGGGACTTTTCGCTCAAGTGCCGCCGCTTCTTCCTGGCTACGCTCGAGCAAGGGCTGGCGTTCGACGGGCTTTTCCCCGGCGGATTGGTCCGCTGCGGTGGGCGCCGGTTCTTCGGCCTGTACAGAAAACGCACTCGGCAGGATCAGCGACAGGCACAATGCTGGCAATGCCAGGCGGTAAACAAAGGACATTGGATATTCCATGACCAGAAGTATTTCCGGCAGCCTAATGGGTTGGTCAGTATTTGTCAGTGCATGAGAGTTCAATGATGCGTTTTTGCTGCCTGTGGGTTATCGGCTGTTTGTGGTTCCCCTTGATGGTGTGGGCCGCCCCTGCGGCGTCGGTACATGGCGCGCAACTGAGCCTGGAGCAGCGCCAATGGCTGGCGCAGCATCCGCAGTTGCGCGTCGGCCTGGTGTTGCAGGCCCCCTATGCGCAATACGACCGGCGTTTGCAGCGGCTGTCCGGTACTAACGTCGAATTGATGCAATGGCTGGGCAAGGCAATGAACGTCGAGCTGACCTGGCGTAATTTCCAGGACGTGGCGCAGTTGGAGGCAGCAGTGCGCGACGGCCAGGTGGACATCGCCCCGGGCCTGACCCAGACGCCAGGCGGGCTCAGGCTCTGGCAGTTTTCCGATCCCTATATGCGCGTGCCGCAGCTGATTGTCGGCGAGCAGAAGGGGGCCGAGGGGGTGGAGTTGGAAAAACTCGATGCCCAGACCCGTGTCGCGGTGCGCATGCCCGGCACCACGGCGGATTATCTACGCAGCAATTACCCAATGCTGAATCTGCAAGGCGTGCCGATGGAGCGCCAGGCCTTGCAACTCTTGCTGAGCCAGCAAGCCCGCTACGCCGTGGTCGACGAGGCGGAGCTCGGGCGGTTGATGGTCGAGCCGGAATTCGCCGGGCTGGTGGTGGTCGGGGACATCGGCCTGCCGCAATTGCTGCGGGTTGCCACGCGCCGGGACTGGCCGGAGCTGGCCGGGATCGTCGACAGCGCCTTGCAGGCGATTCCGGCCAAGGATCTGGAGCAACTGCACAGTCGTTGGCTCAAGCCCAAGTATCCGCGCCTGACCGAGACACCGGGTTTCTGGCAGAACCTGACGTTGCTGATGTTGATCCTGTTGCTGAGCAGCGTGGCCCTCGTGTTTTGGCAGCGTCGTCAACAACGGCAATTGGAGCGCCGACTACGGGCCGCACGTGACGACATTGCCCAGCGTGCCGCCAGTGAAGAAGCCTTGCGCCTGACGCAGTTTTCCATCGATCAGAGCACTGTCGGCATTCTCTGGGTCAACTGGGACAGCCATGTGCGCTATGCCAATCGCGCCGCTGAAGCCATGCTTGGCTATGCGCCAGGCGCGCTCATTGAGCGGCCCTTGATCGATTTCGAGCCGGGCTTGCATATGGATCGCTGGTTGAACCTGTGGAAACGCGCCCGGGCCAGTGAAGACGGCCCACAGAGTTTCGAGACCGAATGCGTGCGGGCCGATGGCAGCATCCTGCCGGCCGACGTGTCCTTGAGCTTCCTGCGTTTTCGCGACGCCGAGTACCTGGTGGTTTACCTCAACGATGTGACCGAGCGTCGTCGTGCGCTGGCGGCGTTGCGCGAAAGCGAAGCGCGGCTGCAAGGCATCGCCGCCAACGTGCCGGGCCTGGTCTTTCGCCTGGAGCGGGCGCCGGTGACCGGGCAGATCGACTTCGCCTACATCAGCGAGGGCAGCGAAAGTCTGGTGGGTTATTCCCCCGCGACCCTGGCTCGCAGCGACACTGGGTTGCGCAGCCTGGTGCATCCCGAGGACAAGGCCGATTACCACCGCAGCCAGGATCGGGCCCTGGACAGCGACAGTGACTGGTCGTGGCAGGGACGTATCCTGACCCGTGAAGGCCGGGAGCGCTGGGCCGAGATCAAGGCGATCACCCGGCGCCTGGAGGATGGCGCCTATGTCTGGGATGGCATTGTCTGGGACATCACCGAAAGCAAGCGCATCGAACTGGAACTGGCCAGCTCCCGCGAACAGCTGCGTGAGTTGTCGGCGCACCTGGAGAGCGTGCGAGAGGAGGAGAAAGCGCGGATTGCCCGGGAAGTCCACGATGAGCTGGGCCAGATGTTGACGGTGTTGAAACTGGAGACATCGATGTGTGAGTTGGCCTACGCGCAACTGGATCCCGGCCTGCATGAACGGCTCAACAGCATGAAGCGCCTGATTGCCCAGTTGTTCCAGTTGGTGCGGGATGTGGCGACAGCGTTGCGTCCGCCGATTCTCGACGCCGGCATCGCTTCGGCCATCGAATGGCAGGCCCGGCGTTTTGAAGCGCGTACACAAATCCCGTGCCTGGTGCAGGTGCCGGACAATCTCCCGCCCCTGAGTGATGCCAAGGCCATCGGGCTGTTCCGGATCCTCCAGGAGGCGCTGACCAACGTGATGCGGCATGCCCAGGCCCATACGGTGGAGCTGACTCTGGTGCAGGAGGGCGATGAATTGTGTCTGACGGTCAGCGATGACGGTGTAGGATTTACTGCAAATACAGCTCGGCCGACGTCCTTTGGGCTGGTCGGCATGCGCGAGCGGGTGTTGATCATGGGCGGGTATCTGGCCCTGGACAGCGAGCCGGGGGAGGGGACCACCCTGGTGGTGCGGGTGCCGTTGAAAGAGGCCTGATGGTTTGGGTTGCCTGGGCTGACGCTATCGCGAGCAAGCTCACTCCCACATTGATTGAGGTGTACACAAACCTTGTGGGAGCGAGCTTGCTCTCGATGAGATCCTGAATCTGGAGAAGAACGTGATCCGTGTATTGGTAGCCGAAGACCACACCATCGTTCGCGAAGGCATCAAGCAGTTGATTGGCCTGGCCAAGGATCTGGTGGTGGCGGGAGAGGCGAGCAATGGCGAGCAGTTGCTCGAAACCCTGCGGCATGTGCCCTGTGAAGTGGTGCTGCTGGACATCTCCATGCCCGGTGTCAACGGCCTGGAGGCCATCCCACGGATCCGTGCGCTGAATAATCCACCGGCTATCCTGGTCCTGTCGATGCACGACGAGGCGCAGATGGCGGCCCGGGCGCTAAAGGTCGGCGCCGCTGGCTACGCGACCAAGGACAGCGACCCGGCGTTGTTGCTCATGGCAATCCGCAAGGTCGCGGCCGGTGGGCGCTACATCGACCCGGACCTGGCCGATCGCATGGTCTTCGAAGTCGGCCTGACCGACACCCGGCCGCTGCATTCGCTGCTGTCCGAGCGCGAGTTCTCGGTCTTCGAGCGCCTGGCCCACGGTGCAAACGTCAACGACATCGCCCAGCAACTGGCCTTGAGCAGCAAGACCATCAGCACCCACAAGGCCCGGCTGATGCAGAAACTCAACATCACCTCGCTGGCGGAGCTGGTGAAGTACGCGATGGAGCATAAACTGCTCTGAGCTTCAGAACTCCCCCTGTGGGAGCGAGCTTGCTCGCGATGGCTGCGGCACCTTCAATATTGATGTCGGCTGGCACTCCGCTATCGCGAGCAAGCTCGCTCCCACAGGGTTTTGTGTCGGCATATCCATTTGCGACACGTCCCGACACCGCTTTTCGCCCCTGCTTGCCGCTCGCCGCTCGAAGCTGGCCGCTGCCCTTATCCAATCCCGCCATCCTTGTAGGGAAATCCCTACCCCAACGCTTCCATCCGGCTGAGGCGATTCTCTCCTGCGTCCCGATTTGCGCGGGCGCGAGGCTCCACTAGGCTTGATTCACAAGCAGTCATCAATACAAAAGGTGCGGGTATGAGCCAGGTTGATTCAAGCGCGGGGACCAGCGATGTGCTGGTCAGCTTTCGTGGTGTGCAAAAGAGCTACGATGGCGAGAACCTGATCGTCAAGGATCTCAACCTGGACATTCGCAAAGGCGAATTCCTGACGCTGCTTGGGCCGTCCGGTTCCGGCAAGACCACCAGCCTGATGATGTTGGCCGGATTCGAGACCCCGACCGCCGGTGAGATTCTGCTCGCCGGACGGGCGATCAATAACGTGCCGCCCCACAAGCGCGACATCGGCATGGTGTTCCAGAACTACGCCTTGTTTCCCCATATGACGGTTGCCGAGAACCTGGCGTTCCCGCTGACCGTGCGTGGCTTGAACAAAAGTGACGTGAGCGACCGGGTCAAGCGGGTCCTGAGCATGGTCCAGCTGGAGACGTTCGCCCAGCGCTACCCGGCGCAGCTGTCCGGGGGGCAGCAGCAACGAGTGGCCCTGGCCCGGGCCCTGGTGTTCGAGCCGCAACTGGTGTTGATGGACGAACCCCTCGGCGCCCTGGACAAGCAGCTACGTGAACACATGCAGATGGAAATCAAGCATCTGCACCAGCGCCTTGGCGTGACCGTGGTCTATGTGACCCATGACCAGGGCGAAGCCTTGACCATGTCCGATCGTGTGGCGGTATTCCACCAGGGCGAGATCCAGCAGATCGCGCCGCCGCGCACGCTTTATGAAGAACCGAAAAACACCTTTGTCGCCAACTTCATCGGCGAGAACAACCGCCTCAGCGGACGCTTGCACAGTCACACCGGCGATCGATGCCTGGTGGAGCTGGGACGCGGTGAGAAGGTCGAGGCGCTGGCGGTTAATGTCGGCCAGCCCGGCGAGCCGGTGACCCTGTCGATTCGCCCTGAGCGAGTGAGCCTCAACGGCGCCAGCGAACAATGTGTCAACCGCTTCTCAGGGAGGGTGGCGGAATTCATCTATCTGGGCGACCACGTCCGGGTTCGCCTGGAAGTCTGCGGCAAGGACGACTTCTTCGTGAAGCAACCGATTGCCGAGCTCGACCCCGAGTTGGCCGTCGGCGACGTGGTTCCGCTTGGCTGGCAGGTCGAGCACGTGCGTGCGCTCGATCCACTTCTAGAGGCGAATTGATCGCCCCGCTGTATCAACACACCAACCCTGCACGTGGAGAGAACAATAAATGTTGAGATCCCTGAAGTTCACCGCCCTGACCCTGGGCATGATGGGTGCGGCAAGCGCGATGGCGGCGGGCCCGGACCTGACCGTGGTGTCTTTCGGTGGGGCGAACAAGGCGGCTCAGGTCAAAGCCTTTTACGCACCGTGGGAAGCGGCCGGCAACGGCAAGATCGTGGCTGGCGAATACAATGGCGAGATGGCCAAGGTCAAGGCCATGGTCGACACCAAGAGCGTCTCGTGGGACCTGGTGGAAGTCGAATCGCCAGAGTTGTCCCGTGGCTGTGACGAAGACATGTTCGAGCAACTGGACCCGGCCCTGTTCGGCAAGGCCGAAGACTACGTCAAAGGCGCAATCCAGCCTTGTGGCGTGGGCTTCTTCGTATGGTCGACCGTGCTGGCCTATAACGCGGACAAGCTGAAGACCGCACCGACCAGTTGGGCTGACTTCTGGGACACCAAGCAGTTCCCGGGCAAGCGCGGCCTGCGCAAGGGCGCCAAGTACACCCTGGAATTCGCCTTGATGGCCGACGGGGTGGCGCCGAAAGACGTCTACAAAGTACTGGCCGGCAAGGATGGCCAGGATCGTGCGTTCAAGAAGCTCGACGAACTCAAGCCGAACATCCAGTGGTGGGAAGCCGGTGCGCAGCCGCCGCAGTACCTGGCCTCCGGTGACGTGGTCATGAGCTCGGCCTACAACGGCCGGATTGCCGCGGTACAGAAGGAAAGCAACCTGAAAGTGGTGTGGAACGGCGGCATCTACGACTTCGACGCGTGGGCCATCCCCCGTGGCCTGGACAAGGCGCGTGCCGAAGCGGCGAAGAAATTCATCGCGTTCTCGGTCGCTCCACAGCAGCAGAAGACCTACTCGGAAAACATCGCCTACGGCCCGGCCAATACCCAGGCAGTACCGTTGCTGGCCAAGGATGTCCTGAAAGACATGCCGACCACCCCGGAAAACATCGCCAACCAAGTGCAGATCGACGTCAGCTTCTGGGCTGATAACGGTGAGCAACTGGAGCAGCGCTTCAACTCCTGGGCTGCGAAGTAACTGCTGGACCGGGACCTGGGAGGACCTTTGTGGGAGCGAGCCTGCTCGCGATGGCGGTGGCACATCCGGTATTGATGTTGGCTGACGCTGCGCTATCGCGAGCAGGCTCGCTCCCACATAGGGATCAGTCTCGACAAGCTTGGTTGTTTCAAAAGAACAGGGGCGGTACACCGTCCCTGTAACGACAAAAAAGATTTGCGGAGTTCGCCATGGCCATCGCCGTTCCACTGAACGCGGGCACCAGCCCCACCTTGAAGCAGCGGCTCAAGCGCGCCGAGCGGGTCAACCGCTGGAAGGCCCAGGCCTTGATCGCGCCGCTGGTGCTGTTTCTGTTGCTGGTGTTCCTGGTGCCGATCGTGGCCCTGCTGTTCAAAAGCGTCAGCAACCCCGAAGTGGTCAGCGTCATGCCGCGCACCGTGGCTGCGGTCGCTGCATGGGATGGGCGTGGGTTGCCCGGGGAGCCGGTGTACAAGGCTGCCAGTGAAGACCTGGCCGATGCCCGCAAGAACCAGACCCTGGGCGATTTGTCCAAACGCCTGAACATGGAACTGGCCGGCTATCGCAGCCTGCTGACCAAGACTGCCCGTTCGCTGCCGTTCGCCAGCGAGCCGGTCTCTTATAAAGAAGCCCTGGAGAACCTTGATGAACGCTGGGGCGATCCCGCGTACTGGCAGGTGATCCGCCGCAATACCAGTCATGTCACCCCGTATTACCTGCTGGCGGCCGTCGACCACCGCATCGACGACCTCGGCGAGCTGGCCACGGCTACCCCTGACCAGGCGATCTACCTGGATATTTTTGCCCGTACGTTCTGGATGGGCCTGGTGATTACCGCCATCTGCCTGGTGCTGGCCTATCCACTGGCTTACTTGCTGGCAAACCTGCCGTCGCGCCAGAGCAACCTCCTGATGATCCTGGTGCTGCTGCCGTTCTGGACCTCGATCCTGGTGCGGGTGGCGGCGTGGATCGTGCTGCTGCAATCAGGTGGGCTGATCAACAGCGCCCTGCTGGCCATGGGGGTCATCGATAAACCACTGGAGCTGGTGTTCAACCGCACCGGTGTCTACATCTCCATGGTCCATATCCTGCTGCCGTTCATGATCCTGCCGATCTACAGCGTGATGAAGGGCATCTCACCGACCTACATGCGCGCGGCGATTTCCCTGGGCTGCCATCCGTTCGCCAGTTTCTGGCGGGTGTACTTTCCGCAAACCTATGCCGGTGTCGGCGCCGGTTGCCTGCTGGTGTTCATCCTAGCCATCGGCTACTACATCACGCCGGCATTGCTGGGCAGCCCGAACGATCAGATGGTCAGCTACTTCGTTGCGTTCTACACCAACACCAGCATCAACTGGGGCATGGCCACGGCGCTCGGCGGCCTGCTGTTGCTGGCGACCATTGTGCTTTATCTGATTTACAGCTGGCTGGTGGGCGCCAGCCGCCTGCGCCTGAGCTGAGGGGAGATTGAAAATGGTAAGTCCTTACATGTCCCCCGTTGAACGGGTGTGGTTCTACTGCTTGCGCACGCTGTGCGGGTTGATCCTGTTGTTCCTGATCCTGCCGGTGCTGGTGATCGTGCCGCTGTCGTTCAATTCCGGAAGCTTCCTGGTGTATCCGTTGCAGGGCTTTTCGCTGCAGTGGTACCACGATTTCTTCGCCTCGGCCGAATGGATGCGAGCCCTGAAGAACAGCATCATCGTGGCCCCGGCGGCGACGGTGTTGGCGATGGTCTTCGGTACGCTGGCGGCGATTGGCCTGACCCGTGGCGATTTCCCAGGCAAGGCATTGGTGATGGCGCTGGTGATTTCGCCCATGGTGGTGCCGGTAGTGATTATCGGTGTCGCCAGCTACCTGTTTTTTGCGCCGCTGGGGATGGGCAACAGCTTTGCTTCGTTGATAGTGGTCCATGCGGTGCTGGGCGTACCGTTCGTCATCATCACCGTCTCGGCGACCTTACAGGGGTTCAACCACAACCTGGTGCGGGCGGCCGCCAGCCTGGGGGCTTCGCCACTGACGACATTTCGTCGGGTGACCTTGCCGTTGATCGCCCCCGGCGTCATTTCCGGTGCGCTGTTTGCTTTTGCCACCTCGTTCGATGAAGTCGTCGTAACCCTGTTCCTGGCCGGCCCCGAGCAGGCGACGCTGCCGCGGCAGATGTTCAGCGGCATCCGCGAAAACCTCAGCCCGACCATCGCTGCGGCGGCGACGTTGTTGATTGCCTTCTCGGTGATCTTGTTGCTGACCCTGGAATGGCTGCGCGGACGCAGTGAGAAGCTGCGTACCACCCAGGCCTGAGGTCGTACCCCGGACCACTGTGGGAGCGAGCCTGCTCGCGATAGCTGCGACACATTCAGTATCTATGTATCAGACAGACCGCTATCGCGAGCAGGCTCGCTCCCACAGGGTTCTTCAGTGCATTCATGAGCTGAATGACGGAACAACCCTCAATACCGAGCTATCCTTGTGCCAGCCCATACTCGAACAAGAGGCCGCGCACATGAGTCTTTCCTCATTCAAGATCGCCCATAAATTGATCACCGGTGCCGCTGCCATCGAGCAACTGGCGGCCGAGCTGACGCGGCTGGATGTCGACAATCCGCTGATCGTCACGGATGCCGCGCTGGTCAAGTCCGGTACCGTGGAGCTGGCCTTGCAACATTTGGGCGGGCGCGATTACGAGATTTTCGACCGAGTCATGCCGGACCCGGAAATCGCCATCGTCAAGGACTGCATGCAGGCCTACCGCGACGGCGGTCATGACGGGTTGATCGGGCTGGGCGGCGGCAGTGCCATCGATATCGCCAAGTGCGTGGGGGTCTACGCCGGTTACCACGGCGAGCTGGAAGACATGTTCGGTGTGGACCAGGTGCCGCGCAAAGGCCCGCCCATGATCGCCATTCCCACCACGGCCGGCACTGGCTCGGAAGTCACCAACGTCGCGATTCTTTCGGACAAGGCCGCGCAGTTGAAAAAGGGCATCGTCAGCGATTACCTGTTGCCGGACGTGGCGCTGGTCAGTCCGCAGATGACCCTCACTTGCCCGCGCAGCGTGACTGCATCCAGCGGCGTCGACGCGTTGGTACACGCCATCGAGGCCTATTTGTCGCTCAACGCCTCGCCAATCACCGATGCCCTGGCCATCGGCGCGATCAAGCTCATCAACGGCGCATTACTCAAGGCCTTCTGCAACCCGTCCCATTTGCAGGCCCGTGAAGACATGGCCACCGCCAGCCTGATGGCCGGCATGGCGTTCGGCAATGCAGGCGTCGGCGCGGTGCATGCGCTGGCCTATCCCCTGGGAGGCCGTTTTCATGTGTCCCACGGCGTCGCCAATGCCTTGTTGCTGCCCTACGTCATGGCGTGGAACAAATTGGCTTGCGTCGAGCGCATGCGTGACATCGCTGAAGCGATGGGGATCAAGACCTCCCACTTGAGCGATCTCGAAGCGGCGGACGAAGCGGTGGAGGCGATGGCGGCCCTGTGTGCCGCCGTGGAAATTCCCAAGGGCTTGAGCGGGTTGGGCGTAACGGAAGATGTGATCCCTTCGATGGCTGCGGAAGCGGCGGGGATTGAGCGGCTGATGCGCAACAACCCACGCAAATTGAGCATCGCCGATATCGAGAAGATCTACCGCGCGGCGTATTGATCGTCGGCCACGGTGGGCGCGCCAAATCTTGAGGTATACAATGCGCGCCATCGTGATTTCGCTCAAAACAGGTGCGTCATGCAGCCCTTCGCTATTGCTCCGTCGATTCTCTCCGCCGATTTCGCCCGCCTGGGCGAGGAAGTGGACAACGTTCTGGCCGCTGGCGCCGACATCGTGCACTTCGATGTCATGGACAACCACTACGTGCCCAACCTGACCATCGGCCCGATGGTCTGCGCGGCACTGCGTAAATACGGCATCACCGCGCCGATCGACGCGCATCTGATGGTCAGCCCGGTGGATCGCATCGTCGGCGACTTCATCGAAGCCGGCGCCACCTACATCACTTTTCACCCCGAAGCCACGCAACACATCGATCGCTCCCTGCAGTTGATTCGCGAAGGCGGCTGCAAGGCTGGCCTGGTGTTCAACCCGGCAACGCCCTTGGACGTGCTCAAATACGTGATGGACAAGGTCGACATGATCCTGCTGATGAGCGTCAACCCCGGTTTCGGCGGGCAGAAGTTCATCCCCGGCACCCTCGACAAGCTGCGCGAAGCCCGCGCGCTGATCGATGCTTCGGGACGCGATATCCGCCTGGAAATCGACGGTGGCGTGAACGTGGGCAATATCCGCGAAATCGCCGCTGCCGGTGCCGATACCTTCGTTGCGGGTTCGGCCATTTTCAATGCACCCGACTACAAAGAGGTGATTGAAAAGATGCGTGCCGAACTGGCCCTGGCACGCCCATGAGCGGCTTCGAGCAGCTGTTTCCCGGCACCTTGCCGCGTCTGGTGATGTTCGATCTCGATGGGACATTGATCGACTCGCTTCCAGACCTCGCGGCGGCCGTGGATCACATGCTGCTCGCGCTCGGACGTCCGCCGGCCGGCCTCGATGCGGTGCGCCAGTGGGTGGGCAACGGCACGCCCACGCTGGTGCGCCGGGCCCTGGCCAACAACATCGATGCCCAGGGTGTCGATGACGCCGAGGCCGAACAGGCATTGCAGTTGTTCAACGAAGCCTACGAGGGCAGTCATGGCTTGACGTCGGTCTACCCCGGCGTACGCTCCACGCTCAAATGGCTGCAAAAGCAGGGCGTGGAAATGGCCCTCATCACCAACAAGCCGGAACGCTTTGTCGCGCCGTTGCTGGATCAGATGAAAATCGGTCGCTATTTTCGCTGGATCATCGGCGGCGATACGTTGCCGCAGCGTAAACCCGACCCGGCGGCTCTGTTTTTTGTGATGAAGATGGCCAACATCCCGGCGTCCCAATCGCTGTTCGTCGGTGATTCGTTCATTGATGTGCAGGCGGCGAAAGCAGCGGGGGTCAAGTGTGTCGGGTTGAGTTACGGCTACAACCCTGGCCGACCGATTGCCGAAGAATCTCCGGCGCTGGTCATCGACGACTTGCGCCTGCTAATTCCCGGTTGCCTGGACCCGGCCGCTGAGATAACGTTGCCCGACGCTGTTCAATCCTCTTCTGGAAGCGCCATCGTGGTGGTCACTCGCAAACTCTGGATGAAAGTCATGAAGGCCCTGGCCCGTTGGCGTTGGCGCGCCTGACTTGATCCTGGCCGGTTATCCGGCGCGTTTGCATACCTGACTGTCAGCTCCTCTTGCCACGAGGCACCCCATGATCCGCGAAGAATTCCTGCGCCTGGCCGCTGCCGGCTACAACCGTATCCCGCTTGCCTGCGAAACCCTGGCCGACTTTGACACGCCGCTGTCGATCTACCTCAAACTGGCCGACCAGCCCAACTCCTACCTGCTCGAATCGGTGCAGGGCGGCGAGAAATGGGGACGTTATTCCATCATCGGCCTGCCGTGCCGCACGGTACTGCGAGTCCATGGCCATCGCATCAGCGTGACCCATGACGGCGCCGAAATCGAAAGCCTGGAAGTCGAAGACCCGCTGGCCTTCGTCGAAACCTTCAAGGCCCGCTACAACGTGCCGACCATCCCCGGCCTGCCGCGGTTCAACGGTGGGCTGGTGGGGTATTTCGGCTACGACTGCGTGCGTTACGTGGAAAAGCGCCTGGGCACCTGCCCAAACCCGGATCCGCTGGGGGTGCCGGACATTCTGTTGATGGTGTCCGATGCGGTGGTGGTCTTCGACAATCTCGCCGGCAAGATGCACGCGATTGTCCTGGCCGACCCCTCCCGGGAAGATGCCTACGAGCAAGGTCAGCAAAGCCTGCAAGCGCTGCTGGAGAAGCTCCGCCAGCCGATCACCCCCCGTCCCGGACTCGATTTCAGCAAGCAGGCGGCAACCGACCCGGTCTTCCGCTCCAGCTTTACCCAGGGCGACTACGAAAGGGCAGTCGATACCATCAAGGAATACATCCTGGCCGGCGACTGCATGCAAGTGGTGCCGTCGCAACGGATGTCGATCGACTTCAAGGCGGCGCCAATCGATTTGTATCGCGCACTGCGCTGCTTCAACCCGACGCCCTACATGTACTTCTTCAACTTTGGCGATTTCCATGTCGTCGGCAGTTCGCCAGAGGTGCTGGTGCGGGTCGAAGACAACCTGATTACCGTGCGGCCGATTGCCGGCACGCGCCCTCGCGGTGCCACGGAGGAGGCGGACCGGGCACTTGAGGAAGACCTGCTGTCGGACGCCAAGGAAATCGCCGAGCACTTGATGCTGATCGACCTGGGCCGCAACGATACTGGGCGGGTCTCGGAAGTCGGTTCGGTGAAGCTCACCGAAAAAATGGTCATCGAGCGTTACTCCAACGTGATGCACATCGTGTCCAACGTTACGGGCCAGCTGAAGGCCGGCCTGACGGCCATGGATGCCTTGCGGGCTATCCTGCCGGCGGGCACCTTGTCCGGTGCGCCGAAAATACGGGCGATGGAAATCATCGACGAGCTGGAACCGGTCAAGCGTGGCGTGTACGGCGGCGCCGTGGGTTATTTCGCCTGGAATGGCAACATGGACACCGCCATTGCCATCCGCACGGCTGTGATCAAGAACGGTGAGCTGCACGTGCAGGCCGGCGGCGGCATCGTTGCCGATTCGGTGCCGGCGCTGGAATGGGAAGAAACCCTGAACAAGCGCCGCGCGATGTTCCGTGCAGTGGCGTTGGCCGAGCAGACTGCAAGCGATTGAAGCCGGCAGCAACCCTTCAGGCAAGCCTCACCCTGTGGGAGCAGGCTTGTTCGTGAATGCGACGGAGCATTCAATATCTTTTAAAGTCAGTGAATTCAAAGGTTGCTACGCCATGTTGCTGATGATCGATAATTACGACTCTTTTACCTACAACGTTGTGCAATACCTGGGGGAGCTGGGCTCCGAGGTGAAGGTTGTGCGCAACGACGAGCTGACCATCGCTGAAATCGAAGCCCTCAAGCCCGAGCGCATCGTGGTTTCGCCGGGGCCGTGCACACCGACCGAAGCGGGTATATCCATCGAGGCCATCAAGTATTTTGCTGGCAAGCTGCCGATCCTGGGCGTCTGCCTGGGCCATCAGTCGATCGGCCAGGCGTTCGGAGGCGACGTGGTGCGCGCCCGGCAAGTCATGCACGGTAAGACCAGTCCGGTGTACCACGAAGACAAGGGCGTGTTCGAAGGCTTGAATCGTCCCTTGACCGTGACCCGCTACCATTCCCTGATCGTCAAGCGCGAGACCTTGCCGGACTGCCTGGAGCTGACCGCCTGGACCCAGTTCGAGGACGGTTCGGTGGACGAAATCATGGGCCTGCGCCACAAGACGCTGAATATCGAGGGTGTGCAATTCCACCCCGAGTCTATTCTCACCGAACAGGGCCACGAGCTGTTCGCCAACTTCCTCAAACAAACCGGCGGCACGCGCTAAGGACTTTCCATGGATATCAAGACAGCCCTGAGCCGTATCGTCGGCCATCTCGACCTGAGCACCGACGAGATGCGCGACGTCATGCGTGAAATCATGACCGGCCAATGCACGGATGCGCAGATCGGCGCGTTCATGATGGCCATGCGCATGAAGAGCGAAAGCATCGACGAGATCGTTGGCGCGGTGTCGGTCATGCGCGAGTTGGCTGACAAGGTCGAGTTAAAGACCTTGGACGGTGTGGTGGACGTAGTAGGGACGGGTGGCGATGGCGCCAATATTTTCAACGTATCCACAGCCTCG
>Ga0209795_10001476_pt1 | contig 14577 bp, 16 predicted proteins | sample AgamicOrMarz_FD_187166 | JGI IMG/M metagenome (GOLD analysis project Ga0209795, IMG submission 187166) | Agave microbial communities from Guanajuato, Mexico - Or.Ma.rz (SPAdes) (version 2) | ecosystem: Host-associated > Plants > Phyllosphere > Phylloplane/Leaf | place: Guanajuato, Mexico...
TTCTCTGTAAGGCAATCATACATATTTACCCGAGTTAACGAAAGGAATGGATATAAAAAATGGCGATTGAAAAAGTAAAAGCATATTTTAAACAATATGGTATGGAGAATCGAATTATCGAAATGGATGAGTCCAGTGCTACTGTAGAACTGGCAGCGCAAGCTTTAAAATGCGAGCCGCAACGGATTGCAAAAAGTCTTTCTTTTAACGCAGAAGGAACTGTTTTACTGATTGTGGCAGCAGGAGATGCGAAAATTGATAACAGAAAATATAAAGAAGAGTTTGGAACCAAAGCAAAAATGCTTGGAGCAAGTGAAGTAGAAACTCTGATTGGTCATGCTGTAGGCGGAGTATGCCCGTTTGCCGTTAATGAAGGTGTTAACGTGTATCTAGACGAATCGCTGAAACGTTTTGTCACCGTTTTCCCTGCCTGTGGAAGTGGAAACAGTGCAATCGAATTAACAATACCCGAACTAGAAGAATTTTCGAAATACTTAAAATGGGTTGATGTATGCAAGGGATGGAATGAATAATTTAGGTAAATTACGGTACAGCTATACAGAAAATAAATAAATCAATCAGCACGCCAACAAGCTGAAACAGTTTTTTGTTTCAGCTCATTGGTGTATCTAAACGAATTTATGAAACAGCTTAACCCAACCTAGGTAAGAAACCCCTAAGAGAAATACAAAAAGAAATAGTAAAGGAATGTTCCTAGGGATAAAAAGCCAGCCGTCTAACGTATTCCACAGAAATTCACTTTTATTTGCTTTTCTCATCATTTTCACCTCAAGCAGATTTACTATTTTGTATTCAAAAATTCTTTTACATAGTTATATACAGTATCTTCAACTTATGACCTTTTTTCAAGAAAAACGTGCACGGAAAATTGATTGAATGTGAATCTTTTCAATTTATATCCGCTATGTACTCATCCATCATCTTAGTTTCATCTGTAAAAAAGAAGAAGCCTACATTTTTAGATGCAGGCTTCTTCTCGTTGATTCAGTCTTTCCTTTGTTTGCCTAGTCAGGCCCTTTCGTTACGTATATCGGTTCATAACCAAAGTGCCTTGCGTGAGATACGAATATCTACTTTCAATTTGCGGTAATACGTTTGCTGAAGTCGCTGTTAAGCCTTTCAAAACTAATCAGTCCCTTCATACGCTAAGTATTTAACCTTTCACAACAACCATTTGCATGATAGCTGCTGTACTATATATGTACCCCGTATTTATATAGTAAAACCTTAAAAAACAATTTTTTATTACATGTAATTTTCTAGACTTCAAAGCAAAGACCATTTAAATATTATAGGTGAAAGAAGCACGTCAACTATTAGCGCCTCTACTGCTCATACTCACGCATTCAAAGAAGAACATCCGTACTGAAATTCATCAAATTTATTTAATGTATGATTTCATCAATTTTTTGAAATGCATCTTCAAGTGAAGTGTGTCCATCTGTTTCTCCTTCGTTACCTTGAACGGTCCATTCTTGCTTTTCTATTGCTAGTTTCCCGTCTTTATCTTTTATATAAGGTCTGTTAATCATAAACACATGATCATTCTTTTTTACTGTGTAGCCAAGATAATAGTGATTACCTTCTCCTTCTTCTTCATATACGGAGACGCCTTGAAGGTTGTATTTGGTTAAAATGTCATCCATATGATGGGTCAGTTCATTTATTGCCGATTCTCTTCTTACATATTCCACATTTTATACCCCTTTTCATTTTGATTTATGTTTAGCATTCCCTTGAGCATATTCAATTACACTATATTTCAAACCATTCATTATGTGAAATTTCCCCTGTATCGGCATTAAAGAAGCTACGGCTTGTCATTTGATATAAAGAAATTTAATCTACCTCCTCTTACCTTCTTGTAAAGAAAAATCATTTTTCTCTTTCGTATCTCCAATTAGTTATCATAGAAAAGACCCTCATATCCACGACCTCATTCCATTCTTAAACAATCAAAAACCGGTTAAGAAAAATAAACTTAACCGGTTAATGCTGATGTTATTTAAAATTGATACGATTTAAGATTTTTGCTTTTTGAAAGTGAAAGATAGATTTTGACAACTCAAAGATCGTTCCGTTCGTTAAGCACACCGTATTTTCGATAATCAGTGCTGGGTCGAATGGGTCGATATGAAGGAGTTCAGCACTTTCTTCATCAATTTTTTCGCAGTTAATGACTTTGTCAGCAAACCCAATGTTTAATTTTAAGTGATCTATCAGGTAACTATAAATAGAATTTGATGCAATATCTTCATTTAGATAAGGTACCACATCTTTTTTAAAGTAACTGATTTCAATAGAAAAAGGTTCTTCATCTACAATTCGCAGCCGCTTCACATAATATAGCTTGGTTCCGCCTTCACACCGTAAACCTTTTGCGGTTAATTCATCAGCTTCTACCACGTGCAAAGAAAGAATTTTTGTCTCAATTGTTTTCGACGTTAAGTCTTTCGTTAATCCTCTAAGACTGCCTAAATTAATATAATCTGTGACTGATTCCTCACGCAAAAACATGCCGCTTCCTTGGACTTGATAGATATAGCCGCGATTGACGAGCTGAGTCACTGCTTTTCGAATTGTATTACGGCTCACTTCAAATTTTTTTATTAGTTCTTCTTCCGTCGGTAGCTTTTTTGTTTGATCAAACGTCCCTTCTCGAATTTCCCTTTCTAAACGATCTGCAATTTCTTTATATTTTATAGCCATATAATCTCCCTAGTTTACATTCTCAATCATTTACTGCTTCTATTATATACAAAACCTCTTGATCAAAATCAAGAGGTTTTCTTTTTACTTATAGCTCTTCTCCTCTCGTTTCAATAATATGCTTGTACCAATGAAACGACAGTTTTTTCTTTCGATTTAAGTTATCGTCATGATCTACGTAAATGAATCCGTATTGTTTTTTATAACCATTTAACCAGCTTAATAAATCGATAACAGACCAAGCGTAATATCCTTTTAGATGAATGCCTTCTTTTATTGCGCGCTTAATCACTTTTAAATGTTCTTCAATATATTTAATACGGGGAACGTCTACAATTTCACCATCAATAATCGGATCTTCATCACCAAGACCATTTTCTGTTACGTACATTTTAATATCACCATAACGCTCTTTTAACATATGCAGCCCGTCTAAAAATCCTTGAGGTGAAATTTCCCATCCCCATTTTGTATAGGTTTTATCTGTCATCTTTACTGTGCGATAAAAGCCGTCAAACGATGGATTTCCTGGAGCTAAAGTAGATGTTTCCCTCGAGTGCTCCATAGACGAAACAACTTCTTGATTTTTCTCTACTCGAATCGGTTGATAATAATTAAGACCAATGAAATCATTGTTTTCGGCATTTCTTTTTAATGTATCTAGCTCTTCTTCCGTCCATCCAGCTTGAGGTCCATCCGTTTTCTTTTAATTGCTGTACGACGTAAGATGGATATTCGCCTTTTAAAATCGGATCATAATACCAAAACGTTTCGTATTCATTCGCGTGTCTAGCAGCTAAGATATTTTCCTTTTTATCATCAACACTGTAAGCCGGTAAGAAGACATGTGTAATACCAATTTCTCCATACTGCTCCAGCTGCTTATAGATCTCTACGGCTTTTGCATGTGCATAAAACACATAATGTGTAGCTTGAAAGTACTTTTTTTCATCGTTTTGGATACCAGGCGGATGTGCTCCTTTTAAATAGCCTAATCCGCAAAACATAACGGTTTCATTGAACGTAATCCAATGTTTAACACGGTCTCCAAATGCCTTAAAACAAACCTCTGCATACTTAACGAAAGCATCGGCTGTTCGTTTATTCGTCCATCCGCCGTCTTCTTCAAGCGTCAAAGGCAGATCCCAGTGATACAGCGTTACAAATGGAACAATTCCATACTTTAAGCATTCATTAATCACTTGATTATAAAATTCCAAGCCTTTTTCATTCACTTCTCCATCGCCAGTTGGCAAGATACGTGCCCATGAAATAGAAAAGCGGTACGATTCTAGTCCCATCTCTGCCATTAACTTAATATCTTCTTTGTAGCGATGGTAATGATCAATGGCTACATCTCCGTTTGTGCCTTTATATGTTTTTCCAGGAATCTTTGAAAAAACATCCCAGTTTGTTTCGCCTTTACCGTCTTCATTCCAAGCTCCTTCTATTTGATAAGAAGCTGATGCAGCTCCAAATAAAAAATCCTTTGCGAATTTCATTATAGCACTTATATAGATAGTAAAGCTTAGATAAGAGCAGTTTTTTCTATTTTTAGCCTGTATAAAGTAATCATTTCCAATCTGTATAATGGACATTATAGGAAATCTTATTAGTAATTGTTAAATCTAAATCTTTTTTAGTGTGTATAGTGCCACTATACTAATCCCATACTAAATACTAAAAAAAGTTATTTGAGATTAAACAATACAGAACAAATAGTTAATTGTATTAAGTTAAATGTAAGATGAAGAAAAATTTCAGTTTTCATCAACCGAATTAACTTTAACTAAAAAGTAGTTATTAATCGATTTTGGAGTGAGAAATAAGCATGCCTTTTGTTGAAATAGACACTAATCAATATTTGTATTATGAAGAGTATGGACAGGGTATACCTATTATCTTTATTCATCCACCTGGGATGGGAAATAAAGTGTTTTACTATCAATACGATTTATCCAAGCATATGAGAGTCATCTTTCCTGATTTAAGTGGTCATGGACAAAGCCCAAAAGCTGCACAAACTGTATCAATTCCCTTCTACGCAAACGAAATATTACGCTTTATGGATGCATTACATTTAAACAAAGCCATTATATGTGGCTATTCTGCTGGCTGTCTAATTGCTCAAGAGCTTGCTATTTATCATTCCGATAGAATAGAATTATTAATTTTCTCAGGAGCATATCCTATAGTAAGAGATATGCCTGGACAATTATTACATAAAATAGGATTATATATGGTAAGAGAACACCTAAATATATTAATAACAAGCATTGCTAGAAGTCATACCAGAGACAAGACACTAAGAAGAAACCTAGTTAATTATATGAAAAAAGCCGATCAAGAATCATGGTATCAGTATTATAATCATTCATTACAATATAACTGTTTAGACAAACTTCATCGTTTAACAGTACCTTTGTTGTTTATGTATGGTGGAAAAAAGGATTGGACTATCCGCTATATGAAAGAGTATAAAAATAAATGTAAACATGCTGAATTCTTTATTTTTACACAGCAGGGTCACCAACTGCCTACAAAAAAAGGGATTCAGTTTAATGAACTAATTACAGGGTTTGTCTTAAATAAATCCAGTTTATAAAGCTAAAAGGCACTTAAAAAATGAAGAATCCTAAAATCTCATATGTATAAGAACGGATGATAAACTACGAAGACTGATAAGGTTACTCAGCTCATCAGTCTGAATATATATTTCACAATTAAAAATAAGACGCTTCGGAAAATCCCTTAGCCGCTTTAGCTTATTATCATCACTATCCACAAAAGTCTCCACCATAACAACTATATAATAATAACTAAAAGGATAAACAATGTGACTTATAAAGCTAATCCAGAACCGAGTCTACCACAATTAGATATTCAAAACGCTTCATTTATATATTGGAACATGATGATACTTTTATTTTTCGTTTCATTATCTTTAAAGCACCTGGGAATTTGTCAACGATAGTGCTTGTCAAGCTACCAATGAAGACGCTTCGGATAATATCAGAAGGATAATGATGTCCTAGCCAAATCCTTGAGAATCCCGTTAACAAGGACAATCCCAACATAACTGACCCAAGAATACGTTTATGGAGAAAGATAGAAGTGGATACAGCAAAAGCAAGCAACGTATGTTTACTTAAGAATGAAGAATCCATCTTTGAAGGAATGAGTATACCGACACGGCGCTCCATAAATGGACGAGGCTTAAAATAAAAACATTTAATCAACGTATTAATAAATAACGTAAAGGCCGCAGATATCACTGCATATAATGTCACTTTTTTTTGTGAATAGTTTCGAAACCACATAAAAATCAACACAAACATGAAAACATAACGAACCTTTTTTGAAATCAATATCATCAGCATATCTAATGAAGAATAGCGACCAGCCAGTTGATTGATTGTCCTAAATACTTTATAATCCATAACCATTTTCTCCTTACTTTTTAGTTATATGTAAGATTTTTTTCTGAAGAGGAACCTGTTATATGAACTGTGTTTTTACGACGACAAAAAGAGTTGAACACAAAATAATTGTTAGAATATTACATTTAACGTAGAGATAAATACATAGGAAACCTCCTTAATTTATAAGGAGGTTTCCTTTTCTAGAACATAGTAAATTGACTTGTTACGCTTAATCGTTTTTATTTAACGAGCGTTAGGAAATACTCTTCGAACGGTTTCAGTAAACTCTTCAAATAACCCTTTTACTGGAGCACCTTTATTAATTTTATTTCCATAATCTTTCATACGATTCACGAAATCAGGATTGGATGATACAAATACGTCCCGAATATCTGGATCTGTAGCTCTTACTTGATCTGCAATCTTCTTTTCTAAACGATCGGTTACTTCTCCTTTTGTTCCATCCTGTAAAACAACTGCCACATAGGCATTTTGGTTTGTAACGATCACGTTCGCACTGTCTACTTCGTCTAATTTAGCAATACGATCTGCAGCCTCATCCGCTACCTCTAATCGTATTTGGTTATCATTATCTAAATTATCATTCTGATCCCTATCGGGTTGGTATCCAACATCTCGTGGTCCATTGTTGTTACGAGCATTTTCTGCCTTTTGTTCAGAAGGTTCTTCAGTTGGATCAGGTTCAGCTTCATCCTTTTTATCATTACAACCAAAAAGAAACCCTACTGATAAAATGGTTGATAGGAGACCAAATAAATATTTTCTTTTCTTCACTTATTCTTCACCCCTTACAGTAGTCGTATATCTATTAAGATCCACATTATTCTTTTAATAATTACAGGTAATAATTTAAAATCCCAAATAGGGATAGTATCATTTTCCGCGTATATATAAGTAACATCGTCAAAAAATAAAGCCGTTGGAAGAACGGTTTCTTTCAAACAACTATAAAAGAGGGATTTGCATAATGAACAACTTACAGTGGCTAACTTCTTTATTTAATTTTAATGGAATGTTTGGAAAGAGAAATAATAACAGAGGCATACTACTTTCACTTTTAGGTGTAGGAATTGGGACTTTGGCCATTTGGCTAATAAGAGGGACGGGGAACAAAATGGCATCTCCAACCATGCAAACAATGAAGAGTAGAAGCCAAATGAAAAACGGTTTATCTAACCAATAATAGACACTCATACTTTCTCTACGATATATAAATTAAAGACTAACGATCAGTTTAATTATGGGAATAATATATTTAATGTACACCTGTATTAATAGTTTGCCATGCTGATTACAAAAAATAAAAGCCCCTAGATTTTTGTTAAATCTAGGGGCTTTTCAAACTTACTTAAACTTTTTATTCTCTAATACAATCATTTGGTTCTTCATTTTCTGTTATTAAATGGGGAATATAATATTATTCAATGAGATAAATTACTGAGATACAGAGGTGGAATATGAAACAAGTTATTAAAAATATTCAAAACGATCAGCATTTTCCTTTTACATACGATTCACGCCCCATGACTGAAAATATGAAACGTTACAGTGAGTTTTACAATCTTCCAACAGAGGGGCTAATGTATCGCTACGGATTTGAAACGGTTGCTCATGAACGGTTGTTTATCCAATCTTTTCGTCCCTTACAGATAAAAGCTCATATACTCCTTCTTCATGGCTATTATGATCATGCTGGAGTACTAAGTACGGTTATTCGTTTTTTGATTCAAAAAGGGTTTCATGTGTTGACATTTGATTTACCAGGACATGGATTGTCAACAGGAGAACGAGGAGCCGTATCGGAGTTTTCTCTCTATGTAGAAAGTATTCGAGAAGTCATGCGTAGACACCTGTCTTCAAGCTCTCTACCTATCTATATTGTAGCTCATAGTACTGGCGCTGCTGCTGCAGTCGATTATATACTGAATAACCATGAAGCATCTCAGGTTCGAAAGGCGGTCTTTGTCTGTCCCCTCGTTCGTCCTTATCACTGGAATGCAATCACCATTTGTATAAAGTTCTTAAAAGTGTTCACCACGAATTTGAAAAGGATAATTCGAAACAATTCATCAGATTCAAAGTTTTTGCATTTTGTGAAGAATGATCCGTTACAGTATGATCAGCTCCCCCTCGGTTGGGTAGAAGCCTTGATAAGATGGAATGAATTAATTAAGGAAGGGAGCCCCAGTCCTATTCCTATTCTCATCCTTCAAGGAAAAAAAGATACAACAGTGGATTGGAGGTATAATGTTGGTTTCTTACTGAAGAAGTTTCCAAATATAGATATTGAACTTATAGAGAATGGAAAACATCATTTATTTAATGAAAAAGAGCTGATAAGAGAAAAAGTGTTTACTTCTATCCATCGTTATTTAACAGGTAACGTGTAAACACAGGTTCCGAGAACAAAGTATATAATATCTGTCTATTATTCGAACGAAGGGGGTTTTATTAATTAATGAACATCGAAATAGCTGTGTAGTTTTTTACTAGTGTCTACTTGATGCGGAGCAGACCACTTGAATAAGAAGTTACATTTTAAGTTTTCCTGAAAAAAGCCACCTCACTGCAATGAACGATCATTGCAGTGAGGTAGCTTTTGCTAATAAAATCTTTAGAAATTAGCAGGTGCGTGGGGTAATATGCTGCACCCTCATAGTTCAGTTAGAATAATTGGTTCACCATTTGTGACAACAATGGTATGTTCACATTGTGCCACAAGACTATTATCCGGCGTAACAAATGTCCAGCCGTCGTCTCCGCGTTCAATGATATGATCAGCTTTCATAGAAATAAATGGCTCGACAGCAATAACAAGACCTTTTTTCAAAAGTGCTTTATCCATTGGATCATAATAGTTTAAAATGTGGTTAGGAGCGTCATGCAAGCTGCGGCCAACACCATGACCTGTTAAGTTCTCAATAACAGCATATCCGTTTTTGTGTGCAAAGTTAGATACAGCACGACCAATTTGATTTTGTTTTGAACCAGCTTTTACTTTTTTCATGGCTGCCCAAAATGCATCAACTGCAGCTTGGCACAGCTTTTCTTTTTCTTCGTCTTGCCCAATGACAAATGAAATGCCCGTATCTGAATAATAGCCATCAAGTACGGCAGATACATCCACATTTACTAAATCGCCATCTTGTAATACTCGATCTCCCGGAATACCGTGAGCCACTTCTTCGTTTACACTAATGCACGTTACACCTGGGAAATTATATTCTTTTTCAGGTGCAGAAGTAGCACCGTGTTCATCCAATATTTTTTTACCGATCATATCAAGCTCTTTCGTTGTCATGCCAGCTTTTGCTTGGTTTTTCATCTCTTCGCGTGCAAGTGCAACGATGCGTCCAATTTTACGTAAACTTTCTAAATCTTGTTCGTTACCAATAATCATAAAAAAAACACTTTCCTTCCTCGAAATATATATCCTATCCGATTTTATCATATTTTTATGATGATTTTTCAAAAGACCTTTTAAGAACTAAAATGTACGATTAATTAGACTAGTAAGATATTTATCATATGTTAAACTTTCGTTTCTTAACCGATTAAATTCACAAAGAAAAGAATGCTGCTATAAGGCAGCATTCTTTTCTACACTATAGGTCTTACACTTTCACCAACAAACCTATTTCTAGGTTTCTTAAGCTCCAAATGATCTCTTAAAGTGTTTCCTTCGTAGTCTATCCGAAACAAACCTCTTTCTTGTAAGATTGGTACAACAAAATTCACAAAATCATCTAAGCCAGCTGGAAGCAAAGGAAACTGCAGCATAAATCCGTCCGCTGCTTTTTCCTGAAACCATTTTTCCATTTCGTCCGCAATTTGAATAGGGGTCCCTACAAAGTTATCTCTTCTTGCAGCACCGAAAAATCGCGTATAAAGATCCCCTACCGTTAGTTTTTCTTTCGCTATAATTCTTAGCATTTCATCAAACTGACTTTGGATGCCATTCACGGATGGAAACTCCACCTCTGATGCAGGAGTATTAAGGGTATACTTCGTAAAATCAACGTTCCCCATATACCCAGAAACGAAATTTAATCCTTCATACGGATTCACTAGCTTTTGTAAATCATTGTATTTTTGAATCGCTTCTTCTTCTGTTTCTCCTACAATAGGGGAAATGCCGTGAAGAATATGTAAATCCGCTTCTGTTCTATTGTATTCAGAAAGCCTTGATTTAAGGGATTTATAAAAACTTTTGGCTTCTTCTATGTTATCTCGGTGAGCAAATACCACTTCTGCCGTTCTTGCCGCTAAGCGCTGTCCCGGCTCAGAAGAACCGGCCTGAACGATAACTGGCTGTCCTTGGACGGAACGAGCGATATTTAACGGCCCTTTTACAGAAAAATACTTACCTTTATAGTTAAGTTCATGTACCTTTTTAGCATCAAAAAACGCTCCGTTTTCTTTATCATATAAAAAGGCAGCATCTTCCCACGAATCCCATAACCCTTGAACAACATCAATAAATTCTTCCGCACGTTCATAACGGTGATCATGTTCCCAATGAGTATCCCGGCTAAAGTTTAACGCCGTTTCACCTGTTGCATCTGCTGTCGTCACAACATTCCAGCCCGCCCTCCCTCCACTTACATGATCGACAGAGGCGAACTGTCGCGCTAGTGTATAAGGTTCATTGTAAGTAGTTGAAGATGTGGCAACAATGCCAATTTTCTCAGTAGCTGCTGCCATTGCTGTAATGATTACAATAGGATCAAATCGATTTAAAATCTGAGGATGTGACTCCGTATTTACTGCTAAACTGTCGGCAATAAATGCGATATCAAATTTTCCTCTTTCAGCGGTTTGTGCAAGCTTTTGATACACAGAAACGTCGATACTTGCGTTAGGCTTTGAATCAGGATGACGCCATGAAGCTACATGCATGCCTGTGCCAATCAAATAAGCGGCAAGTTTCATTTTTCGTTCCTTGGCCATTTTTCCACCCCCTATTTAGTACTTATTTTGTTTTATACGTGTCTTTGTACGTATTCAATTCTTTCAAACTAATAAACGTCGGAATATAATTTCCTTTGTATGCTTTTTTAATAAAGGCAGCCGTATTTTTTGATTGATACACTTTTACTAGCTTCTTTAAATACGCTTTATCCTGATCTTTTTTTCTTGCAGCGATGACATTAATATAGGGCTTCGCTGTTTTATTTTCATGAATAAGTGCGTCCTTTAAGCTTAGACCCGCTTCCACAGCTACACCGTTGTTAATAATGGAAGCCGCGGTATCTTGCATAACGCGGGGAGTGCTTGCAGAATCGACGGGAACAATCTTTAAATTTTTAGGGTTGCTTTTAATTTTATCCTCTCCTCCGTTACCGTCAAAGCCTTCGACCACCGTAATTAAATCCGCTTCTTGCAGCAAAACTAATGCTCTTCCCCAGTTGGAAGGATCATTTGGAACAGCAATTTGAGCACCATTTGGAATGTCTTTTAATGATTTATATTTTTCGGAATAAAGACCTAGAGGCGCAATGATCGTCGTTCCGATTGGCACAATATCCGTTCCGTTCTTTTGATTAAATGAATCTAAATACGCAACGTGCTGAAACGCATTTACATCTATTTCTCCTTCAGCTAAGGCTTGATTAGGATCGTAAGCTGAAGAAAAATTCACAAGTTCTATATCCAGCCCTTGTTTTTTTGCTTTCTCTTTTATAAATTCCCACGTCCTAAGTTCAGAGCTTCGGATGCCTATTTTAATTTTAGCTTCTTTACTATCGGCACTAGATAGGGAATTAGAACATCCTGTTATGGCGAGGATGAACAACAGCAAAAGCAGGAATATCGGTTTTTTCATTTATAACTCCCCTTTTAAAAAGCTTGCTTCAAATACGTCCTTACACTCTTCTAATCTTGCGTTCGATAACGTTTCCTAAAGATTGAATACCTTGAACAATAATAATAAGGAGCACAACGGTGACTACAATCGTAATCGTGCTGAAGCGCTGGTAGCCGTAAGTAATAGCTAAATCACCAAGCCCCCCGCCTCCGATAGCACCGGCCATTGCAGTTGCTCCAATTAACCCCATTGTGACAGTTGTTAAACTTAAAATAAGAGAGGGAAAGGCCTCTGGAATTAAAAAACGGAATACAATTTGGGTTTTAGAAGCGCCCATCGCTTGCGCTGCTTCAATAATGCCTTCATTTACTTCAAGCAAAGAATTTTCAACGAGCCTAGCCATATAAGGTCCAATATGTAAAACCAGCGGAACAATAGCCGCCGTTGTACCAATAGTTGTTCCGACGACGAACCTTGTAAATGGGATAATTGCTACAAGTAAAATAATGAACGGAATCGAACGAAAAATGTTTACAATAGGATTTAGAATTGAAAAAATAACTCGATTTTCAAGAATATGACCCTTGCGTGTTACAACAAGTAAAATCCCTAAAGGAATTCCAATTAAAGCCCCGAAAAGCAGGGAAGCACTAACCATGTACAGTGTTTCCCACAAAGCCGCTAATATCAACTCTTGGCTTACTTCTAACATTTGCAACCACCTCTTCCATTTTTATATTTTGCTGCAGTGCATATAGTTCAGCTCTGTCTATTTCTTCTTGCGTGCCAATTAATTCAATAATTAAATGCCCAAATGGAATGCCCTGTAGCTCCGTAATGTTTCCAAGTAAAATGTTCACCTGTACATTAAAGCGCTTTGATAAGGTTGAAATCACAGATTGACCAGAATTGCTGCCGAGAAAGTTAATCTTAAAAATCTTCTGATTTGAATTTGTAGTTTGTACTAATTCATACACGTTTTGCGGAATGTCATCTCGAACAACGGACTGAACAAAATTTTTAGCAATTTCAGTACGTGGATTTGAAAAAATATCAAATACATTTCCTGTTTCAATAATTTTCCCGTCTTTCATCACAGCGACACGATTACAAATTTGCTTAATGACTTCCATTTCGTGTGTGATTATTACTATCGTAATTTGATATTCTTCATTAACTCTTTTCAGCAATTTCAAAATAGATTCTGTTGTATGCGGATCCAATGCCGAAGTTGCTTCATCACATAATAAAATAGAAGGGTTTGTTGCTAATGCACGTGCAATGCCCACTCTCTGTTTTTGACCTCCTGACAGATGATCGGGATATACACCTGCTTTGTCTTCTAAACCTACAAAATGAAGAAGTTCTTCTACACGTAGCTTTATGTCTTTTTTTGGTTTTCCACTTAATATAAGCGGCATTGCTATATTTTCAAACACCGTTTTTGAATTTAATAGATTAAAGTGTTGAAAGATCATGCCGATTCTTTTTTTGTTTTTTCTTAGCTCCGTTTCAGACAACGTTGCTAAGTTTTCTCCATCTACGATCACTTCACCTGACGTCGGGTACTCCAGCAGATTAATCGTTCGAAGAAGTGTACTTTTTCCTGCCCCGCTTAATCCAATTACCCCAAATATGTCTCCTTTTTGTATGGTTAATTCAATGTCTTTGAGAGCTTCAACCTTCTTTGAACCACTCTCGAATACTTTTGAAACACCTTGAAACGTTATCAAAAGAACCCCTCCTTTTCTTTCAAACTGTCATTCCTATTTCTCTTTTACTCCTATACTTAGAAAGCTGGAACGACTGCGCCATCGTATTTGTCATTAATAAACTTTTTAACCTTGTCTGTCGTAAGTGCTTTTGCTAAACGTTGGATATTTTTATCATCTTTTTTCTCTTTCGTAGTCACTAGAATATTCACATAAGGAGACTCTTTCTTTTCAATAATTAACGCATCTTTAGTTGGTTTAAATCCGCCTTCAAGAGCGTAATTCGTATTGATAGCTGAAGCTTCTACATCATCAAGAGAGCGGACAAGAAGCGGACCATCTACTGCAACAAAGTCTAGCTTCTTTTTATTCTTTGAAATATCTTCAACCGTATAAGAACTACCACTAGGTTTCTTGTTTAATTCAATGATTCCATTAGCCTCAAAAAGCTCTAGTGCACGTGAAAAATTCACCGGGTCATTAGGAACAGCAACCTTTGCTCCTTTGGATAAATCGTCAATTGATTTTATTTTTTTAGAATACACTCCAAACGGTTCAATATGAACGTTTGTCACGTTGACAAGATTTAATCCACTGTCTTTATTCGTTTGCTCTAAGTATGGCGTATGCTGAAAATAGTTGGCATCTAATTCTCCATTTGCTGTTTGGTCATTTGTCTGTATGCCGTCTTTAATATTTACAATGTCCAACTTTATACCTTCTTTTTTCAAATCAGATTCCACATACTTTAAAATTTCTGCATGCGGCGTGGAAGCTGCTCCCACTTTAAGAACTATATCTTCTTTCTTGTCACTATTTTGGCCAGATGCTTTTTCTTTATTTCCACACCCTCCCACAACAGTAATCACTGCTAATAATGCAAAAA